>Ga0209118_1001227_pt1 | contig 12297 bp, 13 predicted proteins | sample BlaSpr_A8_Ref_M1_FD_187988 | JGI IMG/M metagenome (GOLD analysis project Ga0209118, IMG submission 187988) | Forest soil microbial communities from Thunder Bay, Ontario, Canada - Black Spruce, Ontario site 2_A8_Ref_M1 (SPAdes) (version 2) | ecosystem: Environmental > Terrestrial > Soil > Boreal...
GGCTCCTTCCCACGGTTTCGCCGGCGCCGGCGGTCCGCTGCGGATGCACGTGACCACGTTGTACAGGAGCAATAGTTGCGACAGCCCGAAGCCGAAGGCGCCGATCGAGGCCACCATGTTCCAGTCGGCGAACTGCGTCGCGTAATCCGGAACCCGCCGCGGCATGCCCGCCAGTCCCAGAAAATGCATCGGGAAGAAAGTTACATTGAAAAATATCATCGACAGCCAGAAGTGCCATTGGCCCAAGGTTTCGTTATACATGCGGCCGCACCATTTCGGCAGCCAGTAGTAGATGCCGCCGAAGAACGCGAACAGCGAACCGGCAACCAGCACGTAGTGAAAGTGGGCGACGACGTAATAGGTATCCTGCAGCTGGATGTCGACCGGCGTGATCGCCAGCACCAGTCCGGTAAAGCCGCCCAAGGTGAACAGAAAGACGAAACCGATCGCAAACAGCATCGGCGTCTCGAAAGTCATCGAGCCCCTCCACATGGTGGCGACCCAATTGAAAACTTTCACACCCGTCGGAACGGCGATCAGCATGGTCATGTACATGAAAAAGAGCTGTCCGGCGGCGGGCATGCCGACGGTGAACATGTGGTGGGCCCACACCAGAAACGAGAGAATCGCGATCGACGACGTCGCATACACCATCGACGCGTAACCGAACAGCGGCTTTCTCGAGAATGCCGGGATGATCGTCGACACGATACCGAACGACGGCAGGATCATGATGTAGACCTCGGGGTGGCCGAAGAACCAGAATATGTGCTGGAACATGACCGGGTCGCCGCCGCCCGCCGCGTTGAAAAAGCTGGTGCCGAAGTGGCGATCGGTCAGCAGCATCGTCACCGCCCCGGCGAGCACCGGCATGACCGCGATCAGCAGGTACGCTGTGATGAGCCAGGTCCAGACGAACAGCGGCATCTTCATCATGGTCATCCCCGGCGCGCGCAGGTTGAGGATGGTGGTGATGATGTTGATCGAACCCATGATCGACGACGCGCCCATGATGTGGATCGCGAAGATGGTCAGGTCCATTCCCATCCCGGCCTGCACCGACAGCGGGGCATAGAGCGTCCAACCGCCCGCGGCAGCGCCGCCCGGAACAAAGAAGGACGTGAAAAGCAGCGTCGCCGCAAACGGCAGCAGCCAGAAGCTCCAGTTGTTCATGCGCGCGAACGCCATGTCGGGCGCGCCGATCATCAGCGGCACTTGCCAGTTGGCGAATCCGACCGCCGCCGGCATGATCGCGCCGAATATCATGATCAGCCCATGCAGCGTGGTCAGCGAATTGAAAAATTCGGGATCGACGATCTGCAGACCCGGCTCGAAGAGCTCGGTGCGGATGGTGAGCGCAAGGCAGCCGCCGGCTAAGAACATGATGAACGAAAACCAGAGGTACAGCGTGCCGATGTCCTTGTGGTTGGTCGTGGTGATCCAGCGCATGATCCCGCCGGGATGATGCGCATGCTCGTCGTGCGCATGGCCGGCGGCATGATCGTGGGGAATGCTGCTCATGTTCAACGCTCCTAAAGGCCTCTGACCTCGGACTATTTGCCGGCTGCGGCGACTTGCGAGGGCTGAACGACGTCGCCAACGTGGTTGCCCCAGGCGTTGCGTTCGTAGGTAACGACGGCCGCAATCTCTGTCGGCGAGAGCGTGTTCTTCCACGCGACCATGGCGGTGGCTTGGCCGTTCCTCACCACACCGTTGAGAACGACGTCCAGATGCGCGGCCACCGGCCCGGTCGCGATCTTCGATCCGTCGAGCGGCGGGAATGCGGGCGGCACGCCCTTTCCGTTGGCCTGGTGGCAAGCTGCGCAGTTCGCGGTGTAAACGGCCTCGCCGCGCGCGGTGAGCTCCTTTACGTCCCAGATCTTGGCCGGATCGTCCGCGGCAGCAGTCGCCTTCTTTTTCTGCGCATCGGCCCAGGCCGCGTACTGGTCCGCCGGCAGGACCTCGACGACCACCGGCATGAATCCATGCTCCTTGCCGCACAGCTCGGCGCATTGGCCGCGATAGATGCCCGGCTTGTCGGCGCGGAACCAGGCGTCGCGCACGAAACCGGGAATCGCGTCCTGCTTGACTCCGAACGCCGGAACCCACCATGAATGGATGACGTCCCCCGCGGTAATCAACACCCGTATCCTCTTCCCCACCGGCACCACCATCGGTTGGTCGACTTCGAGCAAGTAATGCTCGCCCTTGGGTTCCAGGTTGTAGATTTGCGTATGCGGCGTCTTGAGATTGCTGAAGAAGCCAAATCCCTGCTCGATGTAGTCGTAGCTCCACTTCCATTGATAACCGGTGACCTTGATGGTCATGTCCGGCACGGTCGTGTCCTTCATCGCCAGAATCGTCTTGGTCGCGGGAAGCGCCATGAACATCAGGATCAGGAACGGAATGACGGTCCAGACGACTTCGACCGTGGTGTTCTCGTGAAACTGGGCTGCCTGATGACCTTGGGACTTGCGATGCGCGAAGATGGAATAGAACATCACGGCAAAGACGCCGACGAAGATCACGACGCAGATCCACATGATGTAGACGTGGAGGTCGAATATCTGTTCGCCGATCGGCGTGACAGGCGGCTGCAGGTTGTATTCGAGGGCCGCCCGCGCTGCGCTCGCCATCAGCGCCGAGGCGAGGATTGCGGCGAGGAGAGCAGTCTTCGCAACGAGTCTCACCGCTTGTCCAACCCGCTGCGCCCCCTTGATGCGATCCATGCTTTCCTTAGAAAACGTCGACGACGCGCGAAAAACCGACGCGCTTTTGAGGCCGGCGCTAACGCGCGTTACCCGCCGCCGCGTTACCCGCCAGCGCCCGGCGCAGATCGCGCGCGATCGCGGCGCGCTCAGGCGCGGGAAGTTCCTCGCCAATCGGCAGCGATTCGCCGCGATGACGCAACACCAGACGCGCCACGCGGTTGCGTGCGTCGGCTTCGACTTCGAGCCGCGTCCAGAACCTGTTGAACTCGCGCCGCGTGCGGGATCCGCCACGAATACGCTCAACGACAATTCGATCGCCGCGTACGGTCACTCGCTGCCAGTCGTTTGCGTGCCGTTCGATCCGGCTAAACGCCCAGCAAAGCACGCTCATCTCGATCACCGAGTACGGCAATACCGGCCAGGCGCCGAAGGCGGCGAAGGCCACTGCCATTCCCATGGAAACTGCGCCAAGGCCCGCAAACAGCGTCCACCGGGCGCGCGTGCCCAGCGAATCGTTGCGCCGCGAGACTGCGCAGAACTCCGAACGAACCGCCAATGAGAGGTCGATCTCGACCGACACCGGGAAAAAGCGCCGCCGCGCTCCTCGAAATGCGCGCCCTCTGGCAGAAATGCCATGCCGGCGGGACCCTCTTTGCCGCGATAACTTGTCTATGAAAAACGGCGCGATCTTAGCATGGATCGCCGGCACCCGAAAAATTGGCGCTGGCTTCGATCGCTTCGATCGCGACCCACTCGGGCGCATCCGCGTAACCCCACCGTATGCTGGCGATACGCGGCGCGGAGAGCAGCCGCCCGAGCGCAGCGACGTTCTCGTCCTGATACGCCATCGTGGGATCGATGCTGTTGGCGATCCAGCCGACGAGGTTGAGGCCCCGCGCGCGAATCGCCAGGGAGGTCAGCAGCGCATGGTTGAGACAACCCAGACGCACGCCGACGACCATCAGCGCCGGCAAGCGAAGCGCTCGGGCAATGTCCAGCATGTCGATCCGCTCGCCCAGCGGCGCGAGCGCTCCGCCCGCGCCTTCGACGACGACGCGATCGGCGCGCGCGCCAAGCTCCTCATAGCTCTTCTGAATCCGATGCAGGTCGATGACGACGCCGACGGCGCGCGCGGCAAGATGCGGGGCGATGGCGTCCTTGAAGGCGTACGGGCACCGCGCCGATAAGGGTGCGTCGACGTTGCCGGCTGCGGCCAGTGCAACGAGGTCGTCGTTGTCTTCGCCGCCCCCCGCCGCGACGGGCTTCATGCCGACCGCGCGCAATCCTGCCGCGGCGTGCTTGCGCAGCAACGCACACGCAACCATCGTCTTGCCGACTCCGGTGTCGGTGCCGGTGATGAATATGCCTTGGGTCATCGCCTGGCTCGCGGTTCGACACGGATGATCGCGCTGCCGTCGTCGGTCATCCGCGGTTCAGGTTTCCATGCATGACCGTAGACGACCTCGAAGCTCGCTGGCAGGCGCCCCTCGCGGCGGGTAGCTTCGAGCGCGGCAAGCATGCGCTGCCAGCGCTGCCGACCCATCAGCCCGCGCGGCCGTCCCGCAGTGACATTGTGTGCCCCGATCGCCTTCAGATCGCGCATCAGGCCGATCGCGTCAGCATAAGTCAGCGTCAGCGATTCCATGTCCATCACCGGGTCGGCAAAGCCGGCGTGAACTAGCATGTCGCCCAGATCGTGCATGTCGATGAACCTGCCGACGTGGGTCGCGCGGTCGGCGGCAAGAAAGGCCGCGCGCAGCTCCTTCAACGTGTCGGGACCGAAAGTGGTGAAAGACAACAGGCCACCTACCCGCAGCACGCGCCGGAATTCGGCGAATGACTTTTGCGGATCGCCGATCCATTGCAGCGTGAGATTGCTCCAGATCAGATCGATGCTTGCCGGCTTGAGCGGCAGCGACGCGATGTCGCCGCAGATACACCAGGGCCGGAGCTCGCGTGCAGGCGCGAGCGTCCCGAGGACGCGTCCGAGGAGCGACTGGGCGGACCTCGCGGCCGCGGCTGCGCGATCGCGCGCCGCAAGAGTCATGTTGAACGCCAAGTCGAGACCGATAAGGCGAGCATCGGGGTAACGCGCGTGCAATTCGCCCAGCGCGGCGCCGGTGCCGCAGCCGGCATCGAGAATCGTGACTGGCTGCATTCTGACGAAGCCAAGGCGTTCGGCCATGCGCTGTCCGACCTCACGCTGCAGCACGGCAGCTTCGTCATACGTGACCGCGGCGCGCTCGAACGCGCGGCGCACCTGTGCGCGATCGAGGTCCATGGGTCCGGTCGCGCGCTCAGTGGGCATCATCGCGCCGCATTGGCTCTCATGGGTGACCCGCAAAAGCGTCCAGGGCTGCGATGACCGCCTGCGGATGCGACAGGAACGGGGTGTGCGCAGCACCGTGAATGACCACCAGCGAAGCATGAGGAAGCGCGCTCGCCAGAAACCTCCCTGCGGCGACCGGAGTGAGCGTGTCGCGATCGCCGGCGATGACCAGCGCCGGCTGCGAAATCGCGCTTATCCCGCTGCGAAGGTCGCTCGATGCGAGGAGCTCGAGCGAGTCGCGCAGCGCTTGCGGCGACGGTTCGCCGCGTGCGAACAGATGTGTTCGCAACGAGCCCAGCGTGTCGCGTGCATGTTCGCTTCCCTGCACCTGCAAAGTGACGAAGCGTTGCAGGGTCTGGCGGTAGCCAACGCGAAGCTCGTCGCCAAATTGTCTCAGCGTTGTTGCTGCCATGGCGTGCGGCCAATCCGGTCGCTGGACGAAGCTTGGCGTGGTCGACATCAGCACCAGCGCGCCGACTCGCTCAGGCCGCAACCGCGCCCATTCGAGCGCAACCTGGCCGCCGAGCGACCAGCCCAGGATCATCAGCGGAGCCGGCGTTTCTGCGATCGCGAGCTCTACCGCTTCGACGACGCGGCGCAACGACAATGGCGGCGGCGTCATCAGCGCGTCGCTGTATCCGTGACCCGGCAAATCGACCAGCTGCAGGCGGTAGCGCTCGATCAGGCGCGGCAAGAGCGGAAACCACAATCCGGAATGCATCCCCCATCCGTGCAGCATCACCAGCGGCCGGCCGCGGCCCACGCTCTCGACATGGACGCTCATTGCGCGACATCGGCGAGCGCCTCGGCCAGGCGGTCAACGTCGTCGATGGTGTGCGACGCGGAAAACGTGATCCGCAAGCGTGCCGATCCCTGCGGCACCGTCGGTGGACGGATGGCCGGGACCCAGATGTCGCGCTTCCACAATGCATCGCTGATGCTGAGCGCATCCGCGTTCGCTCCGAGTATGAGAGGTTGAATCGCCGTCATCGACGGTAGCGTCCGCCAGGGAAGCGCCGCAGCAGCGTCTCGCCAGCGATCGATGAGCGCGAACAGGTGTGCCCTCCGCTCGGGCTCGTCGCGAATCAAGGCAAGGCTTGCCGCCAGTGCGCAGGAAAGCATCGGCGGCGCGGCAGTGGTGAAAATGTAGCTTCGCGCAGTCTGAATCAGCGTTTCGATGACCGACTCATGCGCGGCGACAAACGCGCCGGCGACGCCGGCCGCCTTGCCGAGCGTCGCCATATAGACGATGCGCTCGGAGACAAGGCCGAGTTGCGCAAGCGTGCCGCGACCGGAATTCCCAGGACCTGCCGCCGACTCTTCGCCAAGCACGCCGAAGCCGTGCGCGTCGTCGACCGCCAGCCACGCGTCGTACTTCTCTGCAAGTTCGAGCAAGCTCCCAAGCGCGGCGATATCGCCGTCCATGCTGAAAACCGCGTCGGTGGCGATCAGCTTGCGATTCGCGCCACTCGACGCGAGTCTTTGTTCGAGCGCCTTGAGGTCAGCGTGCGCATAGCGAACGAAGTCGGCACGAGAGAGCAGCGCCGCGTCGTTCAGACAGGCGTGGTTCAGCTTGTCGGCGAACACGGCATCGCCGCGGCCGACGAGCGCCGTGACGATGGCGAGGTTCGCCAGGTATCCGGTCGAAAACAGCAACGCTCGCGCGCTCGCACACGGAGCGATCCACGCCGCAAGCTCGCGTTCCATCGTGTCGTGGGGCGCGAAATGCCCCGAGATGAGGTGCGACGCGCCGGCACCGACGCCGTATCGCGCGGCGCCCTCCTGCGCTGCGGCGACGACGCGCCGCTCGCCGGCCAGGCCTAGATAATCATTGCTGCCGAAGTGGAGCACTTCGCGGCCGTCGACCCGCAAGCGCGCACCTTGAGCGGAATCGACGATGCGGCGTTCGCGCCGAAGACCCCGCGCGGTCCTCCGTTCGAGCGCGTCATCGAGCTCCGAGGTCAGCCGCGACATTGCCAGCGGGATATCGAGCGGCGGCGAAATGGTTCGACGGCCTTACGGCCCTAGGCGACATCGGCGACATCGCCGCGACGATCGCCGTCGGCGGCTTCGCCTGCGCCGAGGTCGGCAATCAGATCGGCCCTGAGTTCGGTAAGAGTGCCCGCAAGGATGCCCGCATTGATACCCAGGCGCTCGAACAAGACGCGGTCGGCGTCGAAATCCGGATTGCCGGTGGTGAGAAGCTTGTCGCCGTAGAAAACCGAGTTCGCGCCGGCGAAGTAACACAGCGCCTGTGCCGCGTCGCCGAGCTCGCGACGGCCCGCCGACAAACGCACCATGGCCTTGGGCATGGTGATCCTTGCGGCGGCGATGGTACGCACGAATTCGATCGGGTCGATCGCCGCGACGCCGCCGAACTGCGCGTGCAAAGGCGTGCCTTCCACCTGCACCAGGCTGTTGATCGGCACCGACTCGGGATAGGGATCGAGGTTGGCGAGCTGCGCGATGAGTCCGGCGCGTCCCTGTCTCGATTCGCCCATGCCGACGATGCCACCGCAGCAGACGTGCACGCCGGCGGCGCGGACGCGATCCAGCGTATCCAGCCGGTCGCGATAATCGCGTGTGGTGATGACCTTGCCGTAGAACTCGGGTGAGGTGTCGAGGTTGTGGTTGTAATAGTCGAGGCCGGCTTTTCGCAGCCGCTCGGCCTGGCCATCCTTCAACATGCCCAGGGTCGCGCAAGTCTCGAGGCCCAGTGCCTTGACCTCGCGCACCATCGCCAGCACCGGCTCGAGGTCGCGGTCCTTGGGTCCGCGCCACGCCGCGCCCATGCAAAAACGCGACGCGCCGGCCGCCCGGGCCGCCCTCGCGGCTCTCACCACGGTATCGAGCGGAAGCAACTCCTCGCTGACCACCTGCGTGTGATAGCGCGCCGCCTGTGGGCAGTAACCGCAATCCTCGGGACAGCCGCCGGTCTTGATCGATAACAGTGTCGAGAGCTGCACCGCGTTTGGATCGTGGTGCGCGCGGTGCGTCTCGTGCGCCATGCGCAACAGATCGTTCATCGGCAAGGCGAGGAGCGCCTCGACCGAGTCGACGCTCCAGCGGGGCTTCGATTTCGACTGCGTATTGCCGCGCTCCACCGTGATCGACTGCATGCTTAGCGCACCTTCCGTGACATCGGATCGTTAAGGCTAGTTACAATAGCGGCGAGTTTCCGGCAGGGGGGGACAGTTGTCAAATTTTCTGACGAGCGCATTTGACAGCGTTCGGCGAAGTGCGCTCGACGCCGCGCGCATGGCGCTGCCGCAGCGATGCGAATTGTGCGCCGGCGTATCCGGCACCGATCTCGTCTGTGGCGCCTGCCTGCGCGACCTGCCGTGGCTGCCCCGCGCGTGTCCGGTTTGCGCGCTGCCCTCCGGCGGCAGCGTTTGCGGTCATTGTTTGAGCAACCCGCCTCCATTCGAGGCGACCATCGCCGCCTTCTCGTATGCATTTCCGATCGACAGGCTCATCCATTCCTTGAAGTATCAAGGCCGCCTGGCGCTGGCCGAATGGTGTGCCGATGCGATCCTTGCCCGGCGTGAACTTGGCAACTCTGGCGCCGGCGTCAGCCCGCGACCGGATCGCCTGATCGCATTGCCGCTCGCCGTAGAGCGTCAGCGGACACGCGGTTACAACCAGGCGCTCGAAATTGCCCGCGTGATCGGCGCACGCACCGGTAGTCCGCTGCTTCCCCGCGCACTCTCTCGCGTCCGCGCGACTCCGCCGCAGGCGGCGCTGCCGTGGACCGAGCGGGCGAAAAACGTTCGCGGTGCTTTTGCGTGCGAGCTTGATCTTTCGGGTCTGACCGTTGTACTGGTCGACGATGTGATGACCACCGGCGCGTCCCTCGCCGAAGCGGCGAAGATCCTCAAGGCCTCCGGCGCGGCAAGCGTCGAGAACTGGGTCGTTGCCCGAACGCTGCCACCGGCCCCCTGATGCGCTCCTGCGGCGCGGTTCTGTTACGTTAGCGTCCGAACTCTTGCGCGCCGATGGTAGCGATCGTACTGGTGCAGCCGGAAATCCCGCCCAACACCGGTAATGTCATCCGCCTCGCCGCCAATGCGGGCGCCGAATTGCACCTCGTCGAGCCGCTCGGCTTCAGCCTGACCGATCGTGAGCTCAAACGCGCCGGTCTCGACTACCACGAATACACGCGACTGATCGTCCACGCCGACTGGGCGGCGTGCCTGGCCACGCTCGGCACACGCAGGCGCTATGCGTTGACGACCCGGGGTACGCGATCTCTTTTTGAGTGCAAGCTTGGCAACGACGACGTGTTTGTCTTTGGCCGCGAAACGGCAGGGCTGCCGGAGGAGATTCTGGCCGACTTCGCGGAGGATGCCCGGGTGCGCATTCCGATGCAGCCAGCGGTGCGCAGCCTCAACATCTCCAACGCGGTCGCGATTACCGTGTACGAGGCGTGGCGCCAGACCGGATTTGCCGGCGCGTGTTAGATAAAGACTAAAGTGCGCGCCCGATTCCGTCGCGGCCTGTTCAAATGCGGAAGCAAGGTGGGCGCGAAGACATCGCGTTGCGGAAGCCTCGGATCCGGCACCGAAGCCTTGCTCACTGGAATTCGGAGCCGGGCTCGCGCGCGAGCAGCGCCTCCACCGCGTGCCTCGGCGACAGGTTCTCGTACAGCACGCAATAGACCGCCGCACAGATCGGCATTTCCACGTCGAGCGATGACGCCAGCGTGTGCGCCGCGCGTGCGGCGGCGATGCCCTCGGCAACGTGGCCCAGTCCGGCGGTAATCGCATCGAGGCGCTTGCCCGCTGCCAGCGCGAGGCCGACGCGCCGGTTGCGCGACAAGTCGCCGGTGCAGGTCAACACCAGGTCGCCCAGTCCGGCGAGCCCCATCAAGGTTTCGCGCCTGCCGCCGAGCGCGATCGAAAGCCTGCCGGTCTCGGCCAGCCCGCGGGTGATCAGCGCGGCGCGCGCGTTATTGCCGAAACCCAGTCCATCGCTGGCGCCGGCCGCGATCGCCAGCACGTTCTTGATCGCGCCGCCGACCTCGATTCCGATGAGATCGTCGCTCACGTAAGCGCGGAAGGTTTCTCCGCGAAGCCGGCGCGCGACGTTCTCGGCGAACGTGCGGTCGGTCGCGGCCACGCTCACCGCCGTAGGCAGCCCGCGCGCGACTTCCTCGGCGAAGCTCGGTCCCGATATCACGCCGACCTGCGAGCGCCACAGCGGAGCGATCCTTTGATGCGCCAGCGCGACGCCGCCAGCATCAGCCGCATCGACGAAGCCTTTGCCGACCCACATCAGCGGAGCGTCGACCTTCGTACGCAACTTTTCGACGAGGTCGACCAGCGCCCCGACAGGAGTAGCTACGACGACGAGCGAGGCACCGTCCACTGCGCCATGCAAATCGCTGAGCACCGAGACGCTCGGCGGCAACTTCACGCCCGGCAGATAACGGGAGTTCTCGCGCGACGATTCGATCACCCGGGCCTGCATCGCGTCGCGGGCCCATAGCCTGACCGCGGTGGTCCTCGAAACGCGTCCCAGATGCGCCGCCAGCGCACTACCCCAGGCCCCGGCGCCGAGAATCGCGACCGTGTCGCTCATGACCGGCGCGATTGAAACTTAGAGGCCCCAGACTTGCGAAATGCGAACGTATCCCGTCTGTCCGTCGCGATGCCTGACCTTGGCCCACCCGGGAGTGCTGCTGGCATACGAGGCATCGGCAAGCTCGAGCAACACGTTCTGCTCGGCCTTGAAGACGACCGCTGCGTTGGTCTCCGGACTGGCGAGGACGTCGGCCGAAGATGCCCGGACCACGATGGTGCGCCGGTCGGCGGCGGCCTTTTTTTCCATCCATGCGACGCTGCCGGTCGCATCGCGGATCTTGTACCAACCCTCGACTGAGACGATGATTTCGACCGGCACTTCACGCCCCAGCACAAACAAGGGCTTGGCCCTGACCGACGGAGCATCGTAGAGGACTACCGGCTCCGACGTGGAATGAAACTCCGCGCCGACAGCGCCGGCCGCAAGAAAAGGCAGCGACGCCGCGAGCGCAAGCGGACGCGTGAACACCGGCCGTCCTAGCTGGGAACCGGCGACGCCGCCGGCTGCTGTGCGAGGTTTGCGAGCTGCTGCTGATACAAGAGCTCGAAATTGATCGGATCGAGGTGGACGGGCGGAAAACCTGCCCGCGTGATCGCGTCGGCGATGGTCTCCCGGATGTAGGGAAACAGCACGTTCGGACAATGGATGCCCATGATCGGCTGAATATCGGCCACCGGAACGCCCCGAATCTGGAACACGCCGCCCTGAGCTGCCTCGACCAGGAACAAGACTTTGTCGCCGATCTTCGCGGTGACCGTCACGGTGAGCACGCATTCGTACACGTCCTGCTCGATCTGCTCCCCACGGGTGCGCAAGCCGACTTCCACCTGCGGCGATTCCTGCAGGAAAAAAGATTGCGGCGCCCCCGGGTTCTCGAGCGAAAGGTCCTTGACGTAGATTTTCTGAATCGAGAGCGAAGGTCCGGACTGCGGCTGCGGGTCGTCGGCCATGGGATTCCTGATGAGGGCTCAACTGTTAATTATAGCGCGGGGCTACGCCCCATCCGCGGCCAGCAGCGGAGCGAGCTTGCCCGCGCGGTCCAGGGCGACCAGATCATCGTAGCCGCCGACATGAAAGGCTCCGATATAGATTTGGGGCACCGTCCGCCTGCCTGTCTTGCTCATCATCTCCACGCGGCGCGCGGGCTCGAGATCGACTCTAACCTTGGAAATTTCGGCTACACCTTTCGCACGCAAAAGGCGCTCGGCGAAATTGCAGTATGGGCACATGGCGGTCGCATACATCATGACGTCTGGCATCATGCGTTTTCCATCACGTTTCCCGCTCCGCGCCAGCCATCACGCGTTTTTCGCGATCGGCAAGCCCGCCTCGACCCAGGCGCGCACGCCTCCGCGCAGCGTATACACCTCGGCAAAGCCGAGCTTGGACAGTGCCGCGCCCGCGCTGCGGCTGCGGCTGCCGCGGTCGCAATAAGCGATCAGCGGGCGGCTCGTGAGCTTGGAGAGCTCGCCGCCTCTGCTGGCAAGCTGCGACAAGGGAATATGCACCGCATTGGGCACGTGTCCTCCGTCGTAGTCCTTGGTTTCGCGCAAATCGAGCATCACCGCATTTTGGCGGTTGATGAGTTGCGTCGCGCCCAATGCACCGACCTCGCGCACGGACGAAAAACGACGTCCGATGAACGACCAGAGCAGCATGCCGCCCGATAAGATC
>Ga0209118_1001228_pt1 | contig 12294 bp, 15 predicted proteins | sample BlaSpr_A8_Ref_M1_FD_187988 | JGI IMG/M metagenome (GOLD analysis project Ga0209118, IMG submission 187988) | Forest soil microbial communities from Thunder Bay, Ontario, Canada - Black Spruce, Ontario site 2_A8_Ref_M1 (SPAdes) (version 2) | ecosystem: Environmental > Terrestrial > Soil > Boreal...
CGGGAACCACGGCAATCTCAGCGCGGTAAATCGGACAGCTCGACGAACTGGGATTCGCTGGACATGCGCTGGTGCTCAGGCCAGCGCCGGGTTGATTGCTCAGACGAGTCCAGTTGATGCCATCGCTAGATGAGTAAAGACCGTGATAGCGCAGCGCCGCAAAGAATTGTCCAGCGCCGGCGTTGTACACAACTGAAGTCGCCGAACCGGGCGCCGTCGCCACCCCGCCATCGTTCACGTTTGCAAATGTCCACGACGCTCCACTATCAGCCGAATAATAGAGTCCGAGATTCGCGGTCAGCGGGTTTTCCAGACCCTCAATAATCCCCTCTGGCGTGCCCGCGGTCGCAGCCACCGCCAAGTTGGGAGAATTGCTGCTGAACGCAATCTTGCTGAACCCCATTCCGGCGAAAGACCGTGAGCCCGTGCTGTCCGATGGAATCAGGGTCCAGGTCTTTCCAGCATCGGGAGATTGCAGGATTCCCAAACCGTAATAAGAATCGGCCGAGCTATTCGCTTCTCCCGTGCCCGCCAGAATGACGCCGCTGTTACCCGGTTGAATGGCGATCGCGCCCACCGCCAGCGTTGCCTGGTTGTCGGTCAGCGGCTGCCAGACCACATTAGCCGGACTCTGGCTGGCAGCATTCGTAGACTTCCAAACTCCGCCATAAGCGCCGCCGATGTAAACCGTGTTCCCCGTCGGATCAGCCGGATCGGCTGCAACCGCAGTCGCGCGCCCGGAAACCCAGCCGTAGTCGTACTCTCCGCTGCCGCTCGCGTCCGAAGCCAACGGCGCTGGGCCGAGCGGACTCCACACCACGGCGGCAGGTGGCAATGAATTGCTCTCTGCCTTCTGTAGCCCCGCCAGGCGAGCGGTGCGCATTCGCATCTTCTGCAAGTAAGCTCGATATCGTAACGCCGCGCCAGGCTGCGCGCGAGAACTGCGCCCACGCAGAAACCACTGCTCCCGCAATGCTCGCCGCTCGCGGTCCGCATTGCCTGCAGGGTTCGATTCCTGTCCGCAAACCACGGAACTCGCCGGACCTAAAAGCAGCAGGAATACCAGCAGCCAATGTAGGCGCGGGCGTCCTCGCCCGTGCTTCCGGCTAGACTTCCCCCGCGACCAATCAAAGCGTGGCGCACTTGCGGATGTTTTCCTCATGCCACCTGCGGCGGAAACAGCGAACCCGACTTATCCGGCGCAATCTTTCCCAGTTTGACCAGGCGCACGATAATCGAGGGCACAGTCCGGTTATGCGTCTTCGCGATCTCCTCAAAATCCATTCCCTTGCGTAGTTCCTCGCAAATCTGTTTATCCTCCGCCCTCGACCAATACTGACCCGCGCTAGCCGGCTTTTTGAGCTCCCGCTGTTGTTGCGTGACCAACGCAGCCAAGGCCCGGTTCAACGCCATGACCGCTTGCGGATTCCGGCAAATCGAGTCGGCTTGCAGAAGCTCCCGCGTTTCCGGATTCACTCCATCCGCCAGTGCGCGGATCACTTTAATCGCTTCCTGAATCTCCATTCCAGAACCTCCTGAGCAGGTATCGTAGCTGCCCCATAGCTTGTCGCTTTGTGACCAGTGAACATTTCCGCATCGAGCTAGCCCACATTGGGACGCCGCAAGCTTGGGTTTGGCTATACTGCTCTGTATTCATTGCCGAATCGAATGGAGACAGATGGACTGGCAGGCGTTCTGGCTGACAATCCGGCTGGCGGTACTGGTCGCCGCAGTGCTGCTAATTCTAGGACTGCCCATCGCGTATTGGATTGCGCACTCGCGCTGGCGCTGGAAGTTTCTCGCCGAAGCCGTGGTCGCGCTACCGATTGTTTTGCCTCCAACCGTGCTGGGCTTCTACGTTCTCGTTGCGCTCGGTTCACGCAGTCCCTTGGGACGTTGGTGGCAAGCCCTCACCGGGCACACGCTGGCATTTACTTTTGGCGGGCTGGTGATCGGCTCCGTCGTTTACAGCCTGCCCTTTGCGGTGCAGCCTTTCGCCTCCTCATTCGCGCTCGTCGATTCAAGATTGATCGCCGCCTCGTCGACTCTGGGCGCTTCCAAGCTGCAAACATTTTTCCGCGTCATCCTGCCGCTTTCTCTTCCAGGACTCGTGACCGGAGTCGCTCTGAGTTTCGCTCACACCCTGGGCGAGTTCGGCGTGGTCTTAATGGTGGGCGGAAATATTCCGGGCGTTACGCGGACGGTTTCCATCGACATCTTCGATCAGGTTCAGGCCCTGAACTATGCCGCTGCCAATCAGACCGCGCTTGTCTTGTTGGTGATTTCTTTCGCAGTGCTCTCGTTCGTGTATGGTGTGAACCGAAGCGTGGGGGCGGCATGGCCCTGGAAATAGTCCGCTCCAGATGAGAACCGATGGAGCAAATGCCGGCGCCACATTGTCCGCTGATAGCGCATCGCTGGCGGTTCAGCTCAGCAAGCGCTTCTCCGCTGCAGGACGCGACTTCGCACTCGACCTTTCATTCACCGCCGCTCCCGGAATCACAATTGTTTTCGGCCCATCCGGTGCAGGGAAGACCACGCTGCTCGACTGCATCTCGGGCCTGACCACTTCCGACTCGGGGAAGATCGCGGTCGGTGATCGTGTTCTCTTCGACCACGCACGCGGGACGAATCTCCCAGTCCAAAACCGAAAGATCGGCTACGTTTTTCAGGATCTCGCTCTTTTTCCTCATCTCACCGTAAGAAAGAATGTCGAGTACGGCCTGGCTGGCGTAAACGGAAGCGACCGCCGAAAAAAAGCTGATGCCATCCTCGAATCTTTCCGCGTCGCGCATCTGCGCGACCGCAAGCCGAAAGAGATTTCCGGCGGCGAGCGCCAAAGAGTAGCCCTGGCTCGCGCCCTCGTCACCAACCCTCGCGTCCTGCTGCTCGACGAGCCGCTGGCCGCGCTGGACGCAGCCACCAAATCGAAGATCATCGACGACCTGCGCGCCTGGAACGCAGCCCACGGGATTCCGATTCTCTACGTCACTCACAACCGCGAAGAGGTCTTCGCCCTGGGAGACCGCGTGCTCGTGCTCGAAAATGGCCGCCTCATCGCCGACGGCACGCCCCACGGAGTGATGGCCGCGCCCCGCCGCGAATCCCTGGCACAACTCATCGGCTTCGAGAACATTTTCCATGCCGTAGTGGCCGCCGCCCACGAAGATCGCGGCACCATGACCTGCCGCATCGCCAACAGTAATGTAGAACTGGAAACCCCGCTGGTGCGGGCGGAAACAGGCTCGACTCTGCTCGTCGGGATTCGCGCCGGCGACATCCTGCTGGCCACGGTTCAACCCACAGGCTTGAGCGCCCGCAACGTAATTCCCGGACGCCTGCTTTCCCTGGCCCAGCGCGACGTCATCGTGGTAGTCCAGGTGAATTGCGGAGTAGAAATGGAAGTCCACCTCACCCTGGCCGCCCGCGATTCCCTCCAACTCCAGCCCGGACGCGAAGTCTGGCTGATCGTGAAGACCCACTCCTGCCATCTGATGGCGTGAGGAGCTTATCGGATGACCCGACTCCGCTCCTGAAACGTTGTCATCCTGAGCGAAGTTGCCGGCGCGCAGCGACGGCAACGCAAAACCGGATGGAGCAAAACCGGGCGGAGCGAAACCGGGTGCCCCAGGTCTCGCGCCTTTCGAGACCAGGGATCTGGCCAACTCTGCCAGCACCCGCGCGGGGTGCCCCACCTTTCGCGTCCTTTGCGAAAGGTGGGAGCCTCGAACTCCACAAGCGACGGGCATCCGAAACGCTGACACCCCCCAAACGCTGTCAACCCAAAACGCTGTCACCCCAAAACGCTGTCACCCCAAAACGCTGTCACCCCAAAACGCTGTCACCCCAAAACGCTGTCACCCCCAACGCTGTCATCCTGTCTATGACACCGCCGTCGTTGTCATAGACAGGATGACAGTTGGTGAAAGGCAAGATTACGCGAACCGCCTCAAGATCCCAGACCAAGGGCAAGACTGACTTCAAACGCTTGCGCCAGATGCGCGATGCGGCCATTGACGACTCCGATATTCCCAAGCTGGATAAATCGTTCTGAAAGACCGCCAAGCTCACCAAGCCGGAGCCCAAAGACCGCCTGACCATCCGGGTTAACCATGATGTCGTGGGATAGCTCAAGAAGGCCGGCAGCGGCTACCAGACCCGCATCAACGCCATTCTGCGCTTCCTACATGAAGGCCCAATCGGAATAGGTGAGCCGGCCCGCGACCGTTCATTCGGGAGTAGAATGCATCTATGAATGAAGAGATTTCCGAACTGCTGAAAAAGGCGCTGGCGCTACCACCTGCGGCGCGCGCGGCTTTGGCCGGTTCGCTCCTTGAGAGTCTTGACGAAACTGTGGACGAGGGGGCAGAAGCGGAGTGGCAGAAGGAGATTGCTCGCCGCATGCAGGAATTGGATTCAGGCAGAGTAAAGCCTGTGGCCTGGGCGGAAGCGCGCCAGCAAATCTCAGCCATCCTCAATGGCCGGTAAACGGATCGAGATTCATCCCGCCGCACTTGCGGAGTTGAAGTCTGCCGTGGAGTGGTATCTGGAGCGGAGTGAGCCTGCCGCTCGGGAATTTGTTGCTGAAGTGGATCGCGCCATAGACCTGGTGATGGAGTCGCCGAGGCGTTGGCCGGCCGGCGAGCACGACACCCGCAGATTCGTTTTGCAGCGGTCCCTTTCGCAATCACTTACCGGGAAAAGGATTCGGGCGTGCAAATCCTGGCATTCGCTCATGGACACCGCCGCCCCGGATACTGGAAGGAACGGCTGTAGCGGATAAGGTGCATCCGACGGACTAACTGATGAAGCACCCACCCTTCAAAAAACGAAGGGTGGGGCAGCCCTCATTGTTCGGGGTGCATGGTTGCGCCGCCGAAAGGTGGGCCAGCCCCCCCTGTCACCCCCAACGCTGTCACCCCTGACGCTGCCACCCCAAAACGCTGTCATCCTGAGGCCCACGTTCTTTGTGGGCCGAAGGATCTATGCAATTCTCGGCGGTCGCGACACTGCCGCCGGAGTGCATAGATCCTTCGTTGGGAGTCCTCGGCTTCGCCAAGGACTCCGCTGCCTCAGGATGACAGGTGAAAAGCAAGATTACGCGAACCACTTCAAGGTCCCAGACCAAGGGCAAAACTGACTTCAAACGCTTGCGCCAGATGCGTGATGCGGACATCGACGACTCCGATATTCCCAAGCTGGATAAATCGTTCTGGAAGACCGCCAAGCTCACCATGCCGGAGCCCAAAGACCGCCTGACCATCCGGGTTGACCATGATGTTGTGGGAGTGGCTCAAGAAGGCCGGCAGCGGCTACCAAACCCGCATCAACGCCATTCTGCGCTCCTACATGAAGGCCCAATCGGATGAGGACACAAATAGCCGGACATAGCCTGAGCAAGAAGGAATACGAAAACCCATCGGGTCCCTCGGAAGGTGATAGGATTCTTGCACCCGGAACATGCCTACTGGAATGGAGACATTGACCGCGGCTGAAAAACGCCGTTTTGTGGCGTGTCCCGTCCAATGTAAAAGGTTGCTGCAAAAGATCGCGTCTCTGGCCGACTACTTTTCGCTGATAGGCGGCCTCGTCAGCAGTGACGACACATTCTGGTTCCGCGGCCATCCGGAATGCCAGCGGAGCCTGACGCCCGCAGCCCTGCGTCCAAGGACCGAACCCGAACGCCAGAAAGCGCTTGATCTGATCTCGGACTTTAAGCGAATTGCTGAAGCAAAACTACCTCGGCTGCCCGAGCCCAACGACGAATTTAAGTGGGCCCAGATCGCGCAGCATTACGGATTACCGACCCGTCTTCTTGACTGGACTGAAAGTGCTACGACGGCGCTGTATTTCGCGTGTCTCAAGCCAGAATCGGACGGCATGGTCTTCGTTCTTAATCCGACTGAACTTAACAGACTCGGGGATTTGGAACCACGCATCTTAGACCCGCAGACCGACCGGGAACTAATCCTGAAATTCTTGAAGTCTGGCCCGCGTGAGCCAAGAAAACGCAAGTACCCAGTCGCGGTCAATCCTGTTTGGAATTCGGAGCGCTTAATTGTTCAGAGGGGCACTTTTACGCTTCACGGCTCGCTGTTTAGCCTGGATAGATCGCGCGTTCCTTCTCTTGTTGCGGTCCCTATTCTGAAGAATTCGAAGCCTCGACTGAGGTCTGAGCTCCGGCGAGTGGGGGTGGACGAGATGACTCTGTTTCCCGAGCTAGAGCATTCATGCAGGCACTTGAAAATGTGTCAAGGGCTCATGGACTTTGACTGATATGGCGCACCATTACATTCCGTTCGCGAATTCCGTGACCGACTGGCGATTGGTCAATTCTCTTTATCCGCAGGCAGCCGGTTGCCGAATTACGCTTCAGTCCGTGAAAAAGGCCGGCACGGAAAAACTCCCAAGTCCTAAGCTCTGGGTAGATGCAGAGGTGGACGGGCTGCGCTCGCCTGAAGTCTTTACTTCAGACGACGAGAGCTATCGAGCTTACAAGCAGTACATTCTGCAATTCGAGAATTCTCGCATGATAGCTGACCCACAGTTTCAGGCCGATCCCGACCGAACCGACGCCGCTGTCTTCGTCAATGCGGTACTCAAGGCTGCTGTTGACGCTGTGCCAAATCTAGCGTGGCTTTCAGTTCCGCAGCTCCCGTACACAGCCGATTTGGGCACGAAGAGGATCAACAAGATGCTGGCCGAACTCACCTCACAATGGAAATCTGCCAAGCGTCGTCCTGTCCAGTTAATCCTTCCTGTCATCTTTGACAAGCAACGTGGCCAGACCGACAAAAAAGCGGACCGCGACAAGAGGGTGCGGCAAGCTGTTGCATGTTTCAGGGCAAGCGGCGCGGACGGAGTCTGGATTGTAGACTCAATGCTCGACGATCAGGCTGGCGTCAGTACTTTTGAGAATGAACGGTTTCCCGGAATTATCAAGTTTCACGAGGAGTTGACTGCGGAGCTCCCAAAAGAAGCTAAGACTGTAGCTGGTCCATACTGGGGTCTCAACCTCGTTCTTTGGGCACGAGGCGCGGTAAGGTGTCCTGCGGTCGGCGTAGGCAGATCGTACAGGTACTACGTCGCTGGCCGACAGCCAAAATCTGCCAAGAGCCGGGTGGCTCTGGCGCCGCTCAAACGTTTGGCCGTTTGGTCGCCGGCACTGAAAACCTGGCTCCGTGAAACGCTCGCCGACCTCAGCAGGAACGACCCCGTGTATGGCGATTTCGCGACGCTGCTCAAGAAGTTCGACGTCTTTCAGACGAAAGAGCGCGCACGGCAGCAAGTCGCAGAGTTTTATAGGGACTGGCTTGACAAGCTTGAATCCGTGCCAGCGAGCAGCACAGCTCTAACGCTCTACCAGGATTTTTCGTCCGCCTTCGTGTTGGGGAAGAAACTGAAACGGCCCATACCTTCGGAGGACGTAAAAGACCCAGCCCGCATCGCGAAGCAACTGATGGTCAACTGTCTCTAGTACGCCAAAAGCGTTCCACGACATGTGACTGGATGATTTCGCTGCAGACAGCCTTGTTCTCGGAAGGCCTTACCAGTTCCCGGCACGCGTGGTGCCAGACTGCGAGGAGCCCTAGTCCGCTTCGCCTGAAGATATCTGCGCGATCGCCCCGTCCTAAGCGCGTAGCGAGCTTCCCTGGGAGAGCGACGTAGGAGTCCGTGGCGAACGCTCGGTTCGATGCCGCCTGGCTTAGTGCCTCAGAGACACGCGTCAATTTCAGTTCTACAGCAACGATTCGCACGTGCAGCGGCGCCCACCCGTTGGCCTTCTGGAAGAAGTTGCGCCGCGGGCTCGTAACGAACTTGCCGCACGCAAGAAGCTCAAGTTCTCTCGACAGAATATCCAAAGGGAGATGGTCTGAGAGGTCTTTCTTCAGTTTTTCTAGGGTGATCGACTTTCCGGAATCAGCTTCCGGAATTCTCGACAAAATGTGCAAGCGAATAAGCGGCCCGATGGGCCGAGTCTGTCCATATAAAAGCCGCCGTTTTACGCGGACAGGATCAAGCTTCACACCGACCAAGTCACAGATTCCCCAAGGAACGGAGAACTCCGGCTTCACGCTCAACCCACTCCGCTGCAGCCAGCGAATCACTGGAGCCGCCATCTCATTCTCGCGCCTGAACCGAGGGTCGTCCGTGTTCGGCAATGGGCTATGACCTCGTATCCGCATTATCCACCTTTTCTGACTTATCTATATCTTTTTTCGCTCGCAACGCCGAAACCTTATCCGAAGACAAGGCCATCCGGTTCCCGCAGCAGGTGCCACGCCTCGCGGTAGTAGCCGAAGTGGTCCCGGCGGGAGGATCCCTTGGGACAGAACGACAAGGTCCTGCGTTCTGCCACCTCGCGCACCGGCAGAATATACCAGGTCTCTTCCGGAATAATATAGGCCACCACAAAATCAACTTCGGATTCCGTGTAAGCAATCTTCACACCGCCCGTGCGACGACGCACACACATCTGATACAAGCCGTCCATCAGGTAGGTCCCGGCTTTTACCTGCACCCGCCAGAAGTTGCGCCCGCCATTCACAATGAAGTCATAGCGATAAATGTCGCCCCATGGCTTCGCCACCATGAAGCCGAGACTCACCGCTTTGTGCAGAAAGGCGACTTCGCCAAGAAAGCCTTGATGGAGCGCAGTGCTGCCTCTCTGCGCCCTCTCGGCGGAGCTCTCCTCGGACGCTGGAATGCGTCCGCGCGAAGCCCGCCTGGGTCTGCCCATTTGTCCGGAAAAATGTTCCTGAAGGGAAGTTTCGTAAAAAGAAAAGCGCAAGCCGGAAAGCTTGCGCCAAACTTGATCTCTGCTTCTAGACTAGCAAATCCCGAGGGGTAAACATGCCATTTTTTCAGATTTATTTCTGCCGCCGAATCATGAACTTGGCGGGAATTGGCCCTCTCAAGGGGCTTGACAAGATTCTGGACAAAACCGGTTTTTGCACACTTTTCTGTGCATCTGTGTCTCTGGGGTGAAGAATGATCCTGGCACAGCCTGTGCTTCTTCGACTTGGTCCAGTTCAATCACGCCGACCCACTGGCCAGCGCGAATGTCGTTGTAGACGAGGCGTCCTCCCAGAATCTGTGCGGCTGCGGCTGGAGGGACGTCGCGGTGGTAGCCGAAGAATTGCGTCTTCCATCGCTGCCAGGTGCGCCAGCGCTCGAACCAGGGATGCGGCGGCTCGTACTTGGTCGAGAAGACGAGCGCCACATCGAAAGTTGAACGCAATTCAGACGCGGCCATCAGGTGCTCGGCCGTGAAGTCTTCGATGCGGAAGACGCGCATGGCGCGGGTTACGTAGCCGAGGTACGGGCGCGTGAGTTCGTCACTGGCGGGCCAGGCCGTCAGCACGCGGGCCATGGGGTAGCGTGCTTCCACGAAGTCCTCGGCATGCTGGTGCAGTCGGATGTAATCGCGGTAGGCGAGATTGTCTTCGATGGAGAATCCATAGGGAGGATTGACGAACAGAGCGGCCACAAATGCCAGCGTCACAATCGCAACCACGCCGCGCCAAAGCCGCACTCTTCGCCGCAGCGTCGAAACCCAGAGGATGATCACCAGCGGAACCACAGGAAGCATGTAGCGAGCCAGCACGGCTCCGCCGACGACGGCCATCGCGACCACGTAAGCTGCGATGACCGCGAGGAAGGAGAACTGCACATCCAGCGAGATCCTTTTGCGCTCTTCGCCGTTATCGCGCAAGGGCCGAAGCCACATCGCGAGCATTGCTGCCAAGGTGAGCAAGTAGAGGTTGAGATATCCCACGACCTGCCACAGGCGCAGCCCGAGCGCCAGCACCACACGGAGCGGCTGCAGGGTAGCTTCAACGTTGTAGCGGAAGAACTCCGGGTTGCCGAAGACGAATCCCGTGCGCGAATAGTGGAGCCAATACCAGAGCGCGAGCGGAACTGCAGGCACGAGAAGCTGTACCGACTTCCAGCCGGGCCGCGGAGATGAAAAGATGGGCCATCTCTTGTTAAGAAACGGCCCGAGCAATTCCCCCGCGAACAAAGCCAGAGGAGCCAGGATGGCGGTTTCTTTCGCGAGCACTGCCACGGAAAACCACAGGACTGTAGTCCATCGCCGGTCTTCGACATACGCGAGCAAGCCCCAGAGAGTCAATCCAGCCGCCGCCAGATCGAGGTGAGCCAGCGAACTCTGCGCGAAGAAAACAGGGTAGAGCGCCGTGCATATAGCGGAGGCGACGGCGACTTCAGTGTTCGCAACCCGTTGGGCCAGTCGAAACACGCCGAGCAGAGAAAATGCCGCAACTGCCAACATCGCGGTACGCGTCACCGCGGGTGCATAACCCAGAACCTTCCAGGCCAAGGCAAGATACGCCGTCACCAGCGGAGGATGGGCATTAGAAGGAGTGGAATGGGGAATCAAGGTTCCGGTCAGCAGGAGATCGCGAGCTGCCGGCACGTAGTATCCGGCCTCATCCCAGAAATATGGGAGGCGCAGCAGGGGCGCGTGCAAGGCCAACAGCGTCAAAAAGAACAGCGCAAAAATCAGTGCTGTAGGATGTCGCCATCTCTGCCGCCGATCGCTGTCTTCAGTCACGCGAGCGTCTAGTGCACCGGCCCGGCTGCTGCCATTCGGGGATCCAGCTTGATCTCGCCAAATGTGCTCTCGTAACCGGAAACGTTTTGCTGCAGAATCGACATCAGCGCCTTGGCTTGTTGCGGGCTCAGATAGATGCCCTGAAAATTTCTGACTTCCACCTGAGTTTCGCTCTGCTGTTGCAAGGTCCCGAAAACCAGAAAGAAATCCCAAACATTCACGCGCACCTGCACGCTGTTGGCATAGGTCTCGCGATAGTCAGGAGCGTTCACCAAGCGGATATTAGGTTGAGATGGATTATTCATAGGACATTCAGTGTAGCGGCAAGGGCGGAAACAGAAAAGGGAATTTGGTCCGGTTGGCAAAGTAATGGCAGAGATCGCGACCGGCAGTGTGGGTTAAAATAAGCGCAGCGCCGGGGTGGCGGAATTGGCAGACGCGCTGGACTTAGGATCCAGTGCCGCAAGGCGTGCAGGTTCGAGTCCTGTCCCCGGCACCACAAAGTTCGGGGCGAGACAGGGCAGCGTCTCTCTCTTTAACACTTTGCGGCCGCACGGCGCGGGTTCTAGTGGCGAAGCCGCTGGGCAGCACAGGGTGGACATCTGAGAATTACTGCACCTGTTGCAAGCCCTGATAGACTGCCACGCCCGCGATCACCAGGATCAACAATCCGGACGCAGCTCCCAGCCATTTCACCACTGGAGTGATCTTGTTCACTTTGGCCATGATCTCGATCTGTTCCTTTTCCATGTGCGACTCAGACTCGCCCAGGAATAGTTGGTCATCTTCTTGCATGGTGAGCGTACTGCGGTAGATGAGGAGGATGATCAGGACGGCGGTGAGAACTCCCCACACAGCTAGCGGCCACATTAGCATAGACATCATAAGCGACCTCGGTGCTGATCTTGAGCAGACCCCGAAGCTTTGCCGATGTTGGTTGTGGTGGCCACAACCGACACAGGTAAGGGGCCCCCAAGCGCAGATTATATGCCTAGAAGGCCAGCACCGGCAGGTTTTGTTTTGGGCGGCGGCTCCGCGCGCCTTTCGGTCATCTTCGGTCATCTAACAAAGTGCTGGTTTGGCGTCGGAGCAAGGATTTTTGCCTCGCCGCGGTGCAGGCTTTGCTATAATCAATAGCAGCAATTTCAAGGAGATACCAATGGCCACAACCACTGTCCCGACGACCGTTCCAGAAGTGACGCCCAAAACGCCGCCGGTTAGCTTGACTCCGAATGCGGTGGCAAAAGTTAAGGAGATTATGGCGCAACAGAATCCCGTCCCTAGCGGTCTACGCGTGGGTGTTGTGGGCGGCGGTTGTTCCGGTTTCTCGTACTCGATGTCGTTTGAAAACGGCGCGGGCATGATGGACAAGGTGTTCGACATGGACGGGCTCAAGGTCTATGTGGACGCTACCTCGCTGATGTACCTGAATAACTGCATCGTCGATTATGTCGAGACCCTCGAGGGTGCGGGCTTCAAGTTCGAGAACCCGAACGTGAAGAGCACATGCGGTTGCGGATCTTCGTTCAGTGTGTAAGCTGGGCCGGTCTTAGAGCTTGAAAGCCTCATCGCTGCGATGAGGCTTTTTTGTTTGCTTACAAAGGTCTGATCCCGAAATACAGCGGCTGAACAGTTTGCTGAAAAACTCATTTTCGGACTCTCTGTTGCCAGTAACGAGTTTTCCAGATTCGGCCCCGGTTGCGGGTTTCCCACCTGTT
>Ga0209118_1001229_pt1 | contig 12293 bp, 5 predicted proteins | sample BlaSpr_A8_Ref_M1_FD_187988 | JGI IMG/M metagenome (GOLD analysis project Ga0209118, IMG submission 187988) | Forest soil microbial communities from Thunder Bay, Ontario, Canada - Black Spruce, Ontario site 2_A8_Ref_M1 (SPAdes) (version 2) | ecosystem: Environmental > Terrestrial > Soil > Boreal...
CCACCAAGTTTTCAAGCACTCACAAACTTCCTGAAGTCAAATCTTGTCCCACTTTGTCCCATAAAACTATTTCAGGTCCTGCCGGGGTCGCCTCAACTCGAAAGGAAAAAGAGGACGACGATTAGCAAATCTCTTCCTTCGCAAGTTGTTGACGTAAACAGCTATTGAGATAGTTCACATCGAGTCCTCGCGCCACTCCTCAGTTGATGTAACCAGGCCATAGCACTCGTTGAGAATTGGCCGACCCCGTCCGGGTCAATGAGCGTTATTGATTCCATAACGATGTCGGCTCCCGTACCCGAGTAAACTTTGGTGGTGCCAACCAACGAGCGCTGGCCCGTGTGAAAAGATTCTTAACGTCAACAATGTTGGCCGCCTCCACCGGAAGTGGCGCTCCACCACCGGCGACATTGCTTTTCGGGAAGAATCGGCGGAACTGGGCCTTATGCCGGCTTGGTTCTTGACCAAGCCGGCCGCCTGTATGGCACGACCAATCCCACGGGCACCCTTATCTTCCAGAGATTTAATCTGGAATGGAAAACCCGCACCCTCTCCGTATTTAGACAGGCAGCTTGACATCACCGCTTGCTGCGTCTTTCTTTTGCTCAGGCAATCGATCATCTACACTACGGTGCATGAATTCCCGTCTGAAAAATAAGATTTCCATCGTTACCGGCGCTGGCAGCGGCATCGGACGCGCTTGCGCTCTTGCTCTGGCACGCGAAGGCGCAAAAGTTGCGCTGGTTGGCCGGCGCAAAACACTTCTCGAAAAAGTTGCTCGTGAGATCGGCGACTCCGCTCTCGTGCTCGCGGCTGATGTGTCCAAGAAAGACGAAATTCCCCGCGTCGTCGAGCACACCGTGGCGCATTTCGGCGGCCTCAATGTTCTGCTGAATAATGCTGGGGTCCTTCACATTGGAACTGCCGAGCAGATTACGGAAGAACAGTGGGACGAGACCTTCAATGTCAACGTTCGCGGCCTGTGGCTGTTCTCCCGAGCGGTGCTTCCTGCTATGCGAAATGCTGGAGGCGGTTCCATTGTTAACATGGCCTCTGTCCTCGGAATCAACGGCGCGCGCAACCGTGCTTCGTATGCGCCCTCGAAAGGCGCTGTGGTTCTGCTCACCAAGTGCATGGCCATCGACCACGGACACGAACACATTCGGGTAAATGCAATCTGCCCGTCGTTCGTCGAGACTGATCTCACTGCCGCGGTCATCAGCAAGGCTCCGGACCCGAAGTCGGTTCGTTCGGAACGAATCGCCGTACACCCCATCGGCCGTCTCGGCCAGCCGGAAGATATCGCCGGACTCGTAGTCTATCTTGCCAGCGATGAGTCTTCCTGGGTGACGGGTTCGGTATTCCCAGTCGACGGAGGGTACCTGGCAGTGTGAGCCGAGTGCGGAACTCTGCTCTGGAAACTTTCCCGGCTCCCGGGTAGTCTAATCACAAAGGGGATTTGTTGATTCCCTGTCTATTCCGTGTTCATGAAGCTCTCTAAGCTGATCCCCGCTCTCGTGCTTGTAATTTCACTTGCTGGGGTCGCCTTGGCAGACGAGGCTGCTTCCTCCGTATCCATTCTTCCCAAGCAGTTTGGTGGTTGGCAGATCTCAGGCTCATCGCGAACCAGCAACGACCCTGCGATTGCCGACCCGGTGAATGCGGCGGTTCTCAAGGAATACGGATTCACCAGTTTCGAATCCGCCACCTATACCCGCGATGACGGTCGCAAGCTGACGTTGAAAGCAGCCCGATTCGCCGATGCCAGCGGCGCCTATGGCGCCTATACCTATTACAAGACGCCGGCGATGCTGATCGAGAAGATCGGCGACGGAGCCGCGTCGATGAACGAACGCGTGCTGTTTTATCGCGGCAACATCCTGGTGGACGTTGTATTTCAAAAGCTTTCCGCAATGTCCGCGGCCGAGTTGCGGGAACTGGCGGAAAGCCTTCCCTTGCCATCCGGTAATACCCGCAATCTGCCCGGATTGCCCGCCTATCTGCCAACTCAATCCTATGTGAAGAACACCGCCAAATACGTGGTCGGACCCACCACGCTGCAAAACTTGGATGCTCCGGTTCCAGCCGAGCTGGTGGACTTCAACGCCGGCGCGGAAGTTATTATTGGAAACTACAACAGTTCCGGTGGCGAAGCTACCTTGATGCTGATCTCCTACCCGACGCCGCAGATTGCGGCCGATCATCTCCGGCGGATCGAGGCTGCGCGCCCGCAGGGTTCGCAGTCAGCCAGCGGCGCCGCTGCGGCGAATGCGAATCCTATTCTTCTAACACCAATCTTTGATAAGCGCACCGGTCCAATCGTGGTAGTGGCGGCCGGTCCGCTCTCGCAAGCCGAAGCCAAGTCGCTGCTGGCTTCGGTGAATTACGATGCCAACGTCACCTGGAACGAGAACACATATTTCACCAAGAGAGACAACCTGGCAAACCTTTTGGTGAACGTCATCATTCTCTGTTTCATCATTATTGGCTTCGCTCTGGTCGCCGGAGTTGCCTTCGGCGGCATTCGCATCCTCGCAAAGCGCCTGTTTCCGGACCGCGTATTTGACCAGGCTCAGAACCGGGAATTCATCTCGCTGCACCTCTCGGAAAAGCCGCCTGAGCCGTGAATGGCTACTGTAAACCCATCAATCAAGGCGGTTTAAGGTCGTCTGGCGGCGCGATTGTCTCACAATGAGCAACTCACGGGGACTATTAACTTATTTTCTAAGTCATTGAAAATAAAGATGTTTATTTACGAGATATTTCTTGACACCCCCCTTTTTCGGCTCATAAGATTTCGCCAGAAAGTTTTGACGGTTTGATCTCCGTTAGAACTATTCTCCCTTGAAAGAAAAGGCCGCCTAGTTGCCGGGTGGCCTTTTCATTTTCGACTCGCGGGAGCGCTCGCTTCGTTTGATCAACCGTCCCATCGAGTAGGTGTTCTGCGTTGGAACGGACACTAGCTACAGTTCGTATCTGGTGTAGGGAGCGGCCGCGGTTCAGCCGGGAGGAATCATGTTTTGCGATAAATGCGGTACGGCGGTACAGGCAGATCAGCGTTTCTGCAGCCGATGCGGAAGAGAATTCACCGGAACGATGGTCGTGGGCTATCCGCGCCGCAGCCGCGTGCAGGAACATATTCGCCTGTTGGGCATTCTCTGGTTAGCCCTCTCTGCCTTCAATGCGGTGGGAGCAGTAATCTTGTACATCATCGCTAACACCTTGTTCCTTCACTTGCGTGAGACCAGCGGCCCGCCCCTATGGTTGCATCCCTTTCTGAGTTTTATTGCAATCGTGGTAGTGGCGAAGGCTGCGGCTGGCTTCGTCGTCGGATGGGGTTTGCTCCAGCGCGAACCCTGGGCGCGCATCCTGACTATCATTCTCGCCTTCCTCGCTTTGTTCAACATCCCATTCGGTACCGCGCTCGGCATCTACACCCTCTGGGTCCTGCTGCCCGCCGAGTCCGACGTAGAGTACGAGGAAGAGGTGCGGAGCGTCACCGCCGCTTAACCGAGCGAAATTGAGATTGTGTAGGGATGGCCGAGTCTGTGTCACAACTACTCTTCCGCCCCGCTGGGGCTCGACGGCTTGCCACTTCCGACCCACGGCTCGCCCTGAGTTGCATTCTTGCGCCGCTTCGCGGCTGTTGCGGGCGATCCCATTCCACTTTTTCGGAGGCAGGTGGTTTGCAACACAGACTCGGGCACCCCCGCCTGTCCAGGCGTAGCAAAGATCCGCAGTGCATTTGGGTGGGGCAGGACTTCAGCGGCGCATGGAAAGCTCTGAAATAGAGTCACACCCACCTCGGAAACGATGACAAGCTCAGAACAAGCCGGGCAATGAAATGGGGAGATTGGTCGCGCCCTTTACCTGGCGCTTGACCGAGAAGTGTTCCCAGTCAATTCGTGACTCCAGAGCGCGGTCCACGGTCTGCAGAAGTTATTGCAATGCGATTGAACATGTAGACCAATCAGGTCGGCGTCCAGCAACCCGTCCAGCATCTCCTCCAAAAGAGCCACGCGCGACGTTCCTCCCTGTGCCGCAGCTGCGAGCCACGGAGCAAGTGGACTGCCAGTGCTACAGAACTTTGGGAGATATGAGTATGAGTTTCCCTTTTGAAACGACTTGCGTCGTTCGCGGTGGATTTCGAACGAGATCAAACCATTGCATGCGTATTTTGGGACGCGGGAGTGAGGAAAGGCACAGCGACCTCTACAAGTGTGCCAGGATCGGTGTTGGTCAGCCGCAATTCCCCGCCAAATTCTTTCGCCCGCTGGCTCATTCCTCCGATGCCGACGCCAATGCTGCCCGGCCGCAGCTCCGCGATTGGGTCTTCGATCCCTTTGCCATCGTCCCGTATCATGACCACTGTATGACTTTCTCCTTGGGTCAGCGTAACCCACGCTTTCTGTGCACCCGAATGCCTGTAAACATTCGTCAGAGCCTCTTGAATGATACGGAAGATTGCGGTCTCTAGCTCCGGCGCAAGTCGGGGGAAGTCGGACGGTTGCACATCGAGTGAGGTCTTGATGCCGCTGCGCTTGGTCAGTCCGTCCAGGTACCACTGAAGCGCCGAGAGCAGCCCCACTTCATCCAGCAAGGGTGGATGCAAAAGATGAGACAAACTACGGACTTGCTGGATTGCACGATCAATCGTTTCACAGGCCTCCATGGCGGCCCGCTTATTCGATTGGACTGAGTTTTTTCGAAGAATGCCGTCCATCATCATCTTGGCGGCGGCCAACTCCTGCCCCAAACCATCGTGCAGTTCCCGAGCGATGCGGCGCCGCTCGTCATCTTGCATGGTGATCAGCCGGCCGGAAAGGCGCCGGAGGGCGGCGGTCCTGTCGTCTACGATCTTCTCCAGTTCGATTGCGCTGTCGCGAATCGACTGTTCCAGCAGCTTGCTGTCATGGATGTCGGAGCAGGTTCCGTACCATTTAACGATTTTTCCTTCGAAATCGCGAATGGGAACGGCACGAGCCCGGAACCAGCGGTAATGTCCATCCTTCCCGCGCAGGCGGTATTCGGATTCATAGTTGTCCCCCGACTGGACGCAGTGCATCCAGTGGGCCATGCTCCGATCCCGGTCCTCGGAATGCAAGAAATCCAGCCAACCGAAGCCACTCGCGGAATCTGCAGGAGCGCCCGTGTACTCATAGAACCGGTCGCTAATGTAGTCCCTGGATCCGTCGGCCTGTCGGCTAAAGATGAAGTCCGGAGCGGTGCGCACGATGGCGTCGAGCTCCTGGTTCTTACGGGCGAGTTCACTGTTAACCTGCTGCAGGGTCGCCGCTCTTCTTTCCAATTCTTCTGTGCGCTCGGCGACACGCTCCTCCAGTTCACGATTGAGCGTTTCCAGCTGGTGCGCCTTGCGATGCAACTCGGCAAATATGCTGACCTTTGCCCTCAAAAGTTCCGGAATGACTGGGACGGAAATGTAATCCACCGCCCCACGCTGGTAGCCTTTAAGGCGGTCCAAGTCGGTCAGGTACACGGCGGAAATAAAGATGATCGCTGTCCTTTGAAAGCGTGGATGCTGGCGAATCATGTCCGCCAATTCAAAACCGTCGAGATCCGGCATACTTACATCCATCAGTATGACGGCGATATCGGTTTTCAGCAGATGTTCCAAAGCCTCCTTCCCCGAGGTTGCTCTGATCAGATTCTCCCCAAGTTCGCCAAGTATTACTTCATAACTGAGCAACTTGCTTGGTTGGTCATCCACCATGAGAATGTTGATCTTTTCATTTGCAGTCATTGTGCTCTTGTGCCTCCCGCTGCCGTCGTAGCGAAACCACTCCGGACCATCAGTACGAATTATCTGTGAAGCCACATGCGAAGCGCAGAAAGTAGCTGCTCGGTATTGACTGGTTTGGCCAAGTACTCGGACGCGCCGGCTTCGAGACACTTCTCGCGATCGCCTTTCATGGCCTTCGCGGTCAGTGCGATGATGGGCAGCCGCCGGAACGAAGCTTTCTGACGGATCACCTGCATAGTCTCGTATCCATCCATCTCCGGCATCATGATGTCCATCAGCATGATCGCCAGATCAGGGGTCGACTCGAGGGTTGCGATCGCTTCGCGTCCCGTTCCGGCGGTCAGCACTGTCATCCCACGACGCTCAAGCACGCTGCTGAGGGCGAAGATGTTTCGCACATCGTCGTCCACCACCAACACCTTCTTTCCCACTAGGGCGTCATCTGAACGATGCAGCCGGTCTAGCATTTTCTGCTTCTCTGGCGGGAGATCGGCGACGACGCGATGCAGGAACAGCGCAGTCTCATCGAGGAGCCGTTCCGGTGACTCGACGCCTTTCACGACCACGCTGCGCGCCAGCGTGTGCAGGCGGGCGTCTTCTTCCGATGATAGCTCCTTTCCCGTGAACACCACGACCGGCAAGTCCATAAGCGATGGAGTGTCGCGGAGACGCTCCAAAACGTCGAAGCCCGACATATCTGGAAGGCGCAAGTCGAGCACGGCGCAGTCGAACGGCCGCTCGCTAAGGGTGGCGAGCGCCTCGCTCCCGCTAGCTGCGACGGACACGTCAATGTCGTCATAACCCAGCAGTTCGCGGATACTAAGCTGCTCCGCCGGGTTGTCTTCTATAACCAATAGCCGCTTCCGGCGCGGCGTAGTGTATTCCTTGATGCGGGTCAATGCCGCTCCCAGCCCCTCGGGGGTGGTCGGCTTGGTCACGAAGGCGAAGGCACCGCGGGCCAGGCCGTGATGCCGATCTTCGTCCAGCGTCAACATCTGGACTGGAATGTGGCGAGTGGCCGGATCCTGTTTCAGGTGGTTGAGCACGGTCCAGCCCAGCATGTCCGGCAAGAAGACATCTAGCGACACGGCTGTGGGATGGAACTCGCGGGCCAGCGCCAGAGCCTCTGCGCCCCGCATAGCCACGAGTACCTTGAATCCTGTATCGCGAGAAAGGTCGCAGAGCACGCGGGCATAGTGCGGGTCATCTTCGACAATCAGCAAGACCGCGTCGTCGGGCTGCAGATTCTCGCGGTCGTCGGGGACGCGCTCGATCGCGACCTCCGTCGTCCGGACCGCGGACAACTGAAGGGGTGGGGCGGTTGACCGAGCCTTCTGGTCCAACATCGCAACACTAGCCCCTGAGGGACCCACATAGGTTTGAGGCAAGTACAGGGTGAAGGTGCTTCCCTTACCTGGGGCGCTATGCAATTGAATCTCGCCTCCCAGCAGGCTGGCCAGCTCTCGGCTGATCGCCAGCCCCAAGCCCGTTCCGCCGTATTTGCGGCTGGTGCCGGCGTCTGCTTGCTGGAAAGCCTCGAAGATGATGCGTTGCTTTTCCGACGGAATGCCAATACCCGTATCGGCCACTTCGAAGGCCACGACCGACGCGGCCGCATTAAGGACCGGATGGTCCTCACTCCAGCCGCCCGCGGCAACCGATACAGCCAAATGCACGCTTCCTTGCTCGGTGAATTTAAATGCATTGGACAGCAGATTCTTGAGTACCTGCTGCAGGCGCTTCGAGTCGGTGACCAGGCTGCGCGTAAGGTGCGGATCGGACTGCACCTCGAACGCAAGCCTCCTATTCTCGGCCTCGTGACGGAACGGCCGGGCGACCATATCAAGCAGGCTGGCAAAGAAAACTTCCTCGGCTTCGACCGAAACGGTTCCGGATTCGATCTTCGACAGGTCGAGAATGTCGCTGATCAGGTTCAGTAGATCGGTTCCCGCACCATGAATGGTTCGAGCGAACTCGACCTGCTTTGCGGTCAAATTGCCGTCGGGGTTGTCAGTAAGCTGCTGGCCAAGCACCAGGATGCTGTTCAAAGGTGTGCGCAACTCGTGAGACATGTTGGCCAGGAACTCGGACTTGTACTTGGAGGTCAGGGCGAGTTCTTTAGCCTTCTCTTCTAACGCCCCGCGTGCCTGCTCAATTTCCTGGTTCTTGCGTTCCACCTCCACGTTCTGCTCGGCAAGCTGCTGGGCTTTTTGTGCAAGCTGCTCGTTGGTTTGCTGCAATTCTGTTTGCTGCGTTTGCAGCTCGGTGGCCAACTGCTGCGACTGCTTCAACAGGCCTTCGGTCTGCATCGTCGCCTCAATGCTGTTCAGCACAATGCCGATGCTGGCAGTCAGTTGTTCGAGAAAGGCCAGATGCGAAGCGGTGAAGGTGCTCAACGAGGCAAGCTCAATCACCGCCTTGACGTGATCCTCAAAAAGCACAGGCAGCACTATGACATTTCGCGGAACGGCTTCGAATAAACCCGAACGGATGGGGACTGTGTTTTTCGGCAAGTCGGTAATCAACATGCGCTTCTTCTCTGCGGCGCACTGTCCGACCAGGCCCTCTCCCAACTTTACGCGCCGCAGATGCCCGTCCTCTCCGTCGGCGGCGAACGCCGAGAGTAGCACCATGCCGGCGGATTCCTCGGTCTCCATCTGGTAAATGACACCCTGTTGGGCGCTCACAAGCGGCGCCAACTCTGAGAGCAGCTTTCGTCCCACGGTGGTCAGATCGCGCTGGCCTTGCAACATGCTGGTGAAGCGCGCGAGATTTGTCTTAAGCCAGTCCTGCTCAGTATTGCGGTCCGTGGTGAGCCGCAGGTTATCGATCATGGTGTTGATATTGTCTTTCAAATCGGCGACTTCACCGCTCGCTTCGACCTGGATCGAACGGGTCAGGTCACCCTTGGTAACGGCGGTCGCGACTTCCGCGATCGCACGCACTTGATTGGTCAGGTTATCGGCGAGCAGGTTCACGTTGCCAGTGAGATCCTTCCATGTGCCCGCTGCGCCAGGCACGTTGGCCTGGCCACCCAGACGGCCTTCCACTCCGACCTCGCGCGCTACCGTCGTTACCTGGTCGGCGAAGGTGGCTAATGTGTCGGTCATGTTATTGATGGTTTCGGCCAGAGCCGCTACCTCGCCCTTGGCATTCACGGTTAGCTTCCGCGTGAGCTCGCCGTCGGCGACGGCGGTTACAACTTTGACGATACCGCGCACCTGCTCGGTAAGGTTGGCGGCCATCACGTTGACGTTGTCGGTAAGGTCCTTCCAGGTACCCGCTACTCCAGGCACCTGCGCCTGACCTCCAAGCTTGCCTTCGGTACCCACCTCGCGGGCCACGCGCGTCACCTCGGCCGCGAAAGCGTTGAGCTGGTCGACCATGGTATTGATCGTGTTTTTCAGTTCGAGAATTTCGCCCTTCACATCCACTGTGATCTTGCGCGACAAATCGCCGCGCGCCACCGCCGTAGTCACCTCGGCGATGTTACGAACTTGCCCGGTAAGGTTTCCGGCCATGGAGTTGACGGAATCCGTAAGGTCCTTCCATGTGCCGGCCACGCCCGGCACGTTCGCCTGTCCGCCCAATCGGCCTTCTGTACCCACTTCGCGCGCCACACGCGTCACCTCGCCGGCGAAGGCGTTAAGTTGGTCCACCATCGTGTTGATAGTTTCTTTAAGCAGAAGGATTTCGCCGCTGACGTTTACGGTAATTTTCTTCGAGAGGTTGCCGCTCGCAATGGCAGTAGCGACTTCCGCGATGTTGCGGACCTGCCCGGTCAAGTTACTGGCCATCGAGTTGACGGAGTCGGTGAGATCCTTCCACGTGCCAGCCACACCCGGCACCTGCGCCTGGCCTCCCAACCTGCCGTCGGTGCCGACTTCGCGGGCCACGCGTGTTACTTCCGAAGCGAATGACCTCAACTGGTCCACCATTGTGTTGATGGTGTCTTTGAGTTCGAGGATTTCGCCCTTCACATCCACGGTGATTTTGCGCGACAAGTCGCCGCGCGCCACAGCCGTTGCTACTTCGGCAATGTTACGCACCTGCCCAGTCAGGTTGCTTGCCATGAAGTTCACGTTGTCCGTGAGATCCTTCCACGTGCCCGCCACGCCCGGCACTTGCGCCTGACCGCCGAGCTTGCCTTCGGTGCCCACTTCGCGTGCGACGCGCGTCACCTCGCCCGCGAAAGCGTTTAGCTGGTCCACCATGGTGTTGATCGTGTTCTTCAGTTCGAGAATTTCGCCTTTTACGTCCACCGTGATCTTGCGTGACAAATCGCCGCGAGCCACCGCAGTGGTCACTTCGGCGATGTTACGCACTTGCCCAGTGAGGTTTCCGGCCATGGAGTTGACGGAGTCGGTAAGGTCCTTCCAGGTTCCAGCGACGCCCGGGACGTTGGCCTGACCGCCCAATCGACCTTCTGTGCCCACTTCGCGCGCCACACGCGTCACTTCACCGGCGAAGCGGTTTAGCTGATCCACCATGGTGTTGAGAGTCTCTTTGAGCTGCAAAATTTCACCGCGCACATCCACCGTGATCTTGCGGGAAAGGTCGCCACTGGCAATGGCCGTTGCCACTTCGGCGATGTTACGCACCTGCCCGGTCAAATTGCTGGCCATGAAGTTCACGTTATCGGTGAGGTCTTTCCAAGTACCGCCCACTCCAGGCACCTGGGCCTGACCGCCCAGTTTGCCTTCGGTGCCCACTTCACGCGCTACCCGCGTCACTTCTCCGGCGAAGGCGTTGAGTTGATCCACCATCGTGTTAATAGTGTCCTTGAGTTCGAGGATTTCGCCTTTTACATCCACGGTGATCTTGCGCGACAGGTCGCCGCGCGCCACGGCGGTAGTTACCTCGGCAATGTTGCGCACCTGCGCCGTGAGGTTTCCGGCCATAGCATTGACGGAGTCGGTGAGGTCCTTCCAGGTGCCGGCCACTCCGGGGACAACCGCCTGCCCGCCGAGTTTTCCGTCGGTGCCTACCTCGCGGGCTACGCGCGTCACTTCCGACGCAAATGACCGCAACTGGTCCACCATCGTGTTGATGGCTTCTTTAAGCTGGAGGATTTCGCCACGCACGTCCACGGTAATTTTGCGGGAGAGATCGCCGCTCGCCACAGCGGTAGCTACCTCGGCAATGTTGCGTACCTGCCCGGTTAGGTTACTGGCCATGGAGTTGACAGAGTCGGTGAGGTCCTTCCATGTACCGGCCACTCCGGGCACCTGCGCCTGGCCGCCCAGCTTGCCGTCAGTACCCACCTCGCGGGCTACGCGCGTGACCTCGGCCGTGAACACGCCGAGTTGCTGAATCATAGTGTTAACGATGTTGGCCGAGCGTAAGAACTCCCCTTCCAGCGGTCGCCCGTCCACGTCCAGGCGCACAGTTTGGGTCAGGTTGCCCTGGGCAACGGCCGCGATGGCGCGGGTAACTTCCGTGGTTGGGCGAAGCAGATCCTCCACAAGGGTGTTGACCGAGATTTCCATCTCGCCCCACGCGCCCCTCGACTCGTGAAATCGTGTGCGCTCGCGGGTTCTTCCCTCCTTGCCTACGACTTGCCCTACACGCTTTAACTCCTCCGCCATTTGCTGATTGGCGGCGACAATTTCGTTAAACGTGTCTGCGATTTTGCCCGCGAGTCCCGTCCACGAGCCCGGGAGCCGCACCGAAAAGTCTCCGTCGCGCATGGTCTGCAGGCTCGCGAGTATCGCCGTGAAATCAGCAGATACAGGTTCGGCTGTGACAGTCGAGTGCCCATTGCTCTTTACGCTCGCCTTGGTTGCACTGTTTATGGTTGCGGTCGCCGCGTTACGGTCATTTCTCTTCATGGTCGTCTCTTAAACGAACGGGGAGTCAGCTGTTTTGTGCAATCTGCTTTTCTTCCTGCCTTTTCCCATATTCCTGCGGATCAGGCCAGTGCCGCCAATTGGCGGTTCTGGGCCGGGAAACCACGGCCGGTTCTTCATTGGAGCCAAGCTCAGGCCGTACTTCCCGCAAGCACCCCAGTCTAAAGTGCAAAACAAACGAGTGGAACTTCGGCCTTGGACGATTTCTTATCACGAAAGCTACCGCGTTCGCTCTAGGGTGTTTCCTGTAGGGACCTGGGGATGTTTGCTGTAAGAACAACTGCAAGAACTTAGTCCAAGCGGGTTGATCCACGACTTACGATCGACCCGGAGTCAAGACCGTCTAGGGCGGAGACTCGGAGGCAAAAAAATCCCCTAGCAGGTTCGCTTGGGGGATTCGGCCGCTTACCGCAAACCACGCCTACGATGCGCGACGCTTTTCAAGCTGCTCGGAACCCTCTTCACCATCGCGCTGACGGGAATCGTCACCGTGCGAAGGGTTCTTCTTGGAAGGATTCTGCTGGTTCGGGCGTAGCGCCACAATGCGATACAGCAACATCTGGAAACGACTACAGGCTGCACTTGATAGACCATTTTTGCTTTCGACTCTACTCTTTCAAGTGTGAATGCGACGAAGCTCAGTTTCGTTTCGTCAGACACGAACTGGACTTAAGACTTGAAAG
>Ga0209118_1001231_pt1 | contig 12263 bp, 10 predicted proteins | sample BlaSpr_A8_Ref_M1_FD_187988 | JGI IMG/M metagenome (GOLD analysis project Ga0209118, IMG submission 187988) | Forest soil microbial communities from Thunder Bay, Ontario, Canada - Black Spruce, Ontario site 2_A8_Ref_M1 (SPAdes) (version 2) | ecosystem: Environmental > Terrestrial > Soil > Boreal...
AGGAACTCTATTGCTGGCCACACGAAAAGCTACTTCCCTGCGGTCGCGGTAAACCAGCTCCCGGCATGCTTCTAACGACCAGACCCGCACATGAAATCAATCTAGCTACGACCTAGATGATTGGTGATTCCGACATCGATGTCGACGCGGGCAGAAACGCCGGGTGCAGAACAGTTCAGATCGTGAAAGGCGATGGGGTCATGATAAGACGTGAGATATCATGGCGCGCTCATAGTTCGATACTGCCTGCAAAGTGCTGGCACCTGAGCCACGACCCCTAGACGCCAGCCTCGGCCCAGGGAAGGGGGTTCGCACTAGGTGGTAAGATTTTTCCACTATTCCCTCTACCTGTAAACGTCGCTCGAGACTACCTCCTCATGTATGACTCACCTCACCGCTAACTTGTTTTGTTTCAACGACTAAGCAATCACTTGCCCAGAAGAAAGTCTCCCTGCCGCCAATAGTCTGGAAGGCCGATTGCGATATTCCTGCTGTATGTGGTTGTAGCATTAATGGCGGTAGCCTGTGTAGGGGTGGAGCAAGGCTTACTCGCGCAGAGTCAATCGGGAACCAAGCCAATCACCCGTTTCGAAGGCTGCAGGTTGCACTCGCATAGTCTCCAATGGCCCGTTTGAGTTGCCTGGGGCCTACCAAAACAAGAAATACTCAAATCCTTGATCCCCATTCGGACAGCTGTTGGGAATCAATGTGATGAGAGCCAGGAAACGGGAATGGCAAGAGAATATTATTGACCGGCCTTAAGGATACTTCGGAGCGTCTGTTGTGGTGCCGGGAAGCGGCCAACACACTCGCATCCGCTATATCGAGCGCTTCATGAAAGCCGGGCGTTCGCACGCTTCCCTGCGTTGGACAGATGCTGAAAACGCTTTCGGTTTAGGGCGCCTGATCCATCCTGATCCCGCGAGGAGTTCCCTCAAACATCGGAGCTCACCGCTAGAAAAGCACTATCTTGCAAGCAACTTACGTTTTGAGATTGAGAAAGACATTTGGCGGACAATGTTAACTTCTGCAGATGGATCGCATGGGTGGGAAGATTGCGAACAACGACGCCGGCGATATCCGCCCGAAGAGTACCTGAGTTGAGATGAAGGACTTAAAGCAAAAAATAATCCGAGGTGGCCTCGCCAAAATCTGTTCTCAGGCGACGAGTCTGGTATTGCGTACTGGATCGATGATGGTCCTAGCGAGATTACTTAACCCCAAAGACTTCGGGCTTGTCGGAATGGTGACCGTGTTCACCGGTGTGCTAGGTCTCTTTAGAGATTTTGGACTCTCGTCGGCCACCGTCCAGCGTATGGATGTCACCGAGGAACAGGTTTCGACCTTGTTTTGGATCAACATCTTGGTCGGCGTGGTCCTTGGGCTGCTGTTGGCGGGGATGGCCCCGGTAGTTGCTGCCTTTTATCACGAGCCCCATCTTCTATGGGTGACGATTATCTTGTCTTCGTCGTTCATATTCAATGGCGCCGGAGTACAACACTTGGCGCTGCTCGAACGGCAAATGCGCTTTTCGACCCTGGCGGCGGTAGACATTATCTCTCTGGTTGCCACTACCTCCATCGGGATCGGCATGGCGATACTCGGTTTCCGATATTGGGCTCTCGTAGCGGCGGCTGTCTCTGCTCCACTGATCTCCACACTCTGTTTTTGGCTGACGACGGGCTGGATTCCAGGGAGGCCTCGCTCACGAGTTGGAATTCGTTCGATGGTACGATTTGGCGGCACGCTCACTCTGGTTAATTTTATCGTCTATGTTGCCTACAACTTTGAAAAGGTCTTGTTAGGCCGGTTCTGGGGAGCGGATGCTCTCGGTATCTACGGAAGGGGTTATCAGCTTAGCAATCTTCCGACGGAGAACCTCAATTCGGCGTTCTTTGGGCTGGCGTTTTCGGGGCTATCAAGAGTCCGCAACGATCCCGATCGTTTCAAGAACTACTTTCTAAGGGGCTACTCTCTGGTTTTGGCGCTGACCATACCGATCACTATTGCCGCTGCTCTTTTTGCGCATGATTTGATATTCGTTCTCCTTGGCCCGAAGTGGAACGATGTGGTCGATATTTTTCGCTTGCTGACTCCCACGATCCTGATCTTTGCGCTTATCAATCCTTTGGCGTGGCTGACATTCTCGCTCGGAATGGTCAGCCGAAATCTGAAACTCGTGCTGGTTCTCGCCCCTCTGGTAATTGCGGGTTACGCACTGGGATTGCCTTATGGACCTAAAGGCGTCGCGTTTGGCTACTCCGCGGCAATGACGTTATGGGTTGTTCCACACATTGCCTGGTGCGTGCATGGCACAGTGGTTTCCCTCCGCGATATTTTGCTGGTTTCGAGTCGGCCATTTGTTTCGGGTATCGTAGCGGCAGCGATGGCTTTGGGAGTGCAGTTCATTTGCGGTCAATCCTTGTCTCCCCTACCAAGACTGATTTTAGGAGCTACTGTTCTCCTCGGTGCCTATGTTGTCATGCTGTTCTATGTGATGGGACAAAAAGCAGTGTATGTGAACCTGTTTCAGGGGCTGAGCAAGCGTTCGTCAGTTGAAGAAGAGACTTTGGTTCCCGCTTAACGAAATCAATTGTGTGTTTAGCCGAGGCCATACCTGCCCTCGGAGGTGCCTATTTCTACTGTGACAAACGCTGAGGTAACCAACCTCAGCCCGACATTGGAACGGCCGAGAGCTGAAGGGCGATCGTGGCTGTGGTTTACCGCTCTTTTGGTTGTCCTGATCTTAGTGTCAGCCACTCGCTGGATACTCGATCACCCCTATGGCATCCATTGGGACGAGGCTTTGTATTTTAACGACGCCCTGTGGGACATTCACAATCTTCACAGCGGGAGCCTGCATCAGTTGGGCGCAATCCTGCTTGGTGGTGACACGTACCGTCCTCCCGCGTTCCGCGTTCTTGCTCTCCCGTTCTTCGCCTTGTTTGGTTTCCACACGGCGACGGCGAGATTCGTGACTCTGGGATTCTGGCTTGCGAGCGCTTGCTTCATCTACTTAACAACTCGCCGTCTTGCCAGCCCAGTCGCTGCTGCTTTGGCCGTGCTCGTCTTTTGTCTGTCACCTGAAGTGGTCTCTGCCAGCATCTTCTTCAGCACAGAAGGCCCACTATTCCTGGCGACATCTGCCATGTTGTATTTTCTCTCGGTGTACTGGGATGACGACTTAGAGCACCAGCGCGGCTGGATTGGGCTGGGATGTGCAATTGCACTTGGGTTCTTGTCGAAGGCCTCGTTCATCTTGATAGCAGCTCCTGTTTTGGCTTTTACCTTTGTTTCGGTGCGGCGCAAGCCTCTTAGTTCTTCAGCCACGAACTCATTCTTTAAAGCCGGCGCTCTCGCATTCATTATCGCGGGCCCCTGGTGGATCAAGAATTTCGGCCCAGCTGTCCGTTACACCAAGTTTGCCAGGGACCAGTATCGAAATTCTTTGGGGGCGCCTTCCCTTGTAACGTGGGCGCACTGGATCACCACGGTCGTTCTGGCCCTGATCGGACCTGCGCTCAGCATTTTGATCGGCTTGGTTGTGCTTGCTTCGCTCAGAACAATCGTCATAAAAAAGCGGCTTACCCTCGATCCCGTCCATCGAACCGCGTTATTGGCCTGTGGCTGTGCCATCTTGCCCCTCGTGGTGATACAACTGTCCGGCACGAACCACTTGCTTCGATATCTGTGCCCGACGGTCATCCCCTTGGCAATCGCCGTGGGGGTGCTAGCGGATGCCACGGGATGGGTTCGTTCCAGAGCAGCATTAGCACTTTCCGGTAGTTTTGCCATTGTTCAACTACTTATGATCGTCACTCCGGTACTCTTTCCGAACACCCACCCAGTAGACCCTGGGTATTTTAATGGCGGGCTTCCTTGGCGAATCATGGTTCGTTTTGATCAATGGGATTGGAAGCCGCTTCGGGTTGTCACACAAAACTGTGGGCTGGCGAAACCAAAGATCTCATACTTAGGAATGGGTCGGCCCTTTAACTCGCCCCAAATCTTGTATCCGTGGTTGGTGGAAGGGGCCGCTACTCCAGAACTGGTCTGGTTGTGGCGGTATGAACAGGGGCCAGTGGATTGGGAAAGGGTAATGAATTCAATATCGGACAGTGACCTCGTTCTAACAGCGCCGGACTTTGTGGGCCAAGTTACGGACAGGCAGGATTTGGACAACCGATATAACCGTGAATTCGCCGAACGACTTGCCGGAGACCCGCGTTTTCAGGGACCAATTCGTCTTGAAATGGGGCGATTCGAGCCTGTTGAGGTTTTAGTGTTTCTGAAGAAGACCCAGGTGTGCCGCTTGGCAGAACAGGAGCAGGCGAAGCAGTAAAGCCGATCCTGGAATTCGCCTCGAGACAGTACTCGCAACTTCGAACCATGCCTAAGACTTCATTCGATCAGCGATTCGACGCCCCGAGTTACCTGGCGTTTGGGTGTCCTCGAAAGGACCTCCGCCAAGAGCGGTTGCGTGCCCGCCATACCACACGTAGTGATGGCCGAGGTTTGCAACCCGATTGTGCGCGGCGTCACGCAGTTTGGTGCAAGGGAGGCATATGGACCCGCTAGTCAGCTTTGTCGTTCCCTGTTACAAGCTTGCACACCTATTGTCTGAATGCGTCAATTCGATCCTCGCGCAGACCTATCAGGATTTCGAGATTCTGATCATGGACAACTGCTCGCCGGACGACACTCCAGAAATTGCCGCCTCATTCAAAGATCCTAGAGTGAAGCACATTCGCAACGAGGTCAACCTCGGACACGTTCGTAACTTCAATAAGGGCATCACCATGTCGCGCGGCAAGTATGTGTGGTTGGTTTCGGCAGATGACTGGCTCCGAAGCCCTGACATTCTTGGACGTTACGTAGATGTAATGGAACGAAACCCTGGAGTCGGTTACGTCTTCTGTCGCGCCGTAGAAGTGCAAGGCTCAAGAGAAGTCGGCGTCGCAAGAGGAACCGATTGCGGGAAGGAAAACCGAATCTGGAACGGTCACAGTTTCCTGATGCGGCTAATTCGGAACAATTGTGTCGTCCTCTCTTCTGCCATGGTGCGGAAGCAATGCTATGACAAAGTGGGATTGTTTTCCCTTGAGATGCCGTACGCAAACGATTGGTATCTGTTGTGTGTCCTTGCCCTTCACTACCAGGTTGCCTATATGTCGGAGCCGATGGTTTTTGTCAGGATTCATGATGAAAGCCTCACAACTGCATTTAACCAATCAGGCAGTCCAGTTTGTATTAACGACGATCTTAATGTCCTTTGGCGGGTCGCCCGCCAGGCAGAACTCGCCGGTGTGATCTCCGATCGTCATGCTTTTAATGGGTTTATCGCCAGCCGGGCAGCTCAAGCCTTGAAGCGGGGGCAAGCAGGGGGCACAAGGCCGGGTTGGAGCGAAGTTGATTTCGAGATGCTACTTCGACGTCATGTGAGGGACTCGGACGATGAAGAAGATATTCGGGCTCGGGTCTACATGGCTTCAGGGGATGAGCAGTTCTGGGACGGCAAATACAGGAAAGCAGCGCAAGCCTATTGGCTCGGGCTCAGACTCCGCCCGTGGTGGTTGAGCAGTTGGATGAAGTATCTACTCCTCTGCACGGGCGGTGTTGGAGTTTACATCCGGCGATTCATTCTTGATTTGCGACAACGGAGTGTAGAGGCGAGTTGACCGGGGAGGTGTCAGAACAATGGACATCACAGTGGTTTTGTGCACGTATAACCGTTGCAGTAGCTTGGCGAAAGCCTTGGATAGTGTCGCAGTTTCGACGCTTCCACAGTCGGTCGAATGGGAAGTCTTGTTGGTGGACAACAATTCGAGTGATCATACGCGCGAAGTTGCATCGGAATTCTGCAAACGATATCCGGGCCGCTTTCGTTATCTGTTCGAGACACAGCCGGGCTTATCCAACGCCCGCAACGCCGGTATTCGAGAAGCGAGTGGCCATATCATTGTATTCATGGATGATGATGTGATCGTGGAACCTACATGGCTGCAGAATCTGACAGCGACCTTGCACAACAACGAATGGGCTGGAGCCGGAGGTCGCATTCTCCCTGAGTGGACTTGCTCTCCTCCCCGCTGGCTTTCGCCCGAGGGCCGGCACGCAGCGGGGCCCCTTGTTGCATTCCACCCCACCCCGGAGGCCGGTCAACTCAACGAGCCTCCAATCGGTGCGAACATGGCCTTTCGCAAGGAAATGTTCGAGAAATATGGTGGTTTTCGAACTGATTTGGGCCGCCGTCCTGGTAGTTTGATGAGCAACGAGGACACGGAGTTCGGGCGCCGGCTGTTGTCCGCGGGAGAGCGACTGCGCTACGAACCTTCAGCCCTCGTCTATCACCCGGTGCAGGAGAATCGGATCAAGAAAGACTATTTCCTAGCGTGGTGGTTCAACAAAGCCCGCGCCGACATGCGGGTTAACGGGATTCCGCCAGGTACGAAGTACTGCGTTGCGGGGATTCCACTGTACCTGTTCCGCAGGCTCGCAGTGTGGACCCTGAAATGGATGGTCGCAGTCGATCCTGTCCGACGATTTTCGAGTAAGCTCAACGCCTGGGGAAACGCTGGCGAGATTCTAGAATGCTTTCGCCAGTCGCCCGTCGCTAGAAAAAGAACGGGGAACTGCAGCGCTTGAACACCGTGCAGGGCGCGCCGCACGTTACGCCGCTTTCGCTCCGATTGCCTTCTGTCATAACGCGGCTTAATTCACGAGGGGTGACCCACTGCTTTGCACAGTCATTCCCAAAGTCGTGCTATCCCTGGAGTGGTTAGCTCGTGTGTTGGACAGAGGAAAAGAAATTGCTGGTCAGTGAACAGCGAGCGAAGCGTCGCGTTTTTTCAACCTTGATTCTCAGGAATTCTTCTTCCAACTAGTTAGAGTCGTTGACCCACTTGTCCGCGTTGCCACTTGCCGTCGGCCCTTACTAGAAGCGCCAAGTTTTATCGAACTATTTGTTGCCGAGGAGGCTGCTCCAATGCCCATCACATGCTCAATGGGAATCATGGCCCACAACGAGGAAGCCAATATCGGGCGGCTACTCGAAGCATTGGTTTCACAAAGGTTGAAGAATGTCGCGCTGAGCGAGATTGTGGTCGTGGCCAGCGGTTGCACCGACAGTACCCATACTATCGTACTGGATTGGGCGAAGCGCGACCCACGCATCCGCTTGATAGTGCAAGAAAAGCGGGCGGGCAAGGCTGCTGCTATTAACGAGTATCTGCCTCAGGCAAAGGAAAAAATCATCGTCTTATGCAGCGCCGACTTGCTTCCCGTCGCCGATGCGCTTGAAGCTGTGGTGGCCCCCTTCGCTGATCCAGAAGTTGGGATGACCACTGCGCACCCTGTACCGGTGAACGATCCCGGGCAGTTCATGGGCTTTGCCGCCCACATGCTCTGGGGTCTGCATCACACGATTAACCTGAACAGTTTCAAGTCCGGGGAAATGATCGCCTTTAGAAAGATCTTCGAGCGTATTCCGTATCATACCGCCGTGGACGAAGCCAGTATCGAGCCGGTCGTCCGTGGTCAGGGATATAACGTTCGATATGTTCCTGCCGCAGTCGTCTACAACCAGGGCCCGGAAACCGTGGCCGACTTCTTGCGTCAACGTCGCCGCATCTATGCCGGCCATTTGGCAGTTCGTGATACTTTGGGTTACACCGTAAGCACCATGAACTCCCGCAGAATCCTCGCGCTCCTGTTCCGTAACCTTGATTGGCACCCTAGGCCGTTCATCTGGACTTGGGCAGTGGTTGGGCTTGAAGCGTACGGCCGCCTGCTCGGGTTACGTGACTACAAGAAACGGCGTGATCACCAAGTCTGGGAGATCGCCACGACTACCAAACAACTCAGGATGGTCGCAGATTCAAAGGGGGTTCACAAGATATGAACTCCGGCGCGGGCATATTAGCGCGGATTCCCCTGTTCAAGCTCTACCGCAAGTTTGGCTGGCCCCAGTTGCTGCCGTTAAATCTCACGCTTTCTCCTTCACCTAAATGCAATTCGCGTTGCCTGACCTGCAACATCTGGATGAAGCGCGAGAACGAACTGACCATCGACGAATGGGACAAGGTTCTGGCGTCGCTCGGAAAAGCTCCGTATTGGTTTACGATCAGCGGGGGAGAACCGCTGATGTATCCACACGTTGTTGAACTGGCGCAATTGGCCTATAAACACTGCTCCCCCGGCGTAATCAACATTCCCACCAATGCTATTCTCCCCAACATCCCGGAGCGCGTGGAGCAGATCGCCAAGTCCTGCCCCAAAAGCCAATTGATTATCAACCTTTCGTTGGACGGGATTGGCGCGAAGCACGACTACATCCGGGGCATTCCGGGGAATTTCGTCAAGTTCGAAGAACGCCTGAAACAACTCCTTTCGTTGCGGAAGTCTCTTAAGAACTTGACCGTGGGCATCCACTCCGTGGTTTCCGTGTTCAGCGTCGGGCACCTGGACGAATTGATAGCCTACGCCGACAATTCGGGTGCCGATCAATTCATCACCGAAATTGCTGAACCCCGCGTGGAATTGGATACAGTTGGCCTACCGATCACGCCCGGCCCGGCTGCTTACTCAAAGGCCATCGATCGACTGATTGCCTACGTCGAAAGCAAACAGTTTACTGGCATGGCCAAGATCACCGAGGCGATTCGAGTGGAGTACTACAAGCTGGTCAAGCGTATTCTCCAGGAAAAAGACCAGGTCATCGACTGCTATGCCGGATGGGTGAGCGCGCAGATCTATGCCGACGGTACCGTCTGGCCCTGTTGCGTGCGAGCCGACGATCTTGGGAATCTGCGCGACCATCACTACGATTTCAAGGAGATCTGGTTCGGCGAAAAAATCAAGAAAGTGCGCCGGAGCATTGCCGCCAAAGAATGTCACTGCCCGCTCGCCAACGCCATGTACACCAACATGCTGCACGACATCCCGACGTTGGCGCGAGTGGGAGCGAAGGTATTCAGTCCAGGCACTCGCCACTTACCGGAGGCTTGAGACCCACGCGAGGTTCAGCAGAATTCGCCAAGCTGAGGTCGTCGACGCGTTTTCGCCGCGGACACACTGATGCAGTGCAAGCAGGAAGCCTCACCAACGCCAGGTCACTGCCGAGAGACAACCTTGCCAGTGCCCGAGTTAGGACCTCGAAAGCGGACTTCGCGACAGAGCCGCCAGAGCTGCGAAAGGTACGCGAAAACAATTTTCTTGGAAAGCTTGGACTCACCGAGGGCCCGGGGACCGAAAGTATAAGGAATTTCGCCCAGGTTGCAAGGATACATGTGGGCGGCGATCTCCAGCAGAATCTTGAAACCCCGGACGTTCAGGCGGTCGCGGATTTTCAGGAAGTCTTCCCGCCGCATCATAAAATAGCCGGACATTGGGTCTCGCAGCTTTACTCCGAGGAGCCACTGCGCCAGCTTCGTGCAGCCCCAGGAGCCGAAGCGGCGAATCATTCCCCAATTGGCAGTACCCCCACCGGGCATGTATCGGGTGGCCACCACAAGGTTCGAACCGTTCACCAACACTTTAAGCATTTGCGGGAGAATGGCAGGGTCGTGCTGCAGGTCGGCGTCGATACACGCCACAGCCTCGCCGGTCGCGGCATTGAAGCCGTCCACGACACTAGGCCCAAGACCTCGATTGGATGTCCGGCGCAAGACGCGCACCCGCGGATTGCGCTGTCCAATTTCTTCCACCCGCGCCCAGGTGAGGTCAGGAGAGTTGTCGTCACTGATTAAAATCTCGTAGTCGGTACCCGCCAAAATTTTCTCGAGTTCGGCAATGAGCAGGCCAACGCTTTCCGACTCGTTATATGTCGGCGAAATTACGCTTAGTTTCATCGGTTCGCGCGGGACATCGTAGCTCAGAAGGACAAGAGCCCGCAAGCTTGCTAACCTGAGCGAGCTGTCTTCTTTCCGGCGGCCCTTAGGCTGAAGAAGTCTTTGAGGAAACCTTCGATGGGATTTGAATGGTTGGAGAAGTTTCAACACGATATGGAAAAAGACCCGGCTTATGCCGAGAAAACCTTGGCCGCTTACCGCCTAGGCATGCGGGCGAAGGGTTCCATTGTGGGTGTAACTATCCAGCCGGCGCAAGACTGTTGCGAGGCTGTGCGGGAACTGCCTCAAAGTAAGATCTATCATCCAGACGACGCCCCCCGTGTGCCGCTGCCTGATTGCCCGCAAGGCCGACGCTGCGGATGTGTCTACCGGCCGGTAATGAGTTACGAGAAATCCGAGAAAGGATGAATGTGTCCACAGTTGTCCCTACAAAGCTAGCCGGGCAAGACCCGTCCCAAGGCTTTTGCGCTGCCCCAGTGCCGGCAAACGCCCCGTTGAAAACTGAGAAAGAGGCCACGACCGTGCGGTTGCTCAGATTTCTGCGTTCCATCGGGCTAAGGGACAGCCTGGTTATGGCGGTTACCATGGCGTTGGCCGGGGGACTCGACTACGCTGTCAGTGTTTTGGCCGGACGCTGGCTTGTGCCCGTCGAATACGGAATCTTTATCGCGGTTGCCGCCGTTCTGCAAGTTTTAGCTCAGCTTACGAATACCATCCGGAATGTCGTGGCGTTCTATGCGGCCGAACTCAGCGCAAAGCGAGATTCATCGCGAAGCGTGGGGGCATTTGTGCAAAGCGCTTGGCGGTGGGGCTGGAAGTGGGGGTTCCTCGCGACTGGAGTGATGGCCCTGCTCAGCCCGGCTTTGGCTCGGACTTTGCGTTTGCCCAATGCCTGGCCGCTATGGGCCGCCAGCCCAGTGGTCCTGCTATTCTTTGTTCGAACGGTTACCGACGGTGCACTCCAGGGACTTCAGAAATTTGCAGGATTCGGAGTGGTACAAGTAGTACAGTCGCTCCTGCGATTGCTATTTGCCACTGGTCTTATCTGGCTAGGAAGCCAGGCAGTGGGCGCGATCGTTGCATTGCCTCTGGCCATGGCTGGTGTCCTGACGCTTGCTCTTTGGTTCCTGCGTCCCTTTTTCCAAGACAACGGCGAGGTGGCCGCCCAGCAAGTGAGTTGGCACTATTCGTCCCACACCCTGATGGGACTTGCGGCTTTCGCTGTGTTGGCCAACATGGATGCCCTTTTCGTGAAGCACTTTTTCAGCCCAATCATTGCGGGCGACTACGGGCCCGTCGTTACACTGGCGAAGATGAGTTTGTTCGTCCCATTGGCAATGGGTATTGTTCTCCTGCCCAAAGCCACGCGGCGTCGGGCAAGCGGGCGTGATCCTCGTCCGATCCTACTGCTGGCTTTGGCTGCGACACTGCTGCCGGGTTTTGCGCTGACTGCCGTCTATTTTCTGTATCCGGGCTGGTTAGTACGGGCGATATTCACATCTGCGTACACAAGCCCGGGCGTTGTCCTGGGTTTGGCCAACCTGGCGGCAACCCTTTATGCCGGGTTGAACATCTGGCTGAATTACGCCCTCTCACTGAAGCGCCTGTCGTTCATATACATTTTAGTCGGTGTTCTCGTCTGGCAGGGAATGGGTATGTACCTTTTTGGTCGCGATAGCCTCGTACATATGACCCTGGTCATGGTGTCGGCGGGGTTGGCTGGCAATCTTGCAGGCTTCGCCACAACTTGGCTCACTGTGGATACGCCTGGAATCGCTCCGACAGCTACGAACTAGTTCGACGCGCCGGAAGCAGCTCTAGTCGTGTGTATCCGACTGAGTTGGTAAGCCATGCGATGGTAATGCCGCTGAACCTGTTTACGTATCTGCTGGCTTAAAGCGCTCTGCTTCGGTGAAGTGAGGCAGTTCGGAGCGACTTGCCCGGACTGGCTTTACTGTAAATGGAATTCGAAAGAAAACCCTAAAGGCGGGAATAGCGAAATCATGAACGTACTTGTGACTGGTGCCAGTGGGTTCGTTGGCGTGGAACTAACAAGAAAGTTGATGGACGAAGGATACATCGTTTTCGCTCTTGTTCGTGATCAGAAGAAACTCGCACGAGCTCTTCCCCCCAGCTACCTGGATCGCGTGAAGGTCTTAGAAGGGGACTTGCTTGTCGATGCTGATCTCAAAAAGCTCCAGCACCAGTTGCAAAATATGGTGGGCAACTTGGATATGGTCCTGGACTTGGCGGGAGGCGGGCCGTTAACTGCGAACCGTAAAGTGGAGAGTTTTGATACTAATTTCAAGACGACGTCGAATCTGATCCAAATTCTGGAAAACAGCAAGAAGCTGAGTTCGATTACCCTGTTCGTGTATTACAGCAGCCTGGCTGCAATGGGGCTGCCGGGAGTTG
>Ga0209118_1001232_pt1 | contig 12241 bp, 12 predicted proteins | sample BlaSpr_A8_Ref_M1_FD_187988 | JGI IMG/M metagenome (GOLD analysis project Ga0209118, IMG submission 187988) | Forest soil microbial communities from Thunder Bay, Ontario, Canada - Black Spruce, Ontario site 2_A8_Ref_M1 (SPAdes) (version 2) | ecosystem: Environmental > Terrestrial > Soil > Boreal...
TCCTGGTGACGACCCACTACATGGACGAGGCCGCGCTCTGCGACCGGCTGGCGTTTCTCTCGCGCGGCCATTTGATCGCGATCGGCACGCCGGCGGAGATCACGACGCGATTCGGCCAGGCCAGCATCGAGGACGTCTTCGTCGCGCTCACCGGCCGGGCGCTGCGCGAGGAGTGACGCCGACCGAGCTGCCGGCAAGCGCGTCCGCACCAGTCAGCACCCCAGGAGATTCCTCCCGATGAGCGACCGATCCTCGCCGCTGTTGCAGCTCACCCTCTCGCGCTTCCGCGAGTTCGTGCGCGAGCCGGAAGCGATTTTCTGGGTCTTCGCCTTTCCACTGCTGCTCGCCGTCGCCCTGGGACTGGCGTTCCGCGACAAGGCGCCGGACCGCATCCCGATCGGCGTCGTCTCGGGCGCCGGGGCGGACCGCGCCGCCGCCGCTCTGGCGCGCTCCCCGGTCCTGCTGGTCAGGACGATGTCGCACGACGAGGCGCGGGAAGCGCTGCGCACCGGGAGAATCTCGCTGCTGGTCGAGCCCGCGGCACCGGCACCGGCTCCGACTGCGGCACCGGCGGCCGCGGCTGCGGCATCAGCGGCTCCGGCGCCAGTGGCTGCACGCGAGGGAGAGCTGCCTCCTGCGGCCCAGCCAGCTGCGGCTTCGCCGGGCGCCGGAGAGACTGCGACGCCGCGGTCCTGGATCTTCCACTTCGACCAGACCCGCCCCGATTCGCGCATCGCCCGCCTCGAGGCCGAGGATGCGCTACAGCGCGCCGCCGGGCGCACCGATGCCATCACCATCCGCTCCGCGCTGGTCACCGAGAAGGGCTCGCGCTACATCGACTTCCTCATTCCGGGGCTGCTCGGCCTGAACCTGATGGGGACCGGCATCTGGAGTCTCGCCTTCGGCATCACCACCGCCCGCCAGAGGCAGCTGCTCAAGCGGCTGGTGGCGACGCCGATGCGCCGCAGCCACTACCTGCTGGCGCAGGTGCTGGGGCGCCTCGTCTTCCTGCTGCCCGAGATCGTCATCCTGGTGGGCGTCGGCTGGTTGGTCTTCGGCGTCGCGGTGCGCGGCTCCCTCTGGTTGCTGCTCGTCACCAGCCTCGTCGGCGCGATGACCTTCTGCGGCATGGGACTGCTCATTGCCTCGCGGGCGCGCACCGTCGAGGGAGTGAGCGGCCTGGCCAACCTGGTGATGCTGCCGATGTGGCTGCTGTCGGGGGTCTTCTTCTCCTCCGAGAGGTTCCCCGACCGGGTGCAGCCGATCATTCGCGCGCTACCGCTGACCGCCCTCAACGACGCCTTGCGCGGCGTCATCACCGAGGGGCAGTCGCCGTCGGCGGTGGCCGCGAAGCTCGCCATCGTCGCCGCCTGGGGCGTCGCCAGCTTCCTGGTGGCGCTCCGGATCTTCCGTTGGCGCTAAATGCATTGTAGGATGCCAGAATGCCAAATGCCGAAAGTGATCGCATCATCTCGCTGCTCAAGAACGCCATCCGGCTGTCGAACCATACCTATCGGGATGTCGAGCGTCAGCTCGGCTGGCGGGTGGGCACCATCACCCGCTTGATGCGTGGCGGCCTGGGCCTGAAGGTCGAGTACCTGCTCAGCATCCTCCGGGTCATCGGCTTCTCGCCCGGAAGGTTCTTCGCCGCAGCCTGCCCGATCGCCAACGGCGCCGGACCGGCAGAGGACCGTCTCTACCGCATGCTGGTGCAGATGTACACGGAGCCGGAGATCCAGCAAGGCACGGTTCCGGCGGCCACCAACCCTCAAGACGAGATCGACGAGATGGTGCAGACGTCGCTGCGCAAGCTCATCGGCACCGGAGCCCTGGCAGCCGCCGGCGACCCCGAGCCGAGCACCTGATTCTAAAAGAACGGCCTGGGAGCCAGTCTGAGTCGCGAAGGCTAGGCGGACCGGACGAGCAGGCTGTTGCGTTCCTCGGGCGCCGTGTCGCGCAGCAGCTGCAGGATCTGGCCGACCAGCTCGGGCGTGACCACCGCGGTCTTCTCGAGGCGCGCCTTCTGCACCTCGAGCGCCGCCGAGGCCTCGCGGCCGATGTCGAGGCCGAGCACCAGCTCCGCCGCTTCCACCGCCAGGGCCCGCGCCGCATCCTCGCGCCCCTGCCGCAACCGCAGGTCCGCCAGCTCCACCGTGGCCATCGCCTCGCTGTGCGGCTTGCCCGATTCGCGCAGCCCCACGCGCACCTCCTGGAAAGCATGCTCGGCGCGGCCGAGATCGCCGAGGCCGGCATAGATCTGCGCCTGCAGCCAGCGCAGCTTGAGGCGGTCCTGGCGGCCGGCGTGCTGCTCGTAGAGGCCGAGATGGCGCCAGAGCAGCGAGCGCGCCTCACGGCAGCGGCCGCCCTCCATCAGGCAGCAGGCGGTGTTGTGAACGGCCGCCAACACCAGCGGCCCATCCTGCCCCGGATCGATTATCGCCAGCCCCTCGGTGAGCAACTCGATCGCCTCCTGCTGGCGGCCGGCGCGAGCGGTGTACAGTCCCTTCTTGATCAGGCTGCGGCCCGCCAGGTGGGGATCGCCGTAGCGGCGATAGACGCGCAGCGCCTTGTCGAGGGCCGTCAGCGCTTCGGCGAGCTCGCCGCGATCGCCGCGGATGTTCGCTTCCACCTCGAGCAGCCGAGCGCCCAGCAGACGGTCCTGGCTGCCTGCAGCGTGATGCCGGCGCGCCGCCTCGAGACCGACCTGCGCCTCTTCCGGACGGTCCATGACGCGATAGGAGTTGGCGAGCTCGATTGCCGCCCGCGCCTGGAAGTCCTCCACCTGGCCGGCGCTGAAGCCGTCCTCTCCGAGGCCGGCCGCGGCCTGGACGGCCAGCTCCGCCAGCTTCACCATCTGCTTCGGATCTTCGCGGCGCATCGCCCAGCTGCGCTCGAGCAAGGCCTCGTAACCCGTGAAGCCGCGCAGGTCGGCGGGCAGCTCCGGCAGGCGTTCGAGCGCCTCGGCGGTGAGCCGTGCCAGCGCCTCTCCGACTGTGGCGCCGCGCCGCGCGGCATTCTCGCCGTGCCGCATGACCGCCGCGAAGGCGCGGTCGATGGCGCTGTCATAGGCATGCTCGAGAAGCCCCCGATCGGGCTCGCCGACCGTTTCCGGCAGCGAGGCAGAGGCCGCCAGGGCAGGGGACGCAGGGGCGCCTGCCGCGCCGTTCTTGCCGGACACCGGCGGTGTGCCGGCGCCGGGAACGAAACGGCGGCGGGCACGCGGCGAAGGGCCCCGGAGACCGGCTGGAACGGCATCGCCGGCGGTCTCTGCACTCGGCGCACTCGGCGCAGTCGGGGCAGTCGGGGCAGGCGAGAGGGCCGGGACGGACGCGACGGGGGATGCGGCGGCAGTCGAGGCTCGAGCCTCGTGCTCGGCAGACCTGGGCGTGGCGGGGCCGGCGAGCAGCAGCGCGGCGTAAGGAGCGATCTGAGCCACGCAGCTCTCGCATCCGCGCAGCAGATGACGCACCACCAATCTCGCCTGATCCCGTGTCAGGTCGCCGCGGACCAGGCTCTCAAGCTCGGCCGCGGTCGGATGCTCGGTCATGGCCCCGCCCTCCTGGGTGACGAAGAGCTTATATCAGCGGCAAGCAAGCCCGAAGCGACGACGCCACGCTTCCCGAGCCGCCGGCGCTCGCTCGGGTCTCGCCGCACGCAGCCACCAAGCGCCGGCGGCGCCGGTGGTCCCGGCGCGGCGGCGGGCCGCCCTGCTAGGAGTGCCCGTCCGGGTTGATCATCGAGCCGTTGTCGGACCATGAAGTGCCGCCGCCGCTGTCAGCGGCGCTCTTCGGGACGAGGCCGCGCGGCTTCGCGCCTGCCGGAGCCGGCGGCGCCTGACCGACGCCGAAGATCATTGCCAGCCGCTCCCAGAGGAAGGCCATCCAGGTCCAGCCGCCGCTCCAGGAATCGTGGCCGCCGGCACCCAGGACGGTGGCTTGCGCCGGCGCAGGCGCAACCAGCGCGAGGGTGACCAGCAGGGCGATCCCGGCGACAGCGTGCTTCGAGGTGAGTCGAGTCATCGCAAACCCTCCCGTCGGACCGCGCCTCGGTCCGGAGTCCCGAGCGACCTCGGCAGGCGCGGCACACGGATCCCTGCTTGGATCAAGTGTCGCGAGATGGGTTTTCGTGACCGGGTGCGGCGGTTGCGGCCGCAGCGGCCGCCGCTGTTGCCGCCGCCATCGCCGCCGCCGAAACGTCGCACTGCGACGAGCCTTCCCCTTCCTCCACAGCCCAGAGCGTATGCAGGGCGGCATCGCGCTGGCGACGGCGCCTGGCCGCGACCAGCGCCAGCAGGGTGATGGCGAGCCACAGGGTCGTCGAGCTGGTCACGAGCGGCAGCCACCGTTGCAGCGAATGGCGGTGCCAGAACTCCGCCTCGGCCTCGCTCAGTTCCATGCCGGCGCCGGCTCGGAACGCCTCCGGGAACGGCTCGCCGGCGGCGACGGCGGCAAGGACGCGGGCAGGCGCCCCGGCGCCTCGCCGTTGCACCAGGTCGCGCACGAAGGCGCCGGCAATGGCGTAGGCCCCGGCCACCTGGAGCCGGCTGCCGGCAAAGCGGCGGTCAAGCTGAGCGAGCGGCACGCCCGGGTCGATCATCAGCTCGAGCAGGAAGCGAGCGTGATCGTCGGCTCCCCAGGTGCCGCCGGCGATCATCGCCAGGCCCTCGTCGAACCACCGCGGCAGCGGACGGCCGGCGGCCGCGCGGGCAGCGAGGACGTGCGCCACCTCGTGCCGCAGCAGATCCTCGAGCGAGGAATCGGGATGCGACGGCGTCCGCGCCGGGAAGACGATCACCATGCCGGCGGCGGGCAAGGCATAGGCGGCGATCCAGGGCGGCACGGCAAGCGCCGGTCCTGAGCCCTCGGGTTCGAGCCGCACCAGGATGGGGGGGCCGGGATCGGCGAGCCCCAGCAAGCTCATCACCTCGGCGAAGGCGCGCGGCTGAACGGCGCGCACGCGGGCCGCGACCCGTTCAAGCGCGGGGGAAGCCTCGACGACCAGCTGCGGACCGGGGGTCCCGGTCGCGGCGCCGCGGGGCGGACTCGCCCCGGCGGCGTTGAGCACGGACGGCGCGGGCAGCGCGAGCAACACCAGTGCCGCGAGCAGCGGCGGGAGAAGCCGGCGCATGCGCGCAGGATCTCACAGGCGGCGCCGGCGGCCACCGGACCTGGTCCGATGTCTTCGATGTCTGCTGGCGTCAGCCGGTCGGGCCGACCTGCAAGTGATTGATCACTTCCCGCACGCCCTCCGTGCGGCGGGTGATCTTCTCGGCGTCCGCGCGGTTCTCCCGCGAGGCCACGGTGCCGTCGAGCGTCACCTGGCCCTCCCGCGAGCTGACGTGAATGCGGATCCCACCCAGGTCCGGAGTGGCGATCAGCCGCGCCTTCACCCGCGTGGTGAGCGCCGCGTCACCGAGCGTCTCGCGCGCCGCCGGGCCGATGCTCTTATCGAGGTCGCGCGCCCCTTGCTGGACCGCCTGACCGAGATTGTGGGCGTCCTTGCTCATCTCCTGGCCGGCCTTGTGGAGGCTGTCCTCGACCTTGGTGTTGTCGATATGGAGGGCCTCGTTGCCCTTGTTGTCCCGCTTGATCTCGATGGCGGAGTCCCGCCCGCAGCCCAGCCACGACGCCAGCGACGAGCCGAGCAGCACGGCCGCCGCGAGATGGAGCCCTCTGGTCTTCATTCGCATTCTCCTCGGGGGGGTAGCGAAAGCAGCAGCGCGCATCGTGCGCGCAATACCGTCGGACCAGAGAGCAAGCAAGAATCAAACCGGAGCCACCGGAACCTCCGGGGAATCCTCCCCGGAGGGCCGCGGGCGGCGCCTCCCCTCCGGCCATAAAAATCTTCGGCGACCGGTCTCAGCTGTACCGTGGGGCACGGTCGGTCGCCTAAGAGCTTGCGGCCGGAGGGGGATTCCCCGAGGGTAGCTTGATGTGATTGACGATCGAGGTGACGCCCGGGGTGCGGCGCGCCAGCTGCTCGGCGGCGGCGCGCTGCTCGGCGCGGTCGACGTGCCCCCACAAGGTCACCCGCCCCGCCTCGGCGTCGATCTCGATGTGCAGCAGCCGCAAGTTCGGGTCGGCCGCGAGACCCGCCCGCACCTTGCTCGCCAGGCTGGCGTCGGCGCTCTCGATGCCGGTCCTCACCGGATCTTCCTGGATCTCGACCGCCTTCGCCGCGGCCGCCGCATGGGTGCCGGAGCCCGCCTTCGCCGTGCCGCCGGTTTGGGGCCCGCGGCCGCAGCCCGCCGCCAGGGCGAAGGCTCCCAGCCAGGCCAACGTCGCAATCGTGCAAGCTACCGGCGCCTGCCGGCGACCTCGTCGCCTGGGCGCCTTGGCAGATTTTGCATGCAGCCGCATCGATCGCCGGGGTCGCCGGGGTCGCCGGGGTCGCCGGGGTCGCCGGGGTCGCAGGGTTCGCCGGGGCGCCGGGCGGCCCGGCGGGAGACCAGGCGCCGCCGCGGCGGGCCGCTCGGTCTTTGGGTTACCATCGTCAAGGAGCGTCATGCGGCGGGCCTCACGTCTGAGGACATCCAGCTTCTCACAAACCGCCCCCCGCGGTCAGCCCTCGCCGGAGCTGCAGGTCAGCGGCATGTATCTTGCTAACCCATTGAGTCGCAAGCTGTTGGGAGGAATCCACCATGGCGCGATCGATCTGGAAGGGCAGCATCAGCTTCGGCCTGGTCAATATCCCGGTCGGCCTCTATACCGCGGAGAAGAGCAAGGAGCTGCATTTCAATCTGCTCGACCGCCGCAACCTCGCCCCGATCCGCTACCAGCGCGTCAACTCCGAGACCGGCAAGGAGGTGCCCTGGGACGACACCGTGCGCGGCTTCGAGTTCGAGCCCAAGCGCTACGTCGTTCTCTCCGACGAGGATTTGAAGCGCGCCAATCCCGAGAGCACGCAGACCATCGAGATCATCGATTTCGTGGACCTTGCCGAGATCAACCCGATCTACTTCGACAAGCCCTACTACCTGGCGCCGGAGCGCAAAGACGCCAAGAGCTACGCCTTGCTGCGCGAGACCTTGCGACGCAGCGGCAAGGTGGGCATCGCCAAGGTGGTGATCCGCACCCGCCAGCACCTCGCCGCGGTGGTGCCGCTCGACGATGCGATCGTGCTCGACCTGATGCGCTTCCAGGACGAGCTGCGCGATGCCTCCGAGCTCGACCTGCCGTCGGGCAAGCAGGGGCTGACCGAGAAAGAGCTGAAGATGGCGGAGCGGCTGGTCGACGCCATGGTCGACAAGTGGGAACCGGAGCGCTACCGCGACGACTATCGCGTCGATCTCAAGGCGCTGATCGACGCCCGCGTCGAAGCCGGCCAGCTCGAGGCCGGCGCGGCCAAGGCGACGCCGCGACGCCCGGCGCAAGGCAAGGTGGTCGACCTGATGTCGCTGCTCAAGCGCAGCGTCGAGGCGGGAGGCCAGCACGAGCAGCGGGCAGGGCGGAGGGCCGCGGCCGCGCCGGCGCCGGCGAAGCGGGGCAGGTCGTCCCCGGCGGCCAGTGCGGCCCATGCCGCGAAGTCCGCGGCGCCGGCGAGCGCCCACGCCCGGCGGCCGCCGGCGCGCCGGCCGGCCGCTTCGCAGCGCCACCGCGCCGCCAGGCGGAGCGCCTGAGCCCGTGCCCCTCGAGCAATACCGCCGCAAGCGGGACTTCTCGCGCACGCCCGAGCCGGCTGGCGCCAAGCGGCCCCGGCGCTCCCCGGGGAAGGCGGCCGCCGGGCTCTCGTTCGTGGTGCAGAAACACGCGGCGCGCCGCCTGCACTATGACTTCCGCCTGGAGCTGGACGGCGTGCTCAAGAGCTGGGCGGTGCCCAAGGGCCCGAGCCTGGACCCGCACGAGAAGCGGCTGGCGGTGCAGGTCGAGGACCACCCGATCGAGTACGGCGGCTTCGAAGGCATCATCCCGGCCGGCGAATATGGCGGCGGCACCGTCCTGCTCTGGGACCGCGGCGCCTGGAGCTCGCAGGAGGGCGAGCCGCTCGAGGCCTGGCGCAAGGGCAAGCTCAAGCTCGAGCTTCAGGGCGAGAAGCTGCACGGCGGCTGGACGCTGGTGCGCATGACCGGCTCGCGCGCCGGCGACAACCACGAGAACTGGCTGCTGATCAAGGAGAACGACGACACCGCGCGCCCCGGCAGCGACGACGCGCTGGTGCGCGAGCAGGTGGAGAGCGTCGCGAGCGGCCAGACGATCGAGGAGATCGCCGCCGATCCGCCGCGGGTCTGGGGAAAGGACGGCGCCACCGAGCTCGAGACGTCCGGGAAGCGCACCGCCAAGCCTCGGCGAGCCGGCGCCGCGAAGGCGGCCTCGGCCGCAAAGGGGTCTTCGGGCGCGAAGGCGGCAGCCGCATCCTCGCGGCCGGCCGCCCCGGCCAGGAACCGCGCCGCCGGGGTGCGGTCACTGGCGGACCTGGCGAGCGCGGTGCCGGGGTCGCGCCGCGGGGCGATGCCGCGCACCGTCGAGCCCGAGCTCGCGACTCTGGTCAGCACGCCGCCGGCGGGTGCCCAGTGGCTGCACGAGATCAAGTTCGACGGCTACCGGGTGGTGTGCGAGGTCAGGAGCGGCAAGGCGCGCCTCCTCACCCGGCACGGCAAGGACTGGAGCGACCGCTTTACGCCGGTGGCTGCGGCGGCGGCGGAGCTGCCGGTCGACACCGCGGTCCTCGACGGCGAGGTGACGGTGCTGCTGCCGGACGGCAAGACCAGCTTCCAGGCGCTGCAGGAGTCTTTCGGCGACGGCGGCGGCGCCGCCGCCGCCGCTGGACAGCACCCGGGCGCCGTCATGGTGTACTTCGTCTTCGACCTGCTCTACCTCGACGGCTACGACCTCCGAGCGGCGCCGCTCGCGCAACGCAAGGAGGCGCTGCGCGCACTGCTCGACGAGGCCGGCAGCACCGAGAGCGACGGGCCGATCCGATGGAGCGATCACGTCACCGGCCAGGGAGAGGACTTTTACCGCCAGGCCTGCCGCTTCGGCCTCGAAGGGATCGTCTCCAAGCGCGCCGACCTGGCCTACCGGTCCGGCCGCGGCAAGGACTGGCTGAAGGTGAAGTGCCTGCAGCGCCAGGAGATGGTGATCGGCGGCTTCACCGAGCCGGAGGGCGCGAGGGCGGGGCTCGGCGCGCTGCTGCTGGGGGTCTACGAAGGCGGACGCCTGGTCTACGCCGGCAAGGTCGGCACCGGCTTCTCCGCGAAGGTCCTGGTCGAGCTGCGGCGGCAGTTGGAGCGGAGCGAACGGCAATCGCAGCCGTTTGCCAATCCGCCCCGCGGCGCCGAGGCGAGAGGCGCCCACTGGGTGGAGCCGAAGCTGGTCTGCGAGGTGGCGTTCACCGAGTGGACCCGCGACGGCTACCTGCGCCATCCGACCTTCCAGGGGCTGCGGGAGGACAAGGCCGCCCGCGAAGTGCGGCGCGAGCTGCCGCAGCCGCAGCCACCCGCCGCGAAGCGTGGCGCCGCGAAGGCTCGTGTCGCGAAGCGCGGCCGAGCCGCCGCGACGGCGGGGGTGGCGGCCGAGACAGCGGCGCCGAAGACCGGAACCGCCGCCAAGGCGCCTCGCCGGGGCGCCGGCGCCGCGAAGGCGGCCAAGGCTGCGAATGCCGCGAAGAGCCCCCGCGTTGCCGCCAAGACCGTTGCCGCCAAGACCGCTGCCGCCAAGACCGCTGCCGCCAAGGTCGCCACCGCCCCGGCCGCGCCGATGACGCGCCGGGCCGCGGCGACGCGATCCCCGGCCGCGGCACCGGCCGCCGCCGCCGGCAAGGCCGATGACCGGGGGGTCGGCCGAGGCCGCCAGGGTGGCTCGGGCGGCGGCCGCGCGCAGCCGATGGAGGTCGCGGGAGTGCGGCTCACCCATCCCGACAAGGTGCTCTTCCCCGGCCGAGAGCTCACCAAGCTCGACCTGGCGCGGTACTACGAGCGCATCGCCGATTGGGTCCTGCCCCACCTCGCCAACCGCCCGCTGGTGCTGGTGCGCTGCCCGGAGGGGAAGGGGGGCGACTGCTTCTATCAGAAGCACCTGACCGACCAGTTCCCGGCCGCCGTGCTGCGGGTTGCGGTCGAGGAGGGCGGCAAGACGGTCTCCTACGGCGCGATCGACTCGCTCCCCGGTCTCATCTCGTTGGTGCAGATGGGAGCGCTCGAGCTGCACATCTGGGGCGCGCACAGCGACCAGGTCGAGCGCCCGGACTACGCAGTGTTCGACCTCGATCCCGACGTCGGGCTGCCCTGGGAGCGCGTGGTGGAGGCGGCATTGGGCCTGCGCGATCTGCTGGCCGAGACCGGGCTGCGCACCTTCCTCAAGACCACCGGCGGCAAGGGGTTGCACGTCGTGATGCCGCTCGCCCGCCGCCAGGGCTGGGATGAGCTCAAGGCCTTCACCCGCACCATCGTCGAGGCCATGGTGGCCAGCCAGCCCGACCGCTATACCTCCAACCCGCTCAAGGCACGCCGCCAGGGACGGATCTTCGTCGACTACCTGCGCAATGGCCGCGGCGCCACTTCGATCGCCGCCTACTCCTCCCGCTCCCGTCCCGGCGCGCCGGTCTCGACGCCGCTCGCCTGGGAGGAGCTCGCCGGCGACGTGCGCGCCGACACCTACACGATCGAGAACCTCCCCGAGCGCCTGGAGAGCCTCGCCGCCGACCCCTGGCGCGAGATGAGCGCCGTCAAGCAGTCGATCACCGCCGCCATCAAGCGCCGCTGGGGCGTGTCTTAGGGCCTCTCCTCCGCTCCGTCATCCCGGCCGTGGCTGCGCCGGCGGAGTGCTGCTAACATCGAAAAATGGAATTGATGGAGAGGCTCCGGGCAGTGTTGCAGGCATTCCCCGCCGTTCGTCTCGCCGTCGCCTTCGGCTCCGTGGCGCGCGGCGACGAGCGCGCCGCCAGCGACCTCGACATCGGGCTCCTCCTGGACCCCGACACACCTGAGCTGCGGTCGCGGATCGAGGCGGAGCAGGGGCGCGCGGCCGGGCGCGAGGTTGACGTGATCTATCTCGATGCCGCGCCCCCTCTGCTGCGCTTCGAGATCGCCGGCGACGGGGTGCTGCTCGTGGCCCGTGATCGCAACGACTGGGTGGATTTCCGTGCCCGGGCCATGATCGATTGGTGGGACTGGGCGCCCACCGCGCGAATGATCAACGACGCGGCGATCCGGCGCCTCCGGGAAAAAGCAGGTGCTCCGCATGGTACGCCCTGAAGTCGCGAGACTGAAGATCGCCGCCGCCGCCGCTCGGCTCGAGCAGGCCGAGGCGATCCTCTCGCGTCCACGCGAGGAGTTCTTGGCGGATCCGCGGGGCCGCGACCTCGCCAGCTTCTATCTCCTCCTGGCGATCCAGGAAGTCATCGATCTGGCCGCTCATTGGGTGGCGGACGCGGGTTGGCCCGTTCCCGCCGACGCCTCCTCGACCTTCGATCTGCTGGCCGACCATGGAGCCATCGAGCGCGAGCTCGCCGATGGTCTGCGCGGCGCCGCCGGGCTGCGCAACCGCATCGCGCATGGCTATACCGGTATCGACCATGCTCGCCTCCACGGCGAGTTCAAGGCAGGAGTCGCGACGTTGAGGAAGTTTCTTGCCGCGGTCGCCGCGAGCGCCGGGCTCTAACTCAAGAAACCGCTTGGCCGAAGCGGCCGCTGCGGCGGTACTGTCCTGATACCACGGTGGTGCATCCGGGCCCCCGGTGGCCAGGTACCGGTGCCTCAATGCTTCGCCAAAGACGCGTCGAGCTCCTCGGGCTCGATCGTCCCATTCTTGTTCCGGTCGAGTGCGTCGAAGGCTGATCTCAGATCCTTGTCGCTGATGCTCGCATCCTTGGCGTTCTTCCTGATCCAGTTCTTGGCCTCCTCGAAGGAGATCTTCCCATCGCCGTTGGTGTCAATCGCTTTGAAGCGCTTCATGGCCGACCCGGGCGAATCCACCGGCAGGCTGTAGAGGGGCCCGACCTCCTTGACGAGGGTGGCCGCCACGGGTGCTGTCCCCGCCTTGGGCGAACAGCAGCCAGGCGGGCAGGGATAGGTGAAGGGATTGCAGTATGCGCACTGCACACCATCCGGCGTCCAGGTGGGGTACATTGGGACGGTCCCGCAAACTCCTCCTCCTTGCCGGGGCGGACCCTGGCAACCAAAGTTCGTGCACGGACCATCGCAGTTGCAGCCAAACATGTTGCAACAGGTCGTGCCGACACCGAATCTAGCGCAACAGGTCGCCCTGGCCATGCCCGGGAGGGAAAGGAGCAGGATCGTGAGCAG
>Ga0209118_1001234_pt1 | contig 12234 bp, 11 predicted proteins | sample BlaSpr_A8_Ref_M1_FD_187988 | JGI IMG/M metagenome (GOLD analysis project Ga0209118, IMG submission 187988) | Forest soil microbial communities from Thunder Bay, Ontario, Canada - Black Spruce, Ontario site 2_A8_Ref_M1 (SPAdes) (version 2) | ecosystem: Environmental > Terrestrial > Soil > Boreal...
GGGCGGCAGATAAGGATGCAGATGCATCCGCTCATGGGCCACGTAGCGCGCCCGCTTGCGCGGGGATGACGATATTGAGGGAGTCGGCGTGACGCGCGTCCAGTGGTACCGGCGCATGACAAAGCATCAGCTGCCGATTTTCTCGAGCGCCTCGGACACTTCGAGCCACTCCGCCTCGAGTCGGGCGAGCTGCCAGGTGAGATCGCCTTGCCGGGCGATGGTGTCGCGAAGCGCATGCTTGCCTTCTTCGCCGTAAGTATCGGGCTTGGTGAGCCAAGCCTCGATCGACTGCCGCTCCGCGCCGATCGCCTCCATCTCCTGCTCGATTCGCGCCAGCTTGTCGGCAAGCGGTTTACGCAGCGCGTACACCTGCTGACGCGCGGTGGCCTCGGCGCGCTTTTGTGTCCGCCGGTCCGCGGCGGGTGGAGCGCCCCCCGCGCGAGCGACGCTCGCGTCCCCCTGCGCGCGTCCGGTCAGCACCCAGCGTCGATAATCGTCCAGATCGCCATCGAAAAGCGACACCGAGCCTTCGGCGACCAGCCACAACTCGTCTGCGGTCGCGCGCAGAAGGTGCCGGTCGTGCGCGACGACAATCAAGGCGCCGGTATAGTCCTGGAGGGCCTCGGTCAGCGCTTCGCGCATGTCGATGTCGAGGTGGTTGGTCGGCTCGTCGAGCAGAAGCAGGTTGGGTTTTTGCCGGGCGAGAAGCGCGAGCGTGAGGCGCGCCTTCTCGCCACCCGAGAAATCGCGCACCGGCGAGCTCGCCCGTTCGCCGCGAAAGTCGAAGCTGCCGAGAAAATCGCGCAGCGCCTGGTCGCGCGTTGCCGGCTCGAGGCGCTGCATGTGCCACATCGCCGATTCGTCGAGCCGCAGTTGCTCGACCTGATGCTGCGCGAAATAGCCGATGCGCAAGCCATTGGCGGCGAGCCGCAAACCGGATTGAGGCGCGAGCTCCCCAGCGATCGCACGCAGCAGCGTCGATTTTCCGGCCCCGTTCGGGCCGAGAAGGCCAATACGCTCGCCAGCCAGAATCGCCCAGTCGACGTTCTCGAGCACGGGTGCGCCGCCATAGCCGAGACTGACATGCTCGAGCTTCAGCAATTGCCGCGCGGCCGTCGGGTGTGCCTTCAGCTCGAATGAAAACGGGCTGTCGACGTGCGCGGCGGCGATCATTTCCATGCGCTCAAGCGTCTTGATGCGACTCTGGGCCTGCTTCGCCTTGGTTGCCTTGGCGCGAAACCGATCGATGTACGAGCGCAGATGGGCGATCTGTCGTTGCTGCTTCGCGTACGCCGATTGCTGCAGCGCCAGCGCCTGTGCGCGCTCGCGCTCGAACTGGGCATAATTGCCCGTGTAATGACGAAGCTTGCGCTGGTCGAGATGCACGATCTCGGTGACGACCGCGTCCAGAAAATCGCGGTCGTGGGTGACCAGCAACAGCGTACCGGGATAATGCTCGAGCCAATCCTCGAGCCAGAGCACGGCGTCGAGATCGAGGTGATTGGTGGGCTCGTCGAGAAGCAGCAGGTCGGAGCGGCACATCAGCGCCTGCGCCAGATTGAGGCGCATCCTCCAGCCGCCTGAGAACGTCGTCACTGGATTGTCGTGCCGCTCGGCAGGAAAGCCGAGGCCCGACAGCAGCGTGGACGCTCGCGCACGCGCGCTGTATCCATCGATGAGCTCGAAGCGATGGTGCAATTCGGCAAGACGCTCGCCGCTTGTATGCGCGTCGGCCGCTTCGTCAGCCTGTGCAATAGCCAACTCGCGTTCGATGACGCGCAACTCCCTGTCACCGTCGAGCACGTAGTCGATCGCGCTTCCCTCCGCCGGCGCGGTTTCCTGGGCGACGTGCGCTATCACCCATCCGGGAGGCATCGAAAGCTCGCCCTTGTCCTGCGACAGCTCACCGCGCAGCAGCGCGAACAGGCTCGACTTGCCGCCGCCGTTGGCGCCGATCAATCCAAGCTTGTGGCCGGGATGCACGGTAAGCGAAGCATCGTCGAGCAGCAGCTTCACGCCGCGCGAGAGCGAGAGATTCGAAATTCGAAGCATGTTTGAAGCGGCCGGCGGCGTTGAGCTGCGAATGCGATCAGTAAAGATCGTAGTCGTAGTCGATGATCAGCGGCGCGTGATCGGAGAATCGGCGGTTGGTGTAGATCGCGGCGGCCCGCGCGGTGGCGGCGATGCCCGGCGTCGCGATCTGATAGTCGATGCGCCAGCCGACGTTCTTGGCCCACGCCTGCCCTCGGTTCGACCACCAGGTGTACTGATCGGGCCCCTTATTGAGGCGACGGAACACATCGACGAAGCCAAGCTCATCGAACACGCGTGTCAGCCACGCCCTTTCCTCGGGCAGAAAGCCGGAATTCTTCTGATTGCTGCGCCAGTTCTTGAGATCGATGGGCTGGTGCGCAATGTTCCAGTCGCCACAGAGGATGACTTCGCGGCCGGCGTCGCGAAGACGCAGCAAGTGTGGAAGAAACTCGGCCAGAAATCTGAATTTGGCGAGCTGTCTTTCCGGCGAGCTGGAGCCCGACGGCAAATACACGCTGATAATGCTCAAGTGCCCGAAGTCAGCTTCGACGTAGCGCCCTTCGGCATCGAACTCGACGCTGCCGAAACCAACCTGCACCGACGCCGGACGTTTGGCGTACAGCGCGACGCCGCTGTAGCCGCGTTTGGCCGCGGTATGAAACGACGCATGCGCCTTGCGCGGCGCGGCGAGCGCCCTGGGCACATCGTCAACATGCGCCTTGATCTCCTGCAGACACACGACGTCCCAGGGTTCGATACGCGCAAGCCAGCGCGCGAAACCCTTGCGCTCCGCGGAACGAATGCCGTTGACGTTGACCGTGACAATACGCATCGAGCAGCCAATAGCCAGTGTGCTGGAACGGTCGCGAGCGCGGATTCTACCTGATCGCGCGTGCTTGTCGCGCCGTTCGCGCCACCGTGACAGCGCGCGTCACGCACATCTGGCGCGGTATAATTCAGTCGCTTGACGGCCTTTAGCGACACCGCTTCATGACCGACTTTCGCCAGGATTTTCTCGAATTTGCATTGGCACGCGACGTGCTTCGATTTGGCGAATTCGTGACCAAAGCGGGACGGCAAACTCCCTATTTTTTCAACGCAGGCCTGTTCAACGACGGCGAAAGCCTGCGCCGGCTTGGCGATTTTTATGCCCGGGCGTATCTAACGTCGGGCGTGCAATGCGATCAACTGTTCGGCCCCGCGTATAAAGGCATAACGCTGGCCGCGGCGACGGCTGTCGCGTTGGCTGAAAAAGGGCACAATCTGCCGTACAGCTACAACCGCAAAGAGGCCAAGGATCACGGCGAAGGCGGGATCATTGTCGGAGCGGCGCTTGCGGGGCGGGTCTTGATCATCGACGACGTCATCACCGACGGCGGGGCAAAGCGCGAATCGATCGAGCTTATCCGCGCCCAGGGCGCTACGCCGGCGGCAGTGCTGATCGCATTCGACCGCATGGAACGCGGACGAGGAGAACGGTCGGCGGTACAGGAATTGCAACAGGAGTTTGCGATACCGGTGATGGCGATTGCGACGCTCGACGACCTCCTGGCAATGCTGGGGCGTAAGGCGGAGCTCTCTGGTCACCGGACGGCTGTCATGGCGTACCGGGAGCAATACGGCTCGTCGGGGTGACAATTCTCAGAGTACCACCGGAACTGGGCAAGAGGCCGGAGCGATGAATACCATCCACGAACAACCGCTTAGATGGGGTGCCACCGCATGTTTGGCGGCGTGGCTTGCCTTGGGCACGCTTTCGGCAACAGCGGCCGGAGTGTACAAATGGACCGACGACCAGGGTACCGTTCACTACAGCGACCAGATGCCGGCGGATGCGGTCAACAAGGGCGGCACGGTATTCGACAAGCAGGGGCGGCAGATCAAGAAAATCGATGCGACGCTGACGCCGGCGCAGGCCAAAGCCAAGGAAGCCGAAGACGAGCGCCTGCGCCTGCTCGCCAAGGCGCAGGAAGACAAGTCGCGGCGGGACGTTGCCCTGATGCAGTCCTACACCAGCGAAGAAGAGATCGACTTCGCGCGCAGCCGAGCGCTGCTGGCCGTCGAAAGCCAGCTCAAGTCGGCAGAAACTTACATTGCCGACCTGACCAAGCGCCAGCAGGAATTGAGGAAGGACAAGCTCGCCTACGGTACCAAGCCGGTTCCGGCCACGCTCGACACCGAGCTGACGGGGCTCGACGAAGAGCTCGCGCGCCAGGACAAGGTGCTCGCTCAAAGACGCTCGGAAATAACCGCGATCAACGCCAAGTACGAGAGCGACAAGCTGCGCTGGCGCGAAATCAAGGCCGATCAAGGAAAGCCCGCCGCGGCCGCGAACACGCCGCTGGCGCCGCCAAGCAAAGGCTCGTCGGCGACAGCGACAAAATAGCGCAACAAGTTAGCAGTTGCGCCACAGGAAGGGCGGCCCGCGGGTCGCCCTTGTCGTTTTCAAGGCCGCCGCCGGGTTGGTGCCATCCGCCGATGCGATAATCAGCGCCTTTGACTTTTCCCGCCGGCACGAAAATGGCGCAATACGTCTACAGCATGAACCGGGTCGGCAAGATCGTGCCGCCCAAGCGGGTGATCCTGAAGGACATCTCGCTGTCGTTCTTTCCCGGCGCCAAGATCGGCGTGCTGGGGATGAACGGCTCCGGCAAATCGAGCCTCTTGCGCATCATGGCGGGCGAGGACAAGGAGTACGAAGGCGAAGCGGTGCCGATGCCGAACATGCGCATTGGCTACCTGCCGCAGGAACCGCAACTCGCACCGGACAAGACGGTGCGCGAAACGATCGAGGAGGGCCTGGGCGAGATATTCGACGCCAAGCAGAAGCTCGAGGACATCTACGCCGCATACGCCGAACCTGACGCCGACTTCGACAAGCTCGCCGCCGAGCAGGCCAGATACGAAGCGATCATCGCCACCGCGGGTGCGGACACCGACGTGCAAATGGAAATCGCCGCCGACGCGCTCCGGTTGGCGCCGTGGGGGGCGAAGATCGGCAAGCTGTCCGGCGGCGAAAAACGACGCGTCGCGCTTTGCCGCTTGCTCTTGTCCAGGCCCGACATGCTGCTGCTCGACGAGCCGACCAACCACCTCGACGCCGAAAGCGTCGAATGGCTCGAGCAGTTCCTGCTGCGATTTCCCGGAACGGTGATGGCGGTCACGCACGATCGTTACTTTCTCGACAACGCCGCCGAATGGATACTCGAGCTCGATCGCGGGCACGGTATCCCATGGAAGGGCAACTACAGCTCGTGGCTCGAACAGAAGGAAGCGCGCCTGCAGACCGAGGCGAAGCAGGAATCAGCGCGCATCAAGGCGATGCACACCGAGCTCGAATGGGTGCGCACCAACCCAAAGGGCCGGCAGGCGAAAAGCAAGGCGCGAATCGCGCGTTTCGAGGAGCTCTCCAGCCACGAGCACCAGAAGCGTAACGAGACGCAGGAAATCTTCATCCCGGTCGCTGAGCGGCTCGGCAACCAGGTGATCGAATTTCACGGCGTCAGCAAGGGCTATGGTGAGCGGCTGCTGATCGACAACTTGAGCTTCAGCGTTCCGCCCGGCGCGATCGTGGGCGTCATCGGGCCCAACGGCGCGGGCAAGTCGACGTTGTTCCGGATGATTACCGGCGCCGAAAAGCCGGACAAGGGAAAGATCGTCATCGGCTCGACCGCGAAGCTTGCCGTGGTCGATCAGTCGCGCGAGGCTCTGCCCGACGGCAAGACTGCCTGGGAAGCGGTCTCGGGAGGACTCGATATCCTGACGGTCGGCAAATTCGAAATGCCGTCGCGCGCGTATCTGGGCCGCTTCAATTTCAAGGGCGTCGATCAGCAGAAAAACGTCGGCCAGCTATCGGGTGGCGAGCGGGGCCGACTGCATCTGGCGATCACGCTGTTGAAGGGCGGCAACGTGCTGCTGCTCGACGAGCCCTCGAACGACCTCGATGTCGAGACGCTGCGCGCGCTCGAAGATGCGCTGCTCGAGTTCGCCGGCAGCGTGATGGTGATCTCACACGACCGCTGGTTCCTTGATCGCATCGCCACGCACATTCTCGCGTTCGAGGGCGATTCGCAGGTCAATTTCTTCGAAGGGAACTATCAGGAGTATGAAGCCGACAAGAAAAAGCGGCTGGGCGAAGAAGGCGCGCGGCCGCACCGGCTGCGCTACAAGGCGCTGATGTCGTAGCCGACTAACCAGCAAGTTTGCGTTTGAGAATCGCGTTGACCTGCGCCGGATTGGCCTTGCCTTTGGTCGCCGCCATCGTCTTGCCGACGAGCGAATTGAACGCTTTTTGCTTGCCAGCCTGATATTCGGCGACTATCGCGGGGTTCGCAGCGAGCACGTCGTCGACAATTTTCTCGATTGCGCCGCTGTCGGAGATCTGCCGCAGTCCCTTGGCGGCGATGATCGCGTCGGCGTCGCCACCGATTTCGCCGTTCCACATCGCGTCGAGAACGTCTTTGGCGATACTTCCTGAAATCGTGTTGTCTTGAAAGCGCGCGAGCAGTTGTGCGAACTCATTGGGTCGCACCGGAGCCTGTTCGATCTCGATTCCGTCGCGGTTTAGTCTGGCCGTGATCTCGCCAAGGATCCAGTTTGCCGCGGTCTTGCCGCTCAAGTGCACGCCGACGGGCGCCTGCACCGTCGACTCGAAATAACGCGCTAACTCCCTGCTCATGGTCAACTGGACGGCGTCCGTCAGCGGGACGCTATAGTCGGCGACGAATCGATGCGCCATCGGCTCCGGTAGCTCCGGCATCTCGGCGCCGATCCGCTCAATCCAGGCGTCGTCGATCACCAGCGGCGGCAGATCCGGATCGGGAAAGTAGCGGTAATCCTGCGCGTCCTCCTTGCTGCGCATCGGCCGCGTCTCGTTGTTGTCGGGATCGTACAAGCGCGTTTCCTGAATCACTTTGCCGCCGTCCTCGATCAATTCGATCTGGCGACGGACTTCGAACTCGATCGCCTGGTGCATGAAGCGGAAGCTGTTGAGGTTCTTGATTTCGCATCGCGTCCCGAGCGTGGCGCCGGCACGGCGCACCGACACGTTGGCGTCGCAGCGGAAGCTGCCTTCCTGCATGTTGCCGTCACAGATACCGATCCACCTGACGAGCGAATGCAGCGTCTTGGCGTAGGCAACCGCTTCTTCCGCACTTCGCAGATCCGGCTCGGAGACGATCTCCAGCAACGGCGTCCCGGCCCGGTTCAGGTCGATGCCGGTCATGCCGTGAAAGTCTTCGTGCAGCGACTTCCCGGCATCCTCTTCGAGATGCGCACGAGTCAGCGCGACGTTGATCGCGCCGCGCGTTTGCGAAACGATCGCGATCGAGCCGCCCTGCACGACAGGAATCTCATATTGCGATATTTGGTAGCCCTTCGGCAGATCGGGGTAGAAGTAATTCTTGCGCGCGAACACGCTGCGCCGATTGATCGAGCCGCCTACCGCCAGGCCGAATCGGATCGCCCGCTCGACCGCGCCCTTGTTCAATGCCGGCAGGACGCCGGGCAGCGCGATGTCGACCGCGGACGCGTGACTGTTCGGCACCGCGCCGAAGGCAGTGGACGCGCCCGAAAAAATCTTCGATGCGGTCGAGAGCTGGGCGTGCGTCTCGAGCCCGATGACGACTTCCCACATCATGGCGCGAAGCCCGCGGGGACGCGCCGGTGCCAATCGGTCGTCTGCTGGTAGCGATGCGCGACGTTCAGAATTTGCGCCTCGGCGAAGGCATTGCCCTGGATTTGCAGGCCGATCGGCAATCCCTTTCCATCGAAACCGCAGGGAATCGAAATGGCCGGCGTGCCAGTGAGGTTGCTGGCGATCGTGAAGATATCGTTCAGGTACATTTTCAGCGGGTCATCGATGTTGTCGCCGATGCAGAACGCCGTTGTCGGCGAGGTCGGGCCGACGATCACGTCGCAGCGCTGATACGCCTTCCGGAAGTCGTCGGCGATCAGCCGCCGCACCTGCTGTGCCTTCAGGTAGTACGCGTCGTAATAACCATGCGACAGCACGTAGGTCCCGACCAGGATGCGGCGTTTGACTTCGGCGCCAAAGCCTTCGGCGCGCGTCTTCTTGTACATGTCCATCAGGTCGTCGTATTTCGCCGCGCGATGTCCGTAACGCACGCCGTCGAAGCGCGCCAGGTTGGACGATGCTTCGGCCGGCGAGATTACGTAGTACACCGGGAGCGAATAGTCGACATTGGGCAGGCTTACCTCGACGGTCGTCGCGCCCAAGCTCCGGAAGCCGGCGATCGCGGCCTCGATGGCTCGGGCGATGCCAGGCTCGGTGCCGGCGCCGAAATATTCGCGCGGCAAGCCGATCCGAACGCCGGCAAGGGGTTTGGCTGCGGCGTTTGCCGCATATTCCCTGAGGAGCCGCGTGTAATCCTCGGCCGGCCGGTTGACGCTGGTCGAGTCGCGGCTGTCGTGGCCGGCCATGGCGTTGAGCAGCAGCGCGCAGTCTTCGGCGGTCTGGCCGAAGGCGCCCGGCGTATCGAGGCTCGACGCGAAAGCGACCAGCCCGTAGCGGGAGCAAACGCCGTAAGTGGGTTTTAGTCCGCAGACGCCGGACAGCGCGGCAGGCTGCCGGATCGAGCCTCCCGTGTCGGTCCCGGTCGCCGCGGGTACCAGCCGCGCGGCGACCGCCGCGGCCGAGCCGCCGGAGCTCCCACCCGCGACGCAGGTGGTGTTCCACGGATTCCTGACCGGCCCGAAATAGGAGTTCTCGTTCGACGAGCCCATCGCGAACTCGTCCATGTTGGTCTTGCCGACCAGCACCATGCCGGCGCGTGCAAGCCTCTCGGCCACGAACGCGCTGTACGGCGCGACGAAGTTCTCCAGCATCCGGGAGCCGCAGGTGGTGCGCAGCCCCTCGGTCATGATCACATCCTTGTGCGCGAGGGGAATGCCGGTCAACGGCGATGCGGTTCCGGCGGCGATGCGCGCGTCGGCGGCCTTGGCCTGGGCCATCGCTCCTTCGCGATCGACCGTCAGGAACGCATTCAGTGTCCGATTCGCGGTCTCGATGCGGTCGAGAAGCGAACCGGTGAGCTCTACGCTCGACAACCGCCGCGCGAGCAAGGCGCGCGAGAGCTCGGCGACGGAGGAAGTAATCACGAAGGACGATCGATCAACGTTGACGGGAATACACGGAAAACACCGGAGCCGCGATCGAATCGCGGCGCTTGCCTCACGCCACGAAACACTTCATTCGATCACTTTCGGCACCAGATACAGCCCGTCCTCGACGGCGGGCGCGTTGCGCTGATGGAGCGCATGCTGGTCGCTCTCGGTCACGCGGTCCTCGCGCAGCGGCAATGACACATCCTGCGCGTGCGACATTGGGACGATGCCGGTCGTATCGACCGCGCGCATGCGCTCGATCATCCGGAAAACACCCTCGAGCTTGTTTTGGACATCAATGGCCTCGGCGGGGGTGATCTCGATCCGCGCCAGGTGCGCAGCGCGTTGAACGTCGTCGACGGAAAGAGCCATGGTCAGGAGGAAAACGGTGCAGAAACAAGGCTGAGAGGGTATCATAATCGCTTGTCATAAGTGCGCAGGCCGCCACCCTGACGGCCTCGAAACCGAAAGTCCCCATGTTCGACATGTTCAAGGGCTACTTTTCCAGCGATCTTGCGATCGACCTGGGAACAGCCAACACGCTCATCTATGTGCGCGGCAAAGGCATCGTGCTCAACGAACCGTCGGTGGTGTCGATCCGCCAGGAAGGGGGCCCCAACGGTAAGCGCGTGATTCAGGAAGTCGGCCTCGCGGCGAAGCAGATGCTCGGTCGCACGCCGGGCAACATCACGGCCATCCGTCCGATGAAGGATGGCGTCATCGCCGACTTCACCGTCACCGAGCAGATGTTGAAGCAGTTCATCAAGAAAGTTCTCGACTCCAAGCTTTTTTCTCCGTCGCCGCGCATCATCATCTGCGTCCCATGCGGCTCGACACAGGTGGAACGGCGCGCGATCCGCGAATCGGCGCTTGGTGCGGGCGCGTCGAAGGTGTACCTGATCGAGGAACCGATGGCTGCGGCGATCGGTGCCGACCTGCCGATATCGGAAGCAACCGGGTCGATGGTCGTCGACATCGGCGGTGGCACCACCGAGGTCGGTGTGATATCGCTTGGCGGCATGGTGTACTCGGGCAGCGTGCGCGTCGGCGGCGACAAATTCGACGAGGCGATCGTCAACTACATACGACGCAATTACGGCATGCTGATCGGCGAAACCACCGCGGAAATGATCAAGAAAACGATCGGCTCCGCGTTTCCGGGCTCGGAAGTGAAGGAAATGGAAGTCAAGGGCCGCAATCTCGCCGAAGGCATTCCACGCAGCTTTACGGTGTCTTCGAATGAAATCCTCGAAGCGTTGACCGATCCGCTGAACAGCATCGTGTCGGCGGTGAAGAGCGCTTTGGAGCGCACACCGCCCGAGCTTGGCGCCGACATTGCCGAGCGCGGCATGGTGCTCACCGGAGGCGGTGCGCTGCTGCGCGACGTCGACCGCCTGCTGATGGAAGAGACGGGTTTGCCGGTGATCGTAGCCGATGATCCGTTGACTTGCGTTGTGCGTGGCTGCGGCAGGGCGCTCGAGAACATGGAAAAGCTGTCCGGCATCTTCACCTCGGATTAGAGGCCGAGCTCCAAGCTCTCGCCGACGCGACCGGTCGCTGATCCATGCGCCACATTTCGATCGAGCCGCCACCATTCTTTCATCGCGGTCCCTCCCCTCTTACGCGGCTCGCATTTTTCGGGCTGCTATCGCTGGCGCTGCTGTTCGCGGACACCCGCTACCGCTACCTCGAAAATGTAAGGCAGGTAGTCGCCGTTGCGCTATATCCGCTGCAGCGTGCGGTGCAGTTTCCCGGCGAAGCGTTGGGATACTTGGGGACGTATTTCGCCTCGCAGCAGACGCTGGCCAGCGATAACGCCGCGGTGAGGCAGCAATTGCTGGCGCAGGCTCCCGCGGTGCAAGGCTTCCCCTTGCTCGAGCAGGAGAATGCGCGGCTGCGGGCCTTGCTAGGGATGGCGGCGCGGTTTCCGGAGACCGCCACGGCGGCGGAGGTGCTCTATTCCGGGCGAGACCCGTTTTCGCAGAAGCTTTTCGTCGACAAGGGTGACGTTGCGGGGGTGCAGATCGGCCAGGCGGTGATCGACGAGATCGGCGTCGTCGGTCAGGTCACGCGAGTCTTTCCGTACATGTCCGAAGTGACGCTGGTGACCGACAAGGATCATGCGGTGCCGGTCAAAGTGGAGCGCAGCGGCTTGCGCAGCGTCATGTACGGCGCAGGGACGGGACGACTGCCGGAGCTGCGCTTTCTTTCGCCCAATACCAATGCGGAGATCCAGCCCGGGGACCGGCTCGTCACCTCCGGCATCGATGGAACCTATCCTGCCGGACTCGCCGTGGCCCAGGTCACATCGGTCGAGCGCGAAACGGGACAGGTCTTCGCCCGCGTGACCTGCAAACCACTCGCCGGTGTCGAACGCGACGGTCAGGTATTGATCTTAAGCCGCGCCGCGGTATCGTTGCCGCGTCCCGACGAGCCCACGGAGGCGGATGCGCCTCGCAAGGGCCGCGGAAGACGGCGGGGCTGATCAGTGATGGCGCAACTCTCGCCCTTTGCCGCTGCACGGCCGGACGAAATTCTTCTCCCGGCCAAGCCGTGGTTTGTTTTATTCACGCTGGTTTGCGGGTTGGTGGCGAACACATTGCCGGTATCCGGCGTCGCCTTGTTGCTCAAGCCCGATTTTCTGGCGCTGATGCTTCTTTACTGGTGCATCCAGGAGCCACGTCTGATCGGTGTCGGCATAGCCTGGTGCGTGGGACTGTTGATGGATGTCACCGACGCGACCGTTTTCGGGCAGCATGCGTTGGCATACGCGGTGCTCGCCTACGCCGCCGAGTATTTTCGCCGGCGCGTACTGCGATTTCCGCTGTGGCAGCAAGCGGCGCAGGTCGCGGTTCTGCTCCTTGCATGCTCGGCGCTGGTGCTGGTGATTCGCGTGGTCGGTGGCGCGCCGACGCCGCGATGGACCTACGCCGTGGGGCCCTTGGTCGGAGCGGTCCTGTGGCCGCTCATAACGGTCGTGCTGCAGGGGCCGCAACGGCCGCGGCGCCCGGCGGAGAGATAGGGCAGCTTCGATGCGCCGACTCTTTACCAACCGCGATCGTCCGAGCACGATCA
>Ga0209118_1001235_pt1 | contig 12233 bp, 4 predicted proteins | sample BlaSpr_A8_Ref_M1_FD_187988 | JGI IMG/M metagenome (GOLD analysis project Ga0209118, IMG submission 187988) | Forest soil microbial communities from Thunder Bay, Ontario, Canada - Black Spruce, Ontario site 2_A8_Ref_M1 (SPAdes) (version 2) | ecosystem: Environmental > Terrestrial > Soil > Boreal...
GGAAGATCAACTCGGCTTCCGCGTGCTTGCTTTCGCCCATTAGACAGTTAGCAAGGCTGTTTCGGTTAAGTAACGTGTTTGGATGCTCCGGCCCGAGGACCTTTTCTTCGAGCACGATAACGTCGCGATATTCCAGGTCGGCCTCGGCATACTTGGCCTGGCTCTGCAAGGCATTAGCCAAACCGGAGCGGGCGGCGAGGGTATCGGGATGCTCAGGCCCTAACACTTTCTGGGCTACAACGATCAGGTCGCGGAAATCGGTTTCGGCTTCGGCGAACTTACCCTGGCTCATGAGGACTTTGTTGAGGCGGAGGCGGCTCACGAGAGTGTCGGGATGCTCGGGGCCAAGGACTCGTTCTTCGAGCCGGATGACGTCGCGGAGAGTTACCTCGGCTTCGGCATACTTGCCCTGGTGATCGAGAGCGTAAGCCAGGCTGCTGCGGCTCCTAAGGGTATCGGGATGCTCGGGACCGAGGACTTTGTTCTCGAGATCGATGAGCTGTCGAAACTCATTGACGGCCTCCGCATGCTTGCCTTGCCGATCCAGAGTTAGCGCAATGTTATTTCGGCTTCTAACGGTATCAGGATGCTCGGGGCCGAGGACCTTCTCTCTTAGCTCCAGGACACGGCGATGTTCCGTTTCCGCTTCGGAAGCCTTGCCTCCATTATCCAGGGCTATGGCCAGGCCGTTTCTACTTAAGAGAGTGTCGGGATGGGTAGGCCCGAAGACTTTCTCGTCCAGGGCAACGATCTGGCGGAAGCTGGCAATAGCTTCGTTATACTTGCCCTGGCGGTATTGCGCATAGGCGAGACGGTTCCGGCTCCTAAGTGTATTGGCATGCTCGGCGCCCGCGCTGCGCTCCCGGCTTTCGACTACCGCGCGCAGGGCGTTCTCCGCTTCGCGGTAGGCGCCCTGGTCGATGAGCAAGTCGCCGATGGCGTATTGGACGTCGGCCCATTGCTCCGGGTTACTCTCGCGATTGGTCAGCTTTTCGGCGGCGCGGAAATCTTCCATGGCGGTCTTGAACTGGATCCGCTTCTGCGCGGCGAAGCCAGCCAGCTCATAGGCCTGGATGATCTCCGCCGGTTTCGCCGAGCCGGCCTTTTGCGCTTCTTCGGCTGATTGCAAAGCCCAGCGCTCGGCTTCGATGTAGTCCTTGGCGACATAGGCGGCGTTAGCGCGCTCATAGCTGGTAGCATTGGGCGCGCGCTTTAAGTCGGCGGCCACTTGAGGAAGCTTCTCACGCAGGACCTTGGCATCGACGCCAAGCTGTTTGGCCAGCTCGGTGTAGACGCGTTCCTGAAGCGCGGCCGGATCTTCTTCGGCCTGGGATTGGCGCACCTGCGCTTCCACGCGTGGATAGTTAAGGATACCTTCCCGGAGCTTGGTCATTTCCTCGGTCATGGCTACGACGGCATGCTCGGTCTGGGCGACGCGCTCGGTGGTTTGGCGCTGGCTGCGCAGAAGCCAGAGCCCCAGGGCAACGCTTAAGGCCAGAAGGATAATCATGCCGGCAGCCCATCGCTTCACGCCGCGGCGGAGACGAACCAGATCATCGCGCAGCTTAAGGACGCTCGCCTCCAAGGCCGCCGGGCTGTTCAACGGATGATAGAGATGAGCGTCGGACTGCAAGCGTTTCCGATAGACGGCTTGTAGTTCACGCAGCTCTTCGGGCTCGCCTTCGCAAACGTCGATGGGGAAGGTTTCATCGATGAAAAGATACCAGACCTTCTTGCCGCGCTGCCGCGCATAGAGCGCTTCGTATTGCGTGTAGCTGACGCGGCCGAACTGCGGGTCGGGCTCAGGCGGCTCGGCCCCGTAGCAATTGCCGACGATCTGGAGGACGCCTTTGCATTGATCGATCTGCTGGCGCAACATCGCGCGGAGGTCGCCGGTTTCGGTGCCGAAGACTTCCTGCCAGACGGGTTGGTAACCGAGGAAGGTGAGGGTATTGGCGGCGAGTTGCCGGCCGCTCCGCAGCTCGCGGCTGACGGCGGAAATAAAGATGAGCGGAAGCGAGGCCACGGGAGGTGATACCAATTTAGTCGTGGTCTGGCAAGGCTTCTGTGGCGCTTATTTGCTTGCCATGCGGTAATGCGCTGGGTACAACGCAGCCACGATGAAAAGACGCATTTTAAAAGGGGCTTGCCTGCTCACAATCGGAGCGATCCTGGCGGGCGCCTCCGTCGGCAGTCTCCACGCTCAACTGCCGTATCTTCCGAATCCTTTTAGTAACAGGAGTAGCGCGGCAGAGACGATCGTCACCGCCGCTGTGGTTGCGACCGTGATCTATTTTATTGCGAAACATGAGGCCACCGAACGGCAACGGGAGGTGGCCGAGATGCGGGCCCGCCAGTCTTATGCGCGGATGTCGGCGCAGCGGAGGGCGAACATGAAAGCGAAAAAGGTGCGTTACATCGCGGTGGATACGGAAAAGGGCGCCAAGAGCTCGCCGAAAGCAAAGAAGACCGTGATGATTTACGATACGCAGACGCAAAAGATTGCGAGCAACAACGCCTATGATGTGGCGCAGTCGCCCAGTGTAGGTTCGACCACGAAAATCGATTCTTACTCGGCCGAGTACGTGGGATCGGGGCAGTAGGAGCTGTAGCGGCGGTCTGTGACCGCCGACAAGATCGCCGGTATAACGTTGCGTTCGGCGGTCATAGGCCGCCGCTACAGGAATAGCCTTCCTAGTTATCCAGCTTGTAGACTTCGGCCAGACCTATACCAGTCGTGTTGTTCGCGCCGCGGACAATGGCGGTGTATCGGCCCGGCCCCAGGGGTTGGAGCACGGCGGATTCGCTATCGATCGTCGGCGCGATGCCGGTGGCGGTGATCTCGGAGGCGTTGCTGGCGTCCTTCCAGTTGTCGTTGGCGCCCAGCAACACGCCATTGAGGTCGCGCAGTTCGAGCGTGGTGTCGTCGAGCGCCGTCGGGACCCGGAACGACTTAAGTTCGGGACCGATGCCACGGCAAAGCACCCGTCTGGCTTCACCGGCGTTTACGATGACACCGGCGACGAGGACATTGTCACCGGTCTGGATATTGGCGCGGACCGACAGGTTACCAAGCTGTCCCACGTCGGTTTGCAAGTCATAGATCTCGACTACACCTACGCCGGTGGTGTTGTTCGCGCCTTTAATGACAGCGGTGCTATTACCCGGTGGCAGGGTAGCGATGATGGCGGACTCGCGATCGTCCGTCGGCGCGATGCCTGTTTGTTGAATCTCGGTCTGCTGCGAGCTGCGCCAGTTATCATTCGTCGTGACAATGCCACTGCTATCGTGCAACTCGAGGACGGGATCCTGCAACGCGTTAGAGATACCGCTCGTCTGGAGCGACGGGCCGATCGCGCGAACGAGCACGCGCTTGGAATTGCCGCCCTGCATGATAAAGCCGCCAATGCCGACGTTATCGGCGGTGCCCACCTGGAGGCGTCCAGCGATATTAACCAACTGAATCGGAGCCGGATTTGGGTCGGGCAGAACAGTGGGGGCCGGCGCGGCTACGGCTGCTTCCCCGTTGATGAAACCAAAGCCGTCCAGGACTGAGTAGCCATGCCCGATGCGGTTAGTAAGCCGGCCATTGAAGGTGTAAGTCTTGCCGCCGTCCGTAACAGTGCCAGTAAAGGTCATGCCAGGGCGGACATCGACGCCGTTCGGATCTTCGGGAATAAGCACCCCGCTGCCGAGAATATCGGCGGAGTAGTCTCCGGAACGGCGAAGGATGTTGTTTGTAACGGGTGATCCCGTGGAAGGAGGATTCGTTACACCTTGCGGCGAAGTGGCATCTTGTTGCTGCTGGCGTCCGTTATTGAAACGCAGCACTTTTCCGGTGGTGAAATTGTTGTTCGGGAAAGCAAGGTTAAGCGTCCATTCGTGCTCGGTCGGGTTGCTGGGCGTGGGATTGGAAGGAGGAGGCGCTGGGTTACTTCTCGAGACCGCCACGTCGGCGGCGACAAGGCCTTGCGACTTATTGCCGAAGGTAAAGGCCGAGGTGAACACCATGCCGGGCGTGTATTTGTATTTGCTCGAGTCGAGGAAGTCGGCGGCAGTGATGCCGTTGTAGTTTCCGCCAGTAACGTTGCCTCCCGTCTGGGGCGTCCCTTGCGGATTGAAGCTGAGGCTGGTGAGCCGGCCGGGTCCGGTGTAGGTGACGGACCAGGAGTTAGGATCTTTCTCGCCCGTGCCGTTATTACCACTGTTATCGCTAAAGATATTGATCGAAATGCTGCCGCCATTCGTTGTCTGGGCGTTTCCGCTGACCGAATAAGGATCAAGGTCATGCGGGAAGGCAGTAGTTTGGAAAATCGTTTTCACCTGCGCCGGGGTAAGTGACTTCGAGCCGCCATGCGCCTGAAGCACCAGTGCGGCAAGAGCGGCGCAGTGCGGTGAGGCGGCGCTTGTCCCATAAAAGTTCGGGTAAGTGTCGGCATCGTAATTGGTATCGCCAATGAGCGGGGCGCCGCCAAATGGGACCGGGCCTTCCGGGAAGAAGGAAGTATTAACGCCATCGGCCGCGGCGATATCGGGTTTGAGGCGCAGCTGCGGAGTTGGCAGCCGGTTGCTGTTAGAGTCGAAGTAAATGGTCACCGGTCCCAGCGAAGTGAAATCTTCGGGAAGGTTAGCCCGGAAGGCGGAGTAGGCGGCCACGCTGTTCGCGCCGGCGGCGGCGCTGTGGCCGAAGGTGACTGGAGTAAGATAGTTGCTATATTCCGCGGGCCCGATGTTTGAAAGGCCATTGCCGAAGAAGACATATTTAAGCTGGTTGGCGGCGTTCGCCGGCGCCGTGGTGTTCGAGCGGCAGACGACCATCTGCGCCTGGTTTCCGGGAAAGGCTGGCGTACCCAGCTCGATGGGGCGATTGCTCGCGATGTTATTCGAGGTAAACGAAATGCCTGGGATTAACTTACCCGCGGTATCGAAGAAGAGAACGTTGAAGTCCTGAGTTATCCTGGCCGTTCCCTGGGCGGTATTCACCTTGATGTGAAACGATCCGTGCGTCGGCACACCTACTCCGCCGCCCACGTCAGTCGAGAACGGATGCACCGTGATCTTGTATTGGCCGCTCGAGGGCGCAAAGAAAGTAACCACTTCATCGACGCCCGTGTCCTGATCGAGAAGGACATGGCCGGCCGGATCGGTTACCAGCACGATAGCGTCGAAGTTTTCGCCCGGGGTCGCGTTGGTGGCGTTCTCAGTCACGACATAAGCCTGGCCGGCCGTGAAGGGTGGTGGCGAAAAGTCCACGGAAGCTCCCCCCGCGCTCGTGCCGTCAGCTTGGAAGATTGGCGGCTGGATAATCGTGGGCGCCGAGACATCATAAGGATCGTTCCATTGGAAAACGAACGGAGCATCGCTGCCGGTGTTGAGAGTTTGCGCGACATCGAGGCCGTTCGGATTGAAGTTATGAAAGCCGCCGGCATAGAGAGCGGGATCGACTCCGGTGAGATCGATGTTAGTTCCCGATAAGGCAGCGTTAGTGTCGGCCTTAACTCCGGTGCCGTTGGGGACGAGGCGCAAGACTGAGACGTACCCGTCCGTGCCCCAGTTGTTCGCGGCCGAGGAGGCATAGGTCACACCTAGTGCCACGACGTCGTTGACGGCCTGGGCGATGACACCGTCGGAGAACATCGGCTCGTCGAGGTAGGAGACATCATCACAGACGACGTCGCCTTTGAAGCCTTGCTGAATGGAAGGAGCTTTCGTGAAGCCGGGAATTCCGGCCAGCGCGCGGATGTTATTGGCGAATCCCACACTGCCCGTGAACGCCGTGGCAAACCCAATCTTCGCGCCCGGCGCAATATCGTGCACGATCTGACACATCCCGCGGCCTTCGTCGGTCGGTTGATTGGTCGGGGACACGTCCTCCAGAACAACCACCTGCGGTAACTCATCGGCCGCCGTGTCGGCGGCGGCGCGATCGGTCGTAGTGGGCGAACCGTCGAAGCTATCCGACATGACACCCACGGAAATGCCAGCGCCGGTGAGATCTTTCGTGGCGGCAGGATTGTAGCCCTTGTTAATGCGATTGACCCGGTGCTCATTGACCCCTTGTGCAATCGCCTGGCCGGCATTGAGCTGCGGCTTCAACTGCAAAATGACCGAGCCCACGCCGGCGGTGCGGGCGATTGCCGGCACATCGTCCACCGTCACCAGGCTTTCGATAATGCCGTGACCGCGATAATTCGTCTCGACGTCCTTGACCGTGAGCGCCGGAAAGCTCGCCTCGAGCGATGCCTGCAAGGTTGCGAGCGGGACGCTCCCGTCCGGCATGATATCGACCACATATCGCCCCGTAACCTTGTCGACCAGCGCCATCTTCCCGTAGGTGGCGGCCTGGGTGGTGGCAAACCCGTTAATGTTCGCGGGCGCGCCCGCTTTGGTCGCCAGATTGCTCTCGACGAGCTTGTCGAGACCGTTGCCAAGGTTTTCTGGCACAGGGCGTTTCGCCGAGACAGGCACGGCCAGGCAAAGCGCGAATGCGAGGATGACTCCCGCTGGGAGAAGGCGGCCAAAGAGTGTGGAAGTTGGTGTGCGCATACAGATGCCCCATTATCGGATATGGCAATGGCGGCGGATGGGGGTCATTGCTGGCCGCGAGGGAAAGCGCCTGGCGGCCGCGGGATATTTTGGCGGAAGTTTCAAAAATAAAACGCTGCGGCAGAACCAACTCGGGCATTTGCCGCGAAGTACTGTGTAGCCACAATGTCGTCGCATTTCGCGGCGGACCGGCCCTAATCACAAACTCAACGGAAATCTTTTTCTTATGATCGTCATCCTGCGCTCCGTCCTGGCGTTCAGTTTTCTGGCGCTTTCTGTCCTGCTCGGATTTCTTGCTCTCGCCGCCAATCCTCCCACGGGAACCATTAGTCCATCCGGTCCGACGCTGACTTGGGCGGGAACCGGAACTGGCGCTCCGCCGACCGGCGGGGGCGAAGACGCCTGCGAAGAGGGAACCAATTGCGATAGCTTTAAGCTAACCATCTCGGGTACTCCGGCGGACTGGGCGGCGGCCGTCAAGGTGGTTCACGTTCAGATCAATTGGGCCACGGCCGCAACTGACTACGATTTATATGTGCACAAAGGCTCGCTCACCGGGCCCATTGTTGCGTCGTCCGGTGCCGGCGGCACGACCCAGGAGCAGGTCGATCTCGATCCTCGCCGGAGCAGTATCGGCACGGGCGATTTTATTGTGCACGTCGTTTATTTCGCCGCCACTCTCGCCGATCAATATACCGGCACGGCAACGCTCGCGACGGCGGCGCCATTGCCGGCGCCTGCTCCCGCAGCGGCCGGACTCCCGATGCGTTTTGAAAACTTCAATCCGCCGGCGGCGGGACCGAATACGCTCGGCCGGAGCGCAGGCGAGCCATCGATCGGTGTAGGTCTGCCGATCGCCGGTCATCCGGAAGGCCGAGCCCTGTTTCAATCGGATGTGCAGACGCTGCGCGTCACTTTCAACGGCGTTTGCGCGAAACCATTGTGGGAAAACAAACCGGCGCCCACTTCGCAACAAGATTTCGATCCGATTCTCTTCACCGATTTTCAGACGGGTCGAACGATCGTGCACCTCCTGTCGTTCGCGGCGAACGTCATCGTGGGCGAATCGTCGATCACCGACAGCCCGCCATCGCCTTCCAATGACGGCGATGTCTGGACGCCGAGCAACGGCTCGGGAATCGCATCGGGCGTCGACCATCAAACCGTGGGCGCCGGCCCTTACCACGCGCCGCTTATCGGCACTCCCGCTAATCCGCACGCCGTCTATTATTGTTCGCAAGCCCTCGTGGACGCGAATTGCGCGCGGAGCGACGATGGCGGGATTAATTACGGGCCATCGGTGGTCGTTTATACGAGCCAGTGCGGGACGTTGCACGGCCACGTTAAAGTGGCGCCGGACGGAACGGTATATTTGCCGAACAGATTCTGCGGCGGCAACGAGGCAGTGGTCGCTTCGGAAGACAACGGGTTGACCTGGGAAGTCCGCAAGATACCGGCGAGTGCGCAGGGCGGCAGCGATCCCTCCGTCGGGGTTGGCAGCGGCGGAAGAGTATACTTCGGCTACGCGGACGGCGATACCACGGCAGCGATCAGCATCTCGAATGACAAGGGCAAAACGTGGAGCGCGCCGCTTGATGTCGGGGCCGCGTTCGGAATTAACAACGTCGTCTTTCCTGCCGTGGTCGCAGGCGATAACGATCGCGCGGCGTTCGCCTTTCTGGGCACTCCTACGTCCGGCGGATTAACCGGTCCAAAGTTTACCGGCATCTGGCATCTGTATGTGGCCACAACGTTCGACGGCGGCGCGACTTGGTCCACGGTGGATGCGACGCCTAACGACCCTGTGCAGCGCGGATGCATCTGGCTCGGCGGCGGCGCGAACATCTGCCGGAATTTGCTCGATTTCATGGATGTGCAAATCGATCACGAGGGGCGTGTCCTGGTCGCATACGCAGATGGATGTGCCGGCGGCGAATGTGTCCTGGCGCCATCGAACGCGACCGGTAATTCGTACACCGCGCTGGCGGCCATCGCTCGGCAAACGGGCGGGCGCAGGCTTTTGAGCGCATTCGATCCGCCGAATGCGCCGGCCGCGCCGGGCACGCCGTTTCTGGCCGCGAAACGCAATGACGGGCTGGTGCGTTTGTCCTGGTCGGAAGCGGACAACGGCGGGTCCGCCATTACCGGCTACAATATTCTGCGCTCAAATTCCCCGGGTAACGAAACGTTGCTCGCGACAGTGCCCGCCACCCAGTTGCGCTATGACGACCAGGCGGCCAGCGATCCCGGCCTGACCTATTATTATAGAGTAGTCGCGGTCAACGCTCTGGGCGCTTCCTGCGGACAAAATGAAGTCGCAGCCAGGTACGTGGGGAATTCGTGGTCGGCCTCTGGTTTCATTGTGGCGAGCGATCCCACCGCGGAAGCCGGTCCTCCCGCGGCCAACCCCGATCTCGATATTCAGTCGCTCGCCATCTCCGAGCCCGGCACCGGCGCAAACGCCGGGAAGCTCGTCTTCAATCTCAAAATGACGAACCTCAGCGTCATACCGCCCAATCGGCGTTGGAGGATTATCTGGAATTCGCAGTCTTCGCCCGGAGGCCAGTATTTCGTTGGAATGACTTCCGATGGCAACGGCGCGGTCGCCTTTGATTACGGCACCGTGGCTACTCCAGTAGTTGGGTTGGTCCTGGGCGATCCGCAAACGACAACAGTGGGGACACCCGACGCCGCCAGCTTTACTCCGGCCGGCCAGATCACGATCGCGATTTCAAGAGCCAAGGTCGGCAACCCGCAAGCCGGTGACTTGCTCGGCGGCATTTCCGTCCGGACGTTTGCGGACAGCACGAACAAGGTTCGTTCGACGCTCGCCATCGACACGACCGCGAACGCCAACGCGAATGACGAAACCGCGAACGCGGCGACCTATGCGCTCTTGGGTCCGCAATCGGCTGGCCTGCAAAATATCTCGACGCGGGGGCAGGTGGGCGCGGGCGATAAGGTGTTGATCGGCGGGTTCATCATTACCGGCAATGAAGCGAAGAAAGTGGTCGTGCGCGGCCGCGGTCCATCGCTGATTGGCCAACCAGGCATCACCGATCCGCTGCACGATCCAGTCATCGAGCTTTATAACATCAACACTAACGCCGGGCCGATCGCCACGAACGACGATTGGCAACTGACCCAGAAAACAGAAATCGAAGGCACGGGATTGGCCCCGACCAGCCCGGTCGAATCGGCAATCGTCCAGACCCTCGCGCCGGGCAATTACACCGTGATCTTGCGGGATAAAGACACGAGCGCCGCGAGGCTTGGCATCGTCGAGGTGTTTGATGTCGCGCCGGCTGCCAATGCGCAACTCGGCAATCTCAGTTCGCGTGGCTTTGTCGGAACGGGCGACAACGTCCTGATCGGCGGCATTATCGTCGGGCCCGCGAGCACCCCGAATGCGAATCTTCTCGTGCGCTCGCTCGGCCCGTCGCTGAGCGGCTTTGGAGTCTCGGGCACGCTGCCGGATCCTACGATCAAGCTCTTCACGCAAAACGGAACGCAAATCGCAGCCAACGACGACTGGCGCACGAACGAGGCCGCTATCATGGCTGCGGCGCCGACCCTCGCGCCTCCGAGAAACGAAGAACCGGCTCTCCTGGCCTCGCTGGCGCCGGGCAGTTACACGGTAATCGTCGAGGGAAAAAATGCGACCGGCGTCGCCACGGTTGAAGTTTACGCGTTGCTTTCGCCCTAGGACCAAACGCCGATGAACAGAAAGATCCGAATGAAAAAATTATTGCCAATTCTCATTGCGTTAAGCTCGGTCCTCGCGCTTTCCACTTCATCTTTTGCCGCGACGCCGAACCAAGGCACGCTCAATCCAGGAAGCACCAATACCCTGCAATGGGTGGGTGACGCGCTCGGCGGCCCCGCGATCACGTCGGAGACCGCCTGCCAGGATGGGATTAACTGCGATGTCTTCACCATCCATCTCACCGGCAACGCTTCGGATTACGCCGGCAAACAGCTCCTCATCAAGATCACGTTTTCGATGTTGAGCGACTACGATCTCTATGTTCACAAGGACAGCGTCAGTGGGAAGGTAGTCTACCCGGCGGGCAATGGGTCGCAGCCCGGCACCACTGAGCAGGTCGTCATCAACCCGGCGACCTCTGGCGCGGGCGATTACGTTGTGCACATCGTCTATGCCGACGTCGTGCCGACCGATCAATATCACGGCACGGCGAACCTCGTCAGCGCGGCTACGGCCACGCCGCCGCCGATGCGCACGGCCACTTACATTTCGGGCGGAATCGCTTTCAGCGAGAGTGTCCCGCTCAAGGCGCCGGTGGCGTTGCGCGACGGCGAGCCGAGCAATCGCACCGATTTCCTCGGCAACGCTTATGTCGGCGCGATCCGCGGTTTTCCCGCGGGCGTCGATCTCTGGTATTTCGATCTCAAGCCGGGTAGCCCGAGTTTTGATCCAAACATGCGGGTGCCATTTTATCGCGGACAACCGGATGCCTTCAGCCCTGCCGCTTCGGAAGTTGAGCTCGGGGGGGATGGCGGCGGTGACATCGATCTCGCCGTGCCCTTCGGTCTTCCGACAGGGCAAACCGATCCGACCCTGGCGTTCAGCAGTTTGATCGCCGCGAATGTCTCGACCGGGAATTCAATCGACCGGGGCAACACGTTCCAAAAGAATCCGGTGGGCAACGGGACCGGCGGCATCATCGTGGACGATCGTCAGTGGGAGGAATTTCTCGGCACGAACAGCGTCTATTTGTGGTACCGCACGCTCCAGCCCGCAGTCACGCAGGTGCAACGCTCCGATGACGGCGGCAAAACCTTCGGGCCCGCGATCACGGCTGGCACGACAACACAGGTTGGACCTATCGATGTCCATCAGGCGACCGGTGTCGTCTATGCCGGGACCAGCCAGGGCACGGTCGCGGTGGGCGTTCCGGCCGGCGCCGGCTTGCCGCCGGCATCCTACACTGTGAGAAATGCCGCGACCGATCCGAACGGAGTCGCGCATTTATTCTTCGTCACCAAAGTCGCTGATGACGGAACGCCCAACGGAACGGTCTACGTTTGTTACTCGAACGACAGCCAGATTCTGTTGAAGCATTCGACCAATCAAGGGCAGACCTGGAGCCTTCCGGTGCAGGTGAACAAACCGGGAGTCACGGCGAGCAACGTTTTTCCCTGGATGGAAACGGGGCCGACGCCGGGCTCCGTGGGAATCGTCTGGTATGGCGCGCCGCAGCCGAACGACGACACCGCCGAATGGAAAGTTTATTACGCGTTCTCGGGTGACGCATCGTCGACCGCGCCCACTTTCCGAATCGCGGAAGTGACCGAGCCGGAACACGTCATTCATGCGGCCAACATTTCCGAAGGCGGTCTGACCGGCGCGAACAATCGAAACCTGATCGATTACTTCCAGGTTTCCTTCGATCCCAATGGCGCGGCGGTGATCGCCTACACCGACGATCACAACGATTACGATGGCCACACTTACGTCGCCCGCCAATTGACGGGCCCGAGCGTGAAAGGCGGTTCGGTGCCGGCGTTCCCGGAAGGCGCCGCGCTCCGATTACCGAATGGCACCTCGTCGGTCGCGGTCGAGGATACATTCCCGCCGCGCGTGCCGGGCGTGAATGGCGAACAGGTGACCGATTACGGCTTGGATTTGCAGGAGGGAAACATTCCGCGGATCAAGGCCGCGGATG
>Ga0209118_1001236_pt1 | contig 12228 bp, 8 predicted proteins | sample BlaSpr_A8_Ref_M1_FD_187988 | JGI IMG/M metagenome (GOLD analysis project Ga0209118, IMG submission 187988) | Forest soil microbial communities from Thunder Bay, Ontario, Canada - Black Spruce, Ontario site 2_A8_Ref_M1 (SPAdes) (version 2) | ecosystem: Environmental > Terrestrial > Soil > Boreal...
CTCACCGAAGGCGTGAAGGTCACGGTGAAGGACCCGCGCACCGGCAAGGACGAGCCGGTCACCCTGCGCGCCGTCGACTGGGACGACCCCGGCCGGAACGACTTCCTGGCGGTGCGCCAGCTCGCCCTCCAGGGACCGCTCTATAGGTGCATCCCCGACCTTACCCTGTTCGTGAACGGCTTGCCCTGGGTGGTGATCGAGCTCAAGCGCCCCGGCGTGCCCGCGCGCCAGGCCTTCGACGACAACCTGACGAGCTACATGCACCCACTGAACGGAGTGCCCCAGCTCTTTGCGTACAACGCGCTGCTCATTGCATCGAACGGCACCGACAGCCGGGTCGGGGCGCTCACCGCGGGCTGGGAGCGTTTCTTCGAGTGGAAGCGCATCGCGAGCGAGGACGAGGCGCGCCACGTCGCGCTCGAAACGCTCCTTCGCGGCACCTGCGACCGGCACCGGCTGTTCGACCTGGCGCAGAACTTCACGCTGTTTTCCGAGCAGACCGGCGGGCTCACCAAGATCCTCGGCCAGAACCACCAGGTGCTCGGCGTCAACAGCGCCATCGCGGCCACTCTCGCCGCGCGCGCCGAGGGGCACGGGCGCGCCGGGGTGTTCTGGCAGACCCAGGGCTCGGGGAAGAGCTTCTCGATGGTCTTCTACGCCCAGAAGATCCTGCGCACCGTGCCCGGCAACTGGACCTTCGTGGTGGTCACCGACCGGGTCGAGCTCGACGACCAGATCGCCAAGACCTTCGCCGCCTGCGGGGCGGTCGACGACGCCGCCCAGTGCCACGCCACGAACGGCGCCCACCTGCGCCGGCTGCTGGGCGAGAACCACCGCTACGTCTTCACGCTCATCCACAAGTTCCAGAGCAGCGACGTGCTGTGCGACCGCCGCGACGTGATCGTGATCGCCGACGAGGCGCACCGCAGCCAGTACGACACGCTGGCGACGAACATGCGCGCGGCGCTCCCCAACGCGCTGTTCGTGGCGTTTACCGGCACGCCGCTGATCGCCGGCGAGGAGCGCACGCGCGAGGTGTTCGGCGACTACGTCTCGATCTACGATTTCCAGCAGTCGGTCGAGGACGGCGCCACCGTGCCGCTGTTCTACGAGAACCGCACGCCGGAGCTGCACCTGGTCAACCCGGACCTCAACGACGAGCTGTACGCGGCGATCGACGAGGCGGCGCTCGGCGAGGAGGGCGAGGCGCGGCTGCAACGGCTGCTCGGGCAGCGCTACCATCTGATCACGCGCGACGACCGCCTCGATACGGTGGCCAGGGACATCGTGCGGCATTTCCTCGGGCGCGGCTTCCAGGGCAAGGCGATGGTGGTGTCGATCGACAAGGCGACGGCGCTGCGGACCTACGACAAGGTGAGGCGCGAGTGGGAGGAGGAGAAGAAGCGCGTCCGCGCGGCGATCGCCGGCCAGGATCTCGATCCGGGTCAATTCGAGGAGCACGCGCAGCGCCTCCGGCGGCTCGACGAAGTCGACTTGGCGGTGATCGTCTCGCCGGGACAGAACGAGATCGAGGAGATGAAGGCGCTCGGGCTCGACATCGTGCCGCACCGCAAGCGCTTCAACGAGTCGCAGCCGCCGCTGGCCGAGAAGTTCAAGGACCCCGGCGATCCGCTGTCGCTGGTCTTCGTCTGCGCCATGTGGCTCACCGGTTTCGACGCGCCGAGCTGCTCCACCGTCTACCTCGACAAGCCGATGCGCAACCACACGCTCATGCAGACCATCGCGCGCGCCAACCGCGTCTACCCGGGCAAGCACAGCGGCGTGATCGTCGACTACGCCAACGTGTTCGCCTCGCTGGAGCGCGCGCTCGCGATCTACGGCACCGCCGGAGCCGGCCGCACGCCGGTGCGCGACAAGGACGAGCTGGTGCAGCAGCTGCGCGCCGCACTCCAGGCGCTCGCCGGCTTCTGCGCCGAGGCCGGCGTGAGCCTGGGCGCGATCGAGGGGGCCAGGGCGGCCCTCGACCGCCTGACGCTGATCGGCCAGGCGGTGAACGCGCTGATCGCTCCCGACGACCGCCGCAAGGCGTTCCTCGCGCAGGCCCGCTTCGTCGAGCGGCTGTACGCGGCGGTCAAGCCTCACCGGTCGGCCGCCGAGCTGGCGCCGCGCATGGCGACGTTCGCCGCACTGGCGGGCAAGATCCGCGCCGAGATCGCGCCGGAGAAGCCCGACGTCGCCGGGGTCCTGCGCACCATCGGTGAGGTGCTCGACCGCTCGATCGCGGGCAGCGAGATCCGCGAAACCTCGACCGCGATCGACCTGTCGCGCGTCGATTTCAAGGCGCTGGCGGCGAAGTTCGAGGGCTCCGGGACCAAGGACCTCGACCTCGAGCGCTTGAAGGCGGCGATCCGCGCCCAGCTCGACCGGATGATCCGGGCGAACGAGACCCGCGTCGACTTCCGCGCCAGGTTCGAAGCGATGATCGAGGACTACAACGCCGGCAGCCTGCAGATCGAGCAGCTCTTCCAGCAGCTGCTGGAGCTCAGCCGGGCGCTCACCGACGAGGAGGCGCGGCACGTGCGGGAACGGCTCACCGAGGAAGAGCTGGTCGTCTTCGACCTCCTGACGCGGCCGGGGCCGGAGCTCTCCACTGCGGAGCGCGACGAGGTCAAGAAGGTGGCCCGAAGGCTGCTCGCGAAGCTGCGGGCGACCTTCACGATCGATTGGCAGAAGACCGCGCAGTCCCGGGCGCGGATCCGAGAATCGATCGAAGAGACTCTCGACGACGGACTGCCGCGGGTGTATACGCCCGATCTGTTCAAGGAGAAGGCGGGGGTGGTGTTCCAGCACGTCTATGAGCGGTATGGAGTGGCGGCGTGATCCGAACGAGCCTGCCAGCGCAACGCTCTCCCCAGAGGCCGAGCCGATAGAGCAATCGAACTAGAGCAATTACACAATAGGCTTGCTCCGAGCGTCAACGGGCTCTATGCTTCTGAGGAAACGGGCTTCGGAAAGGCGGTCGGTATGAGCAGGGTTCTTTTCGCTGCAATCGTTCTCGTCACTTTGACCGCCATGCGGGCAGCAGCGGAATCCCCGGGAGCGCATGAGGAAGAGGTGTCAAAGGCGCGAGCCGCGGCAGAGACCCAGCTCACGTCGGCCGAGGGCAAACAACTTCCCGCGGCGGCTGGGGCTTCCTGCCTCAAGCTCCTGCTCTGCGGCCAGGTTGTCAGTACATCCCTCGAAACGGCAACGAGTTGCCCAGTGTCCAACGGCTCGATCGAGGATGTCTGGGCGTTTCCGGGCTATAGCCAACAAGCGGTGGGCATCGCGGTCAGCTCCAACGCCTTTGCGCCCGAGATCCTCGTGATAGATCCCTCGGGCAGCCTCGTCGGGATCGCCAGCGCACCCGTTGGAGGCGTGGCTTCGACAGGATTATTCGTCTCCAATTTTGCCCTCGGCAATTACGGCATCGGGGTGTTCCCCGCAGCCGGCTCACCAGCCGCGGTCGGCGACTATACGATCGCCATCGTGTGCGGCAGCTACCCCTGCCAAAAGGACGTCGCTACCATGTGCCTCCAGAACCGGCGATTCAGGCTCCAGGCCGGCTGGCTGAACCAATTCAACAACCAGCTCGGCTTCTCGCGCTCGATCCCCAGGACAGACGAGGCAGGCTTCTTTTCGTTCGGCGACCCATCGAACGTCGAGCTGATCGCCAAGGTGCTGGATTTTGGAACGGTCTTCAAGGTCTTCTACGGCGAACTCACCAACCTCAAGTTCAGCCTCGCGATCACCGACATGCTGGCACCTATCTCTCCGAACACGACGAAGACCTACAAGAACAGCCCGGGCGACTGCGGTGCCATCGATCAGAATGCTTTTCCGGCAGCCGACAGTGCGTCGCTGGCGAAAATGTTCCCGGCCGCGCAAGCGACCGGCACCTGTCGCGGCGATCGGAACAAACTATGCCTGCTGGGCCACAGATTCGCCGTCACTGTAACCTGGATGAACCAGTTCAACGGTGCAAGTGGAACCGGAGCTGCTCTCGCTCTATCAGATCTGACCGGAGCGTTTTCCTTCACTGAGCCTAGTAATCTGGAGCTGCTGTTCAAGATGATCAACTTCGGTGACCGAGTGGCGGTCTTCTACGGAACGCTGAGCAACCTTCAATACACCGCGACGGTAACCGACACGCTCACTGGCGAGGTAAAGACCTACGTAAATCCGCCTGGCAACTATTGCGGAGGCCTCGACAACACGGCGTTCCCGCCATAGGGGGCTGCGGTGGTATGGAACCGGCGACGGCTTGCTGTTCGGCCCCGGCGATTCCGCCGGCTATTGAAGAACGCCAGGTGCTCCCGCAGGAGGAGTCACCTTCGAAGTTAGCGCTGGGGTCCTCGCGCTAGGAGTCCGTGTAGCCGAGATCGATTGCGACGATTCCGGCTTCCGCCAGAGTGTGCAGGTCTTCTGTCTAGCCCTCGAGCTGTTCAAAGCCTGGCCTGCTGAACTCCCCTTCTAGGGCCTGCGCGGCGGCCGGGGCCTGGTGCTGGAGGGCCTGATCGAGGAGGGCCATCTTCTCGACGAAGCTCAACGCTGCGACGGCGGCGACGAGCTCGGCGGGATCGACGCCGGCGTCCCTGACCTTGGCCGCGAAGTTTGGCGCCTCCTGGACACGGAGGGCCAGATTCTCGACCGTGGCGGCGGTGATCAGCCAGGGCTCGGGGAGGAGGCGCGCCACGAGGGCGACCATCTCCTCGGACATGGCGCCGGTGCGGTGGGGCTCGTAGTGGACGAGCAGCGCTCGCAGGAATTGCATCTCCCGATTCAGCACGGCGCTGCGGCTGAACGTCCGGGCGCCGCGATGTGAGATCGCCCCGCGCTTCTCCAAGAACCGCAGCACGGGCGCCTGGACCTGTGTCGTTCCGCCAGTGGCCATGAAGGATCGCCTCCCAAAGTAGGCAGCGGAGATCTTATCGCCTCGGAAGGAGGACCCATACTTCCGCCCTACTTTCGCCGCTCGACAATCTTACTGTATGTCACCACTATTCACTACTAGTGGTGAACACGACCAACGGAGCACCTCAAACCGGGGCCGATGAGGCCGCCCGGCACTTCCGGGACTCGCTGGCCCGGGCTCTCGGCGCCGAGATCCTGGCGGCCCTCGGGGACCCGGACGTCACCGAAGTCTACGTCAACCCGGACGGGCGGCTGCACCTGGACACGCGGTCGCGGGGGCGAGTGGAGACGGGGAGCAGGGTGCCGGCGGCTCAGACCACCCGGTTCCTGAACCTGGTCGCGTCGCGGATCCCCGCCGTCCTCAACGCTTCGAAGCCTCACTTGCAGGCGGAGCTGCCCTGGGACGAGCCGTTCCGGAACGCTCGGCTGCAGGGGTTCGTGCCGCCGCTGGTGGGGGCTCCGGCCTTCAACCTGCGCAAGCCGCCGGCGGTCATTTACACGCTCGACGAGTACGTCGCGGGGGGCGTGCTGGCGGCCCGGCACCGGCGGTTGCTGGGAGCGGCGGTGCGGGAGCGCCGGAACCTGCTGGTCGCCGGCGGCACGGCCAGCGGCAAGACGACGCTGGTCAACGCTCTCCTGCACGAGATCACCGGCGCCTGCCCGCTCGACCGGATCGTGGTGCTCGAGGACACCGTCGAGCTGCAATGCGCGGCTCCCGACTGCCTGGCGCTGCGGACCTCGGACTCGGTGCGGCTGCGGGACCTGGTCAAGGCGGCGCTGCGCACCTCGCCTGACCGCATCGTCGTCGGGGAGGTGCGGGACGAGGCGGCGCTCGACCTTCTCGACGCCTGGCAGACCGGGCACCCGGGCGGGGTCGCGACGCTGCACGCCAACGATCCGCTGTCGGCTCTCCACCGCCTCGACCGGCTGGCGCAGCGCGCCGGGGCCGGCCCGCAGGCTCACCTGGTCGGCGACGCCATCCATCTGGTCGTGATGATCGCCGGCGGGAGCTCCGGCCGCCACGTCACCGAGATCGCCATGGTCGCCGGCTACCGCGACGGGCTCTACCAGCTGGCTCCGGTGGGGTTTTGACTCTCCCTTCCACCTTCCACGCCCATCCGACAAGGAGCTTCCGAGCCATGGCTTCCTCCACTCCTGTTTTGCCGGCGTCTCTCGCCCGCCCGCTCCTCGTCGGGGTCTTGCTGCTGCTCGGCGCGGCCTCGGCCGCTCACGCCGGCACCGGCGGGGCCGATCTGCCCTGGAACCACCCGCTGCAGGTGGTGGTGGACAACCTGACCGGCCCCACCGCCAAGACCATCGCGGCGCTGGCCTTCGTGCTCGGCGGGGCGATGTGGATGTTCACCAGCCACGAGCAGGGGGCCAAGCGCTTCGGCCAGGCGCTGTTCGGGGTCGCCATCGTGCTCGGCGCCGTCAACCTCGTCGACGCCCTGGGCTTCCAGGGCGCCACCTTCTGAGCCCATGCCGGCCCAGCGGACTCCGCTGCACCCCGCGCTCTGCCGCCCCGTGCTCTACGCCGGCGTGGCGCCAGAGATCCTGTTCACCGAGGTGTCGGTCGTCTTCCTGCTGCTGTTCGAGGTCGGGCTGCACCTGGCGACGATCGGCCTGGCGCTGGTCTACGCGCTGGCCTGCCACCCGCTGGCGGTCCACCTCTGCGCCCGCGATCCGCAGGTGGCGCAGCTCTACGTCCGCAGCCTGCGCGGCGCCGACCACTACCTGCCGGCGCCGCGCTTCGCGGCCCGCGTCCGCGCCGCCGATCCGGCGCTGCCGGGGATGGCCTGAGTGAACGCCGCCGCCCCGCTGCTCGCCTTCGCCGCCGGCGCCGCCGCGCCCGCGCTGCTCGAGCGGCTGCGCGAGCACCGGGTGCGGCCGGAGGGGCTGCCCGACCTGCTCGGCTGGCTGCACCTGGTGGCGCCGGGGACGGTGCTGCAGAAGAGCGGGTCGTTCCTGACCGGCTGGAGCTACCGGGGGCCCGACCTGGCGGCCGCCACTCCCGAGGAGCTGGACGCTCTCGCGGCGCACCTCAACGACGCGCTGCTGCCCTACGGCGACGGCTGGATGTTCCACGTCGATTTCGTGCGCCGGCCGGCGCAGGGGTACGCGCCGCGCGGGGCGTTCCCCGATCCGGTCACCGCGGCGATCGACGAGGAGCGGCGGGCAGCCTACGAGGCGGCGCGCGGGCATTTCGTCAGCGACAGCTTCCTGGTGGCGACCTACCTGCCGCCGCGCGAGGTCTACTCGCGGCTGGCGGGGTTCTTCATCCAGGGCCGGCCGCGGGCGCGCTCGGCCTGGGCCGGGCTGCACGCGCGCTTCGAGGAGGAGGCGGGGCAGCTCGAGCGCCGGCTGTCGAGCCACCTGAAGATCGCGCGGCTGAGCTCGCGGCAGCTGCTGACGCACCTGCACGCCTGCCTCACCGGGCTCGGGCACCCGGTCGAGCCGCCGCCGCACGGGGCCTACCTGGACGCGGTGCTGGCGGACCGGGCGCTGGCCGGAGGATGGGCGCCGAAGGTCGGCGAGCTGCACCTGCGACTGGTCGCCTTGCACGGGTTCCCGCACGCCTCGTTCCCCGGCATCCTCGACTTCCTCGGCGGGCTGGGGTTCCCGTTCCGGGCGTCGCACCGGATCATCCCGCTGTCGCAGGCGACCGGGGCGCGACACATCGCGCGGCTGCGCTTGTCGTGGTTCAAGCGGCGGCGGGGGGCGGCGTCGTGGCTGCGCGAGCTGTCGTCGTCGCAGGGGGCGGCGGCGGGCGGCGGCAACAGGACGGCGGCGCGGGAGCGCGACGACGAGCTGTTCCTCGATCAGGACGCGGCGGGCATGGCGCGCGACGCGGCGGCGGCGGCGGCCGAGAACGCCTCGGGACGGGTGCGCTTCTGCCTCTACACGCCGGTGCTGCTGGTCGCCGACGCCGATCCGGGACGGGCCGACCACCAGGCGGCGGAGATCCTCAAGGCGCTCAACGACCGCGGCTTCACGGCGCGGCTCGAAGACATCAACGCGCTCGAAGCGCTGTGCGGGACGCTGCCCGGCAACGGCTACGCCAACCTGCGGCGGCCGCTGGTGTCGACGCGCAACCTGGCCGACCTGCTGCCGGTCACCTCGGTGTGGCCGGGGCTGCCGGAGAACCCGTCGCCGCTGTTCCCGCGGCACAGCCCGGCGCTGCTGTGGGCGGCGACGACCGGGGCGACGCCGTTCTGGCTCAACCTCCACGACGACGACGTCGGGCACACGCTGATGGTGGGCGGGACGGGGGCTGGGAAAAGCACGCTGCTCAACCTGCTCATCGCGCAGTTCCTGCGCTATCCGCGGGCGCAGGTGTTCGGCTTCGACGTCGGCTACTCGGGATGGCTGCTGGCGCGGGCGGCGGGGGCGCGCCACTACGACCTGGCGGTCGAGCCGGTGCGGCTCCAGCCACTGGCGCAGATCGAGCGGCCGGCCGAGCGGCTGTGGGCGCTCGACTGGTTGGAGGTGGTGCTCGGCGTCAACGGGGTGGCGGTGACGCCGGCGGGGCGCCAGAGCCTCGACGCGGCGCTGCAGCTGCTGGCCACCGAGCCGCCGGCGCACCGGCGGCTGTCGGACCTGTTGCCGCAGATCCAGGACCGCGAGCTGGTGGCGGCGCTGACGCCCTACGCCGGCGGGGCGCTGCGCCACCTGCTCGACGCGGACGGCGACGACCTGGCGCGGGGTGGGGACGGCGAGGGCGAGGGCGGCGCGGGCTCGGATGGCACGGCGCGCGGCGGGGGCGCGGCGCGCGCCGCCGGCGGCCTCGGCGGCGGCTGGGACGGCAACGGCGGCGGCCCCTACCACCTGTTCGAGCTCAAGCGGCTGGCCGAGATGGAAGACCGCGCGCTGCTGCCGGTGCTGCTCCACCTGTTCCACCGCGTCGAGCAGCGGCTGGAGCAGGGGCGGCCGTCGCTGCTGGTCGTCGAGGAGGCCTGGCTGCCGCTGATGAAGAGCGCTTTCGCGGCGCGCATCAAGCAGTGGCTGCTGACGCTGCGGAAACAGAACGCGGCGGTGGTGCTCGCCACCCAGAGCTTGTCGCAGCTGTGGGAGAGCCCGCACCGCCACCTGCTGCTGGAGAGCTGCCCGACCCGCATCCTGCTGCCCAACCCCGAGGCGGCGTCGCCGGGCCACGTCGGGCTCTACCGCGACCTGGGGCTCAACGACGGCGAGATCCAGCTGCTCGCCCGCGCCCGCCGCAAGCGCGACTACTACGTCAAGAGCCCGCGCGGGTCGCGGCTGTTCGAGCTGGGGCTCGGGCCGCTGGCGCTGGCCTTCGTCGGCACGCCCGAAGGCATGACCCAGGCCGAGGCGATCGCCGAGGCCCGGCCGCTGATCGAGCGCCACGGGGCCGCCTGGCCGCGCGAGTGGCTGGCGCGGCGCGGGGTCGCGGCGCCTACCGCCTTCACCGCATTCACCGCATTTGACCGCAGCAGGGACCGCCTGAAGACCCGGAGAAAGGAAACGCTGATGATCCGCACCGCCAACCCCACCCGCCAACTCCCCGGCGCCGCGGTTCGCCGCCGCGCTTTTCGCCTGCCGCTACGGCGGCGTGGGCTCGTCCTCGCCGCGGCGCTGCTGCTGCTGGCCACCGCGGCGCCGGCGGCGGCGCAGATCCCGGTCACCGACGCGGCGCACATCGCCGTCAACAGCTACTGGCACTACCTGCACTACGTCCAGCTCGCCTACCAGATCTACCAGCATGCCCTCCAGCTCGCCAACCAGGTGCGGCAGATCGAGGCACAGCTGCGGGCCTTGCGGAAGCTCGACGATCCCAACTGGCGCGAGATCCAGACGCTGCTCGCCGAGCTCGACGGGCTGGTGCGCTCGGGCCAGGCGATCGGCTACGCGCTGCCGGACGCCGGCGGCCAGCTGCGCCAGGTCTACCCCGGCTGGACGCCCTGGCAGGACCCGGCGGCGGCGCCGCTCCAGAGCGAACGGGCGCTGGACACCATGCGGGCGGGGCTCGCCGCCATCTCGCGGCAGTCGCAGAGCTTCGGCCCCGGCGAGCAGACGCTCCTCGCCATCCGCCAGCAGATGACGCGCACGGACGGGCACCAGCAGGCGCTGGAGCAGCTCGCCACGCTCGGCTCCTTCACCGCCCAGGAGCAGCTGCTCACCCGCCAGTCGCTGGCGGTCAACGCCAACCTCCAGGCGGTCGGGCAGGCCTACTGGATCGACCGCGAGGCGCAGGCCCGCGCCACCTTCCGCCGGCTGGCCACGGAGACCTCCCTGGCCGCCTACCAGAGCACCTCCCCCGGCTGGACGTTCACGCCGGCGACGACGCCGCTGCCGTGAGTGCCGCCGGCAAAACCATGACTTCTAGACCAGCCCGGAGCCCAGCCCATCCATGACCACCCGCGCCCTGCTGTTCGCCGCCATCCTCCTCGTCGCGCTCGCTCTGCTCCCTCTCTGGGCGTCGGTTCCTTCAGGCGCCCGCGCCGATCGCGCCGACCGCCGGCGGGCGGACGGCGGCGATCCGGTCGCCGGCCTCGCCTCCCCCGTGCCGTCGCGCACCCGGGACCTCGCGTTCTGGGCCGGCGAGCATGCGGCCGGCACGGCGGTGTGGCGGCGGGCTGTCGGCGCCTGCCGCTCGGCATCGGCGACCTCGGCGACATCGGCCGCATCGGCGACATCGGCGACATCGGGGACATCGGAGACATCGGCGACATCGGAGATGAGCGCCGGCGCTGCGGGCTGCACCGCCGTGCGCCTGGCCAGCTGGTGGGGTCCGACGCCGCTGCCGCCTCCCGTGGAGCTGCTGGCGGCGCCGTTCGCCGCAGCGGGCGCGGAGGGGCGGCGGTGAGCCGCTTGCACTCGTGGCGCCGGGCGGCGGCCGTCGGCGGCCTGGCGGTCCTCACCGTCCTCTCCGGCGCGGTCCTGCTGCCGGCGGCGCTCGCGGCGCAGGCGCCGTCGCCCGACGCCATCCTCGACAGCGTGGTGCGGGGCTACACCGACGCCTCCGCCGGCTGGCTGGAACGGGTCTTCCCCTTCGCGCAGCGGCTGTTCGCGATCCTCGCGACGCTCGAGTTTGCGGTCTCCGGGATCTTCTGGGCGGTGGGCCGCGACAGTCTCGACGCGGTCGCCGCGGCGCTGCTGCGCAAGTTCATGGTGCTGGCCTTCCTGTTCACGCTGCTCTGGCAGTTCCCACTATGGCTGCCGGTGGTCACCCGCGGCTTCGAGACGGCGGGCCAGACCGCCTCCGGCACGCCGGTCGTCAACCCGTCGCAGATCTTCGACTACGGGCTGACCATCGGCGGCCACATCCTGATCGCGGTCGACGAGGCCGGGGTGCTCACCGATCCGGCCGGCGTCTTCCTCGGCGAGATGACGGTGCTAATCATCATCCTCGCCTACGCGCTGATCGCCGTGCAGCTCTGCATCACGCTGTGCGAGATCTCGCTGGTGCTGACCGGCGGGGTGCTGTTCCTGGGTTTTGCCGGGTTCCGCGTCACCGCTCCCTTCGCCGAGGGCTACCTGCTGTTCGCCTTCGCGACCGGCATCAAGATCTACCTCCTCTACCTGCTGGTCGGCGTCGGCACCGGGCTGTCGCAGCAGTGGGCGGCGATCGACTTCCAGCTCGCCGGGGCGGCGCAGCCGCCGACCCTCGGGCCGCAGTTCGCGGTGATGACCGGGGCGCTGGTGCTGTGCGTGCTGGTCTGGCGCACCGGCGGCATCGCCAACCGGCTCGCCCAGGCGGGGTCGCTGCGGCTCGGCGAGGCGCTGCGGTGAGCGGCGTCGAGATGAGCCGCTCGGCGCGCTCGGCGAACCCCTACCTCGCGGCGCGCGAGGAGTTCGTCTCGACGTTCGGCGACCTCGCCCGCGGCAAGCGCAACTGGCAGCTGGCGGCGTTCGGGCTGCTGGCGCTGCTCGGCCTGGTGCTCGCGGCCTACCTGCGCCTCAGCCTCGGCTCGCGCATCACACCCTACGTGGTCGAGGTCGACCGGCTGGGACAGGCGGTGGCTTTCGGGCCGGCCGAGCCGCTGCGGGCCACGGATCAGCGCGTCCACGTGTTCACGCTCGGGCTGCTGATCCACGACCTGCGCACCGTCTCGGCCGACCCCGAGACCCAGCGCGACATGCTGGTCGCCGGCTATGCCTTCGCCGCCGGCCCGGCGCGGGCGACGCTCGACGCCTACTTCGCTGACCCCGCCCACGATCCGCGCGTGCTCGGCCGCAGCGTCAGCCGCGACGTGCAGATCACCTCCGTCCTGCGGCTGCCCGGCGGCGGCGGCGCCGCCGGCACTGCCGGCAAGACCTGGAAGGTGGCCTGGCGCGAGACCGAGCGGCCGCGCG
>Ga0209118_1001237_pt1 | contig 12224 bp, 2 predicted proteins | sample BlaSpr_A8_Ref_M1_FD_187988 | JGI IMG/M metagenome (GOLD analysis project Ga0209118, IMG submission 187988) | Forest soil microbial communities from Thunder Bay, Ontario, Canada - Black Spruce, Ontario site 2_A8_Ref_M1 (SPAdes) (version 2) | ecosystem: Environmental > Terrestrial > Soil > Boreal...
GACAGCCAGACCAATGGCTTCATCGAGGAGCCTGCTCTCGAAATGCCCCGGGATTTATTCGCAGAACTTTCAGAGGAATCGCTCGTTGGCCGTCAGTTTGGCGCTTACCAAATCATCCGCGAAATCGGCCGGGGCGGTCTGGGCGCAGTCTATCTGGCGGCGCGCGCGGACGATGAATATCGCAAAGAGGTTGCAATCAAGCTCGTCCGGCGCGGGCTCGACACCGAGGACATCCTTCGCCGCTTTCGCAATGAGCGGCAGATCCTGGCCCAACTCGATCATCCCAACATCGCGCGTCTCATCGATGGCGGGACGACTGACGACGGCCTCCCCTACTTCGTCATGGAGTACGTAAACGGCGAACCGATCAATACCTACTGCGATGCGCATGCGCTCTCCACGACCGAGCGCCTGACGCTCTTCCGCAAGATATGCGCGGCCGTAGCCTACGCGCATCAAAACCTGGTCATTCATCGCGATCTGAAACCGTCGAACATCCTCGTGACGCAGGAAGGCGAACCGAAGCTGCTCGACTTCGGCATCGCGAAGCTTCTCGGGACCGGCGACGAATTGTTCACCCAGACGATTCCCGCCTTGCGCGTCATGACACCGGAGTATGCCAGCCCGGAGCAGGTCAAAGGCGACAAGATCATGACGACGAGCGACGTCTACTCGTTAGGCGTATTGCTCTACGAGCTCCTGACGGGGAAGCGACCCTACCGTCTCAAAACGCGCACACCCGAGGAGATCGCGCGCGCCATCACCGAGCAGGAACCCGAGCGGCCGAGCACTGCCGTCACCCACGCAAGCAACTCTCCGCCATCCGCCACCCGCAAACCTGTCCTGAGCGGAGCGAAGCGGAGTCGAATGGATCCGAAATTCCTCCGCGGCGACCTCGACAACATCGTGCTCATGGCGATGCGCAAGGAGCCGGCGCGCCGGTATTCGTCGGTTGGGCAATTCTCCGAGGACATCCGCCGTCACCTCGAAGGATTGCCGGTCGTCGCTCGCAAAGACACCGTCCGATATCGAACCGAAAAATTTGTTCAACGCCACAAGGTCGGGGTAGCGGCCGCAGCGCTGATTGGACTGACGCTGATTGGAGGCATCATAGCCACCGTCTGGCAGGCGAACCGCGCCACGGCGCAAGCGCGCCTCGCAGATGAACAAGCACGGTTCGCCGCCCACGAGCGCGATCGGGCGCGTGTCGAGGCAGCCAAGGCCACGCGCATCAACCAGTTTTTACAGCAAATGCTGTCATTCTCGAATCAGAGCGTTTATTCCGTCGCGCCTATCGCTCAGACCAAAAATGTCACGGTCAATCAAATGCTTGATGAAATCGCGCCGCGTATCGAAGCGGAACTCGCCGACCAGCCCGAAGTCCGAGCGCAAATCTTGCGAACCATCGCGTCGGCTTACGCCTCGCAGGGCATTTACGACAAAGCGGAAAAAAATTATCGTTCCGCGCTGGACACGCAAACGCGGATTTTCGGCACAGACCACGCGGAAACCGCCGCCACCATGACTCAATTCGGCGTTTTGGCTTTGCGGCAGGGGAAAATCGCCGAAGCCGCTCAACTGTTGGAAAACGCCGTCGCTTTTTACCGCCGCCAACAGGCGCGCCAAACTCCCGATTTCAGAGCGGTGAATCTGGTGACTGCGATGAATTTTCTCGGCGCGGTAAGATTTACTTCGATTGACGTTCAATCGGGCGCGGCGATTTTGGAGGAAGCATTGCAAATCGCCGAAAAAGCGAATCTTCAAGGAAATGAGCGCTTTGCTTTAGCCGCCGTTCAAGGCGATGTGGGCTTATATTTCACGCGGGTCGGAGAACTCGAACGCGCCGACCGGCTGCTGCGCGAATCCCTCGCCATCCACCGACAGCTTTCCGAATATCCGCGTTGGGAGATGGGAGCGACGCTGGCTTCGCTCGGCGAGCTTTACAACAGAAAAAATCAGCCTGACCAGGCTCTCGAATTTTTGCTCGAAAGCGAGCGGATTTACCGGCAAACGCTCGGCGATAAAAATCGCTATCTGGCGTTTAATCTCCAACACCAAGCCATCGCTCTGAGTCTTCAAAAAAATTTCACCGCCGCCGAACCGAAAGCCCGCCAACAGTTGGCGATTTATCTGGAAGTGGTGCCAGACAATAAATTAGTGGCGGCAATACCGAAATCGGTCTTAGGCATCGTGCTGGTCGGAAACAAACGCTTTGACGAAGCCGAAGATTATTTGCGCGAAGGTTTGCAGGGTTTGGAACAATCGCCGGTCAAAAATCATTTCATCAATGTGCAGGTTACAATCGCCCTGAGCCAATGTTTGCTGAACCAAAACCGACTCCCCGAAGCCGAACAATTCGCGCTCGCCGCGCTCGCCGAAGCGCGTCAAAATCTGGGTGAGCAAAACCCGTTCGTCGAAACCGCGGCGGAATCCTTAGCCAAGATTTATGAACGACAAGGTAAATTGAAATAACAAAAGCCTGCGGGTTCCCTGAACCCAAATGACCGTCAAACGCACCAAACGGGGCCGCCCGCAGGCTCCCGGTTTCAATCAATCTTTGAAATTTCTCGATTCGCTCGATTTGAGAATTAACCTCGGCGCAACGCTGCTGCGGGAAATTTTCGGTGAGCCGGTTCAGGTCGCGGATCGTTCGCGCAATCTTGAATCCACCGCCCAGTCGAGCCAGGGCCAATGTTCGCCGGGCTCGCAAACAAACTTCGGCCGCCGGCGATCTCGATCAGCTCCGGCATCCAGTTCCCGCCGGCCAACCGCTCGCCGCGTTCTTGCGCGCGCTCCAGAAGTTCGAAGCGCTTGACCAGCTCCGAGTCCTCCTTTCGCCCGCGGCGCGCCAGGGCGAAAATGAGCGCGCCAGTCCCCGCGCCGGCGATCAATCCAATCAGCGAGTAAAGCAGCGGGTTCACCCTCTGCGACTAACAGATGGCGGCCTCATATTCAAGCCAGGGGCGCCGCGCTGCACCGTCCCTGCCTGAAAGTCACTGCACGTTATACACCTCGACGACGGCTATGCCGGTCAAGTTGTCCTTTCCGCGGACGATGGCCGTATAGTTACCAGGCGTAAGCGTGGCGATGATCGCGGACTCGGCCGCATTGGTCGGCGGAATCGTGGTCGCTTCGATCTCAGTCTGCTGGGCTGCCTGCCAGTTGTCGTTGACCCGCACCAACGAGCCGTTCGCATTGCGCAACTCCAACGTCGGATCCTGGAGCGCTCCAGTGATGCCGGCACTGGCGAGTGAGGGACCAATCGCGCGAATCAAAACCCGCGTGTCCGCCCCGCCCTTGCCGCCGGCGATGACGCCGCCGATCATGACATTGTCGCCCGAGTCGACAAATCCGCGCGTGGCGATGTTGGCCAGCTTCGAGTTCGCCGCCTGATCCAGATCATAGGCCTCGACCACGCCGATTCCAGTGCCGCCATCCTTCCCGCTCATGACGGCCGTATAGGCTCCGGGCGCTAACGTCCGCACGATCGCGCTCTCCAAGTCGTTGGTCGGCGGAATTGTCGTCGCCTCGATCTCAGTCCGCTGCGTGTCTTTCCAGTTGTCGTTGCTCGCCAGAAGCGTGTTGCCTTGATACAATTCCAGTTTCGGATCGGCCAGCGTCCCCGCGAACGCTGGCGACAACGAGGGCCCGATAGCGCGAATGATCACCCGCTTGGGATCGGTCCCGGTAATGATCAAGCCACCGATCAGCACATTGTCACCGGTGAGCACGCGCATCCGCGTCGAGATGTTCAAGAGCTGACCTGCTAGTGTCGTGGTGGAAGCGTCTGCCGCTGGCGGAGCCGCTTCGCGGTTGCCGGCGCCATCCCCGGCCACGCTATAGAAGGTGTAGGTCGTGCTCGGGCGGCCTTCGAAGAACGCGCTTGTGGCGGCGGTGTTAACAAGCCAGGGCGTAAACGCACCTCCGTTTTCCGACACGTAGATACTATAGTAAGCTACGCCGGCCGCAGAGTCGGTTCCGTTCCACTTCACTTCGAAACGCGCAGCTGAGTTAGTCGAAGCAAGCGGCAATACCGCACTGACAGGCGGTGTGTGGTCGATCGTGTTGAGCCACTCCGGCGTGTCGATAGGCGCGTTCAAATCAAAGACGATTCTGGCCTTGTTGCGAATCTCCGTGCCATCCGGCTGGTTCGGTTTTGCGGCGATGATGAAGCTCACCGAACCTTGCCCTTGCGGCGCCACCTTATCCGGCGGCAGGAAACCGGCAGTGGGGTCGGTTGTGGGTTGATTCGTCGCCGGATCGATGGAGACAAATCGCCAGGTAACTGAGCCTGTCGTCTTGTCGAGCGACGCACTTACGCGAACGATCAGGTTGTTAGCCGGTCGCAAGTCAGCGTCTGCTGTCCATTCCAGACCGTTCGGTGGTGGTGTAACAATGGTATCCGTGCCAAAAGCCACCGGTCCCCATTGCAACGTCTCGAGGTCGAGCTTACTCGTGTCGAGCTGATCAGTGATGACGACTACTTGCGCGGGCGCGCTCGCCTCAGGTTTGTTTTCGAAGTAGATGCCGTAGGGCATCGGCTTGCTGCCCGTGATGAAGTGCTGATTTCCTCCACCCGCCGAACCTGCTTTGTCGTTCGGGTCCCTGGAACGGATATAGTTAATGAGCTTACGCACCGGCTTAGACGTGATGAGTAGGTTCCGCATGGTCTTGTAAAAGTCCTTCGCGATGTCCGGAATATCTCCGGCGTTCTTTAGCGATTTCACGGCTTTGTCCAGGAACCAGCCCTTTACCTTGTCTTTGACATAAGCCTCCGGTCCAGCTGCGATCTTGCCTTTCAGGGCCTGTCCCCCTTTATATGTTTGTGCGACGGTGATGCTGCCTTGATAGCCTGTGGCGAGGGTACGTTGAGCCTGGGCCCGGAAGCGCGCACTTTGGGTTTCAAACGATGGCGACTCTTCATATGCTTTCATTGCGTCGTCACTTTGTTTTTCGAAGTAACGCAGATCGGGTTCGCCATTGGGCTTGATATGTTTACCTTCCAGCAGCGTCCGATATGGCTCGCGGATAAACCGCCGCCCATCGAGGAAAAGTGGCGGCGGCGAAGCCATCGGAGAAGCATGGCCGCTGTTGCTCGCATCGAAAGCATTGTGCGGCGCCACTGTCGACTCTAATATCGGCTCGCCGATAATTGCGCCGAGCGTCCCACCTTCGCCGCTGTCCGGGAATGTCATCTGAATCGCAATGCTTCCGGTCGTCCCGGCCGGGATGACAGGTATCGCCAGCAGCAACACGCGCGCGTCGTCGAAGTCGAGGAATGAATCATATTGGCTTATGTCCTGTCCGGCATCGAACACCTCGTGGTTTGGGTCGATGTCATCCAACGTCATGGAGCCGGTCTCGGACAAAACCTTGAAACTCGTTCCCGGCGGCATGGAGACCTGGAGTGGCACTCCCCAGGCATCGGTGTTAGCCCGATTACCGAAAAGAATCTGGTAGGTTTGCGCCTGATTTGGACGCGCGTTGTTTCGGCCAATCACGTCGATCCACACGTCGGCGTCGACGCCCTGTGCAATCCGGAATGCACCCGCGAGAACAAAGCTCGTTCCATCGGGATTGGTCACGACAATGTCCCATTGGCCGATGGATTGCCCGGCAAGCGCGAAAGTCGCCTGAAGTGCGTTACCGTTGGAGGAAACAATGACACTTTGACTGGCAATATCAGAAATACCTGCCCGCCGCAGCACGACCGTAGCATCTTTGGCTATGCCTTCGCCGTAGAGAGTGACGGTGGCATCTCCCAGGTTGCCGGCCAGAGCGGGGATAAGGTTCGAGATGGAGAGCGGGTTGTTCTTTGGATCGCCTGGCGCCCGCACGTTGAAGGAGAACTCGGAGGTCAACACGGAGGTCGGATCGCTCACGGTCCGTCGGCCGATGGCGACCGCGCTGAGGTAGCGGCCCGCCGGCACAGCGGGCGTGATCGTGGCCGTGAACGGGATCGTGGGGATGTTCGTGTCGGGCGCTCCCGTCACGTTGACTTCGCCGACAAAGGTCTGGCCTTCACCGTAACCACTCGGGTCGGGCGTGCTGTTGGAGAAGAACTGGATGGTAAATGGGGAATTGCCGCCATCAGAGCGCGTCGTGAGCGTGCCGCTAATCGTCGTCTGATTTGCGGAGGTAGAGACGGATGTGATCTTGGGCAACTGCTGGAAATCGCTCGTCGATCGCTGATCGACGCCATTCTCTGCGTTATCGATCCCCAGCCCGCGATTCGCAAAGATGGAATTCGAGAGCACGGCGCCGCCGAGATAGCGCTCGGCCGCGATGCCGGAGCCGCCGTTGAACGCAATCCGATTGCCCGCGCCGGGCTCGCTGCCGCCGATGTTGTTGTCGCTGTTGTTGGACACAATATAGATGCCGTGCTTGGCGTTCCCGAGCGCGCCGGTGCCGAAAACATTCAGCCCGATAAAATTGCCCTGCACGCGATTCGGACTGCCCAAGCCAACCATTTCCATCCCGTGGCCGGTGTTTCCCGAAATGATATTGCGCGCTTCCGCACTCGTGCCGCCCACAAGTGCATCGCTGGCGGCATTGAGCAGGATGCCACCGCCATTCGGCAGGGCGCTCGTACCGCTCACGTCTGTCCCGATGAAGTTGCCCTGAACCACGACATTGCGGCACGGCGTGCCGTTGATGCCGCCGACCAACTCGAGACCGTTCTTGGCGTTCCCGGATATAATGTTTCGCGCTCCGGGGGCCGTGCCACCCACCACGACTCCGCGCGTTCCGCTCAATCGCATGCCGGCTTCCGAATTTGGTATCGCGCCGGTGCCCGCGGCGTTGGTGCCGACGTAGTTGCCCTGGATCAGAGTGGCTTCGCCGCTCTCGTGGCCTACCCCAATTCCCCAAATGCATGCCGCGATGACGTTGCGCGCGGCAGGAGTCGTGCCTCCGATTGTGACCGCTTCATTCGTTAAGACCTGCACGCCGTAGCCCCTCATCGCGAGCGGCTGCATTCCATCCGCGGTCGTCCCGATTTTGTTCCCCTGGATGAGCGAAGCCCGGCTGATGTTTAGCCCCACGGCAAACGTCCCTCCATTTGTGGCGCCAGAGAAGACGTTGCCCGCTCCCGCGGTCGTCCCGCCGATGGTTACAGGCGAATCGTTGCTGTTCAAACTAACCCCATTGGGCAGTACCGTGGTTCCGTCGATGGTAAGTCCAACCCAGTTGCCCTGGATGACGTTGCCCGTCGTGCCGTCGAGACTCAGCGCGACGTCGCAGTTTGAGATGATGTTGCGCGCCTGCGCCGTCGTGCCGCCAATCAGATTGTTGTTGCCAGGCCGGCTGTTGTTGATCCCGCCGCGGAAATTAATCCCGCCAATCTGGCCGTAGGATGGCTTGCTCCCGTCCGGCCGAAAACCGATGTAGTTTCCCTCCACGATGTTACCGTCGCTGGCGAGGAGGAGCGACGTATTTTGCCCGTAAATTGCGACACCGCGCAGCACGCTGTTGCCGCCGAAAAAAATGAGCGGTGTGAACCCATTTGCGTTCACTTCCACACGCCCGCCCGGTTGGGTGGTGCCATCGATTGTCACCGCTTCGTTAACTGCGTTGAAGACGGCGCCCGCACTCGGCACGTCTGTCCCGACCGAGGGCACTCCGCCCCCGGGGATGTTGAAGTTGATCGTGTCCGCCCCGGCATTTGCGTTTGCCTCCATGACAGCGGCGGCGAAGGAGCAGTTGCCTGCCGCATCTGCACACACCCCGTCGCCGGGTGTTTTGTCGGTTGTTCTCGCCGTCGTGTTAACCGTGAAGGTTGCCGCTGCCTGCGTCTCCAGCACCGATGGAGCAGGGTTGTCCCTCGTTAGCATGACTAAGTCTTGCAACGCGTCGGCATTCAGTCGCATCGGCAGGATGGCAGTGACTTCGGAAGTTGAGGTTAACGAAGCTGCTACACTTAGGTCCTGACTTACACTTGTTAGGTTGTTCGTGCTTGTAGGACTCGTTGTTAAGACCTGGACCGCGGTAGCTCCACCGAAGACGAGCAGATCATTCTTAGGCAGGGTTGAGACCTTTGTTACCAGCAAGTGCGTCGGCTGTGCTCCACCGCCAACACGCAGTTTGGTCGATGCGACGTTCAAGTCCCGGTCGAGGACGCGCATCATTCCGTCCGTAGTCAGCAAGGCGAGTTCTTTCTTCGTGTCGCCCACGAAATCACCGACTGCAATCGATGTCACCATGCTATCGAAAGCGGCTCGGCTCACCCGGGCGCTTTCAACTTTCGCTTGCTGTTCCGCGTCCAGCGACAGCTTCCGGTCCCGGCCATGCATAACGAGCACTTCGTTCGCCGTGGCGATCGCGAGGTCTGCCATGCCCGCGGCGCTCAAGCTTCCGATGGCAAAATCGTTGGCAGCGCCTGGTAGCGGAAAACTTTCGGGCGCGCCACGGAGCGCTCCGTTGGGCGATTCATAGACTAACGCCTGCGCGCCGTTCGCCGTCACGATCCCGACCGCAATGTCGGTCAAGCCATCCACGCGATTGATCTCGCCTGTGGCGAGCGCCGTGATCGCACCCGCTAACTCGACGATCTGCGGTTCGCCGAAGTTGCCGCGGCCATCTCCCCGCAGCCAATAGAGCTTCGTCCCGCCGCGATGCGCCGCGACGATATCCCAATGTCCATCGGCATCGAAATCACCCGCTCCCACAAAGTCCGCCGCTTCCGGCAGGGGCAGGTTGGCTAAGTTCGAACTAAAAGCCGCGCCCGTGAATTCGCCGCGTTGCTTGCGTGCATTCGCGTCAGCACTGTTTGGGTAGATCGCATCAACGTTACCGCGCTGCACAGATATCCCACCGCCCTGCGAGGCAGCGTAACCGGTGACAAGATCCGGCACGCCGTCCTCATCAAAATCCGCGGAAGCGAGCGCCCGCCCGGACCCCTCGGCGCCATGAGTCGCGGACGCGATTCCCGCGCTCTGGCGCAAGCGGATACTTTTCGCAGCCGTTTCCGCCAAGCGGACGGTGATCTTTGGCGCGAGTGATGAAACGCCTGGCTCATCTTGGCCGCGCGCCGGCTCGGACGCCTGAAATAGCCCAAGGCTCGCGCCACTGGCCGCAACTATGATTCCAACCCGAGCGAGGATTTTTGCATTCATGATTTTTCTTCCGTGAGATTGCCCTTCACCCGTCGAATGTGGAAACCGCGGCCCGGAATGGACATTTTTCTGAAAAGAATTCCTATTTTCTGCGAGACCAGTAGGATTGCGTCCCGTGCAATCGAGCATCCCCGCCGCTAGCGATGTCACCCAAATTCTCCAAGCGTGGAGCGAAGGTGACGACACCGCGCCCGGCCGACTAATGCCGATCGTCTACGCGGAACTCCGGCGGCTGGCTGGTGATTATCTCCGGCGCGAGCGGCCAGATCACACGTTGCAGGCGACTGCGCTGGTCCATGAAGCGTATTTGAAATTGGTGGACGAAAAGCGCGTCACCTGGAAAAACCGCGCCCATTTTTGCGGCATCGCCGCGCGCCTCATGCGCCAGATCCTGATGGAGCACGCCCGCGCGCATAACGCGGCCAAGCGCGGCGGCAAACTGGAGAAGCTTTACCTCGAAGAAACGCGCCATCTGGCCGCGGAACGAGCGCCTGATCTTGTGGCGCTCGATGACGCCCTCAAGACCTTTGCGACTTCGCACCCGCGCGAAAGCGAAGTCGTGGAGTTGAAATTCTTCGGCGGACTCGAGGCGCGCGAAATCGCGGAGGTCCTCCATGTTTCCGCGAAAACCGTCGCGCGCGATTGGGGTTTCGCGAAGCTCTGGCTCCTTCGGCAACTGAGCGACGCCGCGTGAACAAAGAATGGCCTCACACGACGGACACAAAGGTCGCCAAGGAAATCAATATCTGAAAACCGCTGTGTCCCGTTGTGACCGTTGCGTGAGATCGTGATGAGCGAGAAAGCGCAAACAATCGCTGAAATAGTAAAGTCGGCGCTCGAACTTGTGCCGGAGGAGCGCGCCACCTTCCTCGACAAGGCCTGCGTCGACGATCCCGAGATGCGGGCCGAAGTCGATTCGATTCTTCAATTTCAAGGCGATGCCAGCCAGTTCATCGAAAAAGACGCGCTTCATCTCGCAGCGGAGGCGCTCGCGCGCGATCCTGCTCTCCCCGCCCTTCGACAAATCGAAAGTTACGAAATCATTTCGCGGATCGGCGTGGGCGGGATGGGCGAGGTTTATCTCGCGCAAGACACGAAACTGCAACGCCGGGTAGCGCTCAAGCTCGTGCGCGCGGGAATGGACAGCGCGGACCTCGTCTCTCGCTTCCGCCATGAAGAGCGAATTCTGGCGAGTCTCAATCACCCGAATATCGCGCAGCTTTTCGGTGCGGGCATCGCCGCCGGCGACATCCCCTACTTCGCCATGGAATACGTCGAAGGCGTGAGGATCGACGAGTACTGCAAGGCGAATGCTCTTTCGGCGCGCGCTCGTCTCGAACTTTTCCGCAAGGTCTGCGCCGCAGTGCATTACGCCCACCAGCGCCTTGTCATTCATCGGGACCTGAAGCCTTCGAACATCCTGGTTACTGCGGATGGTGAGCCGAAGCTGCTCGATTTTGGCATCGCCAAGCTGGTCGAGGGACAGGATGCGTTCACCCAAGTGCAAACGCTCGCCGGTGTGATGACGCCAGATTACGCCAGCCCCGAACAGATTCGCGGGGAGGCGATGACCACCTCGAGCGATGTCTATTCGTTGGGCGTTTTGCTGTATGAAATCCTAACCGGCCGGCGTCCCTACCGTCTCAAAACCCGGAGCGCCGCCGAAATCGCACGCGCAATTACCGATCAGGAACCGGAGCGCCCGAGCACCGCCATCGCCAAGGGCGATGGAAGTTCGAAACTCGAAATTCGAAACTCGAAATTCCTGAAGGGTGATCTCGACAACATCGTTCTGATGGCCCTGCGGAAAGAACCGCAGCGCCGTTACGCCTCCGTCGAGCAATTCTCCGAAGACATCCGGCGCCACCTCGAAGGCCGGCCTGTCATCGCACACAGGGACACAATCGCGTATCGCGCGACGAAATTCGTCAAGCGCCAGAAACTGGCGGTGGCCGCTGCGCTCCTGATCGTCGGCACATTGATCGCGGCCGTTATTTTGACGATGCGCCAGCAACGGCGCGCCGAACGCCGGTTCAACGATGTCCGGCAGCTTTCAAACGCGCTGCTGACCGAGATCGCACCCAAGATCGAGCGGTTGCAGGGCTCGACCGAGGCGCGTCACGCCATTCTTGCCCAATCCCTCAAGTATCTGGACAGCCTGGCCAAAGAATCGGCGGGCGATCCGTCCCTCCAAAGCGAACTCGCAGCGGCGTATGAGAAGGTAGGCGATTTGCAGGGTAATCCGACCAATCCCAACCTGATCGCGCTGGGCGACGCGTTAAAGAGCTATGAAAAAGCCCATGAGATCAGAGAGCAACTAGTCGCCCATGATCCGCGCAATGTAGAACTGCGCCGCCTGCTCGCGGAAAATTACCGCATCGTCGGAGACATTCGCTGGCAGACAAACGAACCGGGCGAGTCATTGAAGAATTCGGAGGCCGCCCTGCGTCTTTACACCGAATTGCTAACGGAAAATCCCGGCTCGACCGATCTACGCCTGGGCTGGATCAAGGCGAACCACGACATCGGCCACGCCCTTTCCAGCAATGAAAAATTTCCCGAATCGATAGGCTATTTCGAAAAAGCCGTGAAGGCCGCGGAAGAACTACATCGGCAATTACCGAATAGCGCCGCGGTCTTGTCCGTATTCGGCAATTGTCGTCGACAATTGGCAAATTCGCTGGCCTGGGAACAGAAACAGAAAGAGGCGGAGGCGGAAATGGAAAAGGCGCTCTCGCTCCACGAACAGCTCGTGGCCCAAAACCCTGGCGACGTCCCGAGCAGGACGGCCCTTTACCAGACCTACATGTTGACCAGCAGTCTGTATGAAGAAGTCAACGATGCCCTGGCCACCGAGTACGGCCTCAAAGCGTTGCGCATCATCTCGGAAAATGTGGAAAAAGATCCCGCTAACGTGCGAGCGAAACAACAAATGGCCAAGACCTACTCCCGCCTCGGCGTGACTTTGGATAACGAGGGCAAGAGCGCGGAGTCCATTCTCTACTTGGAAAAGGCCGTCACCCTGTTACAAGAGATCGTCCGGAGTGAAACGAAAAATCGGCGCTTCACCCATGACCTTGCCACAGCTTTCATCCGGCTCGGGGATAGCCG
>Ga0209118_1001238_pt1 | contig 12215 bp, 14 predicted proteins | sample BlaSpr_A8_Ref_M1_FD_187988 | JGI IMG/M metagenome (GOLD analysis project Ga0209118, IMG submission 187988) | Forest soil microbial communities from Thunder Bay, Ontario, Canada - Black Spruce, Ontario site 2_A8_Ref_M1 (SPAdes) (version 2) | ecosystem: Environmental > Terrestrial > Soil > Boreal...
AGAACCGAGCCACGATGCGGACAGCCTACATTGACCGGGTCGCGGCGCCGTCCGCACTTGGTCGCCGCTAGGTCCCGAGCAAGCGGGGGACGGGGGTTGTCGCCCCTAGTACCAAGCGCCAAGTCGAGTTCGTCTACCGCCTCGCGAAACCAGTCTAAGCGGCGGTGACCGGTGCGTTCATGCGCCGGTTCGCTGGTGGCTGGGCTGAGGCTATGAATGATTGCGTTTGGGCAGCATCATTTGTTATCAATCGCGCCAGGCAACTCAGGTTCCGCGTATCACTCCACGGTCCAGAACTCGCCTTGGGAGACACATTGGAACTGGCTTGGGGCACTCCCCCGAGGCGCACATTTTCAGCGTTTGAGCGACCCGGACAGGGCGGGCTCCGTAACCGAGCGAGCTCCAGCAACGGCAAAGGCGACGCCTACCGTCACTGCCAAGGCAGGAGCCCAGTCAATGAAGCCGCCGAAGCTTATGACCTGAGGGACAGCCTGCAGCAGCGCTGATGCCGCGGCCGGCCACCACTTCCCGGTACGCACACTTGCCAGAGGCGCCAGCGATAGCAGGATCAATCCAACAGCGATTAAGTAGGGCAGCGGCCCGCCCCACCCGGAAACAGCTGGTAACGACTGGCAGACATTGAGCCCGCCGGTCGAGGAACTGCAGGATTCAGCGCCACCGGGCACGAACTGTGCAGCGAACGCGCCGATAGAGAGGATCGGTGCCGCAAATGCCAGGATCAGAACTACGCGGCGATGGCCGCGGGCGAGCAGACCGAGAGCCCCAACAGCGAGCGCAAGCGGCGGGATCAACATCCAGCCCACCTAAAGAATGTGTAACGCTCGCGGCTCAGCACTCTCAGTGGCCAAGAATACATTTCGGCGAGGGATCGGAACCTGAAAGCGGGAAATGGGGATTGTCGCTCCGAGTACAAGCACCATGACGAGTTCGTTTATCGGCTCGCGACTGTTGGCCGTGACAGCGAGTGACTGGCCGCCTGGTGCCCTTTAACTAGGCTTGCCCGTTAGTGTCTTCTCGGGCGTTTTTAAAGGGCTGAAGTCGTACCCGGGACGACAACCCCCGTCTCCTCCCCACCCGTCAACACCGATGGGTCGTTGCGGAGGGCTTCATGGTGAGGACGCGCCGATTGAATCCGGTCGGTGGTACACAAATAGAGGAAGGTAGGATTTAGGATCGTGCTCGAGTCGAAGCCTGGGAGTAGCCGAATGTGAATCGAGACGACCGGTGGGCGCTGGTAGGCCCGCTGGCGCTACTGGCTTCATCAGTCCCCATGGCGCTGGTTGGTCAGCGCGGCTTAGCCTTGGCTGAAGTCGCGTTCTCCCTGATACTCCTCATAACCATCTTTGTTGGAATTCGCTTGCGCCATTTCTATCAGCGACGAAAGTCGGCCCGCCCTACCGAAATAATCTTTCGCTCTGCGATGGCTCTCGTATTCGGAGTGAGCGTTCTGGGTCTGGGCGCGTTTCTCGCCCTCCACCTCAATCCAATTATCTCGATAATCGTGTCGGTTCCCCTGGGGGCCTTCTTCATCCTTGCCGCATGGATCAACATTCGTTCGAACCAAACGCGTCGTCACCAATGACCAACTAAACAGATCCAGGCCCTGTGGTGCTTACGGAGGATCCGTGGTCTTGCTCTTCAATCTGATAGGGATGATCCGTTAGACAGCAAGTCAACACGAAGCCTCGTTAGGGTCGCAATGCGCGGCGGCTGCTTCGCACAAGTGGGCTCGCAGTGTAGGTCCCCCGCAGACTCGAACCATAAGCCTCCGGCATGCCCCGTATTTCCTTAAGGTGTACGGACACCAGCCGTGATCAGGAGTCATCCGTCAAGACGAAGCGCGGTAAGCGTTACGTTTCGAGCGCTGGAGACGTAGCTCTCTTATGCGCAAATGGTTGGTTGCGCTGGTTCTGCTCACGGCGTGCGGGCCCGGTAGCGCCCAGCCAATCCCTTCACTGCCGCCGCCGAGCCCTCCTACCGCTGCCCTCACGGCGTGGAAGGACTTTCCCGCCAACGCCAACCCGCGGCCGATCATCGTGTTCGACCGCACCCTCGAGCACATCGGTCCGGCCGGCTTCACCACCGAACCCGACCGCAAGCTCGACTGGGGCTGCAATAAATTCGTTCTCGCGCCCGGCGTCACGCTGCCAGCGACGCCGCCTGGCAGCGCGACTGCGGCTGGGGTCTCGTATCCGGCGCTCGGAGCGGTGGAAGCTTATTCAGAGCTCATTGCTGCGCGCGCTGGGTTTGCCTCCCAGGCATCTCAATGCCCGACGGCGCGACCCTTTGTGATCAAGGACGTGCGGTGGCGGGTCGCCGGCTTTGCTACCGACCGCGGGACGATGCCGATGTCCGCATGGCTCTTCGACATCAGCGAGATCGACGCCTACCTCGGGTACTCGGCTCTCGAGCCGTCGGCTTTCTGGGGAAATGGGGTCAGCCCCCAGGGCATGATGGGTGGCCGGATCAGCGCCGACGGCTTGACACTCACGCTAGGTACGGTTGGCGGCCCCGAAACCCCGGGACCGTGCGGTGAGGATCTCTCGGCTTCGGCCGCGGAATCCAGCACGGCCGTCGCGGTGGCCATCGCGACCCGTTTCCACACCCCGCCGGCGGGCGAGGGATGCACGCTCGAAGGTCACGTCCGGACGGTCGCAGTGCGCCTGTCGCGGCCGCTTGGAGGCCGCGTAGTCATTGATGCGAAAGGGGACGCCGGCGCCGTCTGTGTCGAAGGGGCAGCCTGTTAGGCGACAGCGCACCCGACCGCAGACTTGTGCGGTGATCCAACTCGCCAACTTGCTACGTCGGCTGCACGAGAAGTCCGAGCAGACGGCCCTCTAGGTATAACTCCATCGAGATCGGGCTGCACCATGGCGGGCACGGTCCGACTCCGAACAGTTCCCAGCCGCGTGGCCCGTATTTCCTTAAGGTGTACGGATTTGAGTTCCGCCCAACTCCTGCTTTCACCCATGTGTCGGGTTTTCGGACCCTGAGATTCAAGGTTTCAGAGGGCACCTGGGGGAGGCCACCGTCGCCAGCTACCGGACTATTCGCCTCGAAGGCTATGAGCAGGATTGGCGCGATATGCGTGAGTCAGAGGTGCAACGACAGCGATCGCGGTTGCCAGGAATGACATGCCTATGGCCGCGAAGAGCCCCCATCCGATTGCACTGAAAGAGGCTTGAAGCACGAGGCCTACCGCGACCACAACAAGCGCGGCGACCAGTCCCCCGCCTAGTCCGAGGACGCTAGCCTGAGCAACGAGAAATCGAACCACAGCTGACGCCGGCCACCCAAGCGCCCTCAGCGCGCCGAGATGTGAGCGCCGCTCCAGGTAGCTCAGCGCCACGACCTCAGCTGCAGCAATCGCTCCTACGACAAGCGTGAGTCCGGCCAACACAAGGTGGAATGGTCGAACCTCGCCGGCAAGGTAGGTCCCCAGGACCGTGGTGTCGAGCTGTCCCCTGAATGCGGCAGAGATCAGAACAAGGACTCCCAGGGTAGCCGCGCCTAACGCGATCGCGAACGCACCGAGGGCCGCTTCGGTTCGCCACTGTCCGCGCAGCTCTCGCCACGCGATCCCGATCATTCCGTTTGGCAGAGGACGATTCGTGACGCCGGCTCGTCCGACCGATTGAATCATCGCCATTGTGCTGCCGCGCCCGGCCGCCAGCGCAGGGATGACGCCTGCGAGCATCGAAATTCCGACCGCCAGCGGCACGACCGCTCCCAGCTGCCAAGCGGACGTGCCAAGCCCCAGTCGCAACATGATTGGAAGGCCCAAAGCAACGGCTAGTACACCTACGGCCAATCCCAGTAACAGCATCTCGAGTTCGATCAACCACGCAATCGACATCGTCCGCCAGCCCAGAGCGCGCAGGACCCCGAACTCGCGGCGGCGGCGCACCACCGAGATGTAACCGGTCTCGCCAACCAGCACCATTGCGCCCAGCAGAACCAAACCAAACAGCGCAAGGTTTTGAGCGCTGACCGCACGCAGGAACTTGAAGGCGACTCCCTTCACCGCCCAGGGTTCACTTACAGTCACCGCGGGCCGGCCGAATTTGCCAGCGGGAAGATCGACCTGAATCGAAATCGGTGAAGAGCCCCGAATGATGTCCACCGACAAACCAGTCGCCTCTTTGATGGCCGCAGCGACCCGAGTCAATCGGGCACGTGAGACGGCGCCTGGGGTCTCGACGCCCGCGACTCGCAGGCGAATCGCACTGATGAACTTGTCGCCAAGCCCGCCTGGATACTGAACGGGGTCAGAGAAAAACTGGGCGGCCTGGAGAGTCGTCAGCAGCAGCGGCGGAGTATTGACGTAGCCCGCCGCCGAGCGCGAAGGCAACAACTTCTGTCCGTTCGGGAGAGTGACTTGCGGCGGAGCGTACGTGGCAAGCTGCCCCGCACCCAATTCACTGAAGCCGGGAATACAGCCTGGGTCGTACGTGCCCACCGGTAGCCAGTCCGCTTCGGCCATGTGATAGTTACTGGGATAACTGTTGTCCCAGTCGGCCTGAGTCAGAGGTCTAAACCAGTTATCGAGAGCCTCGGGCGGCGCCTGCTCCGAGGCAGAGCCTTGAAAGATCTTGTCCACGTAGACGCTCAGATCTGGATTCTGAAGTGTGGCGGCGAGGTGATCTGAGCCGTTCTGCGAGTACTGGACATCGCCCGGTCGAACGAAGAGTGTCGCGCCTCCGATGAGGCTGCGTTGGCCGAGAACAGTGCTGTAGATCGATTGGGCTGTCAAATTCCTCGTCGAAATCGAATTCCAGTCCGAGAGTTTGTCTGGCGCGACTCCTCGATCCAATCCGGCTGCGTGTAAGGACCGATCGACCGCGACTGTGTAGGTCTCGTCGACGAACGACGTGCTGCTGACTAGCGCCGGTATATCAACCTGAGGAAAGCTCGGAGCGGAACCCACGCCGACGCGCGCATGGAACTGAAGGGGACCCGACTTGAGATAAGAGGAGCCCTGGGTCAGGCATCGGTTCAGCCCGCTTAACTCTGCTTCGGCGGCGGGATCAACTGCAGCAACCAACAATGGCTGGGAGATCGACTCGACCCAGCCCGGGCCCGCGCCACCCGCACTGCCCAGCTGGGTGTCTACGCCCTGGCACCGGGGACAGTCGATGTTGGGCGCCCAACAGGTGACGGCCGTCGGGTCGAATGGTGTGCAATCGATGCGTCCACCCGGAAAAGTCAGGGTCGTGGTCATGGTCGCAACGTTGGGTCCGCCGAGGTAGTGCAGGATGCCGTGCGGTGCTACAACCTCGTACCTGTCGCTGAAGGGGATTGTCGACATGCCAGCGTCGGCTGCGGCCGTAACCCGAAGGCGAAAGACTTGAAGCTCCTGACCCGGCTGTACAAGGGAACTCAAATCCACCGGTGCTGATGTAGGCCAGTAGACATAACCCAGGATCGCGATCGGAGCAGCCAGTTCGACTCCCGGAATCTGTCGTATCGCAGCCAATTGTTGCAATGTGATCCCACCGGCCCCGCTCGACAAGAAATTGGGACGAACGAGCCCTTCTGAGTTTTCCAACGGCGCTGCCGAGCCTGGTGGGCGGACGAGCAAGTCGTATGGCGCTGCCCAAGCGCGATTGATATCTCCCTTTAGGGTCGCTTCAGTAGTCAGAGAAGTGCTGGCGAGGATCATGAATCCGAGGGTCGCGGTCAGAAGCCCCACACCAGCTAACAAAGTTGCAGTCCGCCTGGAAGCTAGTTCTCGGAGGGCAAGGATGACCATGCTTATTCCAGCTCTCGCGCGTCGATGCGCTCGGCGACTCTTTGCGAACGCTCTTCGACCACGCGGCCGCCACGTAGCCGGATGACTCGGTGGGCGATCGCCGCCACGGCAGGGTCGTGAGTCGAGATAACGAGGGTCAACTTCAAATCGTTGCGCAGCTCGTCCAGAAGTGCGATGAGCTCCTCTGTGCTTCCAATGTCCAGGTTGCCTGTGGGCTCGTCCGCCAATAGCAGGCGGGGCTGGCCTAGAAGGGCTCGCGCGATCCCAACGCGCTGGCGCTCGCCTCCCGAAAGTCGAGCGGGAGGATGGTTCATGCGCGAACCTAGGCCGACAGCCATGAGAAGCTTGCGAGCGTCAGGCTCGAGTACGCGGCGTCGTGCCCACGGCAACCTCGCGGCTATGACGTTCTCGAGGGCCGTTAGGCCGGGCAGGAGGTGCGGATCCTGAAAGACGATTCCAAGCGACCGGGCGCGGAATGCGGTGAGCTCTCGCTCCTTTAGTGAGCTCAGGTCTTGCCCGAGCACCGTGACAGTGCCTGACGTGGGCCGATCGAGTCCGGCGATTAGGTTGAGCAGCGTTGTCTTGCCCGAGCCAGACGGGCCGGTGATCGCGACGGTTTCGGCCGGTAAGACCGATAGAGAGACACCTTCTAGAGCGCGCACTTCTTCGCCACCGCTCTGGAAAGCCCGAGTGACGGCCGAAACCATGACGGCCGGCTCAGCCCGCGCGTTCAGATCCAGCAGTTCCATGTTTCTTCTGAGCCCTGGGCCGAGAGACGATCTCCTCCGACCGGTCGCGCACCAGCGCCAACCAGCGCACATCCGCCTGCGTTCGGGCGATCTCTGCGTCCAGTGCCTCCGGCTGAAAGCCTGCATTCGTCTGCCGCCGCATCTGGCGCAGGCGCTGCAACCGCGCGCTACGCTCGCTGGCCAGAGCCGCCACAACGCCGTCGAAATCCTCAGGCGCCACTACTCGAGCTATGGCGAGCCTGACAACGGGATCGTCCGCCGGACCCTCGCCATCTAGCCAGCTCTGCGCAATCGAGCGGCCTCGCGTCGTGAGGCGCAGGATTCGACGATCCGGGCGGTTGTCCTGGCGCACTCGTGCGCTTGTGATTAGTCCTTCCTGCTCCATCCGCGCGAGAGTCAAATACACGCGACTTGCGCGCGTTTCCCACAGCGGCCCTAGCTCCGATTCGAGCGTGGACATTAGTTGGTAGCCGTGATTGGGACCGGCCAGCAATAGCGCAGCTAAGGCGTCACGAAGGCCCATAGTCTCATCGAGACTATTCTCTGAACGGTCGTCTCGTCAAGGTAGTTATGACTGACGACTTGGCCAACTCCCCAAAACTGGGTGAAGCCCAAGCAACCGTTGCCGGGACGCCATCCGCGAGCAAATCGCCGCACCCTGATCGATCCGATCCCGACTCCCGAGCCGTGCTGAGCCAGGTCACCGCCGCATGCCCCGTATTCATCGCGTCGAGAGCGTCGTGGACCCACCACTCGATTCAACGACCACACCATCAGAAAGCATCCCTGTATCGCAGGCGACCTTTCATCGAGAGCCACGGAGGAGGAGCTCATTCAGTTCGTCAGAGCCGAGACCGACGATGTTGATGGCCCAGATCTGCTCGGGCGAGAGTCCGGCTCGGCGAAGGCCGGCCGTTTCGTCCCGCAGGAGTCGCTTGACTTTGAATGCCGGCCGAGGCCGATCGGGATGGGTCGGTGGGCCGATCCGACGTCTGCCTCGCATCACCCATTTGTGAAACCGAATGCCCTCGGCCTGAAGCTGACTGCGCAGGGCAGTCACGATGCGGCGCGCTTCGACCGGCGCCCACCGGTGGGCTGCCTTGGCGACTGCTACACCGGGGTCTTTACCTATCAACCGCCGGGCGTGACGCGCAGAGACCCCAAACCGCGTCGCGATGTCGTCAGCGCTGAAACCCAGTTCGTGAAGGCCTAGGGCGCAGACAAGCCGATAGGCACCCAGGTTGATGGTGCGATCGACTTTAAGCGCCTCCAGAAACGGCACCACCTCTTCAAGGGCGGCCGGCGTCCGCCGCAGCCGCCTCTCCATCGCCCGCCATGCCACGTTCAGGTCTTCAGCCGTCGGGGTCCGGCGTTGACGAGGCAGTCGCGTACGCACGCGTAGAACGCGGAGCGACCTGGCTGAAATGAAGTAGGCCCCGTGCGGCCCACGAATGGCCTTTATCCTCCCGCTGCGGACCCGTAGCCGGAGGGTCTCGATGTGGCAGCCGAGACGCTTCGCCACATCGTCGAGCTTGAGAAGACTTGATTTCACCTGTCGCGATCGGGACCTCATCTTGCAGTTTCAAGGCAGCGGACACGAATCGTCCACATTGTGAATTAGTGGAAGCACCAAAGCTTGTTGGCACGCCCTCGGCATTCGATGACCCGGGGCCCTCGGCGCGGAGCTGAGTGGCAAGAGAAGGGTCGGCCGAAGGCGATTTCGCTCACCACGCCCGACCTCGATGGGCGTCAATGGCCAGCCTGGCACGGCCATCTGTGGGGCCGTTACCGGAGGGGGCCGGACTCAGGCCCCCTCCCCGCTCGATCCTTACCGAGCAGCGTGCGCACGGCGTGCGCACGCTGCCGAGTGTGGAAACGCCACCGTACGATCGCCCCGGAAGAACGCGGGGCGACGCACGGCTGGCTCGATGGATTGCATGGAATCGGCTAGGGGCTTCGGGAGCCGAAGTCGATGATGCCGTCGCACTCAGACCCGCTCGAGGACGACGCGGATGACGCCGGCGATGAGCTCGACTTCGCTCCGGCCTTCGCTTCTGCGGATTCGCTGCGGCCTGCGCCTCAGGAAGCGAAGGACGGAGCGCAGGCCTCCCGAGCTCAATTCGGCCCGCCACACGAACCAGGACGGTCTCTCATTCCAACTCATCCGATCATCCTCAGAGACCTTCCTCCTCAAAGCGAAGCTCGTCCTTCACAGACTCAACTCAATCGATTACACCGAAGTCTCAACCAACGCGACCTGCTAATCCTCCAATCTCTTCACGACTACCGCTACCTGAACACCCTCCAGGTCAAAGAACTCTTCTTCCCCAGCCTCCGCTCCTGTCAGATGCGACTCCAGTCCCTGAAACTTCTCGGCCTCATCTACTCCTGGAAAGTCATCGAAACCCCAGGCGTTCGTCGTCGTCATTCACTGCTCCTGATCTCAGCCCGGGGGGCGCGGGTACTCGCCGACTGGCATGGCGACGATCCCCGAGACCACGTCGAGCGCAGCCACGACGCCCGCGACCACTGCTGGCACGCCACCCACGACCTCGAGGCCAACCAGTTCTTTGTCGACGTGATCACGCAAAGCCGAGAGCTCCAGGACGAAGGCTTGCTTGTCTGGTACGGCGAAGAGCACGTCCGGGCCGAGCGGCGACAGACCGGCCGCGAGTACAAGTGGCCCGTCCCCACGCCCGACGGCTGTGGGGTCTATCTGGCGGCCGGCGGGCGCATCCTGTTTGACCTGGAGTGGGATCGCGCGACTGAGTCGCTGGCTCGCTTGCGCCAGAAGATCGGCTCCTTCGTCGGCTACTTCGAGCACTATCGCGACGCCGAGCTGCACCACGTTCTCTTCATCGTCCCCACCGACGACCGTGAGGACAAGCTTCAGCACACCATCTGGCGCGAGCGGCCGCGCTTCGGCCACGACAGCTGCTGCAGCTTTTGGACCACCACCGCCTATCGGCTGCGGGACTGGGGTCCTCTGGGAGCGATCTGGCTACCGGTCGAGGTTCGCGCCTCCGAAGCGCCAGCCCACGATGTGACCAAGCTCCGGAGGCGGACTCCGCTCAACCAGCTGGCGCCCATCCAGCCCAACGACCGGCCGATCGCCGACTGCATCGGCAAGCCGTTGTGGTGGGAACGCCGGCCGGGTGGAGGCCAGGTGGCGTGAGCCTTAAGCCACGTCGGCGACGCATAGCCTTCTCGACGACTAAAGACGAGTCCGTGGAATTGGCGCCTGAAATCCTGCAAGTCATTGCGGTGATCGCCGAGATCATGCTCGACCATCGGCGCCGAACATCGGAGGCTCGCAAAGCCGCATGACGTCGCTACACACTGATCGATGTACAATCTGTGCCATGTTGGTTCGCAAACAGATCATCGTTCCGTCCGAGACAGACAAGCGGATCCGACGACTCGCCCGCAAGAAGGGGATTTCCCAGAGCGCTCTAATTGTGGAAGCGGTTGAAGCCCTTCCCGACGCGTCGAGCCAGGTCGACCATGTTCTCGCCTTCGCCGGCGCTATCAAAGGGGCACCTCGAAAGCTGTCGGAGGAAGTCGACGAAGTGGTCTACCGCTGACGCGTGCAGGCTGTCATTCTCGACACCGGACCGATCGTTGGACTGCTCTCGGATGACGATGAGCACCACGCCGCGTCGGTAGCAGCGATCGGGGCGAGCGGGCGCAAGGGACGGAAGCTCTGCACCACCTGGGAGGTGGTCGGCGAGGCCTACACGCTGTTCCGCATGCGTATCGCACCGGCGCGTTCGGCCGAAGCAGCTTTGGTTGTTCTGCGCTGGGCAAAGGAAAGTGGAATCGAGTTGCTGCCAACCGAGGAGAGCGACCATCAGCGGGCGGCCGCAATCCTCGAGCGTTACAGCCAGCTGCGTCTCTCCTATGTCGACGCCTTGCTTCTGGGGCTCGCGGAGCGCCATCGGATGGAAGAGCTCATCACCGTTGACATGCGTCACTTCGGCGCGGTGAAACTTGCCCATCGCATGACAGTGACCCGGGTTTAAGGTGAGGGCGTGAGCCGACAGAACGTGAGCCGACAGGACGAGTGGACGAGGGAGAGCGAGGCTGAAGCCTTAGAGCGATTACGGGTGGCAGCTGGCGCGGGCCCGGATGGTCCGATCGTGCTCATCTACACGCGGCAGTCGGTCAGCGACTTCGATACGGATGGACGGCCACGCGGTCCGTCGTTGAACCAGCAGCTCGACGCGGTGACCCGCCGACCGGAGCTGTTGGGTCTCGCCTTCGAGCACTTCGAGGACGCCGATCGCTCCGGGAAGGAGACGTCCAAGCGGCCTGGCTACCTCGCACTCATGGAGCGCGCCCGGACTGCGCCGGCGGCCACGGTCGGTGCGGTTGCCTTTTATGACGCCGATCGCCTTCATCGCAACGACCTCGAGTTCTTTCGCTTCATGGCCGAGATGACCGAGCGCCGAATCCTTGTGTTCGACGGGAACGGCCTGATCAGCAACGTCGACCGGCTGTCGTGGAAGATCAAGGCGATCGTCGCGCAGGAGGAGCGAGAGAAAGTCGCGCGGCGCGTCCGCGACAATCTCCGCTACCTGCGGCGCAACGGCAAGTTGCTGGGCACGATCCCGCAGGGCTACTGCCGTGTCGACGGCCAAATCGTTGAAGACCCCTTGGCGGCACCCGCCATCAAAGAAATCTTTGGGCTCTACGCCAGCGGCCGATTTAGCCTCCGCAGCCTGGCCGAGCACCTGAACCGGAACGGCATCAGGCCCTTCCGCGGCAACGACAAGGCCAACCACAACCGTCCGAAGGCGATCATCTTCACGGGCGACGTCCTCAAAGACATCGTCGGAAACCCCTCGTACGTGGGGAAGATCCTCGTCGATGGCGAGCTCATCGACGGCCTCCACCCCGCTCTCGTCGACGACCAGACCTGGCAGGCCTGCCAGGAGGTCAAGAGACGCAACGTGCGGCGAACGAGCAAAGCCTGGACCAAGCACACCTATCCGCTCACTCCGATTCTTCTGTGCGCTCGATGCGGCGGGCCGATGCACGGAGAGGCCACCTCGCACGGGGGACGAATTCATCGCTACTACGGGTGCCACGCCGCTCGCCGGAACCGATCCGCAGTGCGTCCGTCCGGTCCCACATGCAATGCCCGCATGTTCAAGAGCGAGGTCCTGGAGGACGCGGTCCACGATGAGCTATCGCGCTTGGCGCCGACTGACACGATGCACTTGGCTCTCCGGAATCGTCTGCGCAACGCCGGCCGGACGTCAGCACCTCGCAAGAACCCGGCGATTGCAACCAAGCGCCTCAATGAGCAGCTTGAGCGGGCTAAGCGACTGTTCGAGTACGGCGAGTACGACTGGGAGACGTTCCGCGCCCGCCGGGACGAAATCCAGCAGCAGCTAAGCCAGCTCGCCGAGGCTGCAGCGAAGCCCGAAACCGTAGACCTGGACTGGTGCGAAGCGCAGCTGATCGACCTGGTGGCCGCTTGGGAGGCCGCCGACAGCGGCCAGCGCTCGCGTCTCGTTTCGGGCATCTTCGAGCAGCTCGAGGCCGAGGCTTTGCTCGACGACACAATCCGCGTAGTAGCCATTCCGCGCGAGGCGTGGAGGCCTTTTTTCGCGGGTTTGGTACTGGAGCGGGAGACGGGCTTCGAACCCGCTACCTCGACCTTGGCAAGGTCGCGCTCTACCAAGTGA
>Ga0209118_1001239_pt1 | contig 12214 bp, 5 predicted proteins | sample BlaSpr_A8_Ref_M1_FD_187988 | JGI IMG/M metagenome (GOLD analysis project Ga0209118, IMG submission 187988) | Forest soil microbial communities from Thunder Bay, Ontario, Canada - Black Spruce, Ontario site 2_A8_Ref_M1 (SPAdes) (version 2) | ecosystem: Environmental > Terrestrial > Soil > Boreal...
CCCTCGGCGCCCTGCACGAGGTCGCCTCGCGCCACCTCGGCGCCGTCGGCAAAGCGGTGCAGCTCCGCCCAGGGCGACCCGCCTCTCTGCCAGCGCGGGGCGAGCGCGTCGCCGGGCGTGCGGAATGCCACACTCCCCTGGGGGGGCCTGGGCGCCGCGAGGGGCTCCTCCGACGGTAGGCGCGGCGTTTCCGGCTGGCGAAGCTCGAGCAGGCGCCAGGCGCCGGCGCCTGGGCGCGGCACGCCGTCGAGGTCGCGGCGCAGGATCGTCATCTCCGTCGCGGACCTGGCGTCGAGGAACTCGCGCTCGCCCACGATCGCCGCCTCGATCGCGACCAAGCCGAGCCGGAACGAGCGGACCGACGCGCCCGTCTCGCCGCCCTCGTCGGTCACCTCGGCGTTCAGGCGAAAGGAGTAAGTAACGTCCTTGCCCAGGCGCTCGTCGCCCTCGGGTGTGAAGCGGGCGTCGAAGCCGCCGTCCGCGCCGAGCGCCGCCGTTCCCGCGGCGACGATCTGTTCGGCGCGCGGCACAACGCCCCGTGAGGCGGTCCAGTCCCACCCCCACCACTCCGGATAGACCGGCGCGCGGGTGACTCGCCAGCGCACCGTGCCGCGCGCGACCGGCAGGCCGAAGTAGTAGCGCGCCTCGCCGCGCAGGACCGCCGGACGGTTGAGCCGCGGCGCCGCGGCCGGCTCCTTCAGCATGACCTCGAAGGTTGGGCGCTTGTACTCCTCGACCTGGATCGGCGCCTGCCCCGGCAGGTTGCCGCGCAGCCACCAGGCGCCGAGCGGTCTGCCCGGCGGCACCACGAACTCGCCGGCCGCGGTGCCGAAGTCGTTGGTCGAGACCGTCGCGGTCGCGACCTCCTGCCCGTTGGGATCGACGAGCTTCACGGTGAGACTGCGGTGCGGCTCGAGAGCGAGCTGTCCGGCGGCGCGGTCGCCGTTGTAGGCCAGGGCTTTCCAGCGCACCGTCTGTCCTGGACGATAGATGCTCCGGTCGGTGAAGAAGAGCGCCGCCGGGCCGCTCGCCGGCGGCCCGGTGGGCTGGTGGACCTGCAGCAGCGCGAGGTCGAGGCCGCGCCGGGCGAGCGCGAGATAGCCCCACCACCCGGCCTTGTCCTCGCGCGGCGGAAGGAAAGACGCCGTGCCATCGGTGCCTGTCGTGAGGGTCGCCACGGCGCTCGACCCGTGCTGCCAGTCGCGGCGGAACATACGGATCTCGACGCCCGCCGCGGGCTCTCCGGAGGTGCCCGAGAGGACGCGCAGGCGCGTCGCTCTGCCCGCCTCCGCACCCGCGTCTCCGAGCAGCACCAGGTCGCCGAGCACGAGCGAGATCGCGCACACCTGGTTCTGCTCCTCGGCGAAGGACTTCCTGGCCGACGCCACCACCACGTAGGCGCCCGGAGCGGCGATTTCCGGCACGACCCAGGTCCGGTGCCGGCGGAAGTCAGGGGTCGGCGGCAACTCGACGGCCCAGCTGGCCGCGGGCGGCCCGGAGGAAAGGAGCTCTTGCGTCTTCCAGGCTTCGGGGAACGCCTCGTTCGCGCCGCTCGCGAGGCGCCGCGGGACGTCGACACGGTAGGCGCGCAAGAAGAGCCGCGGCAGGTTCTGATGGTCGACGGCGATGGATCGCCGCTCGAGGCCGTCGCTGGTCATCGCCATGACCTGGAAGGCAGGCGCCTCGATCGCGGCGACGACCCGCCGGCAATCCTGCGCGCCGCGGCTGCGCGGATACGCACGTTCGCCAGCGAGCGCCGCCTCGCGGGCCTCGACCAGGGCCTGAGGCTCGTCCTCTTCCTTGCGCAGGCCTGCCAGCACCGCCTGGCCTTCCGCCCACCAGGGAAGATCGCGTTGCCGCGCGAGCCGCGCCTCGAGGTCCGCGCGAATGCGCTCCCGGTCCTGTTGCTCCGGGAACGCGGCGTGGAGGCGCCGCGCGCGCTCGAGCCGCGCCTCGAGCGCCGCTTCGCGCTGTCCCGCCGCGGCATGCCAGGCCTCCAGATCAGCGAGCACCGCGACGAGCTTCTCGACCGGATGCGTCCCGGCATTGGCGGGCGTCGCTGCGCCGGCGGTCGCCGTCTCCAGGGGGTCCAGACGGCCTTGGGGGTCAAGGCGGTCAAGGCGGTCAAGGGAGTCGGGGCGGTCCGGCCGTTCCGGCAGGGCCTGAGCCAGCAGGTGCGCAAGATCGAGCCGGTAGGTGTCGTTCGCCTCCTCCGGCGTCCACAGCGAGGTGTCGGCCAGGAAGGCGACGAACAGATAGGACGCGGCGTCGCGCAGCGTCCCGCGCACCACGGGAGGATAGGTGTTGGCGACGAGGACGTCGTACAGCTTGCCGACCGGCTCCGCGCCGAGCGCGGCGCGGTTCTTCCAGGCCTCGAGGAAGGCGCCGGTGGCGGCAGCGACGATCTGCTTGCGGGTCCACAGTTTGAGGTCGAGCTTGCCGCCGGTCTCGACCCGCTCGCGGTGGTTGATCTCCCAGGAGTAGGCCGCGACGTAGGTCGTGAGCGCGTGGGCGAAGTAGAGGTCGAGCCCGGTGCGGGCGAGCGCGCCGGACGGCCAGCGCGCCTCCTGCAGCTGCCGCACCGCAGTCTCGAAGCCGCCGAGGGCGATCCGCACTTCCGTCGCGCGGACGAGCGCACGCGCCCAGGCCGCGTCGTCGCCCCGCTGCTCGGCGCCGGCGAGGAGCGCCTCGATCCGGCTCGACGCCTGCTCGAGCTTTTGCTCCTCGATCAGCCGGTCGACCTCGGCCCAGGAGCCCTTGGGCACCGGTTTTTCCCCTTGCGCCGGCGGCGGCGGCGCCGCCGCCGCGGCGGCGCAGGTCCGGGTGTCGACGCCGCCAAGCAGCAGGATGCAACCGACAGCGCTGAGGGAGCGAGCTCGCGGGAAGCGCATGGCGAGGATCTTACTAAAGATGATCAGGAGCACCAGGCAGACATCCACCAGCGGCGTTACGGTGATCTCGCTGCGTACTACTGTCATGACACGGCCTTGACTACCCGGGCTTGCTCGCATCTGCGCACCTCCCTTTCCTCCCGTGCCGTCGGGCCATGCACCGCTAAGGTGCCGCATGAGCTGTTGGTACAGCCGCTTCCATCCCTCTTGGAACCTGTTGTTCGTGATCTGGTTCCCGGCCTGCCCGCGGCCGCCTTGGCGAGCCGGCGAGCGCTGGCGCTGGGACGGTCGCGAGGGTCCGCCGGAAGGACGCTCGGCGGCGCCGATTGTGATCGAGGCCTACCGGCGGTGGGCGCGGGGAGGATAGTGCGCGAGGTTCCGCGAGCATAGACTGCGCCTTCATGGCCGAGCCTACCTTCCCGGATCTGCGGGCTTTCCTGGCGCAGCTGCGGCGCGAGGGCGACCTGGCGGTGGTCGAGGCGCCGGTGGATGCTCGGCTCGAGGCTGCGGAGATCCATCGGCGGGTGATCGCGGCGGGCGGGCCGGCGCTGCTGTTCACCGGCGTGCGGGGCGCCGAGATTCCGCTCGCGACGAATCTGTTCGGCACCGCGCGGCGGGCCGAGCTGGCCTTCGGCAAGCGGCCCTTCCGTCTGGTGCGGCGGCTGGTGGAGCTGGCCGAGACGCTGCTGCCGCCGACGCCGCGCAAGCTGTGGGGCGCTCGCGACCTGGCGCGGGAGGCGCTGCGCATCGGGGTCGATCGCCGGGCACGGCGGCCGGCCGGCACGGTCATGGAGGTGGTCACCCGGGACGTGCGGCTGGACCGCCTGCCGGTGCTCACCACCTGGCCCGAGGACGGCGGACCTTTCATCACCCTACCGCTCGTCTATACCGAGCATCCCGCCGGCAAAGGCCACAACCTCGGGATGTACCGCCTGCAGGTCCATGACCCGCGGACGACCGGCATGCACTGGCAGATCGGCAAGGGGGGCGGCTTCCATCACGCCGTGGCCGAGGGGCGGGGCGAGAGCCTGCCGGCGAGCGTCTGGCTGGGCGGACCGCCGGCGCTGATCCTCGCCGCCATCGCGCCGCTGCCCGAGAACGTGCCCGAGCTGATGCTCGCCTCGCTGATCGCCGGCGAGCGGCTGCGGCTGATGCCCGGGCCCGGCGGCCATGCGGTGCCGGCCTTCGCGGAGCTGGCGCTGACCGGCAGGGTGCCTGCCGGCGTGCGCCGCCCCGAGGGACCGTTCGGCGACCACTACGGCTACTACTCGCTGCGCCACGACTACCCGGTCTTCGAGGTCGAGTGGCTGGCGCGCCGCCGCGACGCGATCTACCCGGCGACCGTCGTGGGCAAGCCGCGGCAGGAGGACTTCTTCCTTGGCGACCTGCTGCAGGAGCTGCTGTCGCCGCTGTTCCCGCTGGTGATGCCGGCGGTCGAGGCGCTCTGGTCCTACGGCGAGACCGGCTACCACTCGCTGGCGGCGGCGGTGGTCAAGCAGCGCTACGCGCGCGAGGCGATGGCCTCGGCCTTCCGCATCCTCGGCGAGGGGCAGCTGTCGCTCACCAAGTTCCTGCTGGTCACCGACCGCCCCGTGGATCTCAAGGACTTTCGGGCGACGCTCACGCACGTCCTCGCGCGCACCCGCCCCGAGGCCGACCTGTTCGTCTTCGCCAACCTCTCGATGGACACGCTCGACTACACCGGCCCGCGGGTCAACGAAGGGTCCAAGGGGGTCTGGCTCGGTCTCGGCGATCCGATTCGCGAGCTGCCGCGCGAGTTCTCCCCGGGAGCGGCGGAGCCGCCGGGGCCACCGGGAGGGCCGAGAGCACCGGCTTCCGGCGCCCGCGCCGACGGCTCCGCCGCCGGCCGCGGCGAGGTGCCGCAGGGGCTGCGCGACGCCCTGGTGTTCAGTCCCGGCTGCCTGGTGCTGGGCGGGCCGCCGTTCGCCGAGGAGCCGGGCGCCGCGGCGCGCTTCGCCGCGCACCCGGCCTTCGCCGGCTGGCCGCTGCTGGTGCTGACCGACGAGCCGCGGCGGGCGGCGGCGAGCCCGATCAACTTCCTCTGGACCACCTTCACCCGTTTCGAGCCGGCGGCGGACATCCATGCCGCCGCGACGACGGTGGCGCGCAACCACCTCGCGTACCAGCCGCCGGTGCTGATCGACGCGCGGTTGAAGCCGGGCTTCCCGCGCGAGCTGCGCGCCGATCCGGACACGGCGGCGCTGGTCTCCCGCCGCTGGCGCGAGTACTTCCCAGGAGGGGGAGTCGAGATGGGCGACTCCGACGCGGCACACCTCGATCGCGTCGGCGGCGACTAGCCTTCGGGGCGTCCCCCTCGGCCGGGCCGCGACCCGCGACCCCGCGACCCCGCGACCCCCTCCGGTTGCGCCGGCCGGCCGTCCGTCGTAGCATCGCCGCCGGTCCCACCGCAAGGGCAAGGACGCGCTGCTGGCTTGGAGGTTGCGATGGCCGAGACGAGCCCCGAGAAGTTCGAGCCCTTCGTTCCCGCGTCGCAAGAGGTCGCTGAATTCACGCCCCGGGCGATCGCCTTAGGCGCGTTCTTCGGCATCCTGTTCGGCGCCGCCACGGTCTACCTGGCGCTGCGCGCCGGGCTGACGGTGTCGGCCTCGGTGCCGATCGCGGTGCTGTCGATCGCCGTCTTCAAGCGGCTCGGCAAGTCCACGATCCTCGAGAACAACATCGTGCAGACGATCGGCTCGGCCGGCGAGTCGGTGGCGGCCGGCGTCGTGTTCACGGTGCCGGCGCTGCTCTTTCTCAGCTACGGCGCCAACTACTTCAACTACCTGACGATCTTCGTGCTGTCGGCGGTCGGCGGCACGCTCGGGGTGCTGTTCATGATCCCGCTGCGCCGCGCCCTGATCGTCAAGGAGCACGGCAAGCTGCCGTACCCGGAGGGCACGGCCTGCGCCGACGTGCTCATTGCCGGGGAGCGCGGCGGCGACCTGGCGAAGCTGGTCTTCGCGGGCGTGGGGGTGGCGCTGCTCTACAAGTTTCTCTACGGCATTCTCGGTCTGTGGAACGAGACCGCCACCTGGTTCCGCACCAAGGCCGCCAGCATCTATCCGGACGCCACGCTGCAAAGCGACGTCACGCCCGAGTACCTGGGCCTGGGCTACATCATCGGCCCGAAGATCGCCGGCGAGCTCGCCTCGGGCGGCGTGCTGGCCTGGCTGGCGCTCATCCCGCTGATCTCCTGGTTGGTGCCCGAGCAACGGCTGGTCAAGGACCTGACCGACCTCGGTTTCTCGGCGGGCTGGCGCGCCTCGCACGCCCACGCGGAGTGGATCTACCGGGCCTACATCCGCTACATCGGCGCCGGGGCCGTCGCCTGCGCCGGCGTGGTGACGCTGCTCAAGACCTTGCCCACCATCGTCTCGGCGTTCAGCGAGTCGGTGAAATCGCTGCGCGGCGGCGCCGGGGAAGTCAAGAAAGTGCGCACCGAGGACGACCTCGGCATCGGGATCGTGATCGTCGGTTCGCTGGCCCTGGCCCTGATCATCACCGTGCTGCCGCGTTTCCCGCATGGCCCCTTCCCGGGCTCGCTACTCATGGGCCTCCTGGTGGTCGTCTTCGGGCTCTTCTTCGTCACCGTCTCGAGCCGCATCGTCGGCATCATCGGCACCTCGTCGAACCCGATCTCGGGCATGACCATCGCGACGCTGATGGCGACCTGCCTGGTCTTCGTGCTGGTCGGCTGGACCGGTGACGTCTACCAGTCGGTGGCGCTGTGCGTCGGCGCGCTGGTCTGCATCGCGGCCGCCAACGCCGGCGCCACGTCGCAGGATCTGAAGACCGGCTTCCTGGTCGGCGCGACCCCGCGCCGCCAGCAGATCGGTTTCATCATCGGCGTCCTGGTGTCGACGCTGGTGATCGGCGGCACGCTCTTCCTGCTCGACCAGACCTACCGCGGTGACGAGCTGCACGGCATCGGCGGCCCGAAGCTGGCCGCTCCCCAGGCCACCCTGATGGCCACCATCATCAAGGGTCTGCTGGCCCAGAACCTGCCCTGGGCCCCGGTGCTGGTGGGTGTCGGCCTGGCGTTCATGGCGCAGATGGCCGGGGCGCACGCCCTGTCCTGGGCGGTGGGGGCGTACCTGCCGTTGTCGACCACCTTTCCGATCTGGATCGGCGGCATGGTCAAGGCGCTGGCCGACCGGGTCGCGAACCGCAAGCAGGAGAGCGAGCTTTCCTCGGGGATGCTGTACGCGACCGGCCTGGTGGCGGGCGGCTCGCTCGGCGGCGTGTTGATCGCCCTGGTGGCCTTCGTCGGCGATTCGGTCTTCAAGATGGAGAAGCCGACGCTGCTCGAGAAGATCGACTTTGGCAATCTCGTGCCCGCGTTCGGCGCCTTCAAGAACAACCCGATCTCGGGCGGCATCCTGTGCGCGGCGGTGTTCGGCGTGCTCTGCTGGCTGCTCTTCCGCAACGCGCAGAAGACGATCGATACGTAGTGTCCGATCGGCTGGGGCTCTGGCGGTGAGCGACTCTAACCTGACAGCTGCTGAGCCACTGGCGGCGCCGGCGGCGGGCGCCGGTCTTCCCGTTGCGCCCGGCAGCCCAGGCGACCTCGCCGAGCATCTGCGCGCGACCGCCGCGTGGCCGGCGGAGAAGCTGGCGGCGCGGCTCTCCCGGCCGTGGCCGATGCGCGCCTTCTTCCTGGCGCGTCTGCCGCTGGCGCTGGTCGCCGGGCTGCGGGTGAGGGAGATCGACCGCCGGCACTGCGTGGTGACGGTGCCTTACGGCTGGCGCACCACCAATCCTTTCCGCTCGACCTATTTCGCCGCTCTCAGCATGGCGGCCGAGCTCTCCACCGGCGCGCTCGCGATGCTGGCCACCCGCGGCGCGCCGGCGCCGGCCGCCCTGCTCATCGTCGCCCTCGAGGCCAGCTTCGAGAAGAAGGCGGTCGCGTCCACCGCCTTCACCTGCGAGGACGGCGACGCCATCTTCGCCGCCGTCGCCGCGACTCTGGCCACCGGCGACCCCGCGGTCGTCCGCGTCGAGACGTTCGGCCGGTCTCCGGACGGCGTCGAGGTCGCCCGCTTCGCCTTCACCTGGTCGTTCAAGCGGCGCGCCGCGCGCGCCTGAGAATCACGGGTCCTGTGAGTACAGAGCAATCGATCGTTTAAGGTGCTACAGCCAATCTGGCGCGGCCCGCCAGACAGCACTGAGAATCACGGGTCGGCCGGTGTGCACTCAGATCGAGAGCCGGATAGTAATGCCTCCTGTAGCATCGTGTCTGCGACGGTTCGCTGCAAGTGGCCTCGGGGCGTGCCTGAAAGAGGTATGTGCCGGAACCGCCAGAAATATGGCTATTTTCGGATTTCTCTCAAGAACGCGCTTGACTTTCCAGTGGTATGGTAGACTCGTCTTGTCTACTGGGGTAGGGAAGGATCAATGGTGGCCCAGAGACCCTCAGTCTCGACCTCGTCCTCAGAGTCCGCCGAGTGCAGGCCTCGCGCGACCTCCTTAAGTGGGTGGGGCTTCTCGAAGGCACCGTCGCGCTGCGCTTCGTCATCGTTCGGGCGACTCATACCTCCCCCATATCATCAATACCACCACGCCCGGCCGCGCCGCCGGAAGAGCCGACGAAGATGGATTCCTTCCTGGCGACCTCCATGACCGCGCCGCAGGCCGCCTTGTCGTCGACCGCGATCACCTCCGTCGATGTGCTACCACCAGAAGCAGCAGGGCAGGAAGCCCTCGCCGGAGGCCGTCGATCAAGTACTGGTGGAACTGCTCGGGCGGCGGCGATGACGCGCACCGCCGGGTTCTGTGCTCCTTGAGATACTTTGCCGACGCCGCTGATCGTGGCGCCGGTGCCAACGTCGGCCACCCAGTGGGTGACGCGGCCGTGGGTCTGGCGCCAGCGCGCCGCGCACTGGCCGCCCGATCTCAGGGCTGGGCGGCCTCCTGCCCTTGGCCCTTGCCGTCGTCTGGCTGCTGGATGGTGACGACTGCGCCGGTGGCTGTCGCGGCGGCGTGCTCGGCGAGGATGCGGTAGATCTCGGCGAGCACCCTTGGGTCGGCGGAGTCCTGGTGATGCACCGGCACCAGGAGCTCGGAGGCCGAGCCTTCCAGATGCGCGCTGCTCCGCCGCACGACGCCGTCGGACTGGTCGCCGTCCGGCGTCCGGTCGGACACGCCGATGATCGAATGGAACGGCACCGCCGGATCAGTTGTCAGCGCCGCCAGCGCGGACAGGGTCGGATCGCCGCTCGCCAGCGTGTCGATGCTGCTCGCCGGCCGCGAGGCGAACGAAGCGAGGTCCGGCCGCAGGCTCCCCGCCAGCTCCGGCACCAGCCGCAACTCGAAGCGCCGCTCGGGCTCCGGCAGGCGCATCAACACCCGCGCCAAATGCGCCGGGATGGACCGCGTGTAGCCGCTCCCATGGTGCGGCACGGCGAAGAAGATCGCCCGCGTCGCCCAGGGCTTGGGCATCAGGAAGAGCTGGCGGCGCAGCTCGTCGTGGTCTTCCCGCGCCATCCGCAACTCGTCGAACGGCACCGGGGAAAGGGCGTTCCACAGGGCCGGACCGCTGTCGACCATCGACGTCCTGATGAGCAAACCGCCCATGCTGTGGCCGACCAGCACCATCGGCTTGACCGGCCTGCCGGTTTGCGCCCCGAGAACCGCCAGTAACTCGTCCACGTCGGCGCGGAAGCGCTCCGCCGAGATCAGGAGGGGCGAGGCCGTCGGGTACATGTAATGCCAGACCTGATAGCGGGATCGCAGCTCGCGCGCGCTCATGACGTCGTTGGACAGGTCCCGCCAGATCATCGGGCTGGAGAACAGTCCATGAACCATCAGGACAGGAATCTTGTCGGGATCGAACGGCTCCATCATGAACACGCCACGGTGCCATTCGGCGGCGCCGCCGCGGAGTAGTCCGGTCAGCGCCAGGCGGTTCAGCTTGGTACGAGCCAGCAGGTAGGCGAACGGCGCGGTGAGATCCGCTTCCAAGGGATAGGACTGCGCACCCAGGCGGACGCTCTCGACGCGGCGGGGATCGGAGAGCCGCAGGACGGCCTCGCGCGGAGCGCCACCAGCGCGGCCGGACTCCGGGACGAAATGCAGGGTCGCGGTGACCGGACCGACGATGCCCTCGGGCGGATAGAAGCGCTCGATCGCCTCGCGCCGGCGGTTCTCACGGAAGGCGATCAACGCCGCGCCGATGCCTGCCCGGCGGTAGCGATGGCGCAATCCCCTCACCTCGTAAGCGGCTGCCGGCTCGAAGCGGTCGTAGTACGCCCTCGTCTCGCGCGCCGCCGGCTCGAGCGCCAGGGCGAACATACGCCCCCCGGCGCTCAGCACCTGGTCCAGCGCCGCGTCTTCGTCGAGCAGGGCGAGGGCCGCCTTGCCGGCGGCGACGTTGAAGAAAGCCGCGGCGTTGGCTCGCCGGACGTCTCCCCCGCCTGGGAAAGCGCCTTGCACGAGCAGGTCGTGCGCCAGGGCCGCCGCGAGCACGTAGTGATCGAGGGCGGACGCATCGCCCTGGCTCTCGAGCTGGCTCGCCACCGTCAGCGCCGTCTCGGCACCGGCGTAGAGCCGGTCGGAGGTGGCGAGCCGCGGGCTGTTCAAGACGGCCGCGAGGCGGCGAGGAAGGGTGAGGGACTGCCAGTGCGGGTCGGCGGCGGCGAGGATGCGGGCGCTGTCGGCGCCGATCTGGTACGGGGTCTCGCTGCTGACCTCCTCGTGGTGGAGGTTCGGGCGCGCCGGCAAGGTGGTCAGATGCACGGAGGTGGCGCAGCCCAGGAGCAGCAGCGCCGGGACCAGGAGGAGTCCCCCGAGTCCCCCGAGGCGTCGTGTGCGCCGCCCGCCCCTCGCGCCTGCTTCGTCTGGCCGTGAGCTCATGGTCTCTTCTTCCCCGGAAGATGGTCCATGTCATAACTCGTACCACCCTGGGGAGCATCCGGGAAAAGCAGCAAAACTCACTGAAAGGGAAGGGGTTACGCCTCGAGGTGCGGCGCTTTCGCGACGGCCTTCTGACTGTCTGCAAAACGGCAGGTGTGCGAAAACAAGCAGCACCGCCGCCCCGGAGGCGGGCGGTCACTCGTCGTAGTTGTCGTCGAGCAGGCCGTGCTCGCGGAGCCAGGCCTTGTTGAGCTTCGAGAGATAACGCTCGCCGGAGTCGGGGAAGAGGGTGACGACGAGGGAGTCCTCGGGCAGCGAGGTGGCGATGCGGCGGGCGCCGGCGGCGGCCGCGCCTCCGGAGGAGCCGACGAAAATCGATTCCTTCCGGGCGAGCTCCATCACCGCGCGGTAGGCGGCCTTGTCGTCGACCGCGATCACCTCGTCGATGTAGTCCCACCAGACGCAGGCGGGCAGGAAGTCCTCGCCGATGCCGTCGATCAGGTATTGGTGGATCTGCTCGGGCGGCGGCAGCTCGCCGTGCTGCTTGTAGTAGACGTAGACGCTGCCGATGGTGTCGACGCCGATGACGCGCACCGCTGGATTGCGCTCCTTGAGGAACTTGCCGACGCCGCTGATCGTGCCGCCGGTGCCCACGCCGGCCACCCAGTGAGTGACGCGGCCGTCGGTCTGGCGCCAGATCTCGGGGCCGGTCGAGTGATAGTGCGCCTCGGGGTTGGCCTGGTTGTAGTACTGGTAGGGCAGGTAGGCGCCGTCCTCGTCGCGCAGGCGCTCGGCCACCTTGTAATAGGAGCGCGGATCGTCGGCGGGGACGCTGGTCGGGCAGCGGATGACGCTGGCTCCCAGCGCTTCGAGCAGCGCGACCTTCTCCGGCGGGATCTTGTCCGGCGCGGTGCAGATCAGGCGGTAACCGCGCAGGTTGGCCGCCATCGCCAGGCCGACGCCGGTGTTGCCGGAGGTCGGCTCGACGATGGTGCCCCCGGGCCGCAGCAGCCCGGCGCGCTCGCCGGCCTCGATCATCGCCGTGCCGATCCGGTCCTTGACGCTGCCGCCGGGATTGAAGTACTCGATCTTCGCCGCCAGCGCCGCGCCGGTCGGATGGAACCGCCGCAGCCGGACGAGCGGAGTGTCGCCAATGGTCTCGAGGATGTTCTCGTAGATCTGCATCGTCACTCTCGATCTGGTGCGGATCGTGCGGGGGTTGATGGGTCGGGAGCGACGGCCGCGGCGCGCCGGCGGCAAGGCGGCGCGGATGCTAGCACAAGGCGCCCGAAGAGATTCCACAGCCGAAGGGGCGAGGCAGTTTCGCGGGTGGCGGAACCCCTCTCGGGCGCCGTTGGGCGAGGGCACGATCGAAGATGAAGGTGCCCGAAGAGACCTGTGGCCGGAGGGGAAGGAGGAGGGCAGGGCGGCGGACTCCTCCGGCCGCCGTT
>Ga0209118_1001241_pt1 | contig 12204 bp, 11 predicted proteins | sample BlaSpr_A8_Ref_M1_FD_187988 | JGI IMG/M metagenome (GOLD analysis project Ga0209118, IMG submission 187988) | Forest soil microbial communities from Thunder Bay, Ontario, Canada - Black Spruce, Ontario site 2_A8_Ref_M1 (SPAdes) (version 2) | ecosystem: Environmental > Terrestrial > Soil > Boreal...
ACGGCTTCATGATCGTCTCCTACGAGGCACCGGAAATTATAGCCCTGATGGGCGAGCATTTTCTATGATTAGCATTCACGTCCGCTGGTCAACTGACGCGATCAGGCCATAGCACTCAGAACCCCGGTCAATGAGTGCTATGGCGATGTTACGACAACAATCTGCCTAAAGGCCCCTAACAAAGCCTCAGCTTCCGCCAACACAAACTTGAGACTGCGACTTATTTTGAGGGGGATGACGGTTTCTCCGGCTTGTTTACGCAATGCGTAGAGGAAGGGGTTACCGAGAGACTAGCCTCGGGGGCGGAGTCTTTTGTCTTGACCGCCAGTTTCGTCGGGAGGAGAATGGGATGTTCGCTCGCATCATCCCCCGAATGCTGTTCGCAAAGCCGAGCAGGCTTCCTATCTGTCGAGAATCTCATTTGTGCGTGTCTGAGCTTCGCCCTGAGGAGGGATACCAATGACGAGAAATCGAATCTGCGCTCTGTTTGCAGGCGCGATGCTCCTGCTGGGCGTCGGGGCAAGCGCTACAGCACATGCCCAAACCTATACGGACCTTTACAACCTTGGAAGCAAGAGCGACGACCCGACGGACCCGGGTTGGCTGGGCCTTCTCGCCCAGGGCCGCGATGGCAACCTGTATAGCACTTCGCAGACCGGTGGGAAGGGTTTCGGTACGGTCTTCCAACTTTCTCCGGCGGGGAAGATGACAGTGTTGTATTCCTTCCAGAACAAAAAAGACGGTGCCTTTCCTAAGAGCGGCCTGACGCTAGGCACCGACGGCAGCTTGTACGGTACCACCTCTGCCGGTGGCTCTGTGGGGTATGGCACAGTGTTCAAGATCACCACCGGCGGATCCTTCAAGGTGCTGCACAACTTCAACGGCAACACTGAAGGCGCACCAGCCGATACTCCCCCGATCCAGGGCATCGACGGGAACTTCTATGGCACCGTCAGTGACGGTGGAAATGCAGTCTTTGGTACGGTGTACAAGATGACGCCCTCGGGCAAAATGACCGTCCTCTACACCTTTGGCGGTATGGTCCGGTATCCCGCGGCGCTGATCCTGGGTACCGACAGCAACTTTTACGGCACATTCCTGGGCGGCAGCGGTGCAAACGTTGACGGTGGGGTGTTCAAGATCACGCCGCACGGCAAATTCACTGTGCTCCACAGCTTTGACGGCACGGATGGGCAAAACCCTATGGGCGCGATCATTCAAGCCACCGACGGAAATTTCTATGGGACCACCAGAGAGGGAGGATCAAGCAGCGATGGCGTGGTTTACAAGATGACCCCAGCCGGAGCTGTCACCGATCTTCGCAGTTTCGCTAACGACGGGAATGGGTTTGCACCTTTCGCCGGCCTGGCGCAGGCAACCGACGGGAAGCTCTACGGCGTCACCACCACGAACCCCGGCACTAGCTACGGCGTCCTGTTTCAGATCACATCGACCGGTACCTACTCCGACCTTGTTTTGTTCACCAACACCACTGGCAAATTTCCAGGAGCGAATCCACAGGTTTCCCTTTTCCAGCACACCAATGGAACCCTCTTCGGAGACACTTACGGAGGCGGCAGTGGGAAGCTGTGTTTTTGCGGCGTTCTTTATAGCCTAAACATGGGGTTAGGCCCGTTCGTCAGTTTCGTGGGTCCCGATTTCTCGGGCAAGGTCGGGAAGACCATCGAAATTCTGGGCCAGGGATTCACCGGGACCACCAAAGTCTTGTTCCATGGAGTCCCCGCAACCTTCGCAGTCGTTTCCGAAACTTATCTGACCGCGGTGGTTCCTGCCGGTGCGACCACGGGATCTGTAACCGTAAAAACACCTGACGGAACGCTGACCAGCAACAAGATTTTCCGGGTCACGCCCTTTATTCAATCTTTTAGTCCCCCGAGCGGCCCGGTGGGAACGCCCGTCATGATTACCGGAACCAGCTTCACCGGCGCGAAGAAAGTGACTTTCGGTGGGGTGAAGGCCACTAGTTTCACCGTGGACTCCGACACGCAGGTGACGGCAACTGTTCCAACGGGGGCAGTAACCGGGAAGATTGCGATCACCACCCCGGGAGGGACCGCTGTGAGTGCCACAGATTTCACCGTGACACAGTGAAATTTCAACTCGTGGAACTTAAGAGCACGAAACCGCCTTCAGGGCGGCTTTTCTTCGCACTCCGCTAGGGACGCACGGTAGCTTCTGAGAACAGGCCATTACACGTTTTGACTACTGGTCAATGAGCGCTATGGCGATGTTACGCCAACTATCGTGAAACGCCCCCCTGATCACGGACTGCAAGTGTTTGCTGCAATTGAAGAACCAACAGACTGTACGCTACCTCTGGCGGAGAATTACCAGCTCTAATTGGGGTTTATTAACGGAACATCGATGCTTTCTGGCAACGCGTGCTTCCGCCGGTTCATGCTGAATCTCAGCACAGCGGGAAACACGCGTTCCAGAGAGTCTACTGACTACCAGATTTGGAGGAGAAGCGTCATTTGTAAGTCGCTTTGAAACCTGAGAACGGTCTACCTTTCGTGGTCTCATACGCTCCCACGATGAGCTGATGGTCATTGATACCGTTGGCGAAGGTGTATACGCTCTTAGGGAAGCCAAACTTGTAATATTTCCCAGCGTGGCGCAGGGCACCATGGCCAGTGTTACTGGAATCGAACCATGTGTACACAACATCTCCCGCTTGGTTGAGGCCTCCGGCTTGAGAGTTCATTGCGCCGGGGACGTTAATCGTTTTGTAGGTTTTGCCATCGTAAAGAGAGGATTCAACAGCGCCGCTCGAATCCACCCAAGACACGACAATACTGCCATGGTTGTTTATGCCGCTGGCCGCAGTTCCAGTGGCACCGGGCACGTCCAGAGTCGTGTACGTAGAGCCTTTCAATAGAAATCCATGGACGACGGTGCTTGAGTCCTGGTACCAGCCGACAATGTTTCCTTTGTCGTCTATTCCAGCGGCAGCCGCGCCAATCGAACCCCCGGGACCGGGGATATCGGTGAATGTGCCGTTCTTATACAGAAATCCGGTAATGCTACCGGCATTTGAAAAGTAGCTGCCAACAATCGCAATCGTGCCATTAGGATTGATACCCATACAAGAGGTCGATCCGCCGCTAGGGTCATCAATCGTGGTCAGCTTTTTGCCCTTGAGCATGAACCCGTGAAGCGCCCCGCTCGCGTCTGTGTATGATCCGACCATCACACCCGAGTTGTTGACTGCTAAAGGAAAGGTTTGGGGCTCCCCCGGCAGGTTAACCGTAGTGAACTTGAAGGTTAGTTTTGGCGCATCGGCTGCAGTAGCTGCGGCCATAAGGACAAGCACAACCCCCAGCACAAACAGAATTGATTTGCGGTTTTTCATTGGTTTCTCCTCACATAGTGAATGACTATGAGAGGCCCGGCGTACGGAATACCGGGCCGTCTCCAAACTACTTGTTCATTAGCTGAGCCACGGGAACCCCGGCCACAGGTTGCGAAGCGGGTTTCACCGATACCGGATCAGAAGATGACGCCGGCTTGACTTTGCGCATCTGCTCTAGCATCTTGCGCGGGTCGGGGTCGTTAGTGTGGTCGGCGAAGCGCACGTTCTCGTATTTCCTCCGGATCGCCGTGATGCGATAGTCGAAGCGGACGTTTGAGGTACCGCCGCCGAGTTCACGCACCTCGAACGAGTTCGCGGACTTGTTGGTCACATACAGTCCCTTGCAGTCGCTGTTGGGCACGGGAAAAACCCGGTATTCCTTCTCCGTGTTGACGGTCTGGATGAAATCCCGGTCGAACTGGATGACAGCGGCTCCGTTGATTAGCTGCGCGGAACCGAAATCCTCGAACCAGTTCTCTGGCGACTCGATGGCCGACATCGCCACCTTACGCTTGCCGCCGTCGATAGGAACTACGGCGTTCTTGCTGCCATCGCAGTTGAGGTTGCCAGCGGCGTCGATTGTGCATCCCTTGCTATTTGATTGGTTGTATGCAGAAAACGTAGGCGCGTTACTGTCGAAGCTCCAGGCAATCAGTGTCCAGTAGCCGGTAGGGGAGTTGTTCATGAAGACCCCGGCGTTCGCATCGTCGACCGTCCCTAGTACTCCGATACCACCCGAAAGGCCGGTGCTACCCCACACACCGGCCGGGTGAAGCGTGAAGTTGCTCGTAATCGGGGTCACCGTCTGCCCATATACGCCCGCAGTGCCGTTACCGGTACTGCTTGCGAGGCCTTGGACTCCCATACCCGCACCACTGGTTTCGGAGCTAGCGCCTCTGATTCCGACGCCCGGCGACGAGCCGATAATCCCGAAGGAGTTGCTATAGCCGTAGATGCCGGTTGCATTGGGGTCACTTGAGTGGTTAACGCCGGCAACGCCGGAAGCGGCCCCGCTGTTCGTGTCACCCCGAATTCCATTCGCGAAGCCACCAGAAGTGCCCGTGTTAGTCGCCTGGATCGCCGCAGTGCCAGTGTTGCTGCTGCTCACACTCTCGCTGCCGGCGATTGTAATGGCCCCGCTGCTCTGGTTGATAATCGAGTCGCTGACCTTAGCGCTGCCGCCATTGCTAGAGAAAAGGGGAACGAAACCTGTCTTGCAGGCTGCGCTTCCCGCGCATCGGATTTCATTCGGCTGCTCTGCGGCGGGCTGAACACTTTGCCTGCTGCCGTTGTTGGCCTGAGGGGTAGCCAGTTGAAACGCGGAAAGCGGCCTGCCGCCCAGTGTCTCCGCATCGGCCGCCTTCAGGGCGTAGGGCACGCTCATCAGCAGGGTTCGCGGCTGTTCTGCTTGTCCCTGCGCTTGAGCACCTAACCAGCGGGCTTCCCCGGAAACGAACAGATTGTTGGGCAGTCCGTGGCTGCTGGTGGAACCGAGCATCACGGAATAGTGCCCATTCTTGTAGGTTTGCACGTTCTGGGTTTCCATCCAGAGTGGTGCGCCGCCCTGAGAATCCTTGTAGAGAGAGAAGGTGACCCCAACCACCCCGGTCAGAGGTTTGCTATTTACGTCGGTTAATACGCCGCTGAATTTCACCATGGGCGGCACGACTCCATTCGCTGCGGCTGCCGGCTGCTGGGCAGAAATCGGGAGCACGCAGCACATCATCAGAAGACCAACTGCAAAACACACGCTAAAGCGGTACATGAGATCCTCCTTATTCTGAGCTTTATGGGCGGCGCGAGGACCGGGATGTAATCCTCTCTTTCCCGCTCTACCTCCTATAACGAGAACTGCTCGCAAAAACTGCAATGGCTCGGAGGAAAATTTTGTGGTGCGGACGGAGGAAGGAGAAACTCATTCTGTGGAAAGGGCTATCCAGTTGTGCTACTCTGTGTGACCAATTAGGGCCAGCGGTGCGCCAGCGAGGTTCTATGGAGACATCCTCCGTTCATGACGTCACTCAGTTATTGCGGGCCTGGAGTGCCGGGGATGAGGATGCGTTACACAAGCTGACCCCTCTGGTCTACCGGGAGTTACACAGGGCAGCCAAACGCTATATGGCCCGGCAACAACCCGACCATACTCTGCAAACGACAGCGTTAGTCAATGAGGTTTATCTCCGGCTGGTGGCGTTCAAGGAAGTAAGCTGGGCGGATCGTGCCCACTTCTTTGCGGTCTGTGCCCAACTCATGCGTCGCATTCTTACCGACTGGGCCCGCGGCCAACAATATCTGAAGCGGGGAAAAGGAGCACGGCATGTGTCCTTTGAGGAGGCGTTGGTCCTATTGCCTGAGCGCGGTCCCGACCTGGTCGCATTGGATGAAGCCTTGAAGGCTCTTTCCGAGGTTAACTGCAGGAGAAGTCAGGTCGTCGAGTTGCGTTTCTACGGCGGCCTGAGCGTGAATGAAACCGCCGGAGTGCTAAAGGTTTCGCCGGAAACCGTGATGCGCGATTGGAAGCTGGCCAAGCTGTGGCTACTGCGCGAAATGAGTGGAGGCAAGCAGGTTGGAGCCTGAAAGGCAATCTCGCGTCGAGCAACTGGTAGAGGAAGCCTTGGAGCTTGAGGAGAAGCAGCGTGGTGAGTTCCTCGAACGACACTGCGGAGGGGACGAGAGTCTGCGCCGCGAAGTCGAATCTCTGTTGGCGTTCGGGAAGGATGCAGACAATTTTATGGAAGCGTCCGCTTTGCAAGTTGCAGCTCAGGCGTTGGTAAGGGAAGGTCACGCACCCCAAGGCCAGGAGGAAAGCGGACAAGTCCGGTCGATCGGCCCCTATCAATTACTAACCAAGATCGGCGAAGGCGGAATGGGTCAAGTATGGCTCGCCGAGCAGGCCGCTCCACTACGGCGGCGAGTAGCGTTGAAGCTCATTCGCTGGGGAACGTACGACGATACGCTACTTCATCGCTTTCAAGCCGAGCGGCAGTCCTTGGCGGTTATGGACCATCCATGGATTGCGAAAGTTTTCGATGCTGGTGCTACGCCCGAGGGGCAGCCCTACTTTGTAATGGAGTACGTTTCGGGCGTACCGATCACGGACTATTGCGACCAGAAGAAACTGAAGATTCGTGATCGCCTCGAGTTGTTGATAAAGGTCTGCGAAGGGGTTCAGCACGCGCATCAGAAAGCCATCATCCACCGCGACCTCAAGCCAGCAAACATTCTGATCCAAGAGATCGATGGTAAACCCGTACCTCGGATTATCGACTTCGGGCTGGCAAAAACAACTACCCCGCAGATGGCAGGAGAGTCGCTCTACACCCATGTGGGAAGCCTCGTGGGGACGCCGGCGTACATGAGTCCAGAACAATGTGACCCGACCGCGTATGACGTGGATACTCGCACGGACGTCTACTCGCTTGGTGTAATTCTTTACGCTTTATTGACCGGATTGCTCCCTTTTGACGCAAGGGATGGCAAGAAGCAGCCAGTTGGGGAGATGCTGCGGCTGTTGCGGGAAGAGGATCCACCACGGCCGAGCAGGAAGGTCGGTGCAGATCGGAACACGTCTTCAGCCACGGCCGAAGCACGCGGCACAGAGCCGAAACAACTCGTAAGCCTGCTGCGGGGCGATCTGGACTGGATCACCATGAGGGTCCTAGAGAAGGACCGTGCACAGCGTTACGGCACGCCCTCGGAACTGGCAGCAGACATCAACCGTTACCTGCGCAGTGAACCAGTGGTCGCGCGTCCGGCGAGCGTCTCCTATCGTCTACAGAAATATGTTCGGCGACACCGATTGGCGATAGCTGTAGCCGGAGTGCTTGGGGCGTTGCTGCTTGCCTTTGGTGTGGTGCAGAGCATTCAGTTGCGAAAGACGACCCGCGAACGTGACCGGGCAGACCGTATTGCGGAGTTCATGACCGGGATATTTAAGGTTTCGGACCCAAACGAAAGAGTCGGTAACACGGTCACGGCGCGCGAAATTCTTGACAAAGCTGCACAGGATATCGACGCGGGCCTAGCCAAGGACCCTGAACTTCAGGCACGGATGATGCGTCTGATGGGAAAGGCATACCGTAACTTGGGGATTTATACTCGCGCACAATTGCTGTTCGAGCGGAGCATTAAAGTTGGCAGCTCTGCTGTGGGGCAGGAGAACCGGGGAACCTTGAGTGCAATGAACGATCTCTCTTGGGTGCTATTCCAGCAAGGTCATCTCGCAGGTGCGGAAAGCCTTCAGCGGAAAGTGCTCGAGGCACAGCGGCGCGTACTCGGACCGCAAGACCCGGACACGCTGGGAACCATGGACCAGCTAGCCAGCACATTGGATCAAGAAGGTAGTCACGCCGAGGCGGAGAGATTGGACCGCGAGGTGCTCGAGAAGGAAAAGCGCGTGCTCGGCCCAGAAGCGTTCTCCACTCTCGCAACAATGGACAATTTGTCCGTTTGTCTGGCTCACGAGGGCAAGCTAGACGAGGCCGAAAAGCTGGAACGGGAGACTTTGGACATTCAGCTGCGCGTCTTCGGCCGCGAGAACCTAGGAACGATCTACTCCATTCTCAACTTGGCCGACATTCAAAGAGACCAGGGCCGAGACGAAGAGGCAGAAATGTTATTCCGCCAAGCGCTCGATCTGGAAGGACGGATCCTCGGACCTAACCAACCGGAGACGGCCGAGACCAGATATGACCTAGCATGCCTTCTTGCGCGTCGAGGGCAAATCGAGGAGGCTCTCTCGCTTCTGCGCCAAGCAGTCGATCATGGGCTGGAACCGCGGATTGATTCGGCTATGGAAAAGGAGGCATATTTCAATTCGCTTCACAGCGATCCGCGCTTCGCCGCCTTGGTCGCACATGCCAAAGAACGCGCTGCCGCGCAATAAGCAAAGTAGCCCGTTGTGGCGGACGGTAAGCGTCTGAGTTTCCCGCCCGGTGAGGCATTGACGACGCGACTCGGACTTGCATGCTGGCCTATGTCTACGGACGTTGGGGACAGCCAGTGCAGGCCCGGGCCACGCTGGACAGGTGCAACAGTTGCACCGGCGACAACAGGTGGATCCGCTAGTGTTTGTTGAACCCTACATCGGCATGGACAGCAAGGACGAGGCTTTTTGTGTGGCTGGAAACGGCATACGCGCAGCATTCGTTGCTCTGACCACGCACAAGGTAGACCCCATCTACGACCCGCTGCCAGTGATCCACGCTTCCAGGACTTACTGCGCCGCGTCGGGTTAGCTCAATGATCAGCCTGTCGGCTTCATTGCGATTGCAAAGACGCCTTCTTTGCTTCTGGAAAGACGCGGATCCTGACATCCCCATCCTTCAAAATACCAAGGCGGAATACGCGAAGCTGATTTAGCGCCTGCCGAATTTCTTCCATCTGCGCTGAAATGGGGTTTTGTTAGAGGCTCTAATAAGGCTGCAAAACGGCACTGGCGGTCTGGTTCTTGCTTTTGGGATGCGCGATGGCTTGGTTCCGCTTCGCGATGACGCAGCATGGCATGTTTGAAAAGCTACGTGGTCTTGTTTGAAATCGATGAGACATGGGTCGACCAAAGGAGCGTGGCAGAGCTGAACAACTGCATTGTGGACTACGTCGACACACTCGAAGGCGCTAGCTTCAAATTCGAGAACCCGAATGTGAAAAAGTACCTGCGGCTGCGGTTCTTCGTTCAGCGTTTAATCAGTCGGATTTTGGATTTAAAAAGCCTCATCGCAAGTGATGAGGCTTTGTTGTTCTTGTAAATCTAGTAGGTGGCCTTGAATCCTCGCTCAAGATTGTTCACGGGTTGGCAAGATCCCACCGCCAGCCCCTTATCGTTGAGTCCGGCACCGGCGGTGCTCATACTGTTGTGACAATCGAACTTGTAGTACTTGCCGTCATGGAGCAGCGCCCCGTGCGAATGGAAGTCATCCGGCAACCATTGATAGATAACGTCGCCTGCCGTATTGATGTCCCGGGCGATCGAGTGCAGTGCGCCGGGAACGTTAATTGTCTTGTAGGTTTTGCCATTGTACAGCGAAGATTCAGAATTGCCCGATGTGTCCACCCAACTCAGAACGATATCGCCCTTGTTGTTAATGCCAGTAGCGACCGTGGCAGTGGCGCCGGGCACGTTCAAAGTCTTGTAGGTCTTGCCCTTCAGGAGGAATCCCTGCGACGAACCGCTGGAAGTGGTGTAGCCGCCGACGATCCACCCCTTGTCGTTGATCCCGTTAGCCTGTGAACCGAGCGCTCCAGCGGGACCTGGAATGTTGGTGAACTTGCCCTTCCGGTACACGAATCCTTTTTCGCTTTTGGAGGTCCCGTAGTAGCCCACAATCGCGTTATTGGAATTGATGTGTACGCAAACGGTATTGCTACCGTGGGGGTGGTTGATGCGGGTCACTTTAGTGCCGTTCAGCATGAAGCCATGCATGTCTCCCGGCTTATCCTGGTAATCTCCAACCATAACGCCTGCGTTGTTAACTCCCCAAACCTCCGTGGTCAGCTTTCCCACCTTGACCGGGCTGAATTTGAAAGTCAAAGTTGGCGCATTGGCAGCAGGCGCCGCCGGCAAGAACGTCAGTACAAATCCCGGTATCAGCAATAGCGATTTCCAGGTTCCCATCATTTTTCTCCTTGATCGACGGCCTGCATTTTTGGAAGTACCTCAAGCGGCAGCGATTGTACACCCTTTCTGGCCCGGAACCCCAGGTCAATAAGCGAGTTGTGGCGTCGTCGGAAGATTTTGACGAAGAATTGAGTTCTACTGGTCCTGGTCAGGCGGCATTTGTGGTGTTTGCATGCCGGGCTGGTTGGATCGGGCCAAGCCTGTCACCGAAAAGGAACTTGCACGAGGTTTTGGAAGTCAGTTGATGAAAAATCGCGATAACGCTCATTGACCTTTGAAGGGGGTTTTGAGCGCTATGGCCTGTTTACAACCGTTACCCCTAAAACCTTGCCAATCGGCACATTTTCAGCGCCTCCGATACTCATTGCGCTCAATGCCGCAAAGGTGATGTGATGACCGCATGCCATTTGAAATCCCGCGCAACAACAAATTCGCGTGCGTCTGCTTGGTTTTCGCAGCCGTGGACCACCGGCAACGCGAGCCAATTGTTCTCGGTGATGGTCTGTGCGGAACGTTCGGCACGCCCTTCGAACTCGACGATGCTTGGCGCGATTGGCTTGGCACTGTCAAAACCCAGAATTTGCAGAATGTGAGCTTAGGGTTGCTGGCACACCGTGAGTCCGTGCGTTTAGACGTGCTGGATGGAGAAAATCAAGCACTAATTGACGCGGCCCTCAGCTTGTTTTACGCCTTGCTGATGGTCGAGATCTTTCACCATGACGGGGGTTTCGTCGTGAGCGGCGCGAATAACGGTGGGGAAATCAGGGTTCGACAAATAACAGATCTCGGGCCGCATCTTCGACCAAATGGGGCACGGGTTAGCGCTGTGAACATGGCGACATTGGAGAGTGCTGCTGTTATAGCGAGTGGCATACGCGCGATGTACTCGGCGGCTGAACCGAGCGAGAGACTTAGGCAGGGTTTTCGCGCATGGCTTAGAGGGATCCGAGAATCGATCGGTGCGGATCGCTTGCACGAATTTGTTCGCGCTACAGAGGCTGTTGTCAAACCGCAGGTCGGACGTACTGAAGCCCAGTTCGTTCACCGTTGCCAATTGTTCTCTGGAACTTCAGATGCTGCACGGACCATCGTTCGCGAGCTCTACCAACTTCGCAGCCAGACTGAACACATGAACAACTTTGAACCGGTGCTCGCAAACTATCCGGTCAATGATCGGGATGCGTTAGCCTTGCGCCGAGCGTACCAGGCGCAGCTTCTCGGGAGTTCAGTGTACAAACGGCTACTGACCACGGTAGCGCTACGCGTGCACTTCGCTTCCGACGACGACACGGATGCATTTTGGCGGCGCGATATGCGCGAGCAGAGGGCGATTTGGGGAGACCCCATTGATCTAGAAGCACTCGCGACAGCCCAAATGATGTGACACCTGGCGCGTTCCACAACACTCGATAACCAGCTTGAGGTGAAGAGATGCAATCAGCAATCATCGCCAAACTCGAACGGGAACTTGCCGAGCCTATATCAACAGAGCGACAGGTTGTGTACATTCTTGTCGAAATTCGCAAGCTGCTGGAACTCACCGGCTCGCAAGCGAAGTACGACGCTCTGTGGTTCCATGCTTCGTGGGCGGTTCATCCCAAGATGAACAGAGGCGTCGCCGCCAAGCTATTGGAGTATTTTGATGAGGCTTATCCTCTACTCAAGGACAAAGAACTCTACGAGCTGCCCTCCGACCTGCACCACTCGATCACCGACGCGATAGCTCTGCGTCACTTCCGGGGGCACCTGAAGGATTTCCTCGTCGAACATGGCCTAAGCACCTCTATCGTGGAGCGGCAGTGGACTGCATTCCTTCGACTCTATGCATCTGTGATCGAGGATTGCCCACTAATTGTTTCATCTGGAAAACTCAAGAATCTCAGCCACGTCGTTGTCAATGTCCAGGATGCTCCTGAGAAGTTACCCGGCCTCGAAGGTATGGAATACCAGTTTTACCGCGTGCGCTGGATTTGCCACGCAACTGACAAGAAGACCGGCGAACTCTTCACAATGTTCACTATTCCTTAAGGCCCTCTCTGCCGCCTTGACGGAATACTTGGCGTAATATCGCGATAGCACTCATTGACCCGAGAGGGTCGGCCAATTCTCAATGAGCGCTATGGCCTGCTAACAGAAGTTACGGGGCACCCTGAGTTGGCGGGATCCAAAAGAAAGACCGGATCGGGCAGCCTGTATTCTTTGATTCCGAACAGGT
>Ga0209118_1001242_pt1 | contig 12199 bp, 12 predicted proteins | sample BlaSpr_A8_Ref_M1_FD_187988 | JGI IMG/M metagenome (GOLD analysis project Ga0209118, IMG submission 187988) | Forest soil microbial communities from Thunder Bay, Ontario, Canada - Black Spruce, Ontario site 2_A8_Ref_M1 (SPAdes) (version 2) | ecosystem: Environmental > Terrestrial > Soil > Boreal...
CGCGCCAAGCTCAAGTTCGCGTTCGAATTCTAAAAGGAGAACCGCGATGACGACTACACGCAATATCGCAACGATGGGAGCGCTCGTCGCGATGCTTCTCTGCCTCGCGCCCTCGGCGCTTCGCGCGCAGGAGGCGGTGTCACTCCAGCTTTCCATCAAGAACAAGCAGTTCCAGCCGCGCGAGCTCACGGCGCCCGCCAACCGTCCGATTCGACTCACGATCAAGAACCTCGATCCAGCCGCGGTGGAGTTCGAGAGCGTGACGCTCCGGGTCGAGAAGGTGATCGCGGCGAACAGCGAGGGCGTCATCAATTTGCGCCCGCTTGCCCCCGGCCGCTACAATTTCTTCGACGATTTCAATCCCCAGAACACCGGCGCACTCGTGGTGCGCTAGCCGACCATCATGCTCGCCGCCCTGGTCATCGTCTTTCGCGAGGTCTTCGAAGCCGGCCTCATCGTCGGCATCGTGATGGCGGTCACCCGCACGGTCGCGGGCCGCGGCTGGTGGGTGGGCGGCGGCGTAGCCGGCGGTACGCTCGGCGCCTGCGTTGTAGCGCTCTTTGCCGGCGCGCTCTCCGCCGCCTTCAGCGGCGTCGGCCAGGAGCTCTTCAACGCGGCCATTCTCGGTATCGCGGTGGTGATGCTCGCCTGGCACAACGTCTGGATGGCGCGCCATGGACGCGAGCTCGCCGCAGAAATGCGCGCCGCCGGCCAGGCGGTGGTCGCGGGCTCCATGTCGCTCATGGGGCTTGCGATCGTGGTTGGAGTGGCGGTGCTGCGCGAGGGCGTCGAGGTCGTGCTGTTCCTCTATGGCGTCGCCGCCGCCGAAGGAGGGTCGGGACTCGGCATCCTATTCGGCGGAGCCATCGGCCTCATGCTCGGTATCGCGGTTTGCGCGCTCACCTACTACGGCCTCGTCAGCATCCCGAGCCGTTATTTGTTCGCGGTGACGAGCTTCATGCTCGCGTTGCTCGCCGCCGGCATGGCGGCGCAGGCCGCGCGGTTTCTCGAGCAGGCGAACGTGCTGACCCGGCTCGACACGGTCGTATGGGACACTTCGTGGATCCTCTCGGACCGCAGCCTGCCCGGCCGCGCGCTCCATACGCTGATCGGCTACAGCGACCAGCCCACGGCCATGCAGCTCGTGGTGTATCTGGCGACTTTGGTGGTGATTTTCGTCTTGATGCGGCTGCTCGCGCCGCCGCGACCCGTCGGCGCTCCCGCGCGCTAGCTCAGCGCTGCTGCAGCCAGGCTGCCGCGTCCTTCGCGTGATAGGTGATGATGATGTCGGCGCCGGCGCGCTTGATGCCAGTCAGCGCCTCGAGCGTGACCGCACGCTCGTCGATCCAGCCGTTGCGGCCCGCGGCCTTCACCATCGAGTACTCGCCGGAAACGTTGTAGGCGGCAATCGGAAGGTCGAAACGGTCGCGCGCCTGACGAATCACGTCGAGATAGGGGAGCGCCGGCTTGATCATCACCATATCGGCGCCCTCGGCGATGTCGTTCTCAACCTCGCGCATGGCCTCGCGCGCGTTCGCCGCGTCCATCTGGTAGGCACGCCGGTCGCCGAACGAGGGCGCCGAGTCCGCCGCTTCGCGAAACGGGCCGTAAAGCGCGGACGCGTATTTCGCCGAATAGCCGAGGATCGCCGTGCCGGAGAAGCCGCCGGCGTCGAGGGCCGCGCGGATCGCACGCACCTGGCCGTCCATCATACCGCTCGGCGCCACCACGTCGGCGCCGGCCGCGGCGTGCGACAGCGCCACGCGCTGGAGCACTTCGAGCGTTTCGTCGTTCTCGATTGCCCCGTCGCGTACGATGCCGCAATGGCCGTGGTTGGTGTACTCACACATGCAAACGTCGGTGATGACCGCGAGCTCGGGCACGGCGCCTTTGATCGCGCGGATCGCCTGCTGCACGATGCCGTCGTCGGCGAAGTTCTCGCTGCCGATCTCGTCCTTGTGCGCGGGCAGGCCGAACAGGAGCACCGCGGGGATTCCGAGCTTGGCAATCGACTCGGCTTCGGCGGCGAGCCGGTCGGGCGACCACTGGTAGACCTCCGGCATGGACGGAATTTCCTGCTGCGCGCCGCGGCCATGCATCACGAACAGCGGATAGACGAAGTCGCGTGCGGACAGCGAAGTCTCGCGCACGAGCCCGCGCAGCGCGGGCGTCCGCCTGAGCCGGCGCATGCGCCGCACAGGCGCGTCTGACGCGTGCACGTCCTTGCGGCGGAACCAAGTGGTCATCGGTGTCCTCTCGTCTTGAAATGGGCCGCGAGCGCCGCCACCAGCCCTTCGCCCGTGTGAATGCTCGCCTCGACCTGGATACGCAAGCCCGTTTCCTCCGCCGTCCGGCTCGTCGACGGCCCGATGCTCACCAAACAAACATGAACCGGCACCGGCTGTCCATGCAAATGCGCGCCGAGCGCCCGCGCCGCGGACCCGCTCGCCAGCGTCAAGGCATGGACGTCTTGCCAGCGGAACGGCATGGCTTCGCGCGCGGCGAGGGTGCGATAGGCGATGACTTCCTCGACCTCTGCCCGGCCCGCGCGCAACGCGCCGGCAAGGTCGTGCGCCGCCTTTTCAGGCCGCACCACCAGGATCCGCTTTCCCGCCACGTCGCCGAGGGAGATCGCCAGCGCTGCACCGAGAAACTCTTCCGGCATGGCGTGTGCACGATGGCCCTTGGCATTGAGCGCCGCCGCGGTCTTTGGCCCCACCGCGGCGATCCGCGGGAGCTCGGCCCGCCCGCGCGCATGATGGAGAAACTGCTCGACGCCGTTCGCGCTGGAGAATACGACCCAGTCGAATTCCGGCAGCCGCGCCGCGGCGTCTTCTACCGCCGAGACATCGAGCGGCGGCGCGATCTCGATCAGCGGCCATTCGATCGCGGTCGCTCCCCGCGCGCGCAACAGATCGCCGAGCTCGCTCGCCTGGCTGCGGGCCCGCGTGACTACGACGGATTTCCCCACGAGGGGTTCAGCGCCGTTGATCGATCGCCTCCAATAGCGCCGCGCCGCCGTTGCGCAATACGCGTTCCGCCAGCTCCGCGCCGAGCGTCTCGGCGGCAGCAGATGCGCCCCTGATCGTGTCACGGATGATAAGTTTTCCGTCGCGTTGGGCGACCAGCCCCTCGAGATGGAGCTCGCCGTTCGCAACCGTGGCATGCGCCGCGATCGGAAGCTGGCAGCCGCCGCCGAGCCCGCGCAGGAACGCGCGCTCCGCGGTGACCGCCGTGCGCGTGGACGCGTGGTCGAGGGGCGCAAGGAGCTCGCGCAGCGGATCGCTTTCCCGGCATTCCACCACGAGCGCACCTTGAGCCACGGCGGGCAGCATCTCCATAGCGTCGAAATACTGGCTGATGCGCGCCTTCAGTTCCAGGCGCTCGATCCCGGCGGCCGCCACGACGATGGCGTCGTACTGGCCTTCGTCGAGCTTGCGCAGTCGCGTGTCCACGTTGCCGCGGATGTTGCGGTTCTGCAGGTCCGGGCGGAGCGCCAGTATTTGCGACGAGCGCCGTTCGCTGCTTGAGCCGATGCGCGCGCCGTTCGGCAGCCGGTCGAGCGCTTCGCCGTTGCGCGAGATCAACACGTCGCGGGGATCGGCGCGCTCGGGCACCGCGGCGAGATAAATGCCCGGCGGCTGCGTCGCGGGCAGGTCCTTGAGGCTGTGCACCGCGAAATCGATCTCGCCCGCGAGCAATTGCTCCTCGATCTCGCGCACGAACACGCCGCGTCCACCGATCGCGGTCAGCGACTCCCGCTGGTTGCGATCCCCTTCGGTTCTTATGATGCGCACCTCGACGCGAACGTCGGGAGCCACGCGTGCGAGCGCGTCAATCACCAGCGCCGTCTGGACGAGGGCGAGCTTGCTGCCGCGGGTGCCGACCGTAAGCGTGCGTGCGGGGATCAAACGCGTTGCGCTGGTCATGCGGAGCGCCGGAAGAACGCGGGAAATAGGTTACGCGTAGGATTCCTGGCCGCCCTCGGCGCGCTGCGTCTCGAAGGCCACCGACGCGTTTTTCGCCTTCGTTTCGCGCGGCAAATCAAGCTTCTCCCATACCGCGACCAGCGCCGTGATCAGCGCGTCGGTGAGCGCGTCGTCGTGGTGGCCGGTAGGCGTCAGCCGCAGGCGTTCGGTCCCGCGCGGCACCGTCGGGTAGTTGATCGCCTGAACGTAGACGCCGTGTTCGGCCAGCAATAGGTCGCTCGCCTTCTTGCACTTCTCCGGATCGCCGACGAGGAGCAGGACGATGTGGGTGGCGTTCGCCGCGAGCGGCAGGCGGGCGGCGGCGAGCCGCTCCTTGACGACCTTTACGCGCTTCTGGTGCGCGTCGCGCTCGCGCTGCGATTGCTTGAGATGGCGGATGGCTGCCGTGGCCGCGGCGCATACCGCCGGCGGCAGCGAGGTAGTGAATATGAAGCCCGGCGCATAGGAGCGCACCACGTCGATCAGCGTGCCGTTGCCAGCGATATAGCCGCCGATGCAGCCGAACGCCTTACCCAGCGTCCCCTGGATGATGTCGATCCGCGCCATCACCCCGTCGCGTTCGGCGACGCCGCCGCCGCGCGCGCCGTACATGCCGACGGCGTGCACCTCGTCGAGGTAGGTGAGCGCACTGTAACGCTCGGCGAGCTCTGCGATCGCCTCGATCGGCGCGGCATCGCCGTCCATCGAGTAGATGCTCTCGAACACGATAAGTTTCGGCCGTTTGTTGCCGGCCGCGCGCAGCAGTTCTTCCAGGTGCTCGACGTCGTTATGCCGAAAGATCTTCTTCTCGCAGCCCGACTGCCGGATGCCGGCGATGAGCGAGTTGTGGTTGAGCGCGTCCGACAGGATCAGGCAATCCGGCAGGAGCTTCGTGATGGTGGCGATGCTCGTCTCGTTAGCCACGTACCCGGAGGTGAAGACGAGTGCCGCTTCCTTGCCGTGCAGGTCGGCGAGCTCGCGCTCGAGCTGGATGATCGGGTGATGCGTGCCGGAGATGTTGCGGGTGCCGCCGGCGCCGGTGCCCATGGCGGACGCCGTCTCCACCATGGCGGCGATCACGTGCGGATGCTGGCCCATACCGAGGTAGTCGTTGGAGCACCAAATCACGACGTCCTTGGCGCCCTTGGGCGAATGCCAGATCGCGCGCGGAAAGTTTCCCGCGATCCGCTCGAGATCGGCGAATTCGCGGTAGCGGCGCTCCTTGCGTACTTGCGCCAGCGCCTCCTGGAACACTTCGTTATAGTTCATGACCGGAGCACAGCACCCTATTCGGCGCACCAAGGCAATCGAAATTGACTAACTCCAAAGTAGCTCACGTGTGCTGGGCCCTTCAAGCGTGTGGTTTTCAAACTGGGGGATTGGTGCTATCGGTTTTTTGAAGCGCTTTCGGCGTTTTGCGGCCCGCCGGGCCCGTCGATGGCGAGAAATAACCAGCCAGCAACAGCCGAATGACCTGCCACAGCTATATTTTCTTCGACAGCGAGCCCACCATCCGCGCCGTCCCCGAGGCCGAGCTGCGCGAACAGACGGAGCAATTTGCCGCAGTCATCGAGGGCAGCAATCAGGTGAAGACCTTCGCTTACACCACGCTCGGCTTCAAGGCCGGCACCCGCTTCATGCTGTGGGTGCAGGCGAACGAGCCCGAAGAGCTTCAAGAGATGGTGATCCAACTGATGCGCACGCCGCTCTCGGCGCATCTGAAGATCACCTACACGCTGTTCGGCCTCGTGCGCCGCTCCCAGTACAGCAAGGCCGACCCCGAGGCCGTGGCTGCGGCCGATAACCGCAACCGCTACCTCTGCGTCTATCCGTTCACCAAGACGCAGGAGTGGTATTTCCTGACCTACGAGCAGCGCAAGAACCTGATGATCGAGCACATGAAGATCGGTCACAAGTTTCCATCGATCCAGCAGCTCCTGCTCTACGCCTACGGCGTCGACGACCACGAGTTCGTGCTCTCGTACGAGACCGACAATCTGGCCGACTTCCAGACAGTGGTCATGGAGCTGCGCGCGGCCGAAGTGCGTCGATACACGGCTTACGACGTTCCCGTGTACACCTGCATCCATCGGCCGCTGCGCGAGGCGCTTCAGGCAGCATGAGCACGTTGCCTTTTCTCGCTGCCTGCGCACGCAAGCCCGCCGCCCACGTTCCGGTTTGGTACATGCGCCAAGCGGGGCGCTGCTTGCCCGAGTATCGTGCGCTCAAAGAGAAGCACAACATCCTGACTCTCGCGCGCACGCCCGAGCTCGCGACCGAGGTCAGTCTGATGCCGATCCGCCGCTTCGGCGTGGATGCGGCGATCCTGTTTGCCGATATCATGCTGCCGCTGATCGGCATGGGCGTCGATCTGGAGATCGTCGAGGTGATCGGCCCGGTGATCGCCGATCCGATCAAGGACGAGCGCGACGTGGACAAGCTCCGTGGCATCGATCCCGCCGACTTCGAGTATCTCACCAAGACGATCCGCATGATCAAGCGGGAGCTCGCCGGCAAGATCCCGCTGATCGGCTTCTCCGGCGCGCCGTTCACGCTGGCGAGCTACCTGATCGAGGGAAAGCCCACTCGCGACTTCATCAAGACCAAGCGCATGATGTACGGCGACCCGGCGGCGTGGACGAAGCTCATGCGCAAGCTGACCGACGTGGTCATCGACTATCTGAAGCTGCAGGCCGACGCCGGCGTCGATGCGATCCAGCTCTTCGACAGCTGGGTCGGATGCCTCAGCAAGGAAGATTACGTGGCGCACGTGCTGCCCTATTCCCGCGAGCTGTTCGCCGCAATCGACAAGACGAAGACCCCGCGCATCCACTTCGGCACCAACACCAGCGCCTTCCTCGAGGAGTTCGCGTCGGTGGAGTGCGAGGTGGTGGGCGTCGACTGGCGGCTGCCGCTCGACGACGCTTGGAAAAAGATCGGTGCCGGCAAGGCGATCCAGGGCAACCTCGATCCCATCGTCGTTCTCGGCGACTTCGACCTGGTGAAGCAGAAGGTCGACGATATCTTCGCGCGGCTGCCGCGCAAAGAAGGCTTCATCTTTAACCTCGGCCACGGCGTGCTTCCCGATACGCCGTATGAGAACCTGATCAAGCTGACCGAGTATGTCCACGCCAAATAGCGCGACGGCCGTGCTGCTGATGGCCTACGGCAGTCCGGAGACTGCTGCCGACGTCGCTCCCTATTACACCCACATCCGCGGCGGCCAGCGGCCGCCGGAAGAGCGCATCAAGGAGCTCGAAGCGCGCTACGTCTTCGTCGGCGGCAAGACGCCGCTGCGCGCGCTCACCAACGCCCAGGCCGCCGGGCTGCAACGGCTGCTCGACGAGCGCGCGGGCGTCGGACGCTTCCAGGTGTTCGTCGGCATGAAGCACTGGCACCCGTTCATCAAGCAGGCGCTCGACGAAATCCGGCAGGGCGGCACGCGCGATGTGATCGCCATCGCTCTCGCTCCGCATTTCTCCAAAATGAGCATTGGCGGCTACGAGAAGGCGCTGGCGGAAGACGGGTACGGGCTCAGCATTCGCATCGTGAAGAGCTGGCACACGAACAAGCATCTGATCGACTGCATCGTCACTCAGATCAACGCGGCGCTCGCGGCGGACGACGGTCGGCGGCCCCACATCGTCTTCACCGCCCACAGCTTGCCGAAGCGAATCCGCCAATGGAGCGATCCTTATGAGGAGCAGCTTCTCGAGACGTGCCGGCTCGTGGCCGGACGTCTGCCGGGTTACGACTGGAGCTTCTCCTTTCAGAGCGCCGGCCATACCGCGGACCCCTGGCTCGGACCCGACATTGCGGAAGCGCTCGCCGATCTGAAAGCAAAGGGCACACGCGACGTCCTCCTTTGCCCGATCGGGTTTGTCGCCGATCACCTGGAGATTCTGTTCGACCTCGACAAAGGGGCAAAGGGGACGGCGGAAAGCCTCGGGATGCGTCTCTCGCGCGTGGAATCACGCAACAGCCACCCGCTGTTCATTGAGGCGCTTTACGACCTGGTGCGCGGCGGCACCGCCGACGAGGTCAAGCTCGCGACCGGCTAGCGACCGCCACCACGGCGTACAACATTCTGCGCCACAACGGCGTGCCGCTGACGAAGCCAGACTTCCTGGGCGGAATCTGAGAAGGACGCCGGAGCGAACGGTCATCGCGCTGGCTTTTCTCCGCCGGCGGCTCTCTTGTACCAGCGCGCCGCCTTGGCGGCGTTCTTCGGCACGCCTTCGCCGTTATCGTACATGACGCCGAGGTTTGACATGGCTTGCGTGTCGCCGAGCTCGGCCGCCTTGCGGAAGAAGCGCATCGCCTCGGTGTAGTTCTTCGCGACGCCGCGCCCGCTATAATAAAAGACACCGAGGTTCAGCATCGCCTGTCGGTTGCCGCGATCCGCCGCTTGGCGATAGAGACGCGCCGCCTGCGCCTCATCCTTCGGCATGGCGTTGCCGTTCGCGTACATGATCGCGAGATACGTCATGGCGATGTCATTGCCGAGATCGGCCGCCTTGCGATACCAGCGCGCCGCTTCCTCGCTGTTCTTGGCAACACCGTCGCCTTGGTTGAATAGGACGCCGATGTTCTTCATGGCGTCGGCGTTGCCCAGCTCCGCCGACTTGCGGAAGAGGCGCATCGCCTCGGTCGAGTTCCGCGCGACGCCCCGGCCTTCCGTGTACATGGCGCCGAGGTTGAGGAGCGCTTGGGCATTGCCGAGGTCGCCGGCCCGCGCATAGAGGCGCGCCGCCTCCGCCTCGTTCTTCGGCACGCCGGCGCCCGTCTCATAGTTGATGGCGAGATTGGTCAGCGCGCTCGCGGTGCCGGGGTCGTCGCCGGGGACGGGGGCGGGCGTCCTCGCCACGACGTTCGGCCGCTCGACCGTTTGCGGATCGACGGGCGCGCTCGCGACCGCGGCCGCCTCGCGGAAATAGAACAGCCCGGTCAACGCCGAGTTCTCCCAGGGCACCTGCCGGCCGCCGGTCACCGCCCGCACGTCGTTGCGCACCGCGATCAGGATGCCGTTCAGGTCCTTGCCGGGGGTGGCGATGTGCTTGATCAGGGCGGCGGTGAACGGAGAGTTGCGGCCGTCGCCGTCCATGGCGACGTTTCCCGGTTGCGTCGCGAAGCTGATCAGGGTGCCGACCCCCGATTCCGCGAGCGCGAGGCCGCGGCCGACGTCGGTCGAGCGGGTGCCGAGCGCGCGGGCGAGATTGCGCGCCAGCGGATTGTTGCGGCAAGCATCGAGAAACAGGACATTGGTCCGAGTCTCGCGCTCCATTTGCCGCTGGATGAGGTCGAGGCGCACGAGCTCGAAATCGATTCCCGCCGCGGAATCCACCGACGCTTCGATCGGCACGAGATAGTTGTTGCCTGCGATCTGCAGCCCGTGACCGGCGTAGAAGAACAGTCCGACGTCGGCGCCGACGAGCGCGACGGCGAAGTTGCGGATCAGGCGATCCATGGCGGGCTTGTCGAGATCGCTGCCCGAAATCACCTGGAAGCCGAGCGCGCTGAGCGCCGCCGCCATGTCGGCCGCGTCGTTCTTCGGGTTCCTGAGCTCGGGGGCGTTCTGGTAGCTCGAGTTGCCGATGACCAGCGCCACGCGCTTGTCCGCGAGCGCAGCGGCGGGGAGAAGTGCCGCGAGCGCGACGGCGAGAACAAGGCGGCGGACAAACGAATAGATCGGCAGCATTGCGGGACGTCCAAAAGGCATCCCTATTCTGCACATTCCGGCTGAACGGCGGAAGCGCGGAGGAACGGCACTACCGCTGGGTATCGGGCCGGCGCGGGTACAGAAGCCTCGTACCATTGCGGGGTATTGGTGAGCCCGGATGGGATCGAACCATCGACACCGTGATTAAAAGTCACGTGCTCTACCACTGAGCTACGGGCCCACGCGCGCCGAGACCTACGGACGCTCCGGGCAGGCGTCAATAGCAGGCCTTAAAGCCGGCGTTTGCATCGGTTACTATGGGCGCTCAATCAGGAGTGCCTTATGCCCGTCGTCAACCGCCTCGCCGCGCTCGCCGATGAGATCACCGAATGGCGCCGCGATCTCCATGCCCATCCCGAGATCATGTACGAGCTGCCGCGCACGGCGGCGACCGTCGCCGAGAAGCTGAAGAGCTTCGGCTGCGATGAGGTGGTGCCGGGGCTCGGCCGCACCGGCGTCGTCGCCGTCATTCGCGGCAAGAAGCATGGCAGCGGCAAGGTGGTGGGGCTCCGCGCCGACATGGACGCGCTGCCGATCGAGGAGGCGACCGGGCTCTCTTATGCCTCGCAGACGCCGGGCAACATGCACGCCTGCGGCCACGACGGCCACACCGCCATGCTGCTGGGCGCGGCCAAGCATCTATGCGAGAGCCGCAACTTCGACGGCACGGCGGTGATGATCTTCCAGCCGGCGGAGGAGGGTGGCGCCGGCGCCAAGGCCATGATCGACGACGGGCTGCTGGAGCGCTTCTCGATCGGCGAGGTGTATGGCCTGCACAACTACCCCGGCATTCCCGTCGGCCAGTTCGCCATCCGCCCGGGCGCGATCATGGCCGCCGCCGACCGGCTGCATATCGAGGTAGAGGGTGTGGGCGGCCACGCCGCGCGGCCGCATCGCGCCGTTGACACGGTGCTCGTCGGCGCCGAGATCGTGAGCGCCTTGCAGCAGATCGTTTCGCGCAACGTCGACCCGATCGACAACGCGGTCGTTTCCATCACGCTGTTCCACGCCGGCACCACCGACAACGTCATCCCGCAGACCGCGCTCTTGCGCGGCACCGCGCGCTCGCTCAAGCCCGAGGTGCGCGATCTCCTGGAGCGGCGCGTCGTCGAGATCGCCACTGGTGTCGCTGCGCTGCACGGCGCCCGCGCCAAGGTCGGCTACCACCGCGACTACCCGGTGGTGGTGAACCACGCGCGCGAGACCGAGGTGGCGGCGGGCGTCGCCCGCGACGTGGTGGGTGTGGGCAAGGTCGACCCGGCGACGGCACCCGTGATGGGCGGCGAGGACTTCTCCTTCATGCTGCAGCAGCGGCCGGGCGCCTTCATCTTCATGGGCAACGGCGACAGCGCCGGCCTGCACAACCCGGCCTACGACTTCAACGACAAGGCCATTCCCTTCGGCTCGTCCTATTGGGTGCGCCTGATCGAGACCACGATGCCGGCCTGATCGTTGGAATGTCCGGTTCACGCGAATGTTCTTGCTGATGGCCCGCCGCTACCGTTGTCGTTTCACCCACCCGTACTAAACTTTCAGCCAAGGCCCGGAACCGGGCCATCAGGAGGAACCCATGACCAAGATCACCCGCCGCGTGTTCGTCGCGGCCGGCGCCGCCGCCACGCTCGCGACACCTGCCGTGCTGCGTCACGCCCAGGCCCAGGCGCCCGCCGCTCCCGCACCGCCGCCCGGTCCGTTCAAGCAGCCGCCGCTACCGTTCCATGAGTCGGTGCTTGCGCCCACCATCAGCGCTCGCACCGTATTTGTGCACTACAGCCGGCATGGCTCGGCCTATTTCAACAACCTCAACGCGCTCACGAAGGACACCAAGTACGCCGCGATGAACCTCGAAGAGGTCATTGTCGAGAGCGGCAAGGAGACCGACCGGCGCATCTTCAACAATGCGAGCCAAGCCTGGAATCACAGCTTTTACTGGGACACGTTCAAGCCAGGCGGCGCCAAGGGACCGAGCGGCCGTCTCGCGCAGATGATCAATGAGTCCTTCGGTTCGCTCGACGCCATGAAGACGAAGCTGCAGGCCGATTCGGTTGCGGTGTTCGGCTCGGGTTGGGGGTGGCTAGGGCAAGACGGCAACAAGCTCGTCGTCGCCACCACGCCGGGTGGCGAGAGCCTGCTCACGCGCAACATGAACGCGCTCTTCGGCATCGACGTGTGGGAGCACGCCTACTATCTCGACTACGAGAACCGGCGCGGCGACCATCTCAAGGCGGTGCTCGACAACATCGTCAATTGGGACGTGGTAGCGAGCCGGCTGAAGGCCTAGCGATTGAGCAGCACGCGTCCGGCCTCGGCGGTGTCGTAGCCGCCGAGCGCCGCGGCGCGTGCGGTGAACGCAGGCGTGCGAATGAAATCGAACAGCGCCTGCGGTCCGTTCTCGAAATAATCGCGCCGCCGCGTCACGAGGTCGAAGCTTTCCCACGCCAGCGACACGAAATCGAGCCCGCGCGTGGCGGCGACCGCGCGCGTGGCGATTCCGCAGTCGGCGCGGCCCTCG
>Ga0209118_1001243_pt1 | contig 12197 bp, 12 predicted proteins | sample BlaSpr_A8_Ref_M1_FD_187988 | JGI IMG/M metagenome (GOLD analysis project Ga0209118, IMG submission 187988) | Forest soil microbial communities from Thunder Bay, Ontario, Canada - Black Spruce, Ontario site 2_A8_Ref_M1 (SPAdes) (version 2) | ecosystem: Environmental > Terrestrial > Soil > Boreal...
ACATCGGCCTCGGCGGCGGGAATATGCACGCGGTCGACGAGAGCGTGTCGATCGAGGACTTGCGCACGCTGCAGAAGATTTACGGGCGGATTCTGGCGAACTATTTCGCGTGACGCGCGCTCAGTAATCTACCCGCAACAAATATAGCCCGCACGCGGGTGCCACCGGCCCGCAGCGGGCGCGGTCCTTGGCGGCGAGTGCGGCGGCGAGATCGTCGGCGCGCCAGCGCCCCTCGCCCACCAGCGCGAGCGAGCCGACCATGGAGCGCACCTGGTGGTGCAGGAACGAGCGCGCCGAGACGCGCACGTCGATCTCCTCGCCCGCGCGGAACACATCCAAACGATTCAGCGTCTTCATCGGCGACTTCGCCTGGCATTCGGCCGAGCGGAAGGTGGTGAAGTCATGGTGGCCGACGAGGCGCTGGGCGGAAGCGTGCATGGCCTCGGCATCGAGCGGCTTGCCCACGCGCCAGGCGCGCTCGCGCTCGAGCGCGAGATCGGCGCGGCGGTTGGCGATGCGGTAGAGATAATGGCGGGCCTTCGCCGAGAAGCGCGCGTCGAAATCGTCGCCGACCTTCTCGGCGCTGAGCACCGCGACGGGGTTGGGGCGGAGCTGGGCGTTCAGCGCGTCGCGCACCGTGTCCGTGTCCCAGTCCTTGGAAAGATCGATGTGCGCCACCTGCCCGAAGGCGTGCACGCCGGCGTCGGTGCGGCCGGCACCGGTGATCGCCAGCCGCTCGCCGGCGAACCGCTCGATGGCGTCGACGATTGCGCCCGCCACCGACGGCCCGCTCTCCTGCATCTGCCAGCCGACGAACGGCGTGCCGTCGTACTCAATGGTGAGCTTGTAGCGGGGCATCAGGAGAGCGCCGTGCCGGCGGCGACCGGCGTCCCGCGCAGGAAATCTTCGGCCTGCATGGCTCGCGCGCCGGCGCGCTGGACTTCCAGGAGGCGCACGGCGCCGTCGCCGCAGGCAACGGTGAGGCGATCGTCGAGGGTGGTGCCCGGCTTGCCGCCGCGGTCGGCGCGTTCCGAGCGCAGCGCCTTGATGCGCACGCCGCCGAGCTCGAACCATGCGCCGGGAAACGGCGAAAGGCCGCGGACGTGGTTGTGCACGGCCGCCGCGGGCTTGCCCCAATCGATGCGGGTCTCGGCGTTGTCGATTTTCTTGGCGTAGATCGCCCCCTCCTCCGCTTGCGGCGTGAACGTAAGCGTGCCGCGCTCGAGCGCCGCGAGCGCGCGGGCCATGACATCGGCGCCGACCGTGGCGAGCCGGTCGTGCAGATCGCCCGCGGTCATGTTGGGGCCGATGGCGACGCGTTCCATGAGCCCGACCGGGCCGGTGTCGAGACCCTCGTCCATCCGCATCACCGAGACGCCGCTCTCGGCGTCGCCCGCCATGATGGCGCGGTTGATGGGCGCGGCACCGCGCCAGCGCGGCAGGAGCGAGGCGTGCAGGTTGAGCGCGCCGAAGCGCGGCACCTCTAGAACAGCTTTCGGCAGAATCAGCCCGTAGGCGACCGTGATCGCCACATCCGCATTGTGGGCGCGAAAGGTCTTCGCCGCCGCCTCGCCTTTCAGGCTTTTCGGATGCTCGACCTTGGCGCCGAGCCGCAGCGCCGCCTCGTGTACCGGCGAGCGGCGCTCGCCGAGACCGCGGCCGGCCGCCGCCGGCGGGCGCGTGCACACCGCCGCGATGTCGTGCCCGCGCGCGGCGAGCTCGACCAGCGTCGGCACGGCGAAATCCGGCGTGCCCATGAAGACGATGCGCATCGATCCCCCGCGCGCGGCCGGCTTACTCCGCGGCTTCGCGCTTCGCCGCCTTGGCGAATTTCTTGGTCACCCGGTTGCGCTTCAGCTTCGACAGGTGGTCGATGAAGAGCACGCCGTTGATGTGGTCGATCTCGTGCTGCAGCACGCGGGCGAACAGGCCGTCGGCCTCCACCTGCATCACGTTGCCGTCGAGGTCGAGGAAGCGGGCGCGCACCTTGGCCGGCCGCTCCACCTCATCCACGTACTCGGGGATCGAGAGGCAGCCTTCCTCGAGCACGCTCACCTCGTCGGAGGTCCACACGATCTCCGGGTTGATGAGGGCGATGGGCCTTTTCTCCTCCTCGCCGCGGGTAGCGTCGATGGTGACGATGCGGCGCGGCTCGCCCAGCTGGATTGCGGCCAGCCCAACGCCGGGCGCGCCGTACATGGTCTCGAACATGTCGGCGACGAGCTTCTTCACCTCGGCGTCGATCCTGGCGACGGGCTTCGATACCTCCCGCAGGCGCTTGTCGGGGAGCGTGATGATGGGGCGGATGGCCATGGTGCGCGAGATAGGGGTTCGATGCCGGCCGGTCAATGCGACTGCTTCACTTGGCGGTAACGGCGTTTCTGAGCTTGATCGGCGCCTCGATCATGTGCAGCGGCTCGAAGCCGGTGCCGGTGCCGCGCACGATCACGTCGCCGTAGTCGAGGAGCCGGCCGAGCACGGTCTGGTCGACGTCGATGCTCTCCACCTTGTCCATGTGCATCTCCACCGTGTAGCGGCGGATGAAGCCGCGCTTGTAGATGACGCGACGGTTGGTGACGGCGATCTCCGTGGTCCAGCGGCGGAACCAGGCGCGGAACAAGCTGAGGAAACCGGCGGCGAGGAGAAGGAGCGAGAGCGCCCACACGATGTCGCGCATTGCGCTGTCGGCGCCGGCGCCGCCGTAGCCGTAGAGAAATCCGACGAAGCCCGCGGCAGTGAGCACGATGCCGGGGAGATAGATCGCCCAATGGATGGTGCTGGTGACCAGCACCTTCTCGTCGGGCTGCAGCACTTCCGCGACGTAGCTCATCGGCGATCCCGCCATTACCGGGCCGGTGCGGCCCTATTTCGGTGGACCCGATAAGGCAGGCGCGGCCTTGCCCCGTCAATCGGGATGGCCGGGACAAGCCCGGCCACGGACAGCCTGAAAAGCCGTTCGCCCTTCGTTCTCATCGCTTCCGAATCGCGCTACAAGAGTCCGCATGAATGACGTGCTCTTCGTGATCGGCTCGCGGCCGGTGCGGACCGGCGAGCTTGTGCTCGTGCTCGCCGCGCTCGCCATCGTGCTCCTCGCGGCGGTGGCGATCGGCATGTGGCGCGCGGCGCGAACGCGCGCCCGCGACGCCGACGAGCAGGCGGGCCGCGCCGCCGATCTCGAGGCGCGCGTCGCCGAAGTCCTGCGCATGCAGGCGGAAAGCACCGGGCGCATGCGGACGCTTGCCGAAGTCCTGGGTGGCGGCCACGCCGATCTCGCGCGGGCGGTCAGCGAGCGCCTCGAGCAGGTCTCCAAGCATCTCGGCGACGGTGTCGCTAACGCCGCGCGCGCGACGCAGGAGAGCCTCGGCCAGCTCAACGAGCGCCTGGCGGTGGTGGACGCCGCACAAGCGCGGCTCACCGAGCTCTCCACCCACATGGTGACGCTCAAGGACGTGCTCGCCAACAAGCAGGCGCGCGGCGCCTTCGGCCAGGGGCGCATGGAGGCGATCGTCGCCGACGGCCTGCCCAAGGACGCCTACACCTTCCAGCACACGCTGAAGAACAATCGCCGGCCCGACTGCGTCATCTATCTCCCGGGCGACCATCGCCCGCTCGTCATCGACGCGAAGTTTCCGCTGGAATCGATCACCGCCTTCCGCGAGGCCAAGGGCGACGACGCGCGCAAGGCCGCGGCCCAGCGGCTGCGCCAGGACATGGCCAAGCACGTGAGCGACATCGCCGAGCGCTATCTCTGCCCGGGCGAGACGCAGGACATGGCGCTCATGTTCATGCCGTCGGAGTCGGTGTACGCCGAGCTGCACGAGCATTTCGACGACCTGATGCAGAAGGCGTTCCGCGCCCGCGTGATGATCGTGTCGCCGTCGCTCTTGATGCTCGCGATCCAGGTGTTGCAGGCGATCGTCAAGGACGCGCGCATGCGCGAGCAGTCGGAGGTGGTGCGCGCCGAGGTCGCCAAGCTCGTGGAGGACGTGGCGCGGCTGCGCGACCGCGCCGTCAAGCTGCAAAGCCACTTCGCGCAGACCTCCGACGACGTGGGCCAGGTGCTGATTTCGGCCGACAAGGTGGCCAAGCGCGGCGCGCGCATCGAGGCGCTGGAGTTCGACGAGATCGAGACGCCGCGCGAAGCGCGCGTGGCGGCGCAGGCGCCGCTAACGCTGAAGCTCGGCGCCGCCGAGTAGCCGATGGCCGATACGGTTCAGGCGCCTTCCGGAAGAAGAGAAAGCTTCGCCGCGGCGGCCGGCGTGTATCTGCGGCCGCGCGTGCTCATCGTCCTGTTCCTCGGCTTCTCCGCCGGGCTGCCGCTCGCGCTCTCGGGCTCGACGCTCTTGGTGTGGATGCGCGAGGCCGGCGTCGATCTCGGCACCATCGGGCTCTTTGCCCTAGTCGGCACGCCCTACACGGTGAAGTTCCTGTGGGCGCCGCTGGTGGACGCCCTCGACGTGCCGATCCTCTCGCGGCTCTTGGGCCGCCGCCGCGGCTGGCTCGTGTTCGCGCAACTCCTGCTGATGGCGGCGATCTTCTTCCTCGCCTTCTGCAATCCGGCGGCGGCGCCCTGGCTCGTGGCCGTGGGCGCGCTCCTGGTGGCGGCGGCCTCGGCCACCCAGGACATCGTCATCGACGCCTTCCGGGTGGAGACCCTGGAAGAGAGCGAGCAGGCGGCGGGCATGGCGTCCTATGTCGCCGCCTACCGCATCGGCATGCTGGCCTCGACTGCCGGCGCGCTCTTCCTGGTGAGCGGGTTCGAGGCCTGGGGCGCGGACAAAAACGCAGCATGGACATGGGGTTACGTGGCCATGGCCGGTCTTGTCGTGATCGGCATCTTCACCACGCTCGCCGCCACCGAGCCGGAAAAATCGAAGATCGCCGAAGCGGCGCACGCCCGCGAGCTGCCGGTCAAGCGCGTGGTCACGGCCGCGGTCGGCGCCTTTGCCGATTTCCTGTCACGCGAAATGGCGCTCGCCATTCTCGCCTTCGTCATCCTGTTCAAATTCACCGACGCGCTCGCCGGCGTGATGACGGCGCCGTTCGTCATCGACCTCGGCTTCAGCCGCAACGAGTACGCGGCGATCATCAAGGGCGTGGGCCTCGCCGCGACCCTGATTGGCGGGTTCGCCGGCGGCTTCGTCGCGCGGGCCTATCCGCTCGCCACCTCGCTCTGGATCGGCGGCGCGCTGCAGGCCGCCGCCAACCTCGCCTTCTCCTGGCAGGCGGTGGTCGGCCACAACGCCGCCTGGCTCACGTTCGCCATCGTGGTGGAGAACTTCACCAGCGCCATCGGCACCGTCATCTTCGTCGCCTATCTCTCGGCGCTTTGCCGCAACCCGCTGCACACGGCGACCCAGTTCGCGCTCCTCACGGCGCTTGCCGCCGTGGGCCGCACGTATCTCTCGGCTGGCGCAGGCTTCATCGCCGACGGGGTGGGCTGGGTGTGGTTCTTCGTGATCTGCGCGCTGGCGGGATTGCCGAGCCTCTTGCTGCTCGCCTGGCTACAGGGCCGCGGGCACTTCGCGGCGCTGGCGCGAAAGAACTAGGCTGTGTACTCGACACTCGCTAATCTCGTGCTGTTGAAGCAATCGATCGGGGGCATCGAAAATGGAATTGCCAAGTTCGGGATACTTCTTTGCGCTAGCGGCGTTGTCGATGGCATTTGCAGGCTTTACCTCGATCGTGGTCGTACTTCATCAAGGCACGGGCAAACCGCTCTCGCCGCTCCAAGTTCTCATCAGCAGCTTGTTCGCCGAACTGGGCCTCATGGCCACCGCATTCGCCATGTTAGCGCCCACACTGGCCATCTGCGGGATACCCGAGATTCTTGTGTGGCAGATATCCAGCGTAATAATGCTCGTCCTGTTGGTGCCCTGGCTCGTTACGTATCCGATGCGCCGAAAAGCGGCAGCGCCCGATCAAAGATTGCCGCTTCGATGGTACATCATGACCGCCCTTGGCGCGGTGGCTGTCATTGGTCTTTTCTTGAACATGTTTCCAACACCGCTAACGCCAAGTCCCGCTCCGCTCGCCATCGCCACAGTTTACGTCCTGTCCTATGCGTCGGTCGCTTTCGTACGGACATACGCATTATTTTTGCGGGAATAAGGTTATGTCCGAGACACGCTAGAACGGCGTACGGCTCCGGATCGCGGCCGTGAGCGTGCCTTCGTCGAGATAGTCGAGCTCGCCGCCCACCGGCACGCCGTGGGCGAGCCGCGTCACCTTCACGCCGGCGTCGCGCAAGAGGTCGGTCACGTAGTGCGCCGTGGTCTGGCCGTCGACGGTGACGTTGAGCGCCAGCACCACCTCTTTGACGGAGCCTTCGCGGGCGCGCGCGACGAGGGCGCCGAGGCGCAGATCATCCGGCCCGACGCCGTCGAGCGGCGACAGCGTGCCGCCGAGCACGTGGTAGCGGCCGTTCACCGCGGCGTTCGCCCGCTCGAGCGCCCACAGGTCCGCCACGTCCTCGACCACGACGAGAATGGATGGGTCGCGCGTGACGTCGGCGCACACCGTGCACGGATCGCGCGTGTCGACGTTGCCGCAGACGCTGCACACCTCGATCTTGTCGTGGGCGTCGGCAAGCGCCGCGGCGAGCGGCTCCATCAGCTCCATGCGCCGCTTGACGAGGTGCAGCGCCGCGCGCCGCGCCGAGCGGGGCCCGAGGCCGGGCAGGCGCGCGAGCAACTGGATCAGGCGCTCGATCTCGGGGCCGGCGACCGACCGCGGCATCAGAAGAGCTTCAGGCCGGGCGGCAGCGGCAGGCCGCCGGTGAGCTCGCGCATCTTCTCTTCCACCAGCCGGTCGACCTTGCCGCGCGCGTCGGCGTGGGCGGCGGCGAGAAGGTCTTCCACGATCTCCTTCTCCTCCGGCTTCAATAGACTCGGGTCGATCGCGGCTTTCTTCAGCGTGCCCTTGGCGTTCAGCGTCACCGAAACGAGGCCGCCGCCGGCAATCCCGGTAACCTCCATGGCCTCTAGCTCCGCCTGGAGCTCAGTCATGCGCTCCTGCAGCTCCTTCATCTTACCCATCATGCCCATGATGTCGCGCATCAATGCTCCTCAGCGATCGTCTTCGACGGGCTCGTCGGGGGGAAGCGCGGCGTCCAACTCCTCCTGCACGTCAGCGGGCGGCCGTACGCCGACAATCTTGGCGCCAGGAAACTTCGTGAGCACCGCCTCCACGAAGGGGTCATGGCTCACGTCGCGCTTGAGCTGGTCCTGCTTCTTGGCCGCGGCCTCGGCCAGCGTCTCGCCGCTCGCCTGATCCGAGATGCCGACGAGCCAGCGGCGGCCGGTCCATTCGGAGAGCTTGGCGGCCAAGAGCGTCGCGAGATTGCCGGGCGCGCCCTTGACGAGGCCGACCTCGAGCCGGCCTTCCTCGATCGGCCCCGGCCGCAGGAAATTCTCCACCGCATGCTTGATGGCGAGATCGCGCCTGGCGCCGGCGAGCGCCGCGACGTCGGCGAGCGAGGAAAGGCGCGGCGCGTTGGCCGGCGCCGGTTCCGGTGCGAGCGCGCGGACGGGTGCGGCCTGCGCCCGGCCACCGCCCTCGGCGGCGATCACCATACGCGGGCCGGGATCGCGCGGAGCGCTCGGGGCCGGTCCGCGCGCGGGCTCGCCGCCGCCTTCCTGCAGCGCGCGCAGCGCCTCGTCGGGGGTGGGGAGGTCGGCGGCGTAGGCGATGCGCACGAGCAGCATCTCGGCCGCCTGCGGCGGCTTGCCCGCGTTCGCCACCTCGTAGGCGCCCTTGAGCAGCATCTGCCAGGCGCGGGTCAGCACGCGCACGGAAAGTTTTTCGGCCAGCGCCCGGCCGCGCTCGCGCTCGGCCTGAATGAGGCTGCGGTCATCGGCCGCCTCGGGCACGATCTTGAAACGGGTCAGGAGGTGCGTGAACTCGGCGAGATCGGTGACGACCACCGCGGGATCGGCGCCGGTGTCGTACTGGTCGCGGAACTCGGACAAGGCCGCCGCGATGTCGCCGCGCATCAGCGCCTCGAACAGGTCGATGACGCGGGTGCGGTCGGCGAGGCCGAGCATCGAGCGCACTTCCTCGGCCTTCACCTCGGCGCCACCGTGGGCGATCGCCTGGTCGAGCAGCGAAAGAGAATCGCGCACGGAGCCCTCGGCGGCCCGCGCGATCAGCGCCAGCGCCTCGGGCTCGGCCTTCACCTTTTCCTTCTCGGCGATGGACGCGAGGTGCTCGGTGATCACGCCGGCGTCGACGCGGCGCAGATCAAAGCGCTGGCAGCGCGACAGCACCGTCACCGGCACCTTGCGGATTTCCGTGGTGGCGAAAATGAACTTCACGTGCGGCGGCGGCTCTTCCAGCGTCTTCAAGAAGGCGTTGAACGCCTTCTCCGACAGCATGTGCACTTCGTCGATGATGTAGACCTTGGTGCGCGCCAGCACCGGGGCATAACGCACGCCGTCGAGAATATCGCGCACGTCGTCGATGCCGGTGTGGGAGGCGGCGTCCATCTCGAGCACGTCGACGTGGCGGCTCTCCATGATGGCGGCGCAGTGGCGGCCGAACGCGGGCATGTCCAGCGTCGGCCCGCCGCCGCCTTCCATGGGTTCGTAGTTGAGCGCGCGGGCGAGGATGCGGGCGGTGGTGGTCTTGCCCACGCCGCGCACGCCGGTGAGCACGTAGGCCTGGGCGATGCGGTTCTGCTCGAAGGCGTTCGTGAGCGTGCGGACCATGGCCTCCTGGCCGATCAGCTCGCCGAAGGTGCTCGGGCGATACTTGCGCGCGAGCACGCGGTAGCCAGTGTCCTGCGGCTCTGCCCCACGGGCCACGGCTTTCTGGGCAGGCGCTTCGCTCATACCCTCTTGTCCAAACGCGTTGATGGAAGTGGGAGGCTGGAACGGCAACCCGAACCGGTCTCGTTAGGGCTGCTTCCTTCCGGATCTGACCCGGTTGGCGAGTAGCTCGTCCACCGCCAACCTCCCGCCGTTATATTGGCCCTCCGCCGGGCGAAGGCAAGCGGGACAAAGGCGCGGATTGCGCCGCGGAAACGCGCGTGCGAGCGTCGCCCACATCCATGCCTACAAGTTCCACACCTTCCTTCGCCTATATCGGCACGCGCCTCGACCGCGCGGCGGAGCGCCGCGCCGAGCTCGAATCGGCGCTGACGCGCCCGGACACCCGCGCCTACGTCATCTGCGGCGATCGCGTGGTGCTGCACAAAAGGAACGGCGCGCTGTCCCCGCTCTTCCCGGTGGCGGAAGCGGCCGGCATGGGAGCGGCCGGCGAGCAGGTGCTCATCGGCTTCGACGGCGGGGCCGCGCGCATCGCCCAGGAGATCGCGGCCGACGCGGGCGAGGCGCTGAAGGCGCGCGGCGACCTGCAGGTGCGGGATCTGCGCGGCATTGCGCTCGAAGGCGCGCTGCCGCCGGACGAGCTCGGGCCGCTTGCGATTGCCAAGGCGCTCCTCACCTGGCACGCGCGGCATCGGTTTTGCGCCAACTGCGGCTCGCCCACCACGGCGAGCGAGGGCGGCTGGCGGCGCGACTGCACCAAATGCTCCACGCAGCATTTCCCGCGTACGGACCCGTGCGTGATCATGCTCGCGGTCGCCGGCGACCGCTGCCTGCTCGGGCGCGCCAAGCGCTTCCCCACGGAGATGTGGTCGTGCCTCGCGGGCTTCGTCGAGCCCGGCGAGAGCCTGGAGGAAGCCGTGCGGCGCGAGACGCTGGAGGAAGCGGGCGTGCGCACGGGGCGCGTCGCCTACTTCGCATCGCAGCCCTGGCCCTATCCCATGTCGCTGATGATCGGCTGCTTCGCGCAAGCCGAAACGACCGAGCTCACGATCGACCGCAAGGAACTCGAGGACGCGCGCTGGGTGAGCCGCGATGAGGCGCGCACGATGCTCGACCACAGTCATCCGCAAAAGCTGTTCGTGCCGCCTCCGCTCGCGATCGCCAACCATCTGGTGCGCGCGTTCGTCGAGCGCGGCGCGGGCGTGGTCGGCTAGCTCTTCGAGTGCTCGATCCGGTACTTCGCCGCCGGATAGACGCCGAGGATCTTCATTTCCTTGGAATAGAAGGCGAGTTCTTCCAGCGCGAGCTTGAGCGGCCGGTCGTCGGGGTGGCCTTCCACGTCGGCGTAGAACTGGGTGGCGAAGAAATCGCCGTTCAGCTGGTACGACTCGAGCTTGGTCATGTTGACGCCGTTCGTCGCGAAGCCGCCAAGCGCCTTATAGAGCGCGGCCGGGATATTCCGCACCTGGAACACGAAGGTGGTGACGATCAGGCCATTGCCGGCGGCGGCCCAGTCGGGCTCGCGCGACAGCACGAGGAAGCGCGTGGTGTTGTGCTTCTCGTCCTCGATGTCGGCGGCGAGCACGTCGAGGCCGTAGATGTCGGCGGCGAGCTTGGAGGCAATGGCGGCATGGGCCTTGTCGCCCGCTTCCGCGATGAGGCGGGCGGCGCCCGCGGTGTCGGCGCCGACCACGGGCTTGAGGCCGAGCTTCTTGATCAGCTTGCGGCACTGGCCGAGCGCCATGATGTGGCTCTGCACGGTCTTGAGGTCGCTGACCTTGGCGCCCTTCACGCCGAGGAGCTGGTGGCGCACCGGCAGGAAGTACTCGGCGACGATGTTCAGCCCCGACGTCGGCATCAGATGATGGATGTCGGCGACGCGCCCGGCGACCGAATTCTCGATCGGAATCATGGCAAGCTCCGCCTCGCCGCCGCTCACCGCGGCGAAGGCGTCCTCGAAGGTCGCGCACGGCACGGCCTCGTAGTCCGGATAGGCCTCGTGCGAGGCGATGTGCGAGTTCGCTCCGGGCTCGCCCTGGAAGACGATGCGTTTCTTGCTCATGGGTTTGCTCGCCGTAGCACGGCGCGGGCCTTTTCCAGATCGCCGGGGGTGTCGACGCTCACCGGTATAGCATCGGTGAGCGCCACGTCGATGCGCATGCCGGCCTCGAGCGCGCGCAACTGCTCGAGGCGCTCGCGCAATTCGAGCTTCGACGCCGGCAGCTTGACGAAGCGGGCAAGTGCCGCGCGGCGGAACGCATAGAGGCCGATGTGGTGGTAGAGCGGGCCGTCGCCGGTGGGTGCCGTAGCCCGGGTGAAATAGAGCGCGCGCAGGCGGCCGGGCGCGACCTCGGTGCCCACGACCTTGACCACGTTGGGGTCAGTGCGCTGCGCCGGATCGGTGATCTCGGCGGCGGCGGTGGAAATATCCACCGCCGGATCGGCAAGCGGGCCGAGGGCCGCGCGAATCGCCGCGGGCGCGATGTCGGGAAGATCGCCCTGCAGGTTGAACACGACCTTCACCTTCTCGCCGGGATCGAGAATCGTGAGCGCCTCGAATACCCGGTCGGAGCCCGAGAGATGGTCGGGCCTGGTCAGCACCGCTTCGCCGCCGGCGGCGGTCACGATCGACGCCACTCGCTCCGTGTCGGTGGCGACCACGACGCGGCCGATGCCGGCGGCGCGCGCGCGGTTCAGCACGTGCACCACCATGGGAACGCCGTTGATGTCGGCGAGCGGCTTGCCCGGCAGGCGCGTCGCCGCCATGCGCGCGGGCACGATCACGAGCACCTCGGATGGGGAAACGGCGGCCATGAAGTGCCTCGGGTACGCGACAAGGAGCGGCAGAAAGTAGCAGGGAACGCCGGCCTTATACGGGTTGCACCGCGTGGCGCAAAGCGTTACGTCTCGGCCGCCCGGACAGGGGAGCGCGCAAGCGGCTCCCCGTCTTTATGGACGCACGATGGACAGCTTCGAAATCAATAAGATCCTCGGCGCCCTCCTCGGCACGCTCCTGTTCACGCTCGGGCTCAGCATCGCGGCCGGCGGCATCTTCGCGCCGAAGATGCCGGCCAAGCCCGGCTATGAGATCGCGGTGGTCGAGGCGCCGGCGGGCGGCGCGCAAGCCGCGGCCCAGCCGGACGAGCCGATCGAGACGCTGCTTGCCAAGGCCGATCCGCAGAAGGGCGCGAACTCGGCGAAGAAGTGCCTAGTCTGCCATACCTTCGAGAAGGGCGGCCCCAACAAGGTGGGCCCGGACCTGTGGGGCATCGTCGGCCGGCCCCGCGCCTCGCACGCGGGCTTCGCCTATTCCAACGCGATGAAGGCCAAGCCCGGCGAGTGGACGTTCGACGACTTGAACAAGTTCCTCGCCAATCCGCGCAGCTTCATTCCCGGCACGTCGATGGCCTTCATCGGCCTCAACCGGCC
>Ga0209118_1001244_pt1 | contig 12188 bp, 7 predicted proteins | sample BlaSpr_A8_Ref_M1_FD_187988 | JGI IMG/M metagenome (GOLD analysis project Ga0209118, IMG submission 187988) | Forest soil microbial communities from Thunder Bay, Ontario, Canada - Black Spruce, Ontario site 2_A8_Ref_M1 (SPAdes) (version 2) | ecosystem: Environmental > Terrestrial > Soil > Boreal...
ACTCCAAAGGAAAAAGAGGACGACCATTAGCAAATCTCTTCCTTCGCAAGTTGTTGACGTAAACAGCTATTGAGATAGCTCACATCGAGTCCTCGCGCCGCTCCTCAGTTGATGTAACCAGATGGGATGAGAAGGCCGGTCTCCGGCGGGATGCGATACGCTCCCAAGTTAGCGCTCGAAGCGCAAGAGATAAAGGTTTACTGTCTCTGAGCTGGCACGCCGGTTAACGGTAATATTGGGAGAACAATGTGCGTGATGACAAGCTAGATGCCCTGGCGTTGCTTCTGCCAAATCATTGAGCCGAGTCAGCAGAATCACACCGCAAACAGAGCACTTGCCAGAAATATCTCGTTCGCCATCTGGGCCGAGATTGCGAACGTCCACCAATCGAGGTGCGTCGGCCACAGTGTTGTAACACCCAGTAAGAGCATAACCACGGTGCAACAAGAAGCAATAAGGACGATACGCTAGTCGCTACGTAAGGCGCCCACCCATCGCGCAGCGTCGCATCACCTGCATCGCGGAACGAAGTGGCAAGAGCGAGCCAAATTGGTCCACCGCACTTGGCTGTGGGACAATCTGGCCCGTGTGCGATACGAAGGCACGCGACTAAGTCATTGCTGAACAATGACTTATCCTCCTTCTCGAGTGGTGACGCGCTTGCAATAGATGGTAAAGGCAGAGAGGCCCATAATTTATGTGCATGACACTACTGTTTGCGATGATTTGGCGGAACATGAGAACCGTAATTCTACTCGCTCTCATAGGTGGAACTGCATCGGCCCAAGAAATAGAAATGGCTAAACTTAATGACGGTCCTTTCAGCCTTGGAGTTGGTCTAAGCTCGGTGAATTCGCCGATGCTCGCTGGTGTTCTACCTGAAGCCCCCAGCTACCATAAGTTTTGGGATAATGAAAACAAGGCTCTTTTCGTGACAGTTGCCGCCTTGGACGCTGCTGACTTCGCGGCCACTCGGTCTATCCTGCAAAATGGTGGAAAGGAACTAAATCCAGTAACTCGTGTTTTTAGTGGCAGCACGGCAGGGTTAGCTGCTAACTTCGCCGGCGAAACCATTGGAATTATCGGTCTTAGCTACTTCTTTCACAAAACTGGACACCACAAATTGGAGAGGATCACATCTCTGATGAACATTGGTACCTCAGCTGTAGCAGTGACCTATGACCTGACGCGCTGATGTCTTTGTCAATCGTTTCTGACGAACGGGCCGATGCCTGTGCCGAGCGTTTCGTCCAGCGCTAAAGCGCTAAGCGATTGGGCGAGTGCGGCCTCTCGGAAAGTGATAGTGGGGGTAACGGTCATCCTCAAATCTCCCCAGCTCCCTTTCAACTTTACCAACAGCATCTTCTGTCGGCGCACTCAACAGATAGCAGGCCGCCCTTGTTGCGCCAGTCCTTACCGCACAATGAGCGTACCCATTGCAGAGGCATGCAGAGATCCGCTGGTCCCCGTAACCGTGACTACGTAACTCTGTGACTGTGCGCCCTTAGCCGCGAATCCGCTGCAGCTGGTCAGCATCAGTGTCCCGCCAGCCAGCGTCGCCAATGCCAGAAGTATTGAGAGTGATTTGGCCAACCGTTTACGTTTGCGCGCAAAGAAGCAGATGCCAGCAGCCAAGCTAAGGGGTGCAACCGGGAATTGCCGGTTGCTCTTCCCTGGAATACTTGCGCTCTGAACCGAGGTTTGGATCGTCATCACGGTCGTTGCTCCCACACCCCCTGGTGTCGCGGCTGGAGGATTGAAAGTGGCGGTGGCACCCGCAGGCAGTCCGGAGGCCGTCATCGTGACTAGGCTGTTGTACGCGCCGCCGACTGGTAGCAAGCTGATGTTCAGATTCACCGATCCGCCCCGAGTTACCGTGAATGGCGTAGGGGGAGCCGTGACCGTATAGGTCGCCGCGGTTCGTACTGTAAAGCCCAGCACAGTTGAAGTCGAAGTCCCAAAGCCAGCATTACCCGAATAAGCTGCCGTGATGCTGTAAGATCCGGGCGCAAGGCTAGTGGTCGTGAATGTAGCAACCCCTGCGTTGTTGACCGTCCCCGTTCCCAGCAAGATTGTGCCGCCATAGAAGCTCACCGTTCCGGCTGGCGCCCCTGTGGGGGCAGGTGTTACGGTTGCCGTAAACGTAACCGATTGTCCGACGACCGCTGGGTTCAGGGAGGCCGTGAGCGTCGTCGTGGTGGCAGTCAACGTGAACCCGGCAATGGTCTCGATCAGTGGAGATGAAGTCGAAGTCGCAAAACCTGCGTTTCCTGAGTAGACTGCCGTGAGGCTGTAAGATCCAGGTGCCAGGCCGCTGGCTGCATATAGGGCGACTCCAGACGAATTGACGGTTGCCGTACCGCGCAAGGTTGTGCCGTCATATAAGATGACCGTCCCGGTTGGCATTCCCGTAGGTGGAGGGCTTACCGTGGCAGTAAGCGTCACTGGCTGTCCAACAACTCCTGGATTCGGTGAAGCGGTCAGGCGAGTTGTGGTGGTCTGCGCGACGCCCATCAGCGGGACGGTGGCCGAATAACTCGCCGCACGGCTGATGTCACCAGGATAACTTGCAAGCACGTTGTGTGTCCCCAGGCCATATACAGAAACGCCAGTTGCTGTCGCAGTCTCCGTCCGTTCGCTGAGCAGCACGCTTACCGTGCTCGCCCCAGTATGATTAGCCGTCGCCACATCCGCGAGCCCATCCCCGTTAAAGTCGCCAACCGCAATCCCCACAGGTAGTCTGTCGACGGCGTAGCTTGTCTGCGATTGGAAGGTTCCATCTCCGTTGCCCAGCAGCACACTCACGGTGTTAGCGATAAAATTCGGTGTTGCTAAATCGGACTTCCCGTCCCCGTTGAAATCGCCAACTATGGTTCCAAAAGGGAAGCTGCCAGTTGCGTAAGTCATCTGTGACTGGAAGGTTCCATCGCCGTTGCCCAAAAGCACACTCACTGTGCTGTCATTGCCATTCGCTACCGCAAGGTCAGCGTTGCCGTCCCCGTTGAAGTCGCCCACCGCCACTCCCACAGGATAGTTGCCAGCTGCGTACGCTACCTGCAGCTGGAAGGTTCCGTCTCCATTGCCCAACAACACGCTCACGTTATTGTCGCCCAAATTTGACACTACCAAACCGGTCTGGCCATCCCGGTTGAAGTCGGCCGTTGAAATGGAAGAAGGCTGGTTACCAACCGTGTAAGTCACCTGCGGCTGGAAGGTTCCGTCTCCGTTCCCCAGCAGCACACTCACCGTGTTGTCGCGGTTATTCGTAACCGCTAGGTCAGCGCTCCCGTCATTGTTAAAATCTCCAACTGCGACTCCTTGGGCGCCGAATCCTACAGAGTAGGTCTGCTGGGCCTGAAGAGTACCATCTCCATTGCCGAGCAATATGCTTACCGTATCCGAGCTTCCCCCCACAGAATTGGTCACCACCAAGTCTGTATTTCCATCCCCGTTGAAGTCGCCCACTGCAATCGCGTAGGGGGTGCCGTTCGGGTCGGTGTTGTAGGTCATCTGTGGCTGGAAGGTACCGTCTCCATTACCCAGCAGCACACTCACTGTGCTGTCGCCGTTGGATACCGCAAGGTCCATTTCTCCGTCGTTGTTGAAGTCCCCTGCTGCCGCAAAATAGGGAAAGGCACCCACGGTGGACAGGACTGTAGCGGGAATGAGGTTGAACCCGAGCGTGATCGGATCGAGTGCCGCAGTTCCAACTACAAAGTTCCGGTTGCTTGTGTCCAGAAACGATACTGCTCCGATCGGCACGGGTCGGCCAAACGCTGCTACCGTCCCAGTGAGCGTGTAATTACCCGCACTGCCGGCCGCGGTAATCGTGGTCGCAGACACGTAACTTGCATTGCCGTTCACGGTCAAGGCATGTGCTATGGATTTGCTGGTGGGGTTACCGCCAGCGCCTAGAAAGACTGCGGCTATGCTATAGGTATCGACGCCGAGGATCAGCCTCACTGTTGCCGTTCCGCTGCTAGTCAACTGCGCTGTGCCGAAAATTGCTGAGCCCTCGCAGTGCCCGGCGTTCGCATCGCAGAAAACGACCAGACCTTGTGTGATGTGGTTTGTGCCTCGCATGACCGTTGCCGTCAGCGTTGCAGCCGTACCCGCGTTGACACTCGTAGGAGAAACACTCAGAGTTGTTGTTGTTCCTGACTTGATTCCGCGCGCCATCGGCGGAAAAGCGCAAATGCCTACCATCAACACCATGACAGCAAAGTAGCTTCCTAGCGCTCTGCAAGCAAGAGACTTGTTCCCGAGGACCATTTGGTTGGCTCCGATCTGTCACGGCAGGGAACAGGACTGGCAGATAGTGCCCCGAGTAGTGGCTATCGAGACTGTAGTCTCTACTTGTCATCGCAGCTAACACCTAAGGTTCAGCGGCCAATTGTCCGGATCGAAGCCGACCAATCTGAAATGGTTTCACGATGATTTCGTCCGCTTCCAGAAGTGAGGTGTCTTGACACCCTCAACCGAAGCCGCACTTACACTCGCGACTTGTTACCCAATTTATTTTTGTCGGTCCGGCACCAAACCGGTTCGTCGTGCGCGCCACACGAGTATTGACTACCGGTACTCCCCGCTAGCGGCAGCGGCAGCGTTTCCTGCTCTAAGGTTGCGCACCTATTGCCCAAACCCGGAACAGATAGAAGGACTACAGTAAAGATGTGAGATGCACAGCAAAAGCCAGGGGAAATGCAGAATAAGTCCGTATTAAATCGGAAGGTGCAACTCGCGTTCGGCTCCGCCATTTTGATCCTACTCGTCGTGGGTGCGATCTCCTATCGTGGCATGGTCGTCTCCAGGGAAAGTGACCGATGGGTACGGCACACGCACGAAGTGATCGAGAACCTCCAGGATTTACTCCTTGCGATGGAGGGGGTGGAATCGAGCGAGGGCGGATTCGTATTAACGGGTAAGGAATCCTATCTCGAGCCCTACCGCGCCAGCATATTAAGCGTCGAGCAGTACGAGGCAACCGTTCGCAACTTGACGCTGGATAATCCCCAACAGCAACGCCAGCTTCCGGCGCTCGAAAAGCTGGCGGCTCAGAAGATCCAGTTCGCGCAGACGGTCATGAGTCTGCGCCGGGCGAAGGGTTTGGAGGCGGCAGCGAATGCCATTGAAAGCGGACTCGGTCAGCGGACCAGAGACGGGTTCCAAGGGATAGTTCGCGAGTTGCAGGACGAAGAGCTGCGATTGTTAGTGCTACGCAACGGGGACGCGAAGCGGCGCTTAGACCAGACCAAAATTGCTCTGATCTTCGGAACCGTCTTGGGCTTGTTGATCGCCGCTGCCGCAGGTCGGAGCGTCCAGCACGAAAGCACCGGACGCGGGCTTGCAGAAAAGCATCTGGCGCAGATGGTGGGCGGACGCCAGCTTGTGGAGGACGCGCTCCGCGAAAGCGAAGAAAGATATCGGATGCTGCTCGATGGAGTCCAGGACTACGCCATCTTTATGATGGACCCGCGGGGCCAGATTGTCAGTTGGAATGCCGGTGCCGAACGAATCAAAGGTTACAGGGCCGATCAGATTATCGGTCACAACTTTTCCTGCTTCTTTCCTCCGGAAGATATTGAGCGTGGCAGGCCGGAGGAGGTACTCCGAATGACCGCCGCAAGCGGCCGGCACGAAGAACAAGGCATACGCGTGCGGAAAGACGGCTCACGATTTTTGGCGGGGGTCACCTTCACAGCGTTGCGCGACCTGGCCGGAAATCTACGGGGATTTTCTGAGTTCAGCCACGATCTCAGCGAGAGCAAAGAGTCGGGAGCGAAGTACCGAGGGCTGTTGGAGGCGGCTCCGGATGCGATGGTGGTGGTGAACCAGGGCGGGGAGATCGTTCTGTTGAATCTTCAGGCGGAGAAACAATTCGGATACCACCGCGATGAACTCGTAGGGCAGAAGGTAAAGAACATAATTCCGGAAGGATTCGCAGAACGGCTGATCGCTGACGGTACCCGAACCGCGGCTGAGGCGCTGGCACAGCAGATCGGTACGGGGATCGAGCTCCGCGGGCGGCGGAAGGATGGGAGCGATTTCCCGATCGAGATCATGCTGAGCCCGTTGGAAAGCGCCGAAGGAATCCTGGTCACGGCAGCGATCCGCAACATCAGCGTGCGCAAGGATGCGGAAAAGCATTTGGCGCAGATGGAGGGCAGATACCGCGGGCTACTAGAGGCGGCTCCGGATGCGATGGTGGTGGTGAACCAGGGCGGGGAGATCGTCCTGCTGAATGTCCAAGCGGAGAAACAGTTTGGATACCGCCGCGATGAACTCGTAGGGCAGAAGGTGAAGAACATCATTCCGGAGGGCTTCGCGGAACGGCTGATTGCTGACGGTACCCGGACTGCGGCTGAGGCGCTGGCGCAGCAGATCGGTACGGGGATTGAGCTCTATGGGCGGCGGAAGGATGGGAGTGATTTCCCGATCGAGATCATGCTGAGCCCGTTGGAAAGCGCCGAAGGAATCCTGGTCACGGCAGCGATTCGCAACATCAGCGTGCGCAAGGATGCGGAAAAGCATTTGGCGCAGATGGTAGGGGAACTGAAGCGTTCTAATGATGAACTGCAGCAATTTGCCTATGTGACATCACACGATCTCCAGGAGCCGTTGCGCATGGTGGCCAGTTTTACGCAGCTTCTTGCCAAGCGCTACACGGGGCGTCTGGACTCCGACGCCGATGAATTCATCGCTTTTGCAGTAGACGGGTGCACCCGCATGCAGGGGTTGATCCAGGATCTGCTGGCCTATTCGCGCGCGGGGACAAATGGAAAGGCGCTCCGCAAGATCTCCAGTGAAAACGCATTGAAAGAAGCGCTTACAAACTTACGAGCAACGATTGAGGAGAACAGTGCGGTTGTGTCTCACGATTCACTGCCAGGCATCACGACGGACGATACGCAATTGGCGCTGGTATTTCAGAACCTCGTCGGAAACGCAATCAAATACCGCAGCGCCGAAGTCCCTCACGTACACGTCTCTGCTACGAAAAACGGTGGCCATGAATGGATATTTTCCGTGCGAGACAATGGCCTGGGAATTGAACCTCAGTACTTTGAAAGGATCTTCATCCTTTTCCAGCGGTTGCACGGGCAAAACGAGTTCGAGGGCAGCGGAATCGGATTGGCCATTTGCAAGAAGATTGTGGAGCGGCTGGGCGGGAGGATCTGGGTCGAGTCGCAATCCGAAAAGGGCTCAACCTTCTACTTTACCCTGCCGGAAAGAGACGGACAATAATGGAATCGATTAGAACAGACGCGGCACCCATCGAAGTTCTTTTGGTTGAAGATAGTCCTGGCGATGTCCGACTCACGCGGGAAGCGCTTAAAGACGCCAAGGTGCATATCAACTTGCACGTCGTGTCTGATGGGACGGAAGCAATGGCTTTTCTGGGGCGAGAGGGGGAGCATGCCAACGTTCCTCGTCCGGATCTGATCTTGCTTGATCTGAACCTGCCCAAGAAAGACGGCCGGGAGGTTCTGGAGGAAATCAAGGAGAGTCCGACGCTGAAGATCATTCCCGTCGTTATCTTGACCACCTCTGCATCCGAGGCGGATATCCTTCGGAGTTATCGGCTCCATGCGAACTGTTACATCACCAAGCCTGTAGACCTCGATGGCTTCCTCAAAGTCGTGAAGAGCATCGACAGTTTCTGGCTATCCGTGGTCAAGTTGCCGCGCGAAGACCGCTCTTGAAAGAAAAGGCACTCCAAGTCCTTCTGGTTGAGGATAACGCGGGAGATGCCCGTTTGCTCCGCGAGATGTTCAGTAAGGAAAGACCGGACAGTTTCGAGCTGACGCACCTCTTGCGCATGAGTGAAGCCGAGATTCATCTTGCGAAAGGTGAAGTGGACATCGTCCTTTTGGACATGGGATTGCCAGATGGGCATGGTCTCGATACCGTTCGGCGGGCGCACGCGGTGGCCCCAGGCGTCCCGATGATCGTACTAACGGGCTTGGACGACGAGGCACTGGCCGCCGAAGCTATGAAGGAAGGCGCACAAGACTATCTGATCAAAGGCCAGATCGAAAATCGTGCGCTTCCCCGGGCTCTTCGCCATGCTATCGAGCGCCACCGCATGCAAACGGAAACCGATCTCATCCGGACACATGCGATGCAATTTAAGGATGAGTTCCTCTCACACGTGTCGCACGAGCTTCGTTCACCGCTGACCGCGGTCCGTCAGTTTGTGACTATTCTCCTGGACAGCTTGGCCGGCGAGTTGAATCTGGAACAGCGCGAGTACCTGGAAATCGTTCTGAGGAATGTCAACCAGCTTCGATCGATGATTAACGACTTATTCGAAGTCACTGGTGTGCAGGCGGGTAAACTGAGTATCGAGCTGCAATGTACTTCGGTGTCCGATGCGATCGCCTACACCGTGAGCACACTCCAGGGGACCGCCAAAGTCAAAGGGATCACTCTCTCTTCAGATATTGAGTGCCGGTTGCCATCAGTCTGCGCTGACCCAACGCGGGTTCGACAAATCCTCCTCATTCTAGTCGATAACGCCATCAAGTTCACCCCGGCAAACGGCGCAGTGAACGTTCAAGCTCGTGTACTCGAGGAAAATCCGAATCTCCTGGTTCTGGAGGTCTCAGACTCGGGATGCGGGATCAGTCCGGACATGACGGAGCGGATTTTTGAACGCCTTTTCCAAGCGTCAGATCCGGCTTTGGCAGGTCGTAAAGGCCTTGGCCTCGGGTTGTACATCTGCAAAGAGTTGGTTACGCGACAGGGCGGACAGATCTGCGCCAAGAGCGCACCGGGCCGAGGCGCCGTCTTTTCCGTTACACTGCCCGTTTTTTCTCTACCGAACCTGATCGGCCCGGCCTTCAGAAAGGAAAGACGCGCGGAAGGTCCTATCACACTCGTGGTGACAGAGATACGTTCACGGACTGGCTGGCTTTCCAACGAGGTGCGGACGGAACAGTCTCACGGGGTCCGGGATATTCTGCAACGGTGTTTGTATTCCGATGTGGACGTTCTCTTGCCCAAGATGGGCTCCGCGGGAGCGTCAGAACTCTTCTTCATTGTGGCTATTACCGACGGCATTGGCGGTAAAGCGATTACTAAGCGGATTCGGGAACAATTGGACGATTGCGAACATTTCCAGCAAGCAGGCTTGACCCTTTCGACTTCTTACCGATCACTTGAGGCGATCAAACGAAACGCCAGTGAATCGATGGAAACTTTTCTTGAGAAGGTGGCCAACAAAATTCAAGAGCTTATGAACGAGGAAATCTCGTCGAGGATGGTAAGAAATGAGCAATAAGAAAATTCTCATTGTGGATGACGATCCGGATGTACGCCACGGCATGCATGTGCGCCTCAAGGCTAACCACTACGATACTTTCTTTGCAGCTGATGCGCTAACTAGTATGACAGAGGCACGGAAGCACGAGCCGGATTTGATTATCCTGGACCTCGGTCTGCCCGCTGGCGACGGTTTCGTCGTCATGGAAAGGCTCAAAGCATTTGCCTCTCTCGCCGTCATCCCTGTCATCGTCGTCTCCGCTCGCGACGTTCGCGCAAATCGAGAGCGCGCTCTCAAGGCGGGGGCGAAGGCCTTTCTCCAAAAACCCGTAGATGACGCAGAACTTTTGGCGGTCATCCGCCAAGCCCTAGGAGAGCCCGCGCAGCGGGAGGAACCGGAGGTTTATGACCTTGGCTCCATATAAACCATATAAACGAGAAGCGCTTCTGTCCGCGTCTAATCACGCGGCTCCCCACCCGCTCAGAAATCTGGAGTAGACCAAGTGAACATTCATGAATGACGTGCGTGCGCCTTCTGTTCCAATCGGTAGCGCCCTTCTTGTATCCAACGACCCGGCCACGATCAAGCGACTCAGCAAATCCATGCAGCAATTCGCTATCTCAACGGAGGTGTCTGGTGACGTTGGCGCTGCTCCGGACCTGCTCAACCGGCGGAAGTTCGGAACCATAATTGTCGATCTCCAGCTCGGGGATCAAGCCCGGGGGCTCTTGGAGAAGGTGCGCCACTCCCGTTCAAACCGACCTACCGTGATTTTTGCGATCAGCGACAGCGATGCGGAAACAGCGGTCGCTTTCAAGGATGGCTCTAACTTCGTACTAAGGAGACCTCTTTCGGGGATCTCGATTGATCAGAGCTTAAGAGCAGCGTATGGTCTGATCCTGCGCGAGCAACGTCGCTACTTCCGTTGCCCAGTTGAGGTTCCGGCCACCCTTCGCCGTTCAGGAATGGAGGAAGTTCGCGGATACGTCGTGAACATCAGCGAAGGAGGTATCGCAATCATCACTCATGTCTCACTGAAACCTGGCGTCGAAGTGCAAGTACAGTTCACGCTTCCCGGTCACGAGTCCCGGTTCGCAGCCAAGTCGGCGATCTCCTGGTGCCGAGAAGGATACATGGGGCTGCAGTTTATTTCTCTCTCTACGGAGTTAAAGACTAAGTTACAAGACTGGCTCTCGCGCCGCTTGGAACAGAGTCTTCCTGGCCGGTTGCCAGCAAATTCCGAACCCCGGTACTCCAGTGATCATGAGTATGCCAAAGCGTAACCTTCGGCTCAAAAAGCGGATAAACAAGACGCCGTTGCTGGGCGTGTGCGAGGCGTTTCTGCCGCCCCCTCGTATCTGTTTGACCAAGCTGATAAGGCGCGAGCGTACATGCAGACCCAGTTCGACAGACACGGTTGCAAGAGCGAGGACGCCACCCACGCTGCTGTGCGAATCGTGAGAGAACCCGCCGTGGCTAGGATTCCTTCTGTTCCAAAGACACCACGAATTTCGAGCCGCTCTCGGTTCCGATTTGTACAGCCCAATGCCGCGCACCAGTTGGTAGCGGACGTTTTTCGCCCGATGGGGAATGAGATGTATCTATCCCTTCGGCCGTCACGGAGTTGGAACAGCGAGGTAGACTTCGCGTGATACTCATGCGCACAAAACGTGTAATCATCCGTCACGGGCTTCTCTCCCTTTCTTTTGCGCTGCTTTTCCTACTGCTCAACCGGCCTGAAGTCATCGTCATATCTCACCTCGGCTCCGTAGCTTGGTATCCGGCCACAGGTCTGGCTTTGGCGCTCATGTTGGGTATAAGCCCTTGGTACGGGTTTCTGGTCTGTTTTTCTGTTGCACTTGCGGGAATACTGACTTATCAGCAGCCGCTGGCGTCCTTTAGCGGAACGGTTGGTGCCATTAGTTTTGGTACCTTTTATGCCGCAGCGGCGTACGTTCTGCGCGGCTCGCTGGAAATCGATGTTGGTCTGCGTCAGCGACGAGACGTGGTCCGTTATGTGTCAGCGACTACGGTTGCTGCTTTAGGATCAACTGTCATTGGTGTTGCATGCTTGGCTGCGGACCACTCAATTCTCTGGAACGAATACTGGCATTCAGCGTCGACTTGGTTCCTTGGTGACGAGATCGGATTGCTGGGCGTCGCACCGTTTCTTCTCATCCATGTATTTCCATGGGTTCGAGAACAGTTCTCACCCAGGCCAGTTGAGCTCCAGCCAGAGAAGAAAAATTCCCGCAAAACGACATTTAAGATTGGCAGGCTCGTGGAAATGGGTGGCCAAGCCTCCACATTACTGGTTTTGCTCTGGGTGATGTTTGGATCGACATTTGGTCGGTTTGAGTTGTTTTATCTGGCCTTCATTCCGACCATTTGGATAGCAATGCGTCAGGGAATTCGGAGAGTAGTCATTGGATTGTTGGCTCTGAATTTTGGCATCGTGGTCGCATTGCGTTTCTTTCCGCCAATACCAGGTCTGCTCGTCAAGGTAGGTCTTCTCATGTTTGTAGTCTCGGCAGCGGGACTAATCGTGGGATCGGCAGTAAGCGAGCGACACCGCATCGCCGTTGAACTGCTTCAACGCAGCGCCGAATTGGTAGGCGTGAATACTCGGTTGCTGACTGCCAAAGACGCCGCCGAGGCAGCGAACCGTGCCAAGAGCGAGTTTCTGGCCAACATGAGCCACGAGATCCGCACCCCCATCAACGGCATCATGGGCATGACCGAATTGGCCTTGGATACAGAACTGAACACCGAACAGCAGGAATATCTGCTGCTGGTGAAGTCTTCCGGCGAATCGCTGTTATCCGTGATCAATGACATTCTGGATTTCTCCAAGGTGGAATCGGGCAAGCTGGATCTGGAGATGATCGAATTCGATCTCTACGACTGCGTCGGCGAGACCATG
>Ga0209118_1001245_pt1 | contig 12186 bp, 9 predicted proteins | sample BlaSpr_A8_Ref_M1_FD_187988 | JGI IMG/M metagenome (GOLD analysis project Ga0209118, IMG submission 187988) | Forest soil microbial communities from Thunder Bay, Ontario, Canada - Black Spruce, Ontario site 2_A8_Ref_M1 (SPAdes) (version 2) | ecosystem: Environmental > Terrestrial > Soil > Boreal...
CGCCTCGAGCAAGTGCACCAGGGACTCGGCGCCATGCGACAACTGGCGAGCGACGTCGGCGGTTTGCAGAGAATCCTCGCCAACGTGAAGACGCGCGGCGGCTGGGGCGAAGTGCAACTCGGGAATTTGCTCGAGCAAGTCCTGACCGCGGATCAATTCTCGCGGAACGTTCAGACCCGCGATGAAAGCGGCGAGCGCGTCGATTTCGCCATCAAACTGCCGGGCGATGAAAACGGCGCACCGGTCTGGTTGCCAATCGACGCGAAATTTCCGACCGAAGATTATCAGCGGCTGATCGCGGCCCAGGACAAGGGCGATGCCGATTTGATCGAGGGCGCAATGAAAGGGCTCGAGACGCAGTTGCGAAAAAACGCGAAAGACGTTTGCGCGAAATACATCAACCCGCCGCGCACGACCGATTTCGCGCTCATGTTTTTGCCGACGGAAGGACTTTACGCGGAAGCGATCCGTCGCGTTGGATTGGTCGAACAAGTGCAGCGCGATTGCCGGGTGATTTTCGCCGGGCCGACGACACTGGCGGCGTTGCTCAACAGTTTGCAGATGGGTTTTCGCACTCTTGCCATTCAAAAACGCTCGAGCGAAGTCTGGAATTTGCTCGCGGGGGTTAAGACCGAATTTGGAAAGTTTGGCGAAGCTTTGTCCAGCGTGAAGGACAAGCTCGATCAGGCCGCACGGAAAATGGAAGACGTCGACGTGCGTTCGCGCGCGATCACGAAGAAACTGCGCGACGTGGAAGAATTGCCGGACAATCCGCAGCCGCTTCTGCCCGAATTGTTATCGGGGGACGATCTCTGAACTTGACGGCTTTAAGCCGTCAAGTTTCAGCGGCGGCGTGGACAGAGGAGGCGCGGCGGCTACAGGACTTCGTCCCACTTCGCTTTGTCTTTGAGCAGCACTTCGCGGAGGAGGCGGATCGGCAGCATTCCGTGGTTCAACATTTCGTCGTGGAATTTCTTGAGCGAAAATTTGTCGCCTTCCTGTTCCTGGTAATCTTTTCGCAGCTTCAGGATTTGCAGTTTGCCCAGGGTGTAATTGAGGTAGCCGATGTCGAACGTCCCGCGCATCGCCTCGGCTCGCGCCGGTTTCTCTTCGTAATAGCAATTCTCCTGGAAGAATTTCGTCGCGTCATCCACCGACATTCCTTGCGTGTGCATCTGAATGGAAACGCAGAGCCGGCAGAGACGCAGCATCGCCTGTTGCGCCTGCGCCATCCGATATTTCGCGGCGTGCTTTACCTCTTCTTCTTTTGGCGTCGGCCCGCCCGCACTGCCGAAGCCTTCATCGACAACCATCTTTTCGCAGTAATGCGCCCAGCCTTCGACAAAGGAGGTCGTGCCGAAAATCTTTTCCGCTTTCGTTGCCTTCGACGCATTCAGATGCAGGAACTGCACGTAATGGCCCGGATAAGTTTCGTGAATCGAAATGATATCCGCGCTGTAGGAATTGAATGACGTCAGCCACTCGTTCTTCTGCGGCTCGGGCCAATCGTTCTCGGCCGGCGTGATGTAGAAATACGCGTCGGTCGCCCGCTTCTCGAACGGCCCGGGCGTATCCATCGAAGCGAAACTGGTCGCGCGCCGATACTGCGGCGTCTCTTTCACCTGCGCGCGCACGTCGGATGGGATCGTGACCAGCTTGTGGTCGGCGACATATTTGCGGATGGCATCCAGCTTCTTGGTCACCTCGGGAATCAGGTTTTCGTTCGTCGGATGTTCGCTCTGGATTTGCTTGAAAACCTCCGGCGCGGGTTTGCTTTCATCGATCTTCTTTGCAGCCTCGGCGAAAACGATCTGCTCGTTTTTCAGCTCCGCCAATCCGAGCTCGAGGATTTTTGCCGGCGGCAGATTGACCATCTCCGTCTCGGCGAGAAAGCGCTGATATTTCTCCTCGCCGATCGCAAACTGCGGCGTGGCCTTCGGCAATTTTTCCTTTTCGAGCCAGGCGGCATAATCGGCCAGCGCCATGGCGGCACGGCGGTTCGATTGCAGAAAGGTGACGCGCAAAGTCTCGTCCTTCAAGTCGGCGATGGCCTCGACGAGATTTTTTTTGAGGAACTCGGATGAGCCGCGCGCGATCTGGATGGCCAGCTCGACGTACGGCTTCGGCAACACCTCGGCGAGATTCGTTTTCGCGGCGATCATGATATTGGGCGCCTGGTTCTCGACGACGATGATGCTGCGGACCCGATCTTCGATCGGCGCGTATTTGCGTTTCACATACACGCTCACGTCAATGGCGCGCGCGTAGCTCATCGGGTTGTGCTCATAGGTCGTCATATCCTGCATGAGGAATAGCTCCTTTCGGATCGCGGCCTGGAGCAGGCGGAGATCGATCGCGGCGCGCGGGCTGAGTTTGTCCGGTTCGAATTTTTTCAGGCGATCGTCGAAGCGTCGCAACCGTGCCAGCTCGGCATCGATGGCGAGCCGCGTGTATTCGAAGATCCGGCCATCGTATTCGTGGAAACCGAGCGCGGTGCCCTGGAGCGGCCGGGCCGCGAGATAACCGCGGATGAATTCGTCGGCGACGACGTCGAGTTCGGCATCGGGTTTAAGCGTGGGGGCGCTCCGAGTTGGCGATGGTTTAGGCGAAGGGGAAGGAGAGGAAGCGATGGCTGGGGAGGGGGAAGATCTTGGTTTAGCGGGAACGGACGCGGCCGGCTTTGCCGAAGGAGTGGGCGACGGTTTCGGCAGTGGCTTTAGCGGACCGATCGGTTTCAGCGGCGAGGAAGGGGCCGGTTTCGCCTCCGACTTCGGAGGGGGCGAAGGCGAGGGTGCGGCCTGCACGCTAATCCAACAGAACAGACCAGCGCAGGAGAGAATGGCCGGACCATGCCGCCGTAAATTCTTCATGAACACCGCTCACCCTAACGAGGAGGTCGTCTCCTTCAAACGGCAACGGCGCCGCCCGGCCTGCTTTGCGCGTTGCGAATTTTCACGCAATAAACGATGATGGGCGCGCGCCCGGCACCATTATCCTATGAAGCGTCGCCTCTTGTTCAGCACCTTCGCGTGCCTCGTCCTTTTCAATGTTCTGCTCGGCGTCCGGGTTTATACGGCTCACGCCGCGGGCGGGGATGACGACAGCGGTTACGCGCAGATCTCGGTTTTCGCCAAAGCGGTCCAGTTGCTCCGGCAGGATTACGTGGACGGCAACAAGACCAGCTATCACGACCTGATTTACGCCGCGATGAAAGGCATGCTCGCGTCGCTCGATCCGCACAGTCAGTTCATGGATCCGAACGACTTCAAGGACATGCAGGACGACACCCGGAGCCGGTTCAACGGCCTCGGCATCGAGGTCGCGGTGAAAGGCGGATTGCTCACGGTCATCACGCCGATGGAAGACACGCCGGCGGCTAAGGCGGGCATTCTTTCCGGCGACCAGATCCTGCGCATCAACGGGAACTCCACCGAGAAAATGGATTTGCAGGACGCGGTCAATTTCCTCCGCGGCACGACCGGACAAAAAGTGACGCTGACAATTCTGCGGCCTTCGACCAAGGAGATCAAAGATTTCGCGCTCGAACGGACGGAGATAAAAATCCAGAGCGTCAAAGGAACCAAGATCCTCGACGCGGATTTGAGCGGGTCGTTCAAGATCGGCTACATCCGCTTGATTCAATTCAACGAGCCGACCGCGGAGGAATTGGCGAAAGCGATCGATGAATTGCAGAAGCAGGGGATGCAGGCGCTGGTGCTCGACCTGCGCAATAATCCCGGCGGACTCCTCAACGTCGCGGTCGATGTCTGCGGACAATTTCTGCCGCCGGGCACGAAGGTCGTCTCGACCCAGGGGCGCGTGGCGTCGCAGCAGCACGACTATTCCACTTCGAGCAGCATGAAGGAGCGGCCGCGTTTTCCGCTCGCCATTCTTGTGAACGAAGGGAGCGCGAGCGGCTCGGAGATCGTGGCGGGCGCGATGAAGGATTTGAAGCGGGCCATTCTAGTGGGCGAAACCACGTTCGGAAAAGGTTCGGTCCAGAATGTCGTGCAACTGCCGGACGGTTCGGCCTTGCGTTTCACGACCGCGAAATATTACACGCCCAGCAAGCAGGTCATTCACGGGAATGGCGTCGTGCCCAACATTCGTGTGCCGATGACCGCGGAACAGGAACGCGCGCTTTTCGCGATGCGGAGCGCGGAGAACGTGAAGCCGGAGGACGAGAAGAACCTGATCAAGACGAAAGACCCGCAGATGCTCCGCGCGATCGACGCGCTCAAAGGCGTGATGGTCTATGCGCGCGAGACCGCGCCGAAGGTGGAGCCGGTGAAGAAGTAGCACAGGCATCTTGCCTGTGGGGCAAACAGGCGTCTCGGCCGTTCTTTTCTTGTTTTATATCAGGCAAGATGCCTGTGCTACCGTCGAAGGCATCGATGCACGCCATTCTCGCGATCGAAACTTCCTGCGACGAAACCGCCGTCGCGATTCTGCGCGGACACAAATTGCTCGCAAGCGAGGTCGCGTCGCAGAGAGAGCACGAAGCCTATGGCGGCGTCGTTCCCGAGGTCGCCTCGCGGAATCATCTGGTGCACGCGCCTCGTCTTCTCGAGAGCGCAGTGAAAAAGTCAGGTGTGGCGCTCGGTGAAATAGACGCGTTCGCGGCGACGGCTGGGCCGGGACTCGCGAGCTCGCTCATGATCGGCGCGTCCATCGCGAAGGGTCTCGCGCTGGGTTTCGCGAAACCGTATCTCGCGATAAACCATCTCGAAGGCCACCTGCTCTCGCCCTTTTTCGCCGGAGATTTTGAAATCGCGCCGAACGTGTCGCTCATCGTGAGTGGAGGACACACGCTCCTCGTCGATGTGCGCGGTGTAGGGCAATACCGCATCCTCGGACGGACGGTGGATGACGCCGCGGGCGAAGCGTTCGACAAAGTGGCGAAGATGCTCGGGCTCGGTTATCCCGGCGGTCCGGAGATCGAGCGGCGGGCGTTATCCGGTAACCCCGCGCGTTTCGATTTTCCGCGGAGCATGCTCGACTCCGGCGACGATAATTTCAGCTTCAGCGGATTGAAGACCTCGGTCCGATATCAGATCGCGAAACTGGATCGGATGGATGAGAAGCTTGTCGACGATCTCTGCGCGTCGTTTCAACGCGCGGTGGTGGAAGTACTCGTGAAGAAAACATTGCGCGCAGCGCGAAATTGCGGCGCCAAAATCGTGACGGTAAGCGGCGGGGTGAGTTGCAATCGGGAGTTGCGCGCGCAGTTGCAGGACGCTTGCGATCGCGCGGGGATCAGGTTTCTCCCCGTGGCGTCCGAACTTTCCACGGACAACGCCGCCATGATCGCGTTTGCTGCGTCGCTGCGATTGGACGCAGGTTTTAGCTCGGAGTTGACGCAGGAGATCGATCCGAATCTCGCGTTGGCGTGATTCGCGATGGGGAGCGCAGGCTGCCAGCCTGCACTTTTCGGCAGCTTGCCGAAAAGCCGGGATTTCCGTTTGTCCTAATTCTGTGATGCGCCGGCAAGGCTGCCGGCTAATGCAGGCTGGCAGCCTGCGCTCCCCAGAGCTCAATACTCCCGCCGCAACAAATAATCGGCGAGGGCGCGCAAAGTAGTCGCGCGTTCACCCAACGATTCGAGCGCGCGGTGCGCTTTCGAGGTCAGGCGCCGCGCTTCGGCCCGAGATTTCTCCAATCCGATCACCGCGGGATACGTCGCTTTTTTCGCCGTGATATCTTTGCCGGCGCTTTTGCCCAGTTTTTCCGACGTCTGGGTCACGTCGAGGATGTCGTCGATGACCTGGAACGCCAACCCCAACGCGCGACCAAATGCAGTGACGGCCGTTAACTGCCTCGGACTGGCATTTGCCGCCATCGCGCCCAAACGAACGGAAGCCGTCAGCAGCGCCGCGGTTTTGTTTTCATGAATGTAGCGCAACTGCGCGCGGTTGATGCGGCGGCCCTCGGCTTCGAGATCGGCCACCTGACCGGCGATCAGTTTCTGGCTGCCGGCCGCGGTGGCGATTTCACGGAGGATCTCGCGGAGATCATAGCGCGGGGTGCTCTTAGCGTGCACGGCAATTTCGAACGCAATCGTCAAGAGTGCGTCACCGGCCAGGATGGCGATGCCATCTCCGAAAACTTTGTGACAGGTGGCGCGGCCGCGGCGGAGATCGTCGTTATCCATGCTCGGGAGATCGTCATGAACGAGTGAGTAGGTGTGGATGCATTCCAGAGCGCAGGCCAGCGGCAAGGCCGCGCTGATTTCGCCCCCGCACGCTTCAGCCGCGGCGAGACAAAGAATCGGACGAAGCCGTTTGCCGCCCGCGAACAAGCTGTAACGCATCGCCTTGTGAATCGTGGCCGGTGGGGTCGATTCCTTCGGCAGAAAACGATCGAGGGCGCGATCGACTTCTTTCTGCCGGGCGACGAGATAGCGCTGCAATTCCATCGAGCCGCAATGTGAAACTCCTGCGGGGCTTGGCAACGGAAAACGTCTAGACTCCTAACCTGTCCAGGTCGGGCGCGATCCCCAAGCGATTTGCCGAGGTCCTGAGAACGCTCGCTGTTTCTTGGGACGTTTTGCGCGCGGAACATAGGCTTTCAGCCTGTGCGCCCCACGGACATGTTGTCCGTGTTTGTGGAAGAAACGTAGAGTCAGCGGGGTGAAACCCCGCTGGGCGCACAGATTTGGAAATCTATGTTCCGGCCCGCGCACGGATGCGTTTGAGGTCGCTCGGTCAAAATATCCTCTAATTTTCGGCGGACTCGCGCGTTAGACTTGGTGAGAACAAATGCACAGCGTCCAAGTCGAGGCGGTAAAGATCGAGGGCCAGGAAATGGACGCGCTGATGAAGCGCTTTGAACGGCCCCTCCTCCAATACGCAACGCGGATCCTGGGCGACAGCGACCGTGCGCGGGACGTGGTTCAGGAAACTTTTGTGAAATTGCAAAATGAAAGACGAGCGGAACTCGACGGCGCCCCGGCGAAATGGCTCTTCACCGTCTGCCGCAATGGCGCCCTGAATATTTGCCGCAAAGAAAAGCGCATGACTTATCTCGACCAGGAACTTCTCGAAACGCGCGCGAGCGATCAGCCCGCGCCGTCCGAGAAGCTCGAAGCGAAAGAAGCGACCGGTTTTCTCCTTCGCATTCTCGGCACGCTCCCGCCGCGGCAGCAGGAAGTGCTGCAATTGAAATTTCAAAACGATCTTAGTTACCAGCAAATCAGCGAAATCACGCAGTTATCGGTCAGCAATGTCGGCGTGCTCATTCACAACGCGCTCAAGACTCTGCGGCAACGTTACGCGCAAACCGCGAAAGATTTCCTGCCGTTCACACCTCGAATCGTCTCATGAAAATAAACCTCGATGACCCCAACCTGACTGCTTTCGCCCTCGGCGAACTCACCGGCGCGGAGCGAACCACGATGGAGCAGTCTATCGCGTCCTCGCCCGAAGCGCAGGAGTTCGTGGCGGAAACGCGACAACTCGCGCGGCTCCTGAAAGCGGATTACGTCGCCGATGCCCAACTGCCTCCAGAGCGTTTGCCGAATGTCGTGGCGATGAGGGAGCAGCGCCGTCTCTGGTCCTCCACGCAATGGGGCTCACTCGCGGCGGCTCTGGCGATTTTCGCGGTGATCGCAGCGTTCGCCGTCACGATGATTCGCCGGGAAGGTGGAACATTTCCTCAGCCTGGCCCTTCGACGGTGAACCTCCCTGTGAAAGCGCCTCTTCCTGAAGCAACGATCGAAGCCGAAGCGCCGCCGGTCGAACAAACCTACGCGTATCAGCAACCGTCCGCGACCGTTCCATCGGATGAAAAATCAGAAGTTCCGGCCGCACCGCCGGAGGTCATGGCCGACAAGCCCACGGCGGACATGAAAAGTTACGGCTACACCGGCGCCGGCAAGACAAAGGTTCCCGCCGCGCCGATGAAGCGCATGATGTCGCGGAATGGCGTGCTCGAAGAAGGCGAGTTGCCCTCGCGCTATCGCCAGGATTTCAACACGGCGACCTACGATCATGTGGACGAGAATCCGTTTCTCCCCGCGGCGAGTAATCCACTTTCGACCTTCTCGATCGACGTTGACACCGCTTCGTATTCGAACATCCGCCGCTTCATCAACTCCGGCTCGCTCCCGCCGAAGGACGCGGTCCGCGTGGAAGAGATGATCAATTATTTCAGCTACGATTATCACGAGCCGGAAGGCGACAAGCCGTTCTCGATCGATCTCGATTCCACCGCGTGCCCGTGGGATCCAACCCACCGGCTCGTGCGGATCGGGTTGAAAGGCCGCGAAGTCGCGAATGACAAACGGCCCGCGAGCAATCTGGTTTTCCTTCTCGATGTCTCGGGCTCGATGATGCCGGCCGAGCGATTGCCGCTGGTGAAACAGGCGATGCGTTTGCTCGTGGAAAAGCTGTCGGAGAAGGACCGGGTCGCGATCGTGATTTACGCCGGCGGCTCCGGGTTGGCGCTCCAATCCACGACCGGCGATCGGAAAGAGGTGATCATGCGCGCGCTGGAGGAATTGAAAGCCGGCGGTTCGACCAATGGCGCCGAAGGGATCGAGCTGGCTTACAAAGTCGCGCTGGAAAATTTCATCAAGGGCGGGGTAAATCGCGTGATTCTCGCGACGGACGGCGACTTCAATATCGGCGTGACGAACCAGGGCGATCTGATTCGTTTGATCGAAACGAAAGCGAAGAGCGGCGTTTTCCTCAGCGTCCTCGGCGTCGGCACCGACAACTTGAAGGATTCCACGATGCAGAAGCTGGCCGACAAGGGGAACGGCAATTACGCCTACCTCGATTCGATCGACGAAGCACGCAAAGTTCTCGTGCAACAAATCAATGGGACGCTGATGACGATCGCGAAAGACGTGAAGATCCAGGTGGAATTCAATCCGGCGCGGGTCGCGTCCTACCGGCTGATCGGATACGAGAAGCGGATGTTGCGGAAGGAAGATTTCAACAACGACAAGGTGGATGCGGGCGAGATCGGCGCCGGGCACACGGTGACGGCGTTGTATGAAATCGTGCCGGCCGGGACGGGGGCGACCGATCCGGCGGCGAGTGTGCCGCCGGTGGACCCGTTGAAATATCAATCGCCGAATCCGAACGCGGCGGCGACGACTTACGTCGATCCGAAACGCTCGGGGGAAACGCTGACGGTGAAACTGCGTTACAAGAAACCGGACGGCGATACGAGTGAACTGACGGAGCGCTCGTTTACCGACAACGGCTCGAAGTTTGAGAACGCGCCGGCGGATTTGAAATTCGCCGCGGCGGTGGCGGAATTCGGAATGATTCTGCGCGATTCCGCGCACAAGGGGAACGGCACGCTCGGCGCGGTGATCGAGTGGGCGATGGAAGGAAAGGGCCGGGACGCGGCGGGTTATCGCGCAGGATTCATCGAGATGGCGCGCAAAGCGCAAACATTGAAACCGCGGGAAGGCTGAGGCGTTGACATAAGAGCGCGCCAAATTGCGTTGTCATCCCGAGCCGCGCAGACGGCGAGGGACCTCGCAACTGCAATTTGCTTCATCTTGAAACACCACGCCGGCTTTGACGCATACGTCCGATATAGCGCGAAAGCGGTAGAGCGCATGTGAGGTCCCTCGCCGTCTGCGCGGCTCGGGATGACACGCGAAAGAGTTCGTTGCGTTATATCGTTACTGTGGTAACAATATAACATGAGAAGAACGAAAACGGCGGAACGCAAGCGGGTCGTCCGGGTCCAGGTGGGCGCGCGGATGGAGAAGACGCTCGTGAAAGTCCTGAAAGGTCTGGCGGAATACCTCGACATCTCGCTGGGCGATTTGCTGGAGGGGATGGCGCTGCACGCGCTGGAAGGCAAGGCGCCGTTCAGCAAAGAAACTCTCGCCCACGTGGGCCGATTCAAAACCGTCTACGGTCTCGGCTTGACCGCGAAGGACAGTCACCAGCTCGTCGAGCGCCGCGATGAAAAGCGTTGAGCGATCGGTGGACAACGAGCTGATCGCATTCGAAACGGGCGCGCTCGATCCGGCCAGGTTTCCACACCTGGAACATGTCCGGCTCGGTTACGAAATGCTGGGGCGCTATGCGTTCAGCGAAGCCGTCGCGCGTTTTGCCCGGGGCTTGAGATTGCTCGCAACGAAAGCGGGACGGCCGGAAGTTTATCACGAGACCATCACGGTGGCGTTCCTCGCGGTGATCGGCGAGCGGCGCGGGCGCGTGCAACATGAGGATTGGTGCGACTTCAAAGCGAAGAACGGCGACTTGCTCGACAAGCGTTGTCTCGAAAGATGGTACGATGCGGATCGGCTGCGCTCCGATCTCGCACGCAAAACATTTTGCCTCCCGGATCCTTCAAGGCATTGTGTCATCCTGAGCGAAGCGCCAGCGGAGTCGAAGGACCCCGTGGCAATCATCCCCGACGTCCCACGGGGTTCCTCGACTGCGTTCCGCTTCGCTTCACTTCGCTCGGAATGACGCAAGGGTAATCAGATTTCCTCGAGCGCCGCTGGCTCGGCCTCGCTTTTCACACGCATGGCCAGGAACGCGCCCAAGAGGAGAATGGCCGCGCTCCAGATTTGGGCGGGCGTGAGGCGCTCGCCGAAAAAGAGCGCCGACAATCCGAGCGCGCCCGCTGGACAAAGAAGCTGCAAAGTCTGCGAGAGGGCGACGCCGACCTGGCGGATGGCGACGTAATACAGGATGTGGGCCAGGCTGATGCAGGTCACGGCCGAGACGATGAGAATCAGATTCACGCTGGCGCCGGCGTGGAGCGGAGTGCCGATTCTTCCGAAGGCCAGAGTAAGCGGCAGAAGCAGCGCCGAAGTGATGAAGCTGATCAAGCCGAAGCTCCGGATCGGACCAAGCTGGGCTGACGGCCGCTTTACCAGCACACTATAGAGAGCCCAGCAGAAGCTTGCCGTGAAGGCGATGGCCACTCCCTGAATTGCGATGTTCCCGCCGGCGCGCCCCGGTTGAAACCAGAGCACGCCCACCGCCCCGATCAGGCCTAGCAGCGTTCCAAGTTGAAACTGCCATTGGCGAATGATCCATCGTTCCTCCGGAAAAAAAATCAGCGCGAGGAGCGTGCTGATGATGACGGAACTGCGAATAAAGATGGCATAAACGCCCGGCCCCATGTGGAAGAGCGCGACGGTTTGGGTAATTTGATGCACCACATTCGGAAGCGCTGGGATGAGGCAGGCGAGGACGAGGCGGCGATCGAGGCGTGGGCCGCTGCCGCGAAAGTGGTAGAGCACGAATGGCATCACGGCGATAAAGGCGACGAGGTAACGGTAAAAATTTTGCGCCCAAGGGTCGTAGAAACGGTTGAGATAGAATTGAAAAAGAGACGGCGTCGACCAGATGACGACGGTCGCGAGGATGGCGGCGTAGCGTTTCGAAAAGCTTTCGTCCTCGTGTTTCATCAGGTTCTCCGGCGCCCGCGGACCCGCGGCCCGATTTCAAAGAAAGCAGCGCTGGCTTGCAATCGTTTAACGCTTCCCTCTAATAAGCGGACGAACATGAAAACCTGCAAAGTTGGAACGGTCATTATTCTCGCGCTCGCGTTCGCCGCGTTTCCGAGCGGAGTTTTGTATGCGAAAAAGCGGGCGCCGCAGAGCGCGGGCAACGCCCCCGCGGCCAATCCCAAGGACCCGGGCGGACATTCGGCCCGGGGATTTGAGGCGGCGAAGAAGCGTGATTACGAAACAGCGATCGCCGAATTCAGCAAAGCGATTGAGGCCGAGCCGAAGGATGCGAAGAATTATTTCAACCGCGGGACGGCCTATCGCGGCGTCAACAAGATGAACGAAGCGATCGCGGACTACACGAAAGCGATCGAGATCGACCCTAAGAATGTGCCGGCTTACGTCGGCCGCGGCGAAGCGCTCCTGGTGCAGAAGCAACTGGACCAGGCGTTGGCGGATTTTGACAAAGCCATCCAAATCGCGCCGAACGACCCCAACGCCCGGCGCTTTCGCGGTTTCGTTTTCATCTCGAAAGGCGAATGGCAGAAAGCGATCGATGATTACACCGTGGTGATCCAAAGAGTGCCGGAAGATGGGGGCGCTTACGAACGGCGCGCCTTCGCCTACCGGAACCTGAAGAAATTCAAGGAAGCCATCGCCGATTACACCAAGGCGATCGCGATCGACCCGAAGGATCCCGAGGGATATCGGCACCGGGCCGTGGCCTTTACTATGGCGGGTGACAGCAAGAA
>Ga0209118_1001246_pt1 | contig 12182 bp, 11 predicted proteins | sample BlaSpr_A8_Ref_M1_FD_187988 | JGI IMG/M metagenome (GOLD analysis project Ga0209118, IMG submission 187988) | Forest soil microbial communities from Thunder Bay, Ontario, Canada - Black Spruce, Ontario site 2_A8_Ref_M1 (SPAdes) (version 2) | ecosystem: Environmental > Terrestrial > Soil > Boreal...
TGCGCGCGTACGGCGCGACCGAGGCAGACGACCCGGCGCCGCCACTCCAGAACCCGGTGCGTGCAGCCCTCGGCGGCCTCGCGATGGGTGCTCGGAATCGCAACTTCTGGCTGCTGGCCGGCAGCTTCTTCATCTGCGGCGCCAGCACCAACGGACTGATCGGGACCCACCTCATTCCGGCCTCGATCGACCACGGCATGCCGGAGGTGACGGCGGCCAGCCTGCTGGCGTTCATCGGCGTGTTCGATGTGGCCGGGACGATGATCTCCGGGTGGCTGACCGATCGCCTCGACTCGCGATGGCTGCTGTTCTGGTACTACGGGCTGCGCGGGCTGTCGCTTCTCTTTCTGCCGTACGCATTCGGGATGCAGTACTTCGGTCTGTTTTTGTTCATCGTCTTTTACGGACTGGACTGGGTGGCGACGGTCCCGCCGACTGTGGCGCTCACCGCGGACACGTTCGGCCGGCGCAACCTGGGCGTGGTCTACGGCTGGATCTTCGCGTCGCACCAGATGGGGGCGGCCTCCGCAGCGTTCGCCGCCGGCGCGGTCCGCACTTACTTCGGCGATTACCAGCTAGCGTTCATGACCTCCGGCCTGCTGTGCCTTCTCGCGGCCGGGCTCGTGATCCGGATCGGCCGCTCCTCGCGCCAGGCGGTCGAGACGCCGGCGCCCCTACCCGCGCCGTCGTACTGAAGCGCTTCGTCATCGCGACCGCGGCCGGCGCGGCGCTCGCCTTGCTGCCGGTGGTTGCGCTGGCTCATGCGCGGCTCGTCATCTCCGATCCAGCGCCCGGGGCCGTGCTGGACACGGCGCCCGCCACGGTCGACCTTGTCTTCTCGGAGCCTGTCACACCGGCGGGCAGGGGCATCAACGTGTACGGGCCGGATGGGCGGCTCGCTTCGATTGGCTCTGCTCGCGTGCGTGGCGAGGGGATGTCGGTGGGTGTTGGCGGCTCGCTTGCGGGCACCTACGCGGTGGTGTGGACCGTGGTCGCCTCCGACACGCATCCATCGCGCGGGGAGTTCACGTTCAGCGTCGGGCACGCGAGCCCGGTGCGGGCTCCGGGATTTGGCGGCGGGGATGTGGGCCTGGTGTCGCCTGTCGGATTGGTCTTGCAGGCGCTCGGCCGGTGGCTGCACTTCGCCGGCTACGCGCTCGGCTTTGGCGCGGCGACTTACGCGCTGTTTGTGGCCCGCGACCCCCGCCCCCTGCGTCTCGCCGGCGCTGGGGTTGCGCTGCTCCTCATCGCTGAGCCGCTGGCCCTGTTCGCGCAGACCGCAAGCCTCGACCCATCGCAAGCGTTTGACGGCGACGCGCTGACCGGCGCGCTGGCCTCGCCGTTCGGCCGCGTGCTTGGCTTGCGTTTGGGCGGGGCCCTGCTTCTGTGGGCGGTGCTGGGGGCGCTCCGCCAGGCGGCGTGGCTGCGCTGGGCGATCCCCGGATTGGGCGTCGTTTTGGCCCTGGTCGACGCGACCGCTGCCCACTCCACCCCGGCGCTGCCGCAGCCGCTGGGGCTCGTGTTGAACGCGCTGCACGTGGCGGCGATGGGCATCTGGCTCGGCGGGCTGGCTGCGTTTGCGATCGCGCCTTCGGGCGGTTTCGGGCGGGTGGCCGGCTGGTCGCTGAGCCTCCTCGTCGTGAGCGGGGCGGCGCTTGCCCTTCTTCATTTCAACTCTCCGCTCGAGCTGCTCACGACGCCGTACGGCGCCGCGCTCGCGATCAAGCTGCCGCTGGTGGCGATCGCGCTGTTCTTCGCGTGGAAAGCGCGACATCGCTGGGAGCTGGCCACGCTGCTGGTGGTGATCGGGGCGGCGTCGGTGGTGGTCTCGTTACCGCCACCGCGGTAGGGGCTAGATCGACGGGTTTGCGAGAGGCGCCTCGACCGGGAGATTGCCGTAGGTGTGCTTGACCGTCCGGCTGACGGTGTAGGCGCCGATCACGCAACCCAGCGCGCCGGCCACGCCGATCAAGGTGAGCACGAAGCGAAGGGAGTTCAGGACTATTTGCGACCCGATCCGGCCGGCCGTAGGCTCATGCCATGAACTTGCGGAGGGCGGCCCCAGGCTCGGTGGCGATTGCCCGCGGAGCGCGCACGAACCTTGCGCTGCTCGCCTTGCTTGCCGTGGCGTTTCTCACGGGCTGGATGGCGTTCGCGTACGCGACCGCGCCGGCGCGGTGGTCGTTGGTTGTTCACGCCGCGGGTGGCTTTGCGATCCTCGCCCTGCTGCCGTGGAAGTCGATGATCGCGCGGCGCGGGCTACGCCGCCCGCAGCCGGGTCGATGGGCGTCTGTGCTTTTTGGGGTGCTCGTGCTGGTGTCGCTGGTGGCGGGCCTCCTCCATTCCACAGGCGCGCTGGTCTACATCGGACCGCTCACCGCAATGGACTTTCACGTTGGCGCTGCGATCGCCGCAGTGCCGCTTGCGATCTGGCACGTGGTCGCGCGGCGCGTCCGCGTGCGTTCAACTGATCTCTCGCGGCGCAACGTGCTTCGCGGTGGGGCAGCCGTCGCGGGCGCCGCCATTGCGTATGCGGCGAGCGAGCTCGTAGTCAAGGCGACTGGTCTGCCGGGCGCTGCGCGCCGCTTCACTGGCTCGTACGAGGCGGGCTCGTTTCAGCCAGGCCTGATGCCGGTCAGCTCGTGGTTGTTCGATGCGATCCCGGGTATCGACCAGACGGCGTGGCGACTGAGGGCGGGCGGCCGCGAGTGGTCGTATGACGAGGTCTTCGCGTTCGACGATCGGATGACGGCGACGCTGGACTGCACCGGGGGTTTCTATTCGACACAGGAGTGGGCGGGCGCGCGGCTGGATCGCCTGATCGGCCGGCCGGATGGCGGATCGATTCGGGTTGTGTCATCCACCGGCTATGACCGCCGTTTTCCGGTTGAAAGCGCCGGCACGTTGCTGCTGGCGACCCGCGCCGGCGGCCGGCCGTTGGACCCGGGGCACGGGTTTCCCGCGCGCCTGATCGTGCCCGACGGACGGGGCTTCTGGTGGATCAAGTGGGTGACTTCAGTCGAGGTGGATGACCTCCCTCATTGGTGGCAGCCGCCGTTTCCGATTCAATGAGGCCTGACCAGCCGGCTGATCGAGAACACGGCGCCCTGCGGATCGGCGATGACTGAGCTCCTGAATCCAGGCGTGTCGTGCGGGGGGACGATGACGCTGCCGCCCAGGGCTGCCGCCCGAACAGCGGCCGCGTCGGCGTCATCGATCCAGAAATCCACGCTCCAACGCGGTTGCGCGGCGGCGCCGTTCGCGCCGGCCGCGATCGGGGCCATGACGCCCACCACGTCGCGGGGCACCGGCTGCGTCGGTTCGCCGCCGACATAGCCCGGCAGCCGCCAGAGCGTGACCGGACCAAACTGCTCCGGCTCCCAGCCGAAAACCGTGCCGTAGAAGGCCTTTGCCTTCTCGGTGTCGGCGACGTGGAGCGTGCTCATCGCCCATGCGCTCGGCTCGTTGACGAGCTGGGCGCCTTCGCGAGTGCCGGCCTCCCAGGCGCAGACCACAGCGCCAGATGGGTCGGCGAGCACCGCGAGGCGGCCCGCGGGCGGTGCGTCGACGGGCCCGTCCAGGACTCTGCCGCCGGCGTGCTTTGTCCTCTTCACGACGTCTTCGGTGTTGTCAACGCGGATGTATGTGACCCACGAGGGCCTCTGCGTACGGTCGGGCAGCGCACCGACGCCCGCCACATCGCGCCCTTTCAGTCGCCCGACAAAGTACTGGCCAGGCGGGTCGCCTGGCGTTTTACTCGGGATGCTGCCGGGCCCGGTGAAATCCCACCCGAAGACTGGGCCGTAGAAATCCAGGGCAGCCTGCACGTCAAGCTGCAGAGTTTCGACCCAGCACGGAACGCCCGCTGGGTATCGGTCGCGTTCGCTCATTCTGTCTCCTCCGATCAATTCCAGATTTGCCCTGCCCCACCCTCGGGTTCAGGCGATAGGAATAACCTATCACATAGTTGGAACATCCAACTACAATGGTGATGTGAGGGCGGACCGGCGAACTTATGGAGATCCGTGCGGGATCGCCCGCGCGCTCGACCTGCTTGGCGAACGGTGGGCCGTGCTCGTGGTGCGCGAGCTGGTGCTTGGACCCAAGCGCTTCACCGATCTTCGCAGCGGCTTGCCCGGACTGAGCCCAGATGTTCTCACCGAGCGGCTCAGAGACCTCGAGCAGGCGGGTGTGGTAATTCGTCGGACCCTGCCTCCGCCGGCGGGCTCTCGTGTGTACGAGCTGAGCGAATGGGGTCGCGAGCTCGAGCCGATCGTGATCGCGCTCGGGCGCTGGGGAAGCCGAGCGCCCTTTCCACCTGGAGCAGCGCAGCTCGGGATTGACGCATTCGTGCTGGCACTCAAGACTCTGTTCGATCCGTCGGCGGCCGGCGTACTGAGGGCTCGCTACGAGCTGCGGCTCGGCGAGCAGCGTTTTGACGCTCGCATCAACGGGAGGCGATTCGAGATCACGCGAGCGGGCGTCGAGCACCCTGACGCGGTCATCGAAGCGGATCCCGGCAGCCTCTCCGCGGTGCTGTGGCACCGCCGCCGCCTCGGTGACGCGCTGCGCTCGGGCGACGTCAAGATCGAGGGAAGCCGGGCCGCGGTCGAACGCTTTCTCCAGCTGTTTCCGCCGCCGAAGCCCGCTGCTGCCTAGTTGAGACCTTGCGTCGCGCTGCGGCGCATGTGCAGGCGAACCACCGTTCCATCCGGGATTGTCCGAATCTGAACCAGGTCGCACAACTGGTTCGCGAGCCACAGGCCTCGCGGCGCCGCGACAGACTCCGAAGGGCGCTCGCGATCAGCGAGTGCTTTGGCGAAGCGGCCGCGATCGCTGATCTCGCAGATCAGGGCGGATGTCTCTTGCCAGACCGTCAAGGTTCCCCGGCCGCCGCCGTGCTTGATGCTGTTCGTGGCGACCTCGTTGATCGCGACCACCAGCTCGGCGGCGCGCATCGCCCCAAGCCCAGCCGCGTCGGCGTGATGGGCCACGAGACTACGCACCGATGCCAGGTCGTTCGGACCGAAGGTAGTGCGGCCCAGCGCTGTGCCGCGCTGGGGCAGAGGGGCGTCGAACGGGGCACCGGACGCTTCCAGACCGCGAAACAGATCGCTGGGCTCGGCGTGACTGCCCTCGGTCACGAACTCATGGCTCCGGCGCGCCTCGTCGATCACCGCGGCGTCCAGCTTTTCCGTGTCGTACGGGCAGAGCAACCACCAGGGCCGGCCGCGCCCGAATGCCACGTTGAGAAGCGATTCGTGGCGCTGGCACTCGATGAGCTCGTCGGGCGTGCGCTCTTTCCAGATGGGTTCGCCAATCCCGCGTAGGCGTGTTGCGCCTTCATGCCGGCTGACGAAGTCCTGCCAGGCTGGAATGATGCGGGCGGGGTTCGCTCCCACGCCGGCCATGTCGGCGAACATCACCGCCTCCCCGTCGCCGCCCAGCGCCTCGCGCAGGATTTCGATCTTTGCCACCGATTCCACGACGAGCACCGGCTCGCCGGCTCGGATGCCATCGCGGATGAAAGGTACGGTGCCGGCGACAAACTGATCCGCGTTGGCGTAGAGCAGGGCTTCGTGCCGGAACCTGTCTGCTTCGTGGAGGTTGGTCATGTTCACGACACCACCACCAGGTGCGGGAGGTTCGCCCAGCCTGTCGCGGCCATGACCCGCTGCAGCAGGTAGGGTAATCCGTGGAGCATGAGCCGGCCCTGCTGCCGCGACTCGGCCGCTTCGATCAGGGACCTGATCCCGCTGACGTCGCAGAAGCTCAGCCCGCTCATGTCGAGGTGGATGTCCTCGACACCGGCAAACCCATTGCTCAGGAACTCCGCCACGGCGCGTGCGTTCGAGGAGTCGATCTCGCCGGCGAAGCAAAGCCCGACTGGTTCCTGCGTGCGCGTGACCACCAGGTGACTATCGGCGTACACCTTTCCCTCCCTTGTATCCGCCTGCTGCGGTGCCGCCCGGAGCTGGTTTCCCAAGTCTGTCTTGGCGTGGCTCGGCTGTCGCCGTACAAATGAAGGAGGCCGAGTCGAGCGCCTGCGCTAAGGGAGCGACGCCTCGATCACGTCGGCAGCCCGGAGATCGCCCGGCCGGGCCCGCTCGCGAAGCCGGCCGGCCACCCGACGCTTCGTCGCCGCGGTGCCGGCGGGACCGGTCTTGAACTTGATGTGGGTCCGGACCACACGCAGCCGCATGGTGGCGAGGCGGCGAAGGCGCGCGCCGTAGAAGTCGCCCATCTTGACGGGCTCGTACGAAGCGCCCGGTTCGTACGCGGCGAGCAGCCGGCTGAGGGCTCCGGCAACGTCGTCCGGATCCGTCGACGTGCGTTCGACGTCGCACTCGAACGCTACGGCTCGGAAATGGAGCGTGGCGCGGCCGGCGTCCTGTTCATCGACCCAGTTGTGGGGCGACCAGGCTAGAAAGTCCGAGACGAGAAAGGTGACGCGGGGATTGGCGCGGACCGCATCGAAAGTCGGGTCGGCCTGGACACAGTGCAGCTCGATGCTCTCGCCGGTTTTGACGAACGGCAGGATGCTGACCTGCGGGTAGCCATCGGGCGTGGAGGCAATCAGCGTGCCATGGCGCATCTCGGCGACGAATCTTTCGGCGGCTTCGAGGTCTGGCGGATAGTTCGAGCTCGCAAACACGCGCTCAAGTCTGGCACCCGGCGCCTGAGGCGTTCGTTGCTTGGTGGTCGTTTGCGTGGTGGCGGATGACGAAAGCCCCCCGAGGGTGACGCCTAGAACTTCACCCCTTACGAACGCCCAGGGGGCCCCCGTCACCTTGATTGTATGACGACCCCTCGAGGCTGCCCTTTCGCGAGCAGCCGGTTGCCTGGCTACTCTTCAGCCCCTCGCGTTCAGTGCAGTTTCTGTTCCAGGGCACGGTTGGCTTCCGCGAGCTCGACGTAAAGGCGGCGTGTGCGCAGCAGGTTGCGCACCCGGAGGACGACCTCCTGGCGGTCGAGAGGCTTGGTCAGAAAGTCGTCGGCGCCGAGGAGCAGAGCGCTGTTCCGGGCAGTCCTGCCTGTATCGCCGGTGAGCACGATCACCGGCAGAAAGCCGAGGCTCTCACGAGCGCTGCGCAGGCTTCGCAGGATTTCCAGACCGTCCGGCGCCGGCATATGTAGGTCCAGCAGAACGATGTCGGGCTCGAATTCAGCGAATACGCGCTCGACCTGGTTGGAATCGGTCAGGCTCTTTATCGCGCTGGCTTCGTCGCCGAGGAACGCTTCCAACATATCGACGTTGTCCTGGGCATCGTCGACGATCATGATCCGGTGCCGGATGATGGCACCCCTGTCCGCGCTCATGCGACGACCAGGACGTCGGCGCTGAGCGCCTCTTCGACCTTGGCGAGCAAAACGGGTTCGGTGAACGGCTTCTCGACCAGGAGAATGCCCTCCTCGAGGATCCCACCGTCGCCCAACATGGGTTGCGGGTAGCCGGACATGAACAAGACCCGAATCTCCGGGTGCAGCGCCACGACCCGCCTCGCCAGCTCCGGTCCTTGCATGTGCGGCATCACCACATCTGTCAGCAGCAGGTCAATCTTGCCAGCATGCCCCTTGAGCGCGTCCAGCGCTGCGGGGCCGGTGGCCGCGGTGATCACGCGGTAACCGTTCTTGGTGAGAATCAACTCGGTGATCTCTCGAAGGTCGTCGGCATCCTCGACGACGAGCAATGTTTTTGAAGCCTGGGTGCGCCGCGGCGGCGACTCGGCTCCTCTCGGCACCGTCGGTTCGTCCACCACCAGGAGTCTGGGTGCTTGGTCGGACGCGGGAAGCAGCACGTGGGCGCGCGTTCCAACGCCGAGCTCGGAGTAGATCGAGACGTCGCCCCCTGCCTGGTTGACGATCCCGTACACGGTCGCCAGTCCGAGACCTGTGCCATGCCCCTTGGGCTTCGTGGTGAAAAAAGGCTCGAACACCCGCAGCAGCGTCGCAGCATCCATCCCCGTTCCGCTATCCGTGACCCGGATCCTGACGTAGCGCCCAAGCTTCAAGCCCGGCCTTCCGGCCGCATAGGTGCTGTCGACGTTGACGTTTTCGCAGTCGATGGTCAGCTTGCCGCCATTGGGCATCGCGTCCCGGGCATTGACGGCCAGGTTTGTCAAGACCTGCTCGAGCTGTCCGGGATCCATCAGCGCGGGCCAGATGTCCTTACCGGGTGACGTGACGAACTCGATGTGCTCTCCGAGCGTGCGGCTCACCAGAGGCTCGAGCTCCGCAACCACGTGGTTTACGTCGATCGACTGTGGCCTGACCACCTCGCGCCGCGCGAAGGCCAGCAGCTGATGGGTCAGACGGGCGGCGCTCTCGCCGGCGCGCACGACGCGGTCCATGTCCTTGACCGCCAGCTGCAGGGCTGGGCTGGGCGACCCGTTCCCAGAAGCAAGCACCTTCTCCTTGGCGAAGATGGCGAAGTTCACGATCACGCCGAGCAGGTTGTTGAAGTCGTGCGCGACTCCACCCGCAAGCTGGCCGAGGCTCTCGAGGCGCTGAGCCTGGTTCAGCTGACGCTCCAGCTTCTCTCTCTGGGTCACGTCCTCGACCATCGAGACCCGAGCCGGGCGGCCTCCGTAGAGGACGTCGTACGTGGTGACGAGCACGCGGATCAGAGTGCCGTCTTTCTTGCGCACAGCAATCGGGCCGAACCTGACGTTGCTCGTACGACTACTTGCGGCAGCCACCTCAGCTTCATCTTCGGCGTCCCTGGGTGCGTAGAGGTCTGCGACGGAGAGCTCGGTCAGCTCCTGTCGTGAATAGCCAAAGGCGGCGGCGGCGGCGTCGTTGGCCTCGAGAAACCTATGCGTCTTAGGGTCGAAGAAGAGTGTTGGCAGGGGACTGCCGTCGAACAGGCGCATGTAGTTTTGCTGCGCGCTCTCGCGCTCGGCCCATTCATGCTTGAGCGAGGTGATGAGGGCATTGATGTCTTCGCCCAGATCGGCCACCTCGGATGGCCCGCCTGTCGGGACGGGCTGCGGGGATTCCAGGCCGCGTGAGGACCGTACCGACTTTCTCAGGAGCTCAATGGGTCGGACGATTCTGCGGTAGACGACCATGAGGCCCAGCAGCACTGCGATCAGGCCGGCGGCCACGATCTCGAACTGCTGGTTCTGAAGACGGGCCGCATCAGAAAGAGCGCTCGCCTTGTCCGCTCCAACGTAAACGTGCCAGCCTGCCGCGGTGACCGACGCTCGGCCATACCAGCGCGGCACGCCAGTTACGTCGTTCTGATTGGCGTCGCCGCCGGTTGGCGCAAACGACCTGCCAAGGAAGCTCGCGCCCGTCCACTTGCCCGAGTCGAGAGAACGCGCGACTATCGCGGAGCCGTCGCGGTTCGTGACCAGGAATTCGAGCTGATGAACTCCACTGCCGTATTCATTCGCGAGCTTCGGCCCGAGCGGCTTCAGGTCGAGGAACCATGCCAGAAACCCTTCCCCGGGAATCGGGTAGGCGTACACGGCGACCTGGTTGCCGTTGGCGGCATCGAGGATCGGCGCCGCGACGACGGGCGCGGAGGAGTTGAGCCAGGCGGCGCCGGCATAAGTCGACGCTTGACCCTGCTTCAGCGAAGAGCACACGACTGACCCATCGAGCCGGACGACGTCGATGTGTCCGGTGTCGAATGCGGCGATCGGTGCATAGCTCAGGTTGCACAATGCGGGATTGCGAAAGATCTGGCCGACGCTGGGGCTGGTGGCGGTCGGGGCCGAAATGGCCCGAAACGTGTCGAAGCCAATCGCGATTTGCTTGGCGGCCCTGTTCGCGGCGAAGCTGGCGTCCGCCACTGCTGCCTGCTTGGCGTCGGCCTCCGACTGGAAGTGCACAAAGGCTGCCGCTGCCACCGCGACCACGACCACGAGCAATGCAATCACTGCGAAGTCAGCCTGCAGCGGCCAGCTACGCTTTGGCGCCGGCGAATTTCCCTGAACCCCCACGCTTACGGTTTACCGGTGGCAATCGCAAAAGTCGCCATGCCGCGGTATGGGCTCCGCCGCCCTACAAATTGAGGGCGGATGACTTGGTGGACCCGAGGGGAGTCGAACCCCTGACCTTCTGACTGCCAGTCAGACGCGCTCCCAACTGCGCCACGGGCCCACGATGCCAGCCGAGATGTTGATGATACCGCCCACCTTCCACCCTCCTCTACGATCTCCTCTTGCCATGCAAACACGTGACGTCGCACGAAGCGAGGTGAAGGGTGGCGGCTACCTCGCCACGCCGGACGGAGCAGGTCCCCATCCCGGCGTGGTGGTGATCCACGAGGCGTACGGACTCAACGACAACATCAAGGACATCACGCGCCGGTTCGCGGAGGCCGGGTATGTAGCGCTTGCGGTAGATCTGTTCTCCGGCCGGAATCGCGCGGTTTGCATGGCCCGATACATGGGCGGGATGCTCCTTGGCTCAGTAAATCGATACGGGATCGACGACCTGAAAGCTGCGCTCACCTACCTCGCGAAGGATCGCACCGTGGACGCCAAACGCTTGGGAGCGATTGGGTTCTGCATGGGTGGCGGATTTGCGATCGCCTGGGCCTGCACCGACTCGCGACTGAAGGCGATCGCGCCCTTCTACGCCGCCAACCCGCGCCCCCTGGATGTCGTAGGCCGCCTATGTACTGTGGTCGGTTCTTATCCCGAGAAAGATTTCACCGCCAACGCGGGACGCGCCCTGGACAAGGCACTTGACCGGAACAATATCGCGCACGACATCAAGATCTATCCCGGCGCGCGCCATTCGTTTTTCAACGAGAAAGGCTCGACTTACAACCGCGCTGTCGCCGAAGACTCATGGACTCGGGTAATGAAATTTTTCGGCGAGCAGATCGGCGACCGGAAGGCGGTCTAGGCTAGGCCGACCGCCGCGGGCGCCACTGGCTGTTCGTGCGGCCCCGGCTCCGGTTGAATCGCGGAGCAGCAGTCGCGGGACCCGACCGCATCGGACGACCTTCGCGATAGATCCAGCTGCCTTCGTCGAGCAACTGTTTCGTGTCGATCTCGCGGATCTCAGGCGCTCCCTGGCGGCTGAGCTTCACCCAGGCTGGCTCGTCTTCCGGCGTAACGAACGTGAGCGCGCGGCCCAGCTCGCCCATACGCGCGGTGCGTCCAACGCGATGCGTGAGCCACTGTGCTGAATCGGGAAGCTCGAAGTTCACCACCAACCCGACGTTCACCACGTCGATTCCTCGAGCCGCAACGTTCGTCGCGACCAAGATCTGGCTGCGACCCTCGCGAAATGAGTTCATCGCCCGATCGCGCGTCAGCTGCGACAGATCCCCTTGCAGCTCCACCGTGTTGTGGCCCATCTGCCGGAGGCTGTGATTCAGCTTCTTCACACCGTGCTTGGTGCGGCCGAAGATGATCGCGCTGCCCTTGTGACGGCGCAGCAGCCGGCTCAGCGTCTGCAGCTTGTTCTCGCGATCGACGCGCAGCAACCCATGCTCCAGCCGCTCGGCATGGTCCGATGCGAGCCGCACCTGGACCGGTTCGTGCGTGTGCTTGTTGACCATCGAAGTAACCCAGCTCGGCATGGTCGCCGAGGCCAGCACGGTCTGCGGCTCGTAGGTCAGACCAAGGATCTTCTCGACCGAAGGCGCAAATCCCGCGTCGAGCATCTCGTCCGCCTCATCGAGAACGAGGTATTCGATGCGAGAGAGCGAGAGCTTCCCCTGGCCCAAGAGATCGATGATCCGTCCGGGTGTTCCGACAACCACGTCGACACCGTGCTTCAAAGCGAGCCGCTGCGTCGCATACCCGACGCCGCCGTACAGCACAGTGGTGCGAAGCTCGGGAGCGAGAGTGCGAAGCACCTTCTCGACCTGCAGCGCAAGCTCGCGTGTCGGAGTGACGATCAGCGCTCGCGGCCCGGCCCCCCCGCGCGGAAGCTTCTCGACCAGCGGAATGAGATAGGCGAGCGTCTTGCCCGAGCCTGTTTGCGCCTCCATGACCACGTCTCGACCTGCGAGCAGGGCCGGAATGGCCTCCGCCTGGACCTGGACGGGTTCGGAAATACCCTGTTTGGACAGGGCCGCGAGCAGGCGTGGGCTTACACCCGCTTCTGCGAAAGAGCCGAAAGTGCGCGGGCTCACGCCCGCTTCTGCGATTACTGGCAACGTATTCTCCTGATCCCTCTCTGGGTTCGTATTTGAATCGCGACGATCAGGACAC
>Ga0209118_1001247_pt1 | contig 12175 bp, 11 predicted proteins | sample BlaSpr_A8_Ref_M1_FD_187988 | JGI IMG/M metagenome (GOLD analysis project Ga0209118, IMG submission 187988) | Forest soil microbial communities from Thunder Bay, Ontario, Canada - Black Spruce, Ontario site 2_A8_Ref_M1 (SPAdes) (version 2) | ecosystem: Environmental > Terrestrial > Soil > Boreal...
TCGGGGAATTCAAACGCGTGGCTGGCGTGCTGGTCTCGGGCGACGCCAGCGCGCCGCGTGCGCTGGCCATCGACGCGCCATTGAGCGGGAGCGTTGTCGCAGGTTCCACGGCACCGGCGCTCACCGCGCCGGTATTGAAGCTGACGCCGGCCGCGACGGGAGCGGACACTGCGCTTTCACTCGGTACGGCAATCTTTTTTGCGCTCGTTGGCGGCGTGCTTCTCAATCTGATGCCGTGCGTGTTTCCGGTGCTCTCGCTCAAGATACTCGGCTTCGCTACGCATCGCGAAAACAACGCAGCGATGCGTCACCACGGCCTCGCATTCGGCGCCGGTGTCTTGGTGTCGTTCTGGTTGCTTGCCGGTGTCCTGATCGCCTTCCGCGCCGCGGGCCAGCAATTGGGCTGGGGGTTCCAGCTGCAATCGCCGGCGACGATCGCTGCCCTCGCGGTCCTCTTCTTTGTGCTCGCGCTGAACCTGTCCGGAGTGTTCGAGATTCGCCAGTTCGTACCCTCGTCGCTGGCCACGTGGAACGCGAAAAACCCACTGCTCAACGACGTGCTGTCCGGTGCGCTCGCCGTGGTGGTCGCGTCGCCCTGCTCGGCCCCATTCATGGGTGCCGCGCTCGGGTATGCGCTTGCCGGACCGACGGCCTCGACCTGGGTCGTGTTTACCGTGCTGGCGATCGGCATGGCGCTGCCCTATGTATTGCTCGCCTACTTCCCCACCTGGCGCAAAAGACTTCCCAAGCCAGGCGCGTGGATGCTGCGGCTCAAGCATTTGCTCGCGTTTCCGCTTTATGCGACGGTGCTGTGGCTTGCCTGGGTGCTCGGCGCGCAACTGGACAACGACGCCGTGTTGCGGCTCGGTATCACGCTGCTGCTGATCGCGCTCGGACTCTGGGCATGGCAAACGATGCGCACCGGCGGCGCTCGCGGCTGGGGCATTGCTGCCGCGGCGAGCATTGCCGGCGCGCTTGCCGTGGGCGGGCCGATCGTGGCAACCGCGGCATTGGACGCCGAGTCGAATGTCGCCAAGCGCTCAGCGGCCGATGGCCCGTGGAGCGAATATTCCGCCGCCCGCGTTTCGCAACTCGTCGCCGCGGGGCACCCGGTATTTGTCGAGTTCACCGCCGCGTGGTGCGTCACCTGCCAGGTCAACAAGCGGCTGGTGCTGGATACCGATGCGGTGCGGGATGCTTTCACGCGTCAGAAGGTCGCGTTGCTGCAGGCCGACTGGACGCGTCGCGATCCGGCGATCGGTGCCGCGCTGGCCGCGCTTGGCCGCAACGGCGTTCCGGTGTATGTTTTCTTCCGACCCGGCAAGGAACCGCTGCTCTTGCCGGAAGTCCTAACAAGGCAGGATATCCTCGACGCCGTCGACACGCCGCAATCTGCGCGCAGCGGCATCATCCCCTCGACCGGAGGCTGACATGAATATGAAACACCGCGTCTTCACCATCGTGAGCGCTCTCGCCTTTGCGACCGCCGCGACTTCAGCGCTCGCCGCCGCTGCGGGACAGACCGCGCCGGACTTCACCCTCACCGACACCCACGGCAAGGCAGTGCGCCTGTCCGACTATCGGGGCAAATACGTCGTCCTGGAGTGGACCAATCCCGACTGCCCGTTCGTGCAGCGGCACTACAACACGCGCAATATGCCGGGGCTGCAGAAGGAATGGGGTACCCGCGATGTCACGTGGCTGTCGATCGACTCCTCGAACCGCGACAGCGGCGAATTCAAGACTGGCGCCCAGCTCGACGCGTGGATGAGCGCGCACGAAGGATCACAAAAAGCAGTGCTCATCGACGGCGACAGCGCGACGGCGCGACTCTATGCCGCCAAGACGACTCCGCACATGTTCGTGATCAGCCCTGAAGGACGCATTGTCTACGCAGGTGCCATCGACGATCGCCCCGGAGCGTCGGCGGACGAGACGCGCAAGGCGAAGAACTACGTGCGCACGGCGCTGACCGCTGCCACCGGGGGTGCCGCGGTCGACCCGGCGAATACCACGCCGTACGGATGTTCGATTAAGTACTGAACGCGTCCGTCTCCGCATCGTAAATAGTCCGATAGAGCCAGCCGGGTCATGCCGGCTGGCTTTTTTTTCTTCGTCCGGTATGCTGCGACGACGATCCAAACGGCCCGGAGAAAAATGGCGGATGCATCGTGCCAAGAGCGGCGCCCACCGCGCTACGCGCCTGCGGTATTGTTGCCATGTCTGTGCTTGCTTTGCGCCTGCGGTCCACGCGCCGAACAGCCGCTGCAGGGTTACGTCGAAGGCGAATATGTTCGCGTCGCCGCGCCGTTTGCCGGCACGCTGCAAGAGCTCTCCGTGCAGCGCGGCGGCCAGGTGACCGCCGGCGCGCCGCTGTTCAGCCTCGAGCGCGAGAATGAAATCGCCGGCCGGCGTCAGGCGGAGCAGCAACTGCAGGCGGCCAATGCGCGACTCGCCAACCTCAAGACCGGTAAGCGGCCGCCGGAAGTCGCGACGGTGGCCGAGCAGTTGCGCCAGGCGATGGCGGCGCGCGAGTTGTCGGCGGCGAATCTCCGGCGTCAGGAGTCGCTGTACAAGTCAGGTTTCATCAGCGGCGCCGCGGTCGACGATGTGCGCATGCGGCTCAAGAACGACGACGCACACGTTCAAGAGCTGCAGGCTGCGGTAGAGACGGCCAAAATGCCGGCGAGGCCGGACGAGATTCGCGCCGCGCGGGCGGACGCGGATGCGGCGCGGCATGCGCTGGCGCAGGCGGATTGGCGGCTCGGGCAACGCGCCGTCACCGCGCCTGCGAACGGTCGCGTGAGCGATACGTATTTCGTCGTTGGCGATTGGGTGCCGGCAGGCGCGGTGGTGGCGAGCCTGTTGCCGCCGGGCAACATCAAAGTTCGATTTTTTGTCCCGGAGCCCAAGCTCGGCACCTTACGACCGGGGCAGGTGGTGCGATTCTCATGCGACGGCTGCGGCGACGCCATGAGCGCGACCATCAGCTTTATCGCCGATCGCGCGGAGTTCACGCCGCCGGTCCTTTATTCGAAGGAAAACCGCGCCAAGCTGGTGTACCTGGTGGAAGCCAAGCCGGAAGCAGGAGTCGCCATCCGGCTCAATCCCGGCCAGCCGGTCGATGTCGCCTTGCCAGGAGCACGGAGTTGACGATGGAGGCCGCGCACGGTTCCGAGGTGGTCATCGACGTGCGAGGCTTGAACAAGCACTTCGGCGACAACCACGCGGTCAGGGATCTCGCCTTGACGGTGCGGCGAGGCGAGATCTTCGGTTTTCTCGGTCCCAACGGCAGCGGCAAGACGACGTCGATACGCATGCTCTGCGGATTGTTGACTCCTGACAGCGGAGAGGGAACGTGCCTCGGTTACGACATTCTGCGCGAGACCAAGGCGATCAAGCGTCACGTCGGCTACATGACGCAGCGGTTTTCGTTCTGGGAAGATTTGACCCTGCGCGAGAACCTGAACTTCATCGCCCGCATGTACGGCATGAGCGAGCGCCGGCGCCACGTCGACGAGACGCTTGCGCGCCTGAAACTCACCGAACGCGGCAACCACCTTGCCGGCACGCTCTCGGGCGGCTGGAAGCAGCGCCTCGCACTCGCCGCGTGTCTCTTGCACGCGCCCGACTTGCTGTTGCTCGACGAGCCGACCGCCGGCGTCGATCCCAAGGCGCGCCGCGATTTCTGGGACGAGTTGCACGCGCTGGCGGCGCTTGGCATCACGGTCCTGGTCAGCACCCACTACATGGACGAAGCAGAACGCTGCCACAAGCTCGGTTACATCTTGAACGGCAGATTGCTGGCGCAGGGCACCGCGAGCGAGGTCATCGCGAGCCAGGCGCTGGTCACGTGGGCGGTCGAGGGCGAGGACCTGCCCGCGCTCGCGGCGAAGCTGCGCACGCTGCCCGCGGTCGATCAAGTCGCGTCGTTCGGCAATGTGCTGCACGTCACGGGCCCGAATCGCGAGCTGCTGAAGGCGGCCTTGGCACCCGTGATGGATGAGCCGGGGCGGCACTGGCGCGAGGTCGAGCCTGGTCTCGAGGATGTGTTCATCCATCTGATGCGCGATGTCGACCAGCAGGAGGAGCTGACGCAATGAGCCAGTGGTTCTCGTTTTCGCGCTGGCTCGGCATCGTCGGCAAGGAATTCATTCAGCTCAAGCGCGATCGGCTGACCTTCGGCATGATCGTCGGGATTCCGGTGGTGCAGTTGATCCTGTTCGGATTCGCGATCAACTCCGATCCCAAGCACTTGCCCACCGCCGCGCTGATCGCCGACCGGGGAGAGTTTTCGCGCAGCATTCTCGCGGGTCTCAAGAACAGCAGTTATTTCGAGTACATTGGCGAGGCCGCGAACGAGCAGGAAAGCGATCGCATGCTGGCCACGGGCGAAGCGCAGTTCGTGGTGACGATCCCAGCGGACTTCTCGCTGCGGCTGGTGCGCGGCGAGCGCCCGGCGTTACTCCTGGAAGCGGACGCCACCGATCCCTCCGCCACCGGCAACGCGATCGCCGCGGTCAATCAGCTCGCGCAAACGGTGCTGGCGCACGATCTGACCGGGCCGCTGGCTCCCCTTGCCGGGAGCGCAGGCGCGTTCGAGGTCCGCGTCCACGCGCGCTACAACCCGGAGGCGATCACCCAGTACAACATCGTGCCCGGGCTGATGGGAGTCATCCTGACCATGACCATGGTGATGATGACGGGGCTGGCGATCACGCGCGAGCGCGAACGCGGCACCATGGAGAACCTGCTCGCGACGCCGGCCACCGTGCTCGAGGTGATGACCGGCAAGATCGTTCCCTATGTGCTGATCGGCTTGATCCAGGTAACGCTGGTGCTGACGCTGGCGCGGCTCTTGTTCGGCGTGCCGATCCACGGCAGCCTCACGGTGCTCTACCTCGCGGTGCTGGTATTCATCGCCGCCAACCTGACCCTCGGACTTACTTTCTCGTCGCTCGCGCGCAACCAGCTGCAGGCGATGCAGATGACGTTCTTCTTCTTCCTGCCCTCGATGCTGCTTTCGGGTTTCATGTTTCCGTTTCGCGGCATGCCGACCTGGGCCCAGGACATCGGCGAAGCGTTGCCGCTGACCCATTTTCTGCGCGTGGTGCGCGGTGTCCTGCTCAAGGGCAACGGCTGGCCCGAGGTCATTCCGGAAACGTGGCCGATCGCGCTCTTCGGGGTGGTGGTGATCGCGATCGGCCTGCGGACGTTTCGCAGCACCCTGGATTGACTCAGCACACTTTTTCGTGCCGGCTTACTTCGGCACAAACTGAACCGACAGTCTTCCGAAGTCGCCGAACGCAACAACCAGCGGCATGTCGAGAGGCACGTCGACCATCCCACAATACGACCCGGTGGTGACCAGCTGTCCCGCGGTCAACCCGGCGCCGCGCGAGGCGAGGTGGTTCGCGAGCCAGACGAGCGGCCGCAGCGGATGGCCGTCGGGGTGCTCGCCGTCGCGCACGAGCAGCTGGCCGTTCGGCGTGTCGATGGTGATACGCAATGCCGCCAGCGGCAGCGCCAATCCATCGACCACCACCGGACCGACAAAGAGGCCCTGGTTGGCGATGCTGTCGGCGAGGAATTCGGGATAGCTCACCGCCGCGGGGTCGGCGTATCGCGGTCCGATGAGCTCGAGCACGGCGCGCGTTTCGCGTATTGCTGCGCGCACTTCCGCCTCGCTATAGGACGCGGCACGCGGCGGAAGATCGCGGCCGATGACAAAGGCGATCTCCGGCTCGATTCGAGCCTTTCCCTCGATCGGCAGAACGGCACAGGGTGAATTCGACGTGATGGTGGACGCGAAAATGGGTGCGGCGGCGACCTCGCGCGCGGCGCTTGGCAGCGAGCATTTCCAGCCGCCTATCGCCGCGCCAAGGAGCTCACGCACGCGCTCTTGAATCGCCAACGCATCCGCGACATCGGCCGGACGGCAGGCCTCGGGCAGGCACTCGCCGGCGCGACGCGAAGCGCGGGCGGCGACGAGATGGCGGGCAGCGGCATCGCGCATTTCAGCGGTGAAGCGGGACATCACGGCTCCTCATTGACCGCTCCAGGATGTACTGCTACAGGATGTACTGCGACAGGTTTTCGTCCTTGACGATGCCGGCCAGCCGCTCGTCGACGTACGCAGCGTCGATGGAAACGGTTGCGCCCTGGAGCTTTGTCGCGTCAAAGGACACGTCATCGAGCAGCCGCTCCATGACCGTATAAAGCCTTCGCGCGCCGATATTCTCCTGACGTTCGTTGACGGCGAACGCGATTTCAGCCAGGCGTCGCACACCCTCGGGCTGAAAATCGATATCGATGCGCTCGGTTGCGAGCAGGGCCTGGTACTGCCGCGTGAGGCAGGCGTCCGTCGCGGTGAGGATCTGCTCGAAGTCGGCAACCGAGAGCGAGGAGAGCTCGACGCGGATCGGGAAGCGTCCCTGCAATTCGGGAATCAGATCCGATGGCTTGGCGAAATGAAACGCGCCGCTGGCGATAAACAGAATGTGATCGGTCTTGATCATGCCGTATTTGGTTGCCACCGACGTGCCCTCGACCAGGGGCAGCAAATCCCGTTGCACGCCCTGGCGCGAAACATCGGCGCCATGGGTGTCCTGCCGGCTGGCAATCTTGTCGATCTCGTCCAGGAACACGATGCCGTTCTGTTCGACGTTGGCCAGCGCCTTGGCCTTGAGGTCGTCGTCGCTGATCAGCTTGGCGGCTTCCTCGTCGATCAGCGCCTTGAGCGCGTCTACCACCTTGAGTTTCTTGATCGTCCGCCGCCCACCGGACATCTGCTGAAACATGCCCTGGATCTGGCTGGTCAAGTCTTCCATGCCGGGCGGCGCGAGAATCTCCATTTGCGCCGGGAGCACCGTGACCTCGACATCGATCTCCTTGTCGTCGAGCTTGCCCTCGCGCAGCATCTTGCGGAATTTCTGGCGCGTCGCCGAGTCGGTCGGCTGCATGTCGTCAAAGTTGACTTCCCGCGCCGGCGGCAGGAGCGCGTCGAGCACGCGCTCCTCCGCGGCGTCCGCGGCGCGGTCGCGAACCTTGCGTGTCTCGGCTTCGCGGGTCTGCTTGATCGCGGTTTCGGCGAGGTCGCGAATGATGGTATCGACGTCGCGGCCGACGTAGCCGACTTCGGTGAACTTGGTCGCTTCGACCTTGATGAACGGAGCGTCGGCAAGCTTCGCCAGGCGGCGGGCGATCTCGGTCTTGCCGACGCCGGTCGGGCCGATCATCAGAATGTTTTTCGGCGTGATCTCCTGGCGCAGCGGTTCGGCGACCTGTTGCCGCCGCCAGCGGTTCCTGAGCGCGATGGCGACCGCGCGCTTGGCGGCGTGCTGTCCGACGATGTGCTTGTCGAGCTCGTGGACGATCTCGGAGGGCGTCATGAAAGACATGGTGGCTCGGGTCGGGCTCATAAGAAAAATGGCCGTTCGCTTAGGTAGTGAAGTCAGAAGCTCCGAAGATAAAGCAGCGGACGAAAACCGACTCCCCGCGCGCGGGAAAAGGAAGACGCGCGCGTGGCCGCGGACGGATGAAGGATGCGCTTAGTCGGGTATGGTGACCGTGTTATTGGAGAAGGTGATCTGATTGCCCGCCGCCGGCGCCGCGCTGATCGGCGGTACGTTGGCGAGGGTGAGTGCGGGCGCTGCACCGGGGGTCCCTCCGCGCGGCACCGTGCGTACCACCTGGGATGGCGGCAGCGGGGTGTTGCTCTTCAGTCGCGCGTACATTGCGTCCATGGCCTTCACGAAGTAGTAATGCAGTGGCACGAAACGGCTGTCGTAGCCGGGCACGGCCGCGTTGTCGATAAAGGTGTCGAAGTGCTGCGCGTTGGTGACCTCGATATAGGTTAGCTGGCTTGCCGCGCCTTCGACGATCTTGTTCTGACCGAAATAGGGACGCGACGTGAACGGCACCGGGATCAGGCCGTCGTTGCGGCCATGAACGATGATCGCTGGTTTGCCGTGCAGGTTCGCCGTGCGCAGCAGCTCGTTGATCCCCGTCTTCACCCGTGTCGCGTTGGCGTCGGTGCCGGTGTAGAGGTTGCGCTGGCAGATCGCAGCATCGATGTCGTAGTCGAGCAAGCCGGTCGAGGGCGAGATCGACACCGGATCACGCAACGGTCCGCCAACGCTCAAATTATTTACGATGTTGACGCCGCCGCCGGGCGGCACTCCATTGGCGGTGCCGAAGATCACCGCCAACGTTGCCGGCGCGATCGCTACCGGCTTGTTGGTCGCGTCCGTCGCGGCAAAGGAGAGCCCGCAAAGATTGTCGAGCACACCGAAACGGCCGTAGGTGTTGCTGTACGTTGCGGCGATCGCAGGCGTCGCCAATGCATAAAGCGAAGCCTGCAGCACGTCGGAGTCGGCCTGCCATCCTGCCGCGTGCAGGATATTCAGCGATTCCAGCGCCTGCCCGGCGGTATCAGTCGCGGTCAGCAATCCCTTGGCTTTGAGCGATGCACAGCGGTTGGTTGCGAGCGCGACGGAGACCAAGGCCGCGCCCGGACCAGCCGCCGCGGCAGGCGAGAGCGCCGCGCAAGGCTGATAGAGATTGGCAGTGGTGAAATAGTCGTACAGCGGCCTGCCCGTCCCGACCAAGGTCGTGGCGCCGCGAGTGACGGTCAGGGCGGGGTTGGGTTGCAACTGGATGCTGGGCTCGCTCACCGCGACGCCGTCGATCAGACCTTCGGTGTCCAGCTCGGCGGCCTGCAGCGCCGCGCCGGCGCCGTTCGACGCCGACGACGCGATCACGATCGTATTCCCCGGAGTGAAAGTCGCGAGATGAAGACCCGCGGAAGCCCCGTCGCCGCGCTCTTCGTTGAGCTGATAAAGAGCGAACTTGACCGCGCGCAAGGTGTCGCGTCCCCAATCCTTTTCCGGGTTCTGCTGAGAGTGCGCGTGTTTCACCGCGAAACGATTGGGTGTGGCGGCATTGAAAGTTGCCAGATCGCCGGCCGAGACGTTGGCGGTGAAATTGGAATTCTTTCCTGCCGTCGCCGCCGACTGGCGTACGCCGGTGATGGTATTGACGGTGTTCGTCGCGAGGTCATGAAAACCCGCGCCGGTTCCCTTGTCGGCGTAGGCGACGACGCAGCCATGCTTGAGGCCCCACTCGCCTGCCGTGCCGATCGCGCCGTAGACGCCGCGCGATCCGCTGGAGGTGGCGGTGACAATGCACGGGTTGTTGCGGTCGAACGTGGTCGGGATCTGCACCATCAGCGTCACGTTCTGCATCCCGGTTCCGTCATCGGCGAAGGCCAGGTACTCGGTGCCCGCGATCTTGCCTTCGTTCGTCGTGGCGTTGCCGTTGACGTCGACGTTGGGGCCATACAGCGTGCCGTAGCCGCCGGCGGGCTTATTGACGTCCACCAGCGCCCGATAGTTGTTATAGATCGCGATCTTTCGCAGCTCGGCCGCGGTTGGATTGAGCGGATCGGCGGCGGTGGGCGCGGCGCCGGCGAGTCCGGTCCTGCCGAGTCCCGCAGTAGCCAGGTCGTCGCTGGTTCCGTCATAGCTCACCGCGCTGATCGTGCCCATGATGAAATCGGGTCTGGCGTTGACGGCGGCGCCGCCCCCGCCTCCACCGCCGCCGCAGCCGTTCACTAGAATGCCGAGAGCGCTTGCCGCGAGGAGGGACAAGGTGCGAATGGATGGATTCATGGTGCCTCCTTCGGGTGATTGCGAAGACGCGTCAGGCTGCTTCTGTTGTCGTTCTTGGAACAGGGCGCAAGTGTAGCGTATGCAAGCGAGTCGTTGGCGCCGGACGGGCGCGGATTTTCGACGCTGGTTTGGCAAGGCGTGAGCGTTCGCATATCATGCAATGCTTCGGCGGTTTGACTGCGCCAATATCGTTCCTCGTCGTCCTCCAGGAGGTTCCATGCAGCGTCTGATGCTCGTCTCGGCGGTCGGTACGCTCGCCGTTTGCTCCATGCTGCCAGCGTACGCTCAGTCCGCCACCGCGCGGCTGGAACCGACCAAGGGCAACGCCACGGCCGGCACGGTGATCTTTACGCAAAAGGGCGACAAGGTTGCCATCGAGGCGAAGGTTTCCGGATTGACCCCGGGAGGGCACGGCTTTCATATCCACGAAAAAGGTGATTGCAGCTCGGGAGACGGGATGAGCGCAGGCGGCCATTTCAATCCGACGGGCAAGCCGCACGGTAATCCGAGCGTTCCGGACCATCACACCGGCGACATGCCAATGCTCGTCGCCGATGTTTCGGGCAATGCGTCATTGTCGACGGAGCTCGGGGCGATGACGGTCGGCAGCGGCGCTACAGATATCGTCGGCAAGGCGGTCATCGTGCACAAGGATCCGGACGACTACACCACGCAGCCGACCGGCAACTCCGGTGGGCGGGTGGCGTGCGGCTTGATCGCCAGGAACTGATGCGATTTTCCGTCGCGGCCGCCTGCCGCGGATTGGCGGGTCTGGGGCGGCTTGGCCTGCTGACCGTGCTCGCCAGCTGCAGCACGACGAACACGCCGAGCTGGACCTTTGCCGACATCATGCCCAAGAGCGGCCCTGGCGCGGTCGCCAGGTTGGCGCCGAAGAACAGCAGCTCGGTCCGCGGCACCGTAACGTTCGTGCAGCGCGGCGACAAGGTCGTGGTCGCCGCGGTCATACACGACCTCACGCCCGGGCCGCATAGCATGTATATCCACGAAGCGGGCAACTGCAGCTCTCCGAACGCAGCCAGTGCCGGCAAGGTCTGGGCGCTGGTCGGGGCGGCGCCCGGGAGAACACGCAGCGGCAACTTGCCGGAGCTGGTCGCGGGCACCGAGGGAAACGCCAACGTGGTGGCCGATCTGCGAGGGATCACGGTGGGTGACGGCAGCCCGCTGGACATCATCGGCCATGCGGTCGTGGTCCACAGCGGCCTCGATCCCGATCCTCGACCCGAGTTCGGCGTTCGAAACGGCTGGCTAGCCTGCGGTGTCATCGAACGACAATAAGCGCCAACGAGGCAGGGCCGATGAGCGCCGATGAAAGTGACGATGAGGACGGCGGCGGCCCGGCAACGGCCGCAGCGCGCACCCGCGATGGTGCGTCGAACGCGATGGCATTGAGCAACGCATGGGGTTTCTAAGCGATCGCAGGATTCTGATCACCGGGCTGCTTTCCAGCCGCTCGATCGCGTACGGAATCGCGCAGGCCTGCAAGCGCGAAGGCGCGACGCTCGCCTTCACCTACGTCAACGACGACCTGCATGAGCGCGTGCGAAAGCTCGCGGCGGAGTTCGGCAGCACGCCGGTTCTGCGCTGCGACGTCACGCGCGATGACGATATCGCCGCACTGTTCGAGACTCTGCGCAGCGAGTGGGGCGGCCTCGAAGGTCTGCTGCACGCGATCGCATTTGCGCCGCGCGAAGCGCTTGCCGGCGATTACCTGAACGGACTCTCGCGCGAAGCGTTCGCGGTCGCCCACGACGTCAGCTCTTACAGCCTGGCCGCATTGGCCAAGGGGGCGCGTCCGTTGATGCAGGAGCGCCACGCTGCGATGGTAACGCTTACCTATCTGGGCGCGGTGCGTGCCATCCCCAATTACAACGTCATGGGGCCGGCCAAGGCGAGCCTCGAGGCCAACGTGCGTTATCTCGCGCAATGCCTCGGTCCCGAGGGCATCCGCGTCAACGGCATTTCCGCCGGGCCGATCAAGACGCTCGCCGCGGCGGGCATCGCCGGCTTTTCCAAGCTTCTGCATTTTGTCGAAAAGACCGCACCACTGCGGCGCAATGTGACCATCGACGAGGTCGGCAACGTGGCCGCGTTTCTATTTTCCGACCTGTCCAGCGCCATCACCGGCGAAATTATCTATGTCGATTGCGGATTTTCGACGGTCGCCGCAGGCATGGGCGAGGAGTAGCACGATACTCCGCTGCGTTTGGTCCCTGCCTGGATCCGCCATCGTCCGGCTGCATGGCGGCGCAGCGCCGGCCGAAATAATAGGATGACGACGCCCACCGGACGCTTCGACGCCGTCATCATCGGCGGCGGCCACAATGGGCTCGTATGCGCCTGCTATCTGGCCAAGGCAGGCTTTTCGGTTGCGGTGTTCGAGCGTCGTGCGATCGTCGGCGGCGCGGCGGTGACCGAAGAATTCCATCCCGGATTTCGAAACTCCACCGCCAGCTACACCGGCAGCCTGCTTCATCCGCTGGTGG
>Ga0209118_1001248_pt1 | contig 12167 bp, 12 predicted proteins | sample BlaSpr_A8_Ref_M1_FD_187988 | JGI IMG/M metagenome (GOLD analysis project Ga0209118, IMG submission 187988) | Forest soil microbial communities from Thunder Bay, Ontario, Canada - Black Spruce, Ontario site 2_A8_Ref_M1 (SPAdes) (version 2) | ecosystem: Environmental > Terrestrial > Soil > Boreal...
AACCGGATGGAGTCGCCAAAAAATCCCGTGACCGTACAGAACTCGCATCCATACGGGCAGCCGCGCCCCGACTCCATCGGAATGATGCGAAATGTGCCCCAACCATCCCCGATACGCTGCAGCGTGCGCGCTGCCATTTTTGGAACCAAATTGAATTGGTCGAGGTCTATTTTGTCCCACGGAATCGCCGGGTATTCCTGGAGACTGGGTTTTCGCTCCTGGCCAAACGCGTCCACGGGAGCATAGACGTCCTTGAGCTTGCCGCGTGCGGCATCCTCGACGATCTGTGGCCAAGTTTCATCGGCTTCACCGAGAGCCACGGCGTCCGCATGGCGCGGCCCGCCGTTTCGACCGAGGGCTTCGTCGGCTTCTTCCGTAACGTGAGGCCCACCCATCACGACCGGCACACCAACGGCGCGGATCGCATCGGCCATGCGGTAGGCCTTGGCGATCATGCGGGTCATCGCGCCGATCCCGACAAGTCCGATGTTGTGTTCGCGCACATAGTTGGCAATGCCGGCTTCATCCATGCGTTGCGCGTTGCCATCGATCAGCAATACTTCGTGGCCCGGCGGAGTCAATGCCTGGAGCAGAAACATCCAAAGATGCGGCATGAAATTACGCGTGACACCATTGTCGGGGTTGTAGAGCAAAATTCGCATGTCCCCATCTCCATTTCCGATGCCGTGTCATTGATGCTGAACAGGGCAGGCCTCGACCGCAGGATCAGTCTAATCGGCAAGTTGTCCGTGGAGTGCAGAAAAAACATCGGCTTGTGTTGCTCAGCATACTCTACTTCTCAGCCAGTTAATCAAGCGATTTCTGTCCGCGGCGCGCCGCCATTATGAGATGCGATCTAGTAGCGGTGGGCGGGGCCAAGGATGTGCCAGTGGAGCGCGAAGAAGATGAGGAAGAGGCAGGAGAGGGCGACAAGAGAAAATTTTGTCTGGGTGATGATGCGAATCTCGCGGAACCAGATGGCGAGTCCGGAGTAGACAGCCGAGACGCTTAAGAGGATGGCGATGGCGGCGAAGAAGTTCTGGAGGACGAGGACTTTGTCGAAGGCAGGCGTGGGTGCGAGTGCGGTGTCGCTGGAGAAGTGAATGACGATGGCGCCAACGATGCCGCCGACGATGAGCCAGGCGAGGCAGGCGAGGCGCGGTCCGGCGGTGAGATAGAGGGTGCCGGATTGCGGCTCGAAGCGCGGACGACGGCGGAAAGCGCGGCGGCGGACGAAGCGGACGAGCGATGCAACCAGCGGCAGGAGCAGGATGACGACGCTAACGCCGAGAAGGCTAAGGACAAGTTTGGCGTTTTCCCACCAACGGACGCGCTGCCCTTGCACTCCGGCGAAATCGGTAGCGAAGCGGACGATTCGGCTGCTGGCGTCGCGGATAAAAAAGACTTTGTCCTGATCGTCCACCTGTTGCCAGAGGTCTTTGGCGATGGGCTTCCACTTGGCGGGGTGGCCGTGCGTGTCTTCGAAGTGGTCGATGGTGAGAACGCCATCCTTGTCCGCGGATACATTTCTTTGGAGAACGAGATTGCCGATTGCGGTGACGTTCGAGTCTGCGCGGCGAGTGGGCAGATAGGCGCCGGCGTACTCCCGGGCTTCGGAGGAAGAGAGTTTGAGAAACGCGGGCTTATCGGCGGAGGGGTAATAACGGTCGGCGAAGGAACGGATAATTTCGTCGCGCGAGGTTCCGCCGCCACCGGCGGAGTTGTAGGAGACGAAGAGGAGGAGTTTTTTCTGCGGCTCGAGGTGGAACATGCTGTGGAAGGCAATGAGGTCGCCGTCGTGACCGATGAAACGAAGGCCGTTGCGCCAGGTCTGGTAGAAGCCCATGCAAATGGGGGCGAGAGCGTCGCTGGCGCGGAATTGCGGGGTCCACATGGCGGCGAGCGTTTCCGGCTGGAGGATGCGTTTGCCATCGAGTTCGCCGCCGTTGAGGAGAGCTAGAGCGAAGCGGCTCATGTCCGCTGCGCTGGAGGAGACGCCGCCGGCGGGAGCGGGAATGAAAATTTCAAAGCCGATGGGCTTTTGGTTGGTAGCGCGATAGCCCTCGGAAGGAGCGATGGGACTGGGCAGAGGTTCTTCGAAGCCGGAGTGGGTCATGCCGAGCGGCTGGAAAATGTGTTCGCGGACATATTGCTCGAAGAGCTGGCCGCTCGTGTGTTCGACAATGTAGCCGCCAAGCCCGACGCCGTAGTTGGAATAGGCGGGAATGACGCCGGGAGGAAAGAGACGATTGGGCTGGTTTTCGATGAGGAATTGGCGGAGCGGGAGTTTGAATTTTGCGTCGGTGAAAAGAAGGTCGCGGCTGACTTCTTCAAAGCCGGCGGTATGGGTCATGAGATTGCGAAGCGTGATGGGCTTTCCGAAGGCGGGGCGAATTTGGAAGTCGAGATAGGTGTTGACGTCGGTGTCGAGATCGAGCTTGTGCTGCTCGACAAGCTGCATGACGGAGATCCAGGTGAAGAGTTTGGAGATGGAGGCGAGACGGAATGCGGTGGTGGCGGGATCGACGGGAGTCTTCTTTTCCCAGTCTGCAAAGCCGTAGCCTTTTTGGATGAGAGTTTGGCCGTCCTTCATGACGAGGACGGTGGCGCCGGAGACGTCGCTGCGTTCGAGCTGGAGCGGGATGATGCCGTCGAAGAAGGCTTCGAGATCGGCCTTGTCGAGCGGATGGGAAGGGAGTTCCGGTTTAGCGTGAGAGTCAGGCGACATTGCGGCAGGAGCTTTTGCGGGAGCGGGAGTTTGCGCGGAGAGATGCGGCACGAAGAAGAGAATCAGCGCAATTATGGAAGCACAGAATCGAGACATCAACAGTTCCTAGCTCTCAAGATTCCGGATTGGGTCGGTCGCCCAGCATCTCGTTGTAGGCCGCGCGGCGCGTCATGCCGCGTTCCTTGGCGGCGAGCTTCAGCGCTTCTTTGCGGTCGAGCTTGGCCTGGTGCATGAGCTCTTCGACGCGGGCGGCGAGGGATTGCGCGGAATCTGCGTGGTGGCGGGCTTCCGCAGCGTCGGCGGCGCCGATGAGGAGCGTGATTTCGCCGCGGGCGGGGCGCTCTTCGAGCGAAGCGGCGATTTCGGAGAGTTTGCCGCGGAGGAATTCTTCGTGAAGCTTGGTGACTTCGCGGGCGAGGCAGGCCGGGCGGTCGCCGAGAACTTCGATGGCGTCGGCGACGCATTCCTGCACGCGGTGGGGCGCTTCATAGAGAATGATGGTGCGATCCTCGATGCGAAGGCGTTCGAGCGCGCGGTGGCGTTCGCCGGAGCGAGCGGGGAGGAAGCCGACGAAGAGGAATTCCTCATTGGGGAGGCCGGAGGCGGCGAGCGCGGCGAGGAGCGCGGAAGGGCCGGGGATGGGAACAACAGGAATTTTGTGACGAAGGCAGAGAGTGACCAGGCGGTAGCCGGGATCGGAAACGAGCGGCATCCCCGCATCGCTGACGAGCGAGATTTTCGCGCCTTGCTCGAGCGCGATGAGAAGTTCTGGCGCGCGGGTCAGTTCGTTGTGTTCGTGATAACTCACGAGCGGCTTGGCGATTTCGTAGTGGTTAAGGAGCTTCTGCGAGTGGCGCGTGTCTTCGCAGGCGATCTGGTCGGATTCGCGAAGGATGCGCAAGGCGCGCAGAGTGATGTCTTCGAGATTGCCGATGGGCGTAGCGACGAGATAAAGACAGCCGCCTCCCGGGTGCGCCGAGGATGGCGTGGACGCTGGCGCGGATTTTTCTCCGCCATTTACGGAAGAACTCTTGCGGGCCATGGCAAAGAGTCTAGCACGCGCGGCGGAGGGCGACGGAGGCGCATGGTACAATTAAAATTTTGGTGCAGGTGAGAAGGAGCGTCTTTGCCCCTGTACGAGTACAAGTGCCTGAAATGCGGCCGGCTGACGGAGAAGATCGAGAGCGTTTCAGGCCCGTATCTGAAAAAATGCCCTCATTGCGGCGGCAAGGTCGAGGCAGTCATTACAGCCCCATCGATTCAGTTCAAGGGCGCGGGCTGGTACGTGACCGATTATGCGAGTAAGTCCAAAGGCGACGGCGACAAGACCGAGAAGCCGGCCGGGGAGACGAAAGAGACCCCGGCGAAAGAATCTTCAGGCAAGGAAAGCTCTGCGAAAGAGAGTTCGAGCAAAGAAACCAGCGAAAAGAAGTCCGCGAAGAAAAAATAAATTTGCTGGGAACTTTCTCCGTTTAAAACTTCAGTGTTTTCAAGTATTCGCGAAACGCTGCGCCGAGTTCGGGATTCAGCAGCGCAAGCTCCACGGTGGCTTTCAGGAAGCCGAGTTTGTCACCCGCGTCGTAAGAAATCCCTTCATATATATAAGCCCATAGCCCCTGCTCCTGCGCGAGGATGCGCAGGGCGTCGGTGAGCTGAATTTCATTTCCTGCGCCGGGCTTGGTGCGCGCGAGGCAATCGAAGATGGCCGGCGGCAAGACATAGCGTCCCGTGATAGCCAGATTCGATGGAGCTGCTTCGGGCTTCGGCTTTTCAACGAGATCGCGAACGCGTAATAGCCGCGCGCCAAAAGGAGGCTGGGGAGCGGGCTCAGCCGCAACGATTCCGTAAAGATGCGTTTTGTCCTTCGGCACTTCTTCGACAGCGATGGCGCCGACGCCGGTAGCTGCGTAAACTTCGATCAATTGTTTCGTTGCAGGATTGTCTCCCGGGATGAGAACGTCGCCGAGCAGTACCGCGAAGGGTTCGTCACCGACGAGGTCGCGCGCAACCAGCACGGCATGACCGAGGCCCAGGTGTTCTTTCTGGCGCGTGTAGCTGACCTGCACCATATTGCTGATGCGCCGGACCATTTCGGCCTGTTCTTTTTTGCCGTGCTCTTCGAGAAAACGCTCGAGCATGGGAGCGTTGTCGAAATGATCCTCGATAGAGTTCTTGCCTTTTCCAGTGACGATGATGATGTGCTCGATGCCGGAGGCCACGCATTCTTCCGCGACGTATTGAATTTGCGGCTTGTCAACGACCGCGAGCATTTCTTTCGGCTGAGCTTTGGTGGCGGGGAGAAAGCGCGTTCCAAGGCCGGCGGCGGGGAGGACTGCCTTGCGCACTTTTCGCACAGGAGGAGCGTTCGAAACAAAGCTGGATGAATGGGTCGCCATTATTTTTGTGAAGTTCGAACGAAAGTCTTTCGCACCATTTCTTTTGCACAGTATCTGTGGGGCAGTGAGTTTGTCAATGCGCACGACCGCGAGAAAATGGCCAGCCTAGGCGTGTGCTAGCATAATGTGGGGCGACGTCGTGTTTGCAATAGGTTGATTATGAGCTTGCGAATTCTTGGCATCGAATCTTCGTGCGATGAAACGGCGGCGGCGGTGGTCGCCGACGGGCGGGAGGTTTTGTCCAGCGTGGTGGCGTCGCAGATCGATGTTCACCGGAAATATGGCGGCGTGGTTCCGGAGCTGGCTTCTCGCGAGCATCTGCGGCAGATCGTGCCGGTAGTGCGAGAAGCGCTGGCGCAGGCGGGAATGAAGCTGGCGGATGTGGATGCGATTGGTGTGACGCAAGGGCCGGGGCTGGTGGGAGCGCTGCTGGTGGGGATTACTTATGGGAAGACACTTGCAGGGGCGCTGAGAAAGCCGCTGGTTGCGGTGAACCACCTCGAAGGGCACGTGCACGCGGTTTTTCTGGAAGCGCACAAGACCGGGCGGCAGCCGAATTTGCCTGCGGTGTGCTTGATTGTGTCCGGGGGTCACACGGTTTTGTATGAAGTGAAGAGAGCGGACGAGGCGGAAAACAATGGCAGCGGGCTGCTGCGGTACGGAAAAATCGGGCAGACGCGCGACGATGCGGCTGGAGAGGCGTATGACAAGGTCGCAAAACTTCTGGGGCTCGGGTATCCCGGCGGGCCGATGGTGGACCGGCTGGCAAAGGCGGCGATCGGCGCACCAACGCCCGTGAAATTCGGTCCGACGAAGACGAGAGGGAATCCGCTGGACTTCAGTTTCAGCGGATTGAAGACGGCGGTGTTGTATCACGTTCGCGAGCACGCAGAATATGGGCCGGAGATTCGCCGGCGGGAAGAAGCGATTGAACGCGGGGAACGAAAGTTTGAAGAGTTGCTGCCGCTATGCTCGCCACAAACATTGGGGCTCGTGAGGGAATTTCAGAACGCCGTAGTGCGAGATTTGGTGGAGCGGACTATGACAGCGGCGAAAGAGCTGTCGGCCGGAAGTGTGCTGGTGTCGGGAGGAGTGGCGGCGAACAGCCAACTGAGAGAGACATTCGAGGAGCGCGCGAGGAGTGCCGGAGTCGAAGTGTATTTTCCGAGCCGAGCGCTTTCGACGGATAACGCCGCGATGATTGCGGCGGCGGCGTATTCACGTTTGCGCGCGGGGATCCTTGCGGACACGAGCCTCAATGCTGATCCGAGTCTTTCTCTTGCTTAATCTCTAGATTTTACGACTTCTCCAAATGGGGCGCTCCTACAAATTCAGCGGCACGTTTGCGATCTGAGCCTTGCGAATAGTCTGCCTTCGGCGGGCTTGCGCAAACTGAAGAGGACAGGCAAGAGCGCCTGTCCCACCAGAGGCACCAGGGCGTGGGGTATACTTTCGCGAGCATGGACACGTCCGCGGCCGATGGCGTGCGATTCCAACCCTCGAGCGACCAATCGCTGCTGGTTTACTTCGGTCATGAGATCACGCTGCAAGCGCATGAACAAGTCAGAAGACTGCTGCGGCTGCTTGAATCGGAACCGATAGCGGATGTCCGCAACCTACATCCCGCGTATTGCTCGCTGTTGGTCAAGTTCGATGCTCTAAAGTTGCGGCACGACGAACTGGAATCGATTGTCAGGAAATATCTCGATCGGCTGGAAGAAGTGAACCTCCCCGAGCCTCGCCAGGTGGAAATCCCGGTGTGCTACGGCGGAGAGTATGGTCCCGACCTGAGCGACGTGGCGGCCATGCACGGAATGACGTCCGTGCAGGCGATTGAGCTGCACACTTCGACCAGCTATCTCGTCTATTTTCTGGGGTTCGTGCCTGGATTCGCCTATCTCGGTGAATTGCCCGAAGCGCTGGTGACGCCTCGTCTGGCGGCGCCACGACGAAAGGTGCCGGCGGGCAGCGTGGGAATCGCGGGGAGTCAGACAGGTGTGTACCCGTTTGCGACGCCCGGTGGCTGGAGATTGCTTGGACGCACACCGATAGCGATGTTTCGAACGGATCGCAAGGGCTTTAGCCTTCTGTCCATTGGAGATCGCGTGCGATTTGTGCCGATATCAAGCGAGCGGTTCACAGCGCTGGAGAGCAAATGAGGGAGATTCAGGTGCAGGCACCGGGCCTACTCACCACGGTGCAAGACTTGGGACGAGAGGGATTCGGTCCCATGGGCGTATCACCCTCCGGAGCTGCGGATGCGATTTCGCTGCGGATCGGGAATCGGCTGGTGGGCAATGCGGAAGGGGCAGCGGGGCTGGAGATGACGTTGCTCGGCGGCACGTTCGCGTTTCCGGATGGCGCGATCCTGGCACTGACAGGTTCCGATTTCGGCGCGACTCTGGATGATGCACCCCTCAAACTGTGGACATCGGCGGAAGCGAGGCGGGGCCAAATACTTCGGCTGGAGCCGACGCGTTCGGGAGCGCGCTGTTATTTGTGTGTTCAGGGCGGAATCGAGGTGACGCCTTTTCTCGGCAGCGCGTCAACCCATCTGTTGAGCGGGCTCGGGGGTCACGAAGGGAGGGCCTTGCGGAAGGGAGACGTGCTGAAGATCGGGAAGGCGAATGGGACTTACCGGAAATGGGCAGTGGCTGCGAAGGCGTTGGAGCGCGTGTCGCCGCGGAAAGTCTTGCGCGTGACGCCAGGGCCCCAGAGTGATTGGTTTCCGCAGACAGCGCAGCAGGTTTTTTATGCGAGCACGTATCGTGTGGCGGAGGAATCCAACCGCATGGGGCTGCGCCTCGAAGGCGCTGCGGTGCCGGAGGGATCCGGCGGAAAGATGATTACTGAAGGCGTTTCGATTGGGGCGGTGCAGATTCCATCGGGGGGCTTGCCAATTATCTTGTTTGTGGAACAACAGACCACCGGAGGGTATGCAAAGATTGCGAACGTGATTTCGGCTGATTTGAGCAGCCTGGGGCAACTTCGCCCGCGCGATGGGATTCGATTCGAACCGGTAGAGTGGGAAGCGGCACGATCCCTGTTGAGAGAGCAGGAAGAGCTGCTGGCCTCGGAGGGATTGATTACGGGATGAAGAACGTTCGTCCAAAGATTGATTTGAATTGCGATATGGGCGAGCTGCCGGAGGCGATTGCCAACGGTACGCAGGAAGCATTGATGTGCTCTATCACTTCGGTCAACGTCGCGTGCGGGGGACATGCGGGCGACGAACGAACGATGAAGACGACAATCGAGCAGGCGCTTCGGTGGAAGCTGGCAATCGGGGCGCATCCCGGCTATCCCGATCGCGCGAATTTCGGGCGGCTGGAGTTGAAACTGCCGGGGGAAGCGATCGCCGACACCGTATTCGAACAGGTCCGGGCGCTGGCTGAGATTGCCGCTGGGTGCGGGGTTAGGCTGGCGCACGTCAAGCCACACGGGGCGCTTTACAATCAGGCGGTGCGCAGTCGCGAGATTGCGGAAGCGATTGCGGAAGGGGTCGCTCGATGGAACAAGGATGTCGTTCTGGTGGGGCTTGCGGGTTCGCCGATGCTGGACGTCTTTCGGGACGCTGGGTTTGCAGTGGCGGCGGAAGCGTTCGCCGACCGGCGGTATGAAGCGGATGGGACTTTGCGCTCACGCAAATTTGAGGATGCGCTGATTCGCGACCCCGAAGAAGCGGGACGGCAGGCGTTGAGCATCGTTGAGCGAGGGGAGGTCGTTGCGCGCGACGGGACGGAAGTCTCCGTTGACGCGCAGACCCTGTGCGTTCATGGCGATACTCCGGGCGCGCCCAAGATTGCGGCGACGGTTGCGCGGGTTTTGCGCGAAGTGGGCGTTGAACTCTGTCCACTCTCGCGAATCCGAGCGTGACTGGTCAACTTGACTTGTGAGTGGTGCAGACCCGTTTCACTCGTCGGTAAGTGCGCGTTTTTTTCGGCGGCTAGAGTGGTCTCGTGAGTCGAGACGCTGGGCGGCGGCGTTTGGGACAAATCCAACGGAAAGAAAAAGGCGGGCAACTTGGGGTTGCCCGCCGGATCACTTCAAAGCTTGCTGAAATGGGATGCAGAGGGCCGCCTGAGAAGGCGGCCCCTACAAGGGCAAGATTATTCGAATTTTTCGGTCATGACGGGGAACTGGAGCTTGGCCTTGGCAAGAGACTTCACGACAATGGCTTCGGCGCTTTCCGCGGTGGTGTTACGGGAAGTGGCCATTTCGCTGACGAGGAGATACTTCGCGCGTTCGAGCATTTTCTTTTCGCGGAAGGAGAGAGGCTTGCTGCGGCTGAGGGAGACGAGGCTCTTCAGGACGACGGCGACTTCGAGGAGGGCCCCGGTGCGCATACGCTCGGAGTTCTCCTTGAAGCGGTGTTTCCAATCGTGATGAGAGTTGAGTTTGCCCTTCTCGAGGAAGCCAAGGACTTTGGTTGTGTCATTGGAACGAATGACGGAACGAAGGCCAACGGTCTCCGCGTTTGTCTGAGGAACCATCACGCGAAGGCCGCTGGAAACAATGCGAATCATGAAGTAACGTTCGGTTCTACCGTTCAAAAGACCGTAGCTAATCTGCTCAACGAGCCCAACGCCGTGGTTCGGATATACGACCTTGTCGCCGATCTTGTAGTCCATAGCTTCGGTTGCCCCCCTGACCTGCAGAAACTACTCTAAGGCTTTGTGCTGCATGAGTCAAGATATATCGTGTGGAATCAGGAGGTTAGAGAAAGTGGAGTGCCATATTGGCATTAGAATTGCTCGGGGCGGGCGGGAAGACGGCTGAACCTAGAAGGGAGTCCCAACCGAGCTTCAAAGCCGTTGTGTGGTTTCGCGTCGGCGAAACTGTCATGGGTGAGTCGGTTTTTGCATGGGAGACGAGCGCTGTTTTCCCTGCTCGGTTAGAATCTTGGCGTGCTCTTACTGGCTTTGGATACGTGTGATGCGCGGGGCAGCGTGGCGCTTTTGCGGGGCGCGCAAGTGGTGGAATTGTTGGCGCATGAGTCTGCCGAGGAATATTCCTCGTGGCTTCTGCGCGCGGTGGAGCAGGTACTGAAGGCGGCCGGACAATCGATGGAAACAGTCGAGGCTTACGCCGTGGCTTCGGGACCGGGCTCGTTCACGGGGCTTCGCGTTGGCTTGACGACGGTGAAGGCTTGGAGCGAGGTGTTCGGGCGTCGGATTGCTTCGGTATCGCGGCTGGAGGCGCTCGCTTCGCAGGCGAATGAGGGAGCCAATGTAGTGGCTGCGTTCGTGGATGCGCACCGAGAACAGGTGTTCGGAGCTTTGTATGTGCGAAAAGACGGGCGATTGGAACGCGTTGAAGACGAGATGGTTGTGGCGCCGGGGAAGTTTTTGGATTGGGTGGGAGAGCGGTCTGGGGCGGATCGCGTGGCTTGGGTTTCGCCGGATCCGGAGCACCTTACCAGCCACGAAAATTGGCGCGCGTGGGAAAAGGCCGGCGAGAAGGTGGAAAAGGTATCGGCGGTCCTTGCTCCGGTGATTGGCAAGATTGGCTATCAGAAGTTGCTCGAGAACCGGACGGCGGATGCGCTCACGCTCGATGCGAACTACGTGCGGCGGTCGGACGCGGAGCTGCTCTGGAAGGGCGGAAGCGGGCATGGGCGGTGAAGGCGAAAGCGATTCCCGACTGGCCGGGATTCGAGGCTTCCGGCCGGAGGATATTCCGGAGCTGGTCTCTATCACGGAGGAAGCCACGCAATCCGCAAGCTGGTCCAAGGAAAGTTACGAGAAGTTATGCGGCCTGGAAGGATTTTTGGCCTTCGTGAACGAGGCGGCAGGGTGCATCAGCGGATTTGTGGTCGGGCGCCAGGTGGCCGACGAAGCGGAAATCCTGAATCTGGCGGTCCGGCGTCAGAACCGGAGACGCGGCGAGGGGCACGCGCTACTTTCGGCTGTATTGGAACAACTTCACCGGAGAGGCGTAAACAAGGTCTTTCTGGAAGTGCGGGAATCGAACGAGGCGGGGATCGCTTTCTACGAAAAAATGGGCTTTGCCGAAACGGGGAGGCGGCCCGGCTACTACCGGGAGCCGGAGGAAGCTGCGGTGCTGATGGAGAAGAAACTCACAGGCTAGGACCAAGTAGCTACGAGTTCCCCCTTGACGTGGCAATCCAGAGTGGTATCTTTCGCTCATGTAGTTAACCGAATCCATCCATCGGTCATGAGGAGGAACGCATGGCACTATTGCAGCGGAACCCTCGGGACATACTTCTCGAAACAGACGCCGAGTATCAGCGTCTGGCAGAACAGCATCAGCAGTACGAAGCAGAACTGCAGAGAATCTCCAAAGCACCCTACCTTAGTTCGGAAGATCTCCTGGAAGAAATCAAACTGAAAAAGATGAAACTCCACTGCAAGGATGAGATGGAGAGGATCGCCTTGCGTATCCAGCGATCCCGGGCACACGCGGCTCAATAAAGGCACGCGCGCAGAGAATTCTGTCGTAGAATGACCGTGTTCGCCCCGCGCGAAACAGAACCGCGCGAAAATCCTGAGGTGTCATTCGGGCAGCATGGTCAAAGAGGGATACTACTTTGGATTGCCGCCGCTCGCCCTGGGTGGCGTGGCGTTTCTGGCGCACTGGCCCTTCGTTGGAGGCGCGCTGATTTGTCTGGCTGCGTTCGTATTTACTTTTTTCCGTGATCCGGAACGTAAGATTCCGTCCGAAGCAGGTGCGGTGGTGTCACCAGCGGACGGGCGCGTCGTCGTGGTAACGGAAGAAGAAAATACGGGCCGTCCGGGGAAGCGCATCAGCATTTTTCTGGCGATATGGAATGTGCACGTGAACCGTTCACCGGCAGAGGGGATCGTCAGGAAGCTGGAATACCGGCCGGGAAAATTTCTGGCGGCGATGCGCGAGCGAGCATCGTTGGAGAACGAGCAGAACGTGATCACACTTTCGACAGACGCGGGGGAGATGGTGTTCAAACAGATCGCGGGGTGGATCGCGAGGCGCGTGGTCTGCTGGAAGAAAGAAGGGGAAGGGGTGGCGCGCGGAGAGCGGATCGGACTGGTGCGGTTCGGCTC
>Ga0209118_1001249_pt1 | contig 12163 bp, 11 predicted proteins | sample BlaSpr_A8_Ref_M1_FD_187988 | JGI IMG/M metagenome (GOLD analysis project Ga0209118, IMG submission 187988) | Forest soil microbial communities from Thunder Bay, Ontario, Canada - Black Spruce, Ontario site 2_A8_Ref_M1 (SPAdes) (version 2) | ecosystem: Environmental > Terrestrial > Soil > Boreal...
CCGCGGCTCTCCGACGCCATGCGCCGCGGCCAGGTCTCCTACTCGAAGGTGCGCGCCCTCACTCGCATCGCCACGCCGGCCAACGAGGGCGACCTGGTGAGCTTCGCGCGGGCCGGCACGGCCGCCCACGTCGAGCGGCTGGTGCGCGGCATGCGGCGCGTCGACCGCCTCGCGGCGGACCAAGACGAGCAGGTCCGGCATGCCGCGCGCTACCTGCGCGCCTACACCGACGAGGACGGCATGGTGGTGGTCACCGGGCGCCTCGCCCCCGAGGCCGGCGCGGCCCTGCTGCGCGCCCTCGATGCCGGCGTCGAGCAGCTCCACGGGCCGCGCCGCGGCCAGCCGTCCGGCGGAGCGAACGAGCCCAAGGATCAGGTCGCAGACGAGGTCTCGTTGGAACAGCGCCGCGCCGACGCGCTGGGCCTGGTGGCCGAGAGCGCCCTCTCCGCCGGCCTCGATCCCGGCAGCCGTGGCGACCGCTACCAGGTGGTGGTGCACGTTGACGCCGAGGCGCTGCCGGCGGCTGTCGCGGCGGGCGCGGGCGGCTCGGCGTGCCTCGACGGTACGCACGTTTCCGCAGAAACGTCCCGCCGGCTGGCCTGCGACTCCGCGCTGGTGGTGATGCGGCACATCGCCGGCAGCCGGGTGCTCGACGTGGGCCGGCGCACGCGCGCCATCTCGCCCGCCCTGCGCCGCGCCCTCGAGCATCGCGACGGCGGCTGCCGTTTCCCGGGCTGTGGCCGCAAGCTCTGCGACGCCCATCACGTGGAGCATTGGGCCGACGGCGGCGAGACCTGCCTCCGCAACACGGTGCTGCTCTGCCGCCGCCACCATCGTGCCGTGCACGAGGAGGGGTTCTCGATGGAGCTGGGGCCCAACGGCGAGGCGCGCTTCTATCGGCCCGATGGGCGGCTGCTAGCGCCAGCGCCGGCGCTGCCGGTGGTCACCGGAGAGCCGGTCACCGCTCTCGTCTCGCGCCTGGCGGGCCAGGGGGTAGCCGTGGATGCCGGGGAGACGGTCCCCTCCTGGTGGGGTGGGCCGGTCGACTACGCCTGGGAGATCGATTGGCTGAGGTCGCGCGACCGCCACGACCCGGCATCCGCGACGGGGTGACGGCTCCGGAGGAGCCCTCGATGAGCCATTGGGCTGCTGGCTCGGGCCGCACGAGGCACTCGACCGATCGCGAGGCTCTTCCTCAACTCAGGCGGCATCGAGCTCTCACCCCTCGGGAGGCGAGAGGACGATGCGTGCTGGCGGCGACTCAGACGGGTGCGACTACCTCTAGTTCGACTATCACCGGCCGATGCCCACATGCAATCGGGAAGGAGGTGTCTGGTAGAATTGTGTTGACACTTCATCTCCCTGGGGGTTCTCCATGGGTGTCAAGGTAAACCTGGTTATCGACGAGAGCGTGAAGGCGAACCTCGACGAGCTGATTCCGGCTGGAGAGCGCAGCCGATTCGCCAGCGAAGCGCTTAGTTAGGGCTCAGTTGGGTCTGGTGCGGCAGCAGCAGCGGGTCGCGAAGATTCAGGGGTTGCGGCGAACTGGCCCACATGTGCCCACAAGCGAGGTCGTCCTCGCGCTACGCTCTTTGCGGGATGCGGGATGACGGCGCCGCCGGCGATGTTCGTTCCGCACGCCTCGGTCATTCTGAAGTGGGTGCTGGATGCCGAGGACGAACCGTTCTCCTTGACTTGATAAGACTAGTCGGGATTCGCGGCGGCGAGTAAGGCAGCCAGGACCACCTTGCCTGCGTCGATCAGGTCGGCAACGAGCCGCTCGTCCACCTCGAGCAGCCCTTCGTATTCCGCGAGATTCCGCTTCTCATGGGCCTTGGCCAGCACTCGCCAGGTTGCGGGCGCGATGCCGAGAGTATGCGGCAGCGTCTGAAACACGAGATAGCGGTTCTCAGAGCGAAAGCCCAAACGACGTAGCGCGGCTAGCGCCAGGACATGCGCCGCGTTGTAGGCGAGGTCGAAACGGCTCTCGATCGACAGCTCCAGCCTCGGCGCGTCAGCGAGGCGGGCCTCCCCCGAACGTCGAAGGCCCTCGACCTCGCCCGCCGCGGGTGGCTCCCGCTTTAGCTTTCCTGTATGAACCAGATTCTCGAGCTCAGGTGAGGGCATCGTCCGACCCAATCACGAAGAGCTTCGGCTGCGTAGCGATGCGGGCGGCGAAGGAGTCCTCTCTCCTCCGCTTGGCTCGCCAGTCGGCGACGTTCATTACCGTCGGATTGATAGGCCGAGCGAGGCGACTCTCGGCCTCCTGAAGAGCTTCAAACAGATCCGGGTAGCGCAGTTTGTCGGAGATCACCATGAGATCGATGTCGCTCCGGGCATGGTCGCTGCCTTTTGCGATGGAGCCGAAGACGAACGCGGCGCGGATGAGATCCGCCTTGCCGCGCAGAGCGTCCCGCAAAGGCTCAACCACACCGACCGTCTTGGCGACCAGACCATGCAGCTCGGCGAATACCGGCGACTCCCGGCGAGCCTGGTAGTACTTCTGATTCCCGGCGCGAGTTACCTCCACCAGGCCTGCCTTCTCCAATCGGAAGAGCTGGCGATGGACCGCGCCAACGCCCCCCTTCGCCAACCGAATCACCTCGGCGCTCTGAAAACGGCGATCCGGCTGTCCGAAGAGGAATCTCAGAACACGCTGCTGAACGGGCGTGAACAGGGCATCGGCCAAGCTGCCGGCAGAGGTCGCTCTTCCCATTTCGGGAAGGATCATACCCGATTCAGGAATGCCAGGCAACGCCACATTGCCTGCCTGCGTTAGGAAGCGCTTCCTCAGGTGTTCGTGTGTTGCCCGCGGCTCCCAGGCCAGGCGTGACCGAGGCGGTAAGCCGTATCCGGAGCACGAGGCGGCAAAATGGCAACACACACCCTACGCTGCGTCTCCAATTTGCCGTCATCTTGGGAAACGAGGGGAGGGCGAAGGATCCTGAGGATGGGCCGAGCACATTAGCTGCTCTCTACGAAGGGGATTCCTCCTCGCCAGGTACCTGCTTGGTCGTTTGCGCCGCTCCACCGTTATGCATGCTTTCATGGAGTTGGATAAACTTTTCTAAAAATGTTCTCTCCTCCGGTCGAAGTAAGCTTGGCGAGTTGCCCAATACCAGCGTCGTTTGCCTTACAACTACTGCCATTGATACGAAACGACCTAGAAACTTATAGCTATCGTGGTCAAAGGCGTAGTTCGGCATTCTTCCCGTGGACTTGGGAGCGAAGGCAATGAGTAGATCAATCACCTTTCTGTCATCCTCAAGAAGATTCCTCGCCAGATAGGCTTCGACTTCTTTGGGTAGAGCGCGATGCCAAATCCTTATGACGTCGGCATCACCCCATCCGGTAGTAAAGAACCACCGGCCTGTGAGTCCGGCCGCAATGCGCGTCGCTAGGAGAGACTCCAACTCATGCTTCTCTTCCTCGGAGACGTTCACTGCTCCCTGATCATCGCTCGTCCCCGCAAGCGCCGAGAAAAGATTACCAGCAAATACGAGAGGTTCTGCGGTTTGAAGTAGATTGGCTCTAATTCCAGTCCGCCGGTCCGGCTCTATATGGGAAATGAGCCTTCGCGCCAAGAGAGCTGCCATGTCAGCCGCCGTCGATCCTGGCAACCAGGCATCGAAGTCGTCCATAGGAAACGCCTCGCCACTTCTCGCGACAGCGAGAGCGAGTTTCCCGGAAACAGCCGGTGACATCTCATCTGCACGCTGCATCAACTTTTCCAAGGTTCGCCCGGCGCGGCCGTGGGCCACGAAGGGACTGAACAGCTCGACGGCATCACCGGCACCCGAGTCCAGTCGCGTAAGGAATCGGTCCAGCTCGGTATCCGACACATCGCCTTTATCGAGTACGTAGCTGAAGTAGTGCTCAAAATATCGGTCCGAACAAAGACGCTGCTCTCTTGCCCACCTTTCGTCGTAGCCATAGCCGAGTCCATGCTCCTCAAGGCGTGGGAACAGATAGAACAGAAGATCGCGTGCAGCCCTGGTCTCCCGCGGTGTGGCGCCCTGCGTGCCACGGTCGAGAAATTCCTCAATCTCCTTTTGCTTGTTATTCTTGTCGACATCGGGGAAGACGAAAGGGCTGCCAAGCACTGGCTGCGAGTTGTTACGCACCAAGCGATAGAGTTCGGGATAGAAGATGCGCATGCCTTCGAGGAGAATTTGATCAACGATATTTACCTCTCCCTTCAGTAGAGGCAGGGCGAACAGCAGGGCGTTGCCATAGAGCTTTGCTTGACGAGGTGTCCGAAAGCTCGGTTCGAGTCCTATAGTTACCTGTCCGTCGAGCTCTGCGGCTACACCATCTGGCAAAGTAATATCCGCGTATTTCAGCGCGGTCTTTATCTGCTCACCGACCAACTGCCTCAGGGCGGTCCGGGCCGCTGGAGGAAGAAAGGGGGTACCTGGACGATCTTTTCTAGGAATGCCTTGCCATGCTCGAAATCGCTACCGTACTGCTCGGCTAGAGCTAGGTGGGTATCTTTCTTTTGACGGCTTCTGCCAGTTCCTTGAAGAGAGCTGGAATGAGTTCTATTTCCGAACGGATAAGCCACGGGTCGAAACGCACTATGACGATTTTGGTCTCACCTGCGAGTGCCTCCGCAATGAGGTTAAGGAGGGAGGTCTTGCCTTCGCCCCACTTGGCGTATAGACCAACAACAAGGCAACTCGAGTCGTGCCTCCGGGCAATCGTCGTGGCCAAACTCGTGGCAAACCTGGACCGATTGAAGCGGTCCTCACTGGAGGCAGTGATGGGATCGTTCGAGGCATATGAAGCCGAGTGTGTCGGTTCGTTCATGTCAGGGTTCATGGGAAAAGACTTCCTTCGGCACCGGCGGCCGAAGTGTGCGCGGAAGCACTTGGGCTGAGCGGACCTTTTGACACCAATATAGGAGGCTGGGGTAGCAGCCGCGCCTCCATGCTCTTGCGGTCGGCGCGAGAGAGCCGCTCGAGGCGCCGGCTGCGGACTACTTCTTGCCTCCTCTTGGCATAGTGGTGATCGGCGCGCGGAGCAAGCTGTTCACTGATTCAGGAGTTCTAAAGACTACCGCGACGTCGGGATCAAGGATGACCACGACGCGAGAAGTTCCACTTCTGGCAAAGCGATTGGGCTTTGCTTTACTATAGTCGAAACGATATTCGGAGAGCATTTCGGGTGACTTTGTCTCCTGGTCAGGGGATGACGGTACCCTTCTCATAGTCCTTTTGCTCCTTCACTGTAGCGGGACGCGCGCTGATCAGGCGGACCGAACCCCCGCGCTCAACGAAGCATATGAGTAGGAGCCGATTCTGGAAGGAATGACCAACGATGATCTCGCGGGATTCTCCTTCTGAATGGCTTTCATCATCAAAGATGAGTGCCAGCTGATTCGCGAATACTGAGACGGCCGGCTTCTCCGAAGGTGACCCCGTGCTTGAGAAAGTTGCTGCTGGCCTTGGCCTCGTCCCACTCGAATTCTGTGGTCATCCGCTGACACAGTCTACTCTCTCCCGCCTCATTCCTGCCAGTACCAGCCGGCGGCCGTCAGCTGACGCGGCATCTCCTATAATCCGGGTGGCGCGCCGTTCGCGAGCCCTCTCGTACACCGGCGCGATCCCTTCCCCCGGCACCTCATGCCCACCGAGCCTGCCGCCATCTCCCCGCTCTCGACCGCATCGACCCTCTCGGACGCGGCCTTGCTCGCTCGGCTGGTGGCTTTCGACTCGACCAGCCGCAACAGCAATCTGCCGATCGCCGACTTCCTCTGCGAGTACCTGGATCGGCCGGGGATTCGCGTGCGGCGCAACCTTTCGCCCGGCGGCGACAAGGTGAACTTGATCTTCAAGGTGGGCCCCGAGGCGGACCCGGAGCGGGAGGGGCGTCCCGGATTGGTGCTGTCCGGGCACATGGACGTGGTGCCGGCGGAGGAGCCGGAGTGGGAGAGCGATCCCTTCACGCTTGCCGACCGCGGTGATCGCTACGTCGGGCGCGGGGCCTGCGACATGAAAGGGTTCCTGGCGCTCGCTGCCAACCTGGCGCTCGCGGCGAGCCGGCAGCACCTCGTCCATCCCCTGGCGCTGCTGTTCACCTACGACGAGGAGGTGGGGACCCTGGGCGCGCGCTGGCTGGTCGAGAGCTGCCCGGAGGCGGCGGCGCTGCCGGCGAGCGTGGTGATCGGCGAGCCGACCGGCCTGCGGGTGGCGCGCGCCCACAAAGGACATCTGACGATGCGCATCACTCTCCACGGCCGCGGCGCCCACAGCGGCTATCCTCACCTCGGGAGCAATGCCATCGAGCCGGCCGGCGCGGTGATCGCGGCGCTCGCCCGGCTGCGTCGCGAGCTGGCCGCGGAAGTCGCGCCGCACGCCGAGCTGTTCCCGGAGGTGCCGTTCGTGCCGCTCAACGTCGGCAGGGTCCAGGGCGGCGGCGCCATCAACGTGGTGCCCGACCGCTGCACCGTCGAGCTCGGGCTCCGGGCGCTGCCGGGGGTCGACTCGCGGCGCCTGGCCGAGCGCGTCGAGCAGGCGGCGCGGGCGGCAGCGGCTCCCTTCATTCCTGACGTCGAGGTCCTCGCCGACAGCCCGCCGCTGCTGGTCGCGGAGGAGGCGCCCGTGCTGCGCCGGCTCTGCTCGCTGTTGGGCCAGCGCGAAACCGCCACCGTCTCTTTCGCCACCGACGCCGGTTGGCTGCAGCGCCTGGGGATGGACTGCGTCCTCTTCGGCCCGGGCTCGATCGACGCGGCGCACCGCCCGAACGAGCACGTGCCCAAGTCCGACCTCGCCACGGCCCGCGCGGTGCTCGAACGCGCCATCGCGGGCTGCTGCCTCCCCGCCGCCGCCGATGCCGCCGATGCCGCCGCGGGCACCTCCGCCGGCACCGCCGCCGGCGCCTCGGGCTCCAGCGTTCCGGACGCCTGATTCGCCATGCCGAGCAAGCCCGCACCGCACCCGGCGGCCGCACCGGACACCCCGCCCCGCGCGCGGATCGTCGAGGCCGATTGGACCTGGACTGGCGACGGTTTCGCTGCCGGCATCCAGCTGCGCGTCGGCGACGACGGCCGCATCGAGGAGGTCGGCCGGCTCGGCCTGGCGGCGACGACGCGACTGCGCCGCCAGGCGCTGCTTCCCGGCATGGTCAGCGCGCATTCGCATGCCTTCCAGCGCGCCCTGCGCGGCCTGGGCGAGCGCTTCCCGGCGGGCGCAGGCAGCTTCTGGAGCTGGCGCGAGGCGATGTACGAGCTGGCCGAGGGCCTGGACGCCGCCGGCTTCGAGCGCCTCTGCCTGCGGACCTTCCGCGAGATGCGCGCCGCCGGCATCACCGCGGTCGGCGAGTTCCACTATTTCCACCACGAGCGGGCGGCGGCGCCGGGCACGCCGCTCGACTACGGTCTCGACGCCCGCGTGCTGCGCGCCGCCGCAAAGGCGGGAATCCGCATCGTGCTGCTCAACACCTACTACCGGACCGGGGGCTTCGATCAGCCGCTCGCCGGCGCGCAGCGGCGCTTCGCAACGCCGTCCCCGGCGGTCTTCTGGGAGCAGATGGATCGCCTCGCCGGCTGCCTCGCGGGACCGGCCCAGACGCTCGGCGCCGCCGTCCACAGCCTGCGCGCCGCGCCGCCCGAGGACCTTGCCGCGATCTATGCGGAGGCCCGCCGCCGCGGCCTGATGCTCCACATGCACGTCGAGGAGCAACGGCGCGAGATCGCCGACTGCCTGGCCTATTACGGCCGCCGCCCGATGCAGCTGGCGCTCGCCTCGCTGCCGGCGGCGGACGGCCTGACCGCCGTGCACTGCACGCATACCGCTCCCGAGGACATGGAGCGCTTCCTCGAGGCCGGCGGCACGGTGTGCGTCTGCCCGCTGACCGAGGCCAACCTGGGTGACGGCCTGCCCGATCTCGCTCCCCCCCACCGGCGGGGGGACCGGCTCAGCCTGGGCACCGACTCCAACGCGCGCATCTCGCTGCTCGAAGAGATGCGCTGGCTCGAATACGGCCAGCGGCTGCGTGGCGAGAGCCGGGGTATCCTGCGCGACGGCGGCGGCGCGGTGGCCGCCAACCTGCTGCACGCCGCCACCGCCGGCGGCGCCCGTGCCCTCGGCCTGCCGTGCGGCGAGCTCGCGCCCGGCTACTGGGCGGACCTCGTGGCCATCGACCTCGCCCATCCGGCGCTCGCCGGCTGGGAGCCGGACACCCTGCTCGAGACGCTGATCTTCGGGGCCGGCGACGAGGCGATCGCCGCCACCGCCGTGGGCGGCGACTGGCGGCGACCACCGGCGACGCGGCGAAGGGACAGCAGAGAGGACGGCTGAGATGTGCGGACGCTACACGCTGACCGCCCCGGGAGAGATCGTCGCCGAGATCTTCGAGCTGGTGGACGTCCCGCCGATCCTGCCCCGCTACAACCTGGCGCCGACCCAGGAGGCCGCCGTGGTGCGCGTCGCCGCTCGGGGAGCGCCGCGCACCCTGGTGCCGTTGCGCTGGGGGCTGGTCCCCTACTGGGCCAAAGATCCCGCCATCGGCAACGGCATGATCAACGCCCGCGCCGAGAGCGTCGCCGACAAGCCCGCCTACAGCGACAGCTTCCGCCGCCGGCGATGCCTGGTGCCCGCGGATGGTTTCTACGAATGGAAGAAACTCGCGGCCAAGGTCAAGCAGCCCTACCTGATCCGCCGCCAGGACCGCCTCCCCTTCGCCTTCGCCGGCCTCTGGTCCTCCTGGCGCGGCCCCGCATCCGCCCCGCTCGAGACCTTCACCATCATCACCACCGGTCCCAACGACCTGCTGCGCCCCCTGCACGACCGCATGCCGGTGATCCTGGACCGCCGCGACTTCGCCGCCTGGCTGGACCCCGCCAACCGCGACACCGCCCACCTCCAGTCCCTCCTGGCCCCGGCCCCCGACGCCGGCTGGGAAGCGGTGCCGGTCAGCCGGGCGGTCAACAGCGCCGACCACGACGAGCCCGACTGCATCGAGCCGCTGCTTGGTAGTTGAGATTCTCCACTGCTCCCGCTGCTCGCTCCTATTGACATCCTGTAGGTGCCCTGGTAGTGTCCTATAGGAATCCTATAGGAAGGAGCCGGAGCGATGAAAGAAACGCAGGAAGAGGCGGCCAGCCAGACGAACCTGCTCCAGGGCACGCTCGACCTGCTGATCCTGAAAGCCTTGGCGCTGGGGGAGCTGCACGGTCTCGGGGTGGCGCGCCGCATCGAACAGATCACCCGCGGGACCTTTCAAGTCAAACCCGGCTCCCTCTTCCCCGCCCTGCACCGCATGGAAGAGTCGGGCTGGCTCAGCTCGGCCTGGGGCGAGTCCGAGAACAAACGGCGGGCCAAGTACTACCGGCTTTCGAAAGCGGGAAAGCGCCAGCTCGCCGCCGAGACCGCCCACTGGCAGCGGATCTCGCTGGCGATCGCCAGCGCTCTCTCGGCCACCTGAGGAACCCCCGGCATGCCCATCCTGCCCCGGCTGGCCAGCTTGTGGCGGAACCTGTCGCGCAAGGCCGGCGTCGAGCGGGACCTCGACGAAGAGCTCGCGGCCTACCTGGACCTGCTGGCCGAGGAGAAGATGCGGATGGGCATGGACCCGGCAGCGGCGCGCCGGGCGGCCCGCATCGAGGCGGGCGGCGTCGAGCAGCTCAAGGAGCGGGTGCGCGGGGCCAGGATCGGAGCCTTCGCCGACACCCTCTTGCTCGATCTGCGCTATGGCGCCCGCCTGCTGGCCAGGAGCCCGGGATTCGCCGCGGTCGCGGTGCTCGCCCTGGCGCTCGGCATCGGCGCCAACACCGCGATCTCCAGCGTCATCTACGGCGTCCTGCTCCGTCCCTTGCCCTATCCGGAGGCCGGCCGCCTGGTGATGGTTTCGAGGCACTTCGCGAGGTCGACATTCCCTTACGGCAACCTGTGCCTGGCCGACTACCTCGACTGGCGGGCGGGGAACCGCGCGTTCGAGGACCCGGCGGCCTGGAATCGGCGCCGCTTCGACCTCACCGGCGCGACCGAGCCGGAACAGGTGTCAGGAGCCGAGGTGACGGCCGGATTCTTCGCCGCGCTCCGGGTGCGCCCGCTGCTCGGCCGTGTCTTCGGCGCCGGCGAGGACGGACCGGCAAAGCAGCGGCTGGCGGTCCTCTCGGAGTCGCTGTGGCGCCGTCGCTTCGGCGGCAACCCCGGCGTCATCGGGCAGGCGGTCGACCTGGATGGGAACCGCTCGACCGTCGTCGGCGTGATGCCGAGCGCCTTCCATTTCCCCCGTCCGGACAGCGAGGTCTGGACCAACCTGGTCTTCGACGCTCCCACGCGCCGCGGTCCTTTCTTCTACCGCGGCCTGGCTCGTCTCAAGCCCGGCGTCACGCTCACGCAGGCGCAGGCGGAGCTCGACGCCATCGCGCGCCGTATCGAGCTGGCGGACCCGCGAACCTCTCACCTCACCTTCCCGGTCGTGCCGCTGCGCGAGGCGATCGTGGGCGACGCGCGCCCCGCTCTGCTGGTGCTCTTCGGCGCCGTCTCCCTGGTGCTGCTGATCGCCGCGGTCAACGTCGCCAATCTCTTGCTGGCGCGGGCCACTGCGCGCGAGCGCGAGATGGCCGTGCGCCTCGGCCTGGGCGCCGGCCGCGCGCGCCTGCTGCGCCAGCTGCTCACCGAGAGCGGCCTCCTGGCCCTGCTGGGCGGCGCCGCGGGCGTCGCCGTTGCCGCCCTTGGACTCGCGCTCTTGCGGGCCTGGAACCCCGGCAACCTGCCGCGCATCCAGGAGGTCCACCTCGACGCCCGCGTGCTCGGCCTCACCTTGCTGGTCTCCCTGCTGACGGGAATCCTCTTCGGCCTGGCGCCGGCGCTGCAGAGCTCCCGCGCCGACCTGGCGCCGATGCTCAAGGAGGGCGGCCGGGGCAATTCCGCGAGCGCCGGGAGTCGCCGCACCCGCGCCGCGCTGGTGGTCGCCGAGATCGCCCTGTCCCTGCTCCTGCTCGCCGGCGCGGCGCTCTTCCTGCGCAGCTTCGTCCGGCTGCAGCAGGTCGAGACCGGCTTGCTGGTCCCCGCCGCCAGGGTCCTGACCATGCAGATCTCCCCGAGCGCGGCGAAATACCGCGACGACAAGTCGCGCATCGCGTTCTACGACCGGCTGCTCGAACGGGTGCGGCAGCTTCCCGGCGTCGCAGCCGCGGCGGTCTCCGACAGCCTCCCACCCGACCGGGAAGGGGACGCGGACACCTACGTGATCGCCGGGCGGCCGCTCGCCCCCGGAGAGCTCAACCCGATCGTTTCCGCGCCGACGGTGAGCGCCGACTACTTCCGCACGCTGGGCATCCCGCTGCTCAAGGGCCGCCTGTTCGACGAGCGCGACAAGCTCGATGCACCGCCGGTGGCGATCATCAGCGAGGGCATGGCCCGCCGCGATTTCGCCGGGCAGGATCCGATCGGCCAGCGGATCAAACGCAGCGGCCCCGAGTTCAGCGCCAGCCCCTACATGGAGATCGTCGGCGTGGTCGGCAACACCAGGTATCTCGGGCTCGCCAGCGCTCTCGATGCCGTCTACTACGAGCCGTTGCCTCAGAACGCCGGCCGGAAGCTCTTCCTGGCGGTGCGCTCAGCGGCCGCCGCCGCGAGCCTGGCGCCGATGGTGCGCCGCGAGATCCGGACGGTCGATCAGGACGCGGTCGTCACCGCCGTCGCGACCATGGAGCAGGCCTTGTCGGATGCCGTCGCGCAGCCGCGCTTCCGCACCGTGCTGCTGGCCGCGTTCGCCGCCGTCGCCCTGCTGCTGGCGGCAATCGGCATCTACGGCGTCATCGCCTGGTCGGTCGCGCAACGCACCCACGAGATCGGCGTGCGCATGGCGCTGGGAGCCCGGCGCTCCGACGTCCTGCGCCTGGTCGTCGGACAGGGCGCCCATCTCGCCCTGGCAGGCATCGGCCTCGGCCTGGCGGGCGCCTTCGCCGTCACGCGCGTGCTGGCGAACCTGCTGTTCGGCGTCAGTGCGACCGACCCGCTGACCTTCATCCTCGTCCCGCTCCTCCTCGCCGCGGTCGCCCTCGCCGCCAGCCTGATCCCCGCCCAGCGAGCCGCCATGATCGATCCGCACGTCGCCTTGAAATACGAGTAGAAGCCTCTAGAGCCTGGCTACCTGATCCAGGATCCTGTCTGAGTAAACGGCGGCCAATAAGCCCAGTGGCCGGAGGGGC
>Ga0209118_1001250_pt1 | contig 12145 bp, 10 predicted proteins | sample BlaSpr_A8_Ref_M1_FD_187988 | JGI IMG/M metagenome (GOLD analysis project Ga0209118, IMG submission 187988) | Forest soil microbial communities from Thunder Bay, Ontario, Canada - Black Spruce, Ontario site 2_A8_Ref_M1 (SPAdes) (version 2) | ecosystem: Environmental > Terrestrial > Soil > Boreal...
CCTGGACCATCCTCCTCGAGAGGACCCAGTACGGCCGTTACGTTTACGCGATCGGCGGCAACGCCGAAGCAGCGCGCCGTGCCGGTATCAACGTGGCCTTGATTCGCACGGTCGCGTTCATGCTCTGCTCGATGACGGCCGGGGTCGGTTTGATCCTGTACGCGTCCTATATAGGCGGCATGTCCAACAACGTGCAGGGCGGCTCGTACGTCCTCTTCGCCGTCGCCGCCGCGGTCATCGGAGGCACAAGCCTGTTCGGCGGCCGTGGCAAAGCCATCCACGGCGTCCTCGGCGGCCTGGTGATCGGGGGCATCTACAACGGCATGTACCTCCAGGGCCTGGACGTGCAGAGGATCTTCATCGTCACGGGGCTGGTCCTGCTGGCGGCGGTTTCGATCGACGCGCTCTCCCGCCGGGCGGCCTCTTCGGGGAGCTCCGCCCGGGTCTGACGTCGCGCCAGGTCAGAGCCGCTCCATCGTGAAGAGGCCGCCGTTCTGGTCGCTCGCGAAGACAAGGCCGTCGGCATCTGCGAATGCATCCACGATCGTGAGCGCGCGGGTCCTGCCAGGGCGCTCGTCGATCATCCGCTCTGGCACCTGAGGTACGAGCGCGGCCACGTCCTGTGGGCGGTATGGATCGGAGACGTCATACACGCGCACGCCGGCGTTGTTGTAGGTGCCGACGATGATCGTGGAGCTGACGAGGCTGCCAGGCCGGTTCTCGTGAACGTTGTGTGGGCCGAAGCGCCCGCCGCGGGTGATGTAGTCCGCCTCGTCTGGGATGGGGAAGGTCGAGATTGAGACGGGGTTCTCCGCAGCGCGAATGTCGAAGATCCAGATGTGCTTGACACCGTCCTCGCGCCGCTCGAGCACCGACTCGTCGACCACGACCATCAGGGCGCGGTCCGGGAGCGGCAGCGCGTTGTGGGTGCCGCCGCCGAAGGGTGGGCACCACGTGCGATGCGAGATCAGCTTCGGTCGCGCGCGGTCGGAGACGTCGACAAGCGTGACGCCGCCGTCTCGCCAGGTCACGTAAGCGGTGTCGCCAGAGACGATGCCGTGGTGGCATGAATAGCGGTGGTTGCCCCAGGTCGGCTCCTCGCCGGCGGCAGTGTGCATGCCGGGGATCCAGAAGGCGCCGGCGTACTCGGGCCGCGTGGGGTCGCTGATGTCGAGGGTCATGAAAATGAAGTCGCTCCACCCATCGGGCATTGCCGATACATAGGCCCAGCGGCCTCCCACGTACCAGACGCGGTGCACGCCGACACCCTCGAGAGAGGCGAAGCCGATCTCTCTCGGCGCCGCCGGGTTGGACGTGTCGTAGATCCGTACGCCGGCTGCGTAACCGCGCCCCCTCTCCCCCTGAAGACGTGAGCTCATCGAGCCCGAGTAGTACTGCCGGTCGTCCTCGAGGCTCTTCACGCGGCCGAGATCCTGCGCATTCGCGACGAGGAGCAGTCCGTCCGCCGACTGCAGGTGGAGGCTCCAGGTCCCGTCCGGGCACGGCAGGTACCCGATCGCCTCCGGCGCGCGCGGATCGCGGACGTCGATCACCGAGAACCCCTGCGAGAACATGTGGCCGACGTAGGCGTAGCCCTGATTGACCATCACCTGCTGCCCGTCGGGGCGGCCGCCCATGTCCGTGTGGCCGAGCAGGCGCATGTTCCGTGCGTACTCGGGCTTCGGTGGCTCTAGGCTCACGATCTTCTCCTTCTGCGGGTGTTCTTTCTCGACCCACTGCAAAGCGGTGATGAGGACGGGACTTACTGATTGCTCCCCTGCGCGGAGAGGAAGGTGCTCTACGTGGCACTCTAAGGCTGCGGTGAGACTGCGCAGCCTGCATCATGTGTCGTCGCCTTACCCCGAAGGTGAGGCAGCCGCCGTGCGCAAGTTCTACGGCGAAGTGCTCGGGCTCCGCGAGCAACCCATCCCCTCTACGCTTGCGGGCATGAGTTTGGTGTGGTACTCCGCGGGCGAAGGCCTCGAGCTCCATTTCTTCCCCGGCTCGCCGGACGTGAGGTCAGAGCGCCACTTCTGCTTCGACATCGACGATCTGGAGGAGACGCGCAGGCGCCTTCAACAAGCGGGCCTGGCGCCCTACGACGCCGTACCGATTTCCAACCGGCCTCGCTTCTTTTGCCGGGACCCGGTCGGCAACCTGATCGAGTTCACACGGATCGAGGGGGAGTATCAAACATGACGCAGCAGCTCAAGACGAGTCTTGGAATCTGGGCGCTTGGGCCGATGATCACGCGCTTCGTCCCTGTGGGCTACCAGCCGCAGTGGACCTCGGAGAACACTGTCGACAAGGTGAAGCGCGCGGTCGCGGGATTGGGCGACCTGATCGATGACTACGAGTTCCACTATCCGTACGAGATCAATGAGGAAAACGCCGAGGCGATCAAGGCCGCCCTCGGCGGGCACGGCATCTACTGCGTGGCGACAGGGCTCCACCTCGACCCGCTCTTTGGCAGGGGAGGCCTGTGCTCGCCCGACGCCTCTGTGCGGAAGGAAGCGGTGCGGCGCACCCTGGCCGCAGCCGACATGGCCGGCAAGCTGCGGGCGAACTTCATCATCTGGCCCGGGATCGAAGGCTACAACTACCCGTTCCAGACTCCTTACCGCGAGAGCTGGGCCTGGTTGGTGGAGGGCATCGGCCTGGCCGCGCAAAGGTGCAAGGACCATGGGATACAGCTCTTCCTCGAGCACAAGAACTCCGAGCCGGCCATGAAAATCATGATGCGGAACATCGGTATGACATTGCACGTCATCCACAAGTTGCGCGCGCAGGGCATCGACAACGTGAAGGTCAACATGGACTGGCAGCATCTCCTGATGAACGGCGAGAACCTGGGCGAGTACGCGGCGATGCTGGCCGGCGAAGGGCTCCTTGGTCATCAACACGCGAACAGCGGTTGGGGCACCTTCGACGACGACAACATGGTCGGAGCCACCGCGTTCATGGAGACGGTGGAGCTGGCGGTCGAGCTGCGCCGCGCGGGCTATGGCGATAAGGGCGAGCGCCTGGGCTTTGACCTGTACCCATACACCGAAGACGCGATCGCGGCTGTGAGGCGGAGCGTGCTGCAGTGGCGGTTCATCGACTCCGTCGCCGAACGGATCGATGACGCGGCGCTGCGCGAGGCGCAGTCCAGTAAGGACGCTATCCGCGCATACGAGATCGTATATAGAGCGCTGGGCGCGCAGTAGCCCTCCCCGGTGACCGAGTGACCACCCTGCTCGGACTGGATGTCGGAACCACCGGCGCACGGTGCGTCGCGCTCGACGAGGGGGGAAACCTGGTCGCGGAAGCGACGGCCGAGTATCCGATCTACTCGCCGCATCCGGGATGGTCCGAGCAGCGCCCCGAAGATTGGTGGCAGGCAAGTCGCCGGGTCATCGCGGAGGTGGCTGCCAAGGTCGGCCCTGACATCGGCGCGATCGGACTCACCGGCCAGATGCACGGTGCGGTGTTCCTCGACAAGCAGGATGAGGTCATACGACCCGCACTGCTGTGGAACGACCAGAGAACGGCAGCCCAGGCCGAGGCGATCACAGAGCGAGTCGGTGCCCGTCGACTCACTGAAATCGCGGGCAATCCCGCACTCACCGGCTTCCAGGCACCGAAGATTCTCTGGCTTCGTGACGAGGAGCCCAGGGCTTATGAGCGCGTGGCGAGTGTGCTCTTGCCCAAGGACTACGTCCGGTTGCGCCTGACGGGAGAGAGGGCCACCGACGCGTCTGATGCCTCAGGAACGCTCCTGCTCGATCTGAAGGAGCGCGCGTGGTCGGGCGAGATTCTGGATGCGCTCGAAATCCCGGTCGGTTGGCTCCCCCGCGTCTTCGAGGGCCCCGACCGGACCGGGCAGGTTCGGCAAGACGTATCGGGCGAACTCGGACTTCCGGACCAGCTGCCTGTGGCGGCTGGGGGAGGCGACAACGCTGCTGCCGCGGTTGGCAACGGCATTATTCGGGATGGGTTGGCCAGCTGCTCGATCGGTACGAGTGGCGTGCTGTTCGCACACTCGGACACGCTTGCGCCAGATCCGTCTGGTCGACTTCATGCCTTCTGTCATTCAGTGCCCGGTCGGTATCACTTGATGGGTGTGACGCTTTCCGCGGGTGGGGCGCTGCGATGGTGGCGCGACCTGGTCGGTAAGGGTGACTATGAGGAGCTCAGCGAGCTGGCGTCACAGGCTCCGCCCGGAGCGGAAGGCCTCCTGTTTCTGCCGTACCTGACAGGAGAGAGAGCTCCGCATCTCGACCCGGGCGCTCGCGGCGCCTTCTTCGGACTTACCTCCAGACATAACGTGAGCCATCTCACTCGTGCAGTCATGGAAGGCGTCGCTTTCAGTCTCCGAGACTCGCTCGAGATCATGGTTGCGCTGGGAACGAACCCAACCCAGATCCGGGCCACGGGAGGAGGCGCACGGAGTCCGTTGTGGCGCCAGCTGCTCGCCGATGTGTTTGGCCGGCCAATCGTTCGAACCCTGACTGAGGAAGGACCGGCTTCTGGAGCTGCTCTTCTAGCCGGCGTCACTGCAGGCGTATTTGCAAGTGTTGAGGAAGCTTGCGCCGGAATCAGTCTTCGTCCAGATACATGCGAGCCCGAAACCAGCCGGACCCGTCTCTACGACGACTATTACGCAGCGTACCGCGAGCTCTATCCCGCGACGGCGGCCACGATGCACACGCTCGCCGGCCTGGCACAGCGCTGAAGGGAGAACACCCATGACAACATCGGACATGGCCGCCGAAGCCGAGCGACTCGAAATTCTTCTCGCCCAGGAACGTGACATTCAGTTCGACTCCTTTGGCTACGCGGACGCGTGGACTGTCGGATCCCGTGTGGTGGAGCTCGCCACCAGTCGCGGACTTTCCGTAGCGACCTCGCTAGTTTTCGGCGAGCAGCACGTCTTTCATTCCGCCCTGGAGGGCACCAGCGCCGACAACGACGACTGGCTCGCCAAAAAGTTCCGTGTGGTTCGGCGATACAACCACGCGTCGCTCACGATCGGAACCCGCTTCCGTGCGCGCGGTCTAGACTTCGACGTCGATTCGGGTCTCGACCCGCGGCTCTATGCAGCGTCAGGCGGCGCATTTCCCATCCGCGTGAGCGGGTCAATCGTAGGAATCCTCGGGGTCTCGGGCCTCACAGAATTTGAAGACCACGACCTGGTGGTGGAGGTGCTCTCCGAGCACGCGGCCCGCTAGACACGGCTCCAGGGAGTCGTCGGAACACCGACTGCGTCAACGTCGGCAAGGAACAGCAATCCCGAGTCCGGGAACGCGTCGATCTGTTGCGTGTCGAGGTGTTGGCGACCCGAGGTGATGAGCAGCCGATCCAGGTGCCGGCCGACGAATGCCACGCTCGACGTGTGCGGGGCGGAGGTGTGCACGACAGCCGTCTGCTCGCCCTGGGGCGAGAACTTCCTCACCTCGGCTGAGCCCCAGACGGCCACCCAGAGGTTGCCCTCCGCGTCGATGCAGATGCCGTCCGGATAGCCTCCGTCGATCGACAGGAACCGTTCACGTGCTCCGAGCGGATCCGAGTACTCCCGCTTCCAGACGATGCCCGCGAGGGTGTCGACGCTGTAGAACGTCCGTCCATCGGACGACCAGGCGAGCCCATTGGAAAGGCTGAGGTCTGTGTCGATCGCGAACAGTGAGCCATCGACGTCCACGCGACAAAGGCACTCCCGATTCGCCTCGCGGCCGAGCGACAGGGTTCCGACGAGGAACCGGCCGAACGGGTCGGTGGCTCCGTCGTTGTTTCGTGCAGCTACGCCCTCGGCGATGATCCTCGGTCCCGGCGTTCGTGTGCCGTCGGGTTCGATGACCACCAGGCGTTCCTGGCTTGCGACCAGCAGGCTCCCGTCGCCGGCGACCACCACCGCACCGACCATTTCGTCGAACCGGTGCTCTCTCGAGACCCGCACACGGTCGCCCGCAAGGCTGCCTTCGAGAACGAGGCCGCGCAGGATGTCGACCCACAACAGCCTCTCGCGAGGAGCATCCCAGTAGGGCCCTTCGGCAAGCTCGTAGTGCTCATCAGAGGCAGGCCTCGCCGTGTATTCGATCATCGTTTTCCCGGTCCGTTAGAGGCGAGGATCGACGTGGACCTTGGGCCCCGGACCCGCAGCTACGCCACGCCGGCCGTCCAGCCGGCTTGCGACCTCGGCGAGCCCGATTACTTCGCCAACGATCGAATCAGGGTCGACAGCGCCTGACGCAAAGGCCTCGATCGCGCCGGCCAGGCCAGGAGAGGCAGAGAGGATTCCCACGGTCGTGACGTCCGCGAGCACGAGATCCCGGGTGTCCACGATGCTCGGCGTGCCGGAGAGTCCGATGAGCACGATGCGCCCGGCGGGATCCACGAGCCGCGCTGCAATCGCCGGACTCGTGTCGGAGCTGGTGGCGTCGATCACGGCGTCGAACCGCTCGTCCGAGATTGCGATCTCGTCGAGGTCGTAGGTCGTCGATACACCGAGATCGCGACCGAGCTGCAGCGAGCCGGCGCGCTTGCCGGCGAGGTGCACGTCGACGCCTTTGGCCAGGAGGAACTGCGCGGCCAGCAACCCGATCGTGCCCGAGCCAAGCACCAGCACGCTACTGCCGGGACCGGCCAGCGTGGCCTCTGCAGCGCGGAGCGAGTTGCCACCCGGTTCAACCAATGCGCCGCTCGTCACGCTCACGTGCTCGGGGATGAGGTGGGCGAACCTGGCCGGGATGAGCTGCTGTTCCGCAAGAGCTCCCGGCCAGCCGTCCGTGATCCCCACCTCCTTACGTTCTCGGCAGACCCACTGCGTGCCGCCCAGACAGAACCGGCAGACGCCACATCCCAGCATGGTGTCGCCGGTGACCCGCTTGCCGATCCAGGAGACATCTGCGTCCGGCCCGACCGACCTGACCCGACCCACCCATTCGTGGCCGAGTCGCAACGGAAAGTGCGTCTTGCCCTGGCCTATGTAGGCCATCACCCCGGTGTACAGCTCGATGTCGGTGCCGCAGACGCCGGCGCGCTCGACGTCGACCAGCAGCTGGTCCGCCAGCGGGACCAGGTCGTCGACCTCCTGAACCTCTCCACAGCGTGGCGCGGTAACGACGAACGCGCGCATCAGCGCGGAACCGCGTCAGATGGAGCGCGGGAGCTATCGACGTCGACTCGGGTTTCGGCTCCCAACTCCACTTCGACCAGGAAACCATCGCCTACCAGGGCCGCAACGAAGAGCATGGTGTTGGCGGGTGCCACTGAGCCCATCGTCTCCGCGTGAGCCCGAGCAGCCGCCTCCCAGTCCGCCCCGGGTGCGAGATAGACGCGCGTTCGGACGACATCCTCCAGACGGCCGCCCAGCGCCTCCATTGCGGCAATGGCTCTTTCGAGGGCCACCAGCGTTTGCCCGTATGTATCGCCACGGTGGAGGGCGCTTCCGTCGTCGGCGTTAGCGGTCGTGCCGCTCACCTCGATGCGGCCGAAACGGCGCACCGCCCGTGAATATCCGGCTTGCTTTTCCCAGCCTCCGCCGTCACGGTGCCTCGTGGTCACGTCGGACACTGCGCAACACTATCAATGAGTGAGCAGGATGCAGTTCAGCATTCGGTTGAACAACGACTTGCCGGCCGAGCGCTTCATTCACATTGCCGCGCTCGCCGAAGAGGTGGGATTTGACCAGATTTGGATCTCGAACGACCTCTTCTGGCGCTCCGCTCCTGTCCTGGTGGCCGCAGCCGCCAGGGTCACCAGCCGGATCGCCCTCGGCGTGGGCGTCTTCAACCCGGTCTCCATGCACCCAGCGGAGATCGCGATGGCCGCGTCTTCTTTACAGGAGGTGTCGGGAGGGCGCTTCTGCCTTGGCCTAGGGGCGGGCGCGGACGAGTTTCTGAACTGGGCGGGTCTGGCGGGTGGGCCGGCAGTTTCCAGGACCGAACGCGCGATAAAGGATCTGCGAGCACTGTTTGCGGGCGACGCTCCGGAGGGCTGGCGGCCCGAAGGCCACCTGCGTACCGGGCCGATATCGGTGCCGATCTACATCGGCGCGATGGGGCCTCTAATGCTGCGTCTTGCGGGTCGCCTTGCAGACGGGGCATTGCCCCTGCTGTTGCCGCCCGAGCGCTATCTCTTTGCGGCCGCGCATATCAACGAAGGTGCGCGCAATTCCGGACGCGACCCCGACTCAATCGACGTGGCTGCCTGTATCTGGTGCTCCATCGACAGGAACAAGGCCAGAGCCAAGCGCGCTCTTGCATCCAAAATCGCTTACTACGGCGCAAGCTTCTCGCCTGATCTGCTCGCCGGCGCCTCGCTCGCGGTCAGTGACTTCGGTTCGATTCAGCAGGCAATGTCGAGCGGTGATGCCGAGAGGGCAATTGATCTAGTGACCCCCTCGATGTTGAGACTTGGAGTTGCTGGAGGTGTCGATGAGATCGTCGAGGCCGGCACAAGCCTGATCGCGGCTGGTGCACGCCACATTTCCTTTGGTCCGCCACTGGGCCCGGATCCGGACCAGGCGGTCGCGGCCCTCGGGAAGCAAGTACTTCCAGTGTTGAATGAAGAACGCTGAGGTATCTCATCGACTGCCGGCGGTGACGCGTTTTCGAGCCGCTTTCGGCTTCCCTGTCAGAGACTGGACCGCCTCGCGCCGGCCGGACTTCGCGGACCTCAGGATGGCGTCGCACACTTCCGCGGTGCGGTAGCCATCTTCGAACGTCGCTCCATGAGGCCCGATCCGCTTGTTCTTCGCGATGGACTCGATGAAGTGATGGAGCTCATGCACCATCGTGTGCTCCCAACCGATCATGTGGCCGTGCGGCCACCACCACTTCCAGAAGGGGTGGTCGGCCTCCGACACGAGCACGGTGCGGAAGCCCTGTGCGTCAGCTCCCGGACGCGAGCCCGGCAGGTGGACCTGCAGCTCGTTCAAACGCTCGAGGTCGAACCCGATCGAACCCTTCGAGCCGTTGATCTCGAACGTCAGCCCATTCTTCCGGCCCAGGGCAAACCGTGAGGCCTCGATGGTGCCAACGGCTCCTCCCGCGAACTCCACGATGGACTCGAACGCGTCATCGACGTCCACCGTGCCGCCGGGTCTCTTCTTGATGAACGTCCTGGTGGCCCCGCTGACCGCGGCGATGTCGCCGACCAGGTAGCGGGCGAGGTCGATCACGTGCGCGCCCAGGTCGCCCAGCGCGCCTGAGCCGGCGACCTTGCGGTCGAACCTCCAGACCATCGGAAACTGCGGATCGACGATCCATTCCTGGAGGTAGCTGGAGCGAAAGTGGTAGATCTCACCCAGCTCGCCCGCCTCGAGCATCTCCCGGGCGAGCCGCACGGCCGGCACGAATCGGTAGTTGAACGCGCACATGTGCTTGACGCCGGTCTTTTCCACGCGCTGCCAGATGTCGTAGCTCTCTTTGGCGTCACGGCCGAGCGGCTTCTCGCAGATCACGTGCTTCCCTGCCTCTGCGGCGGCGATCGTCGGCGCCGCGTGCAGGTTGTTGGGCGCACCGTTGTCGAAGAGCTGGATCCGGTCGTCTCGGACGAGCCGTTTCCAGTCCGTGGTGTAGCTCTCGTAGCCGTACCGCCGGGCCGCCTCCGCCACCGCCACCTCGTCGCGGCCGCAGATCGCCACGAGCCTGGGCATCAACGGCGGTGGCCAGGTCATGTACTGGATCTTTCGGTAGGCGTTCGAATGGGCCTTGCCCATGAAGGCGTAGCCCAGCATGCCGACGCCGATCTCCTTGATCTTCTTGCCGCCGGCGGAGGTGCCCATGGTGACGAAGCCGACCTGGCGCGAGGACGCGGGCAGGATCGGACTTACTGATCGCTTTCTCTTACCCATCGCCTGATCCTATATGGGTCCTGGCCTCCCCACCCTGTGGGGAGGTGGCCACCGGTCGCGCAGCGACCGCTGGACGGAGGGGCGGTGCGCGTTGGTTGCAAGCCAACCTCCCCACCCGGCCCTAACGGGCCGACCTCCCCGCATAGCGGGGAGGTGAATTGGTGGCATGTGTGGGAATTGCTCGGGCTGGGTAAACGTTTCTTCGACATGGCAACACCGAAGTCCGAGCTACTCCCCGTCCTCCCCATGGACGACGTCGTCGTCCTCCCTCACATGACGGTCACCCTCGCTGTCGAGGGCGATGACCAGAAGGCGGCGATCGAAGCCGCCCGCCAGGGCAGCCGCCTGATCCTGCTCGTGCCCCGCATCGAGGGCAAATTCGGCACCATCGGCACCGTCGGCCGCCTGGGCGAGTCCGCCGAGCTCCCGACAGGCGCCGAAGCATTCATGATCCGAGGCGACTACCGCGCCCGCCTGGGCGGAGGCCAGGCCGACATCGGCGGCGCGCTGTTCGTGCAGGCCGACCCGATCGCCGACCCCGAGCCCCCTACTGAGGCTTCCCTGGAGCTCGCCCGCGAGTACCGCGCCCTGCTGGAGAACCTGGTCGAGTCCAGGGGCGTCCCGCAGGTCGTGCAGTTCCTGCGCGCCGCCAAGACCCCCGGGCACCTGGCCGACCTCGCCGGCTACTCGCCGGACCTGTCGACCGAGCAGAAGCTGGAGGTCCTGGAGACGATCGACCTCGAGCAGCGGCTCACGCAGCTGATCAAGTGGACGAAGTCCATCCTCGCCGACGCCTCGCTCAAGGAAAAAATCCGCAGCGACGTCGCGGAAGGGATGGAGAAGACTCAGCGGGAGTTCCTGCTCCGCCAGCAGCTTGAGGCGATCAAGAAGCAGCTGAACGAGGGCGGCAGCGACGTCGTGTCCACCTACCGCGAGAGGGTCGCCAAGGCCGAGATGCCAGAGGGGGTCCTGACCGAGGTGAACCGCGAGCTGGACCGCCTCGAGCGAACCAGCGAGCAGAACCCCGAATACGGGTGGATCCGCACCTACCTGGACTGGATGCTGGACATCCCCTGGAACGTGCGCTCCGAGGACAACTACGACCTGGTCGAGGCGCGCCGGATCCTGGACGAGGACCACACGGGCCTGTCGGACGTGAAGGACCGCATCATCGAGTTCCTGGCCGTGCGCAAGCTGCGCAAGGAGCGCGGGCTCGAGGTGCTCGGTGGACGGGGATCGGGCGCAATCATCACCCTGGTCGGACCTCCCGGCGTGGGCAAGACCTCGCTGGGCGAGTCGGTCGCCCGCGCGCTGGGCCGCAAGTTCACGCGCGTCTCTTTGGGCGGCATTCGCGACGAGGCCGACATCCGCGGCCACCGCCGCACGTATGTCGGCGCCCTTCCGGGCCGCATCGTGCGCGCCCTGAAAGAGGCCGGCACCAAGAACCCTGTGATCATGCTGGACGAGATCGACAAGGTCGGCAACGACTGGCGGGGCGACCCGTCGGCCGCGCTGCTCGAGGTCCTCGACCCGGCGCAGAACAACACGTTCCGCGACCACTACCTCGAGGTCGACCTCGACCTCTCCGAGGTGCTGTTCATCCCCACGGCCAACGTGTCGGAGACCATTCCGGCTCCGCTGCTGGACCGCATGGAGCTGATCCGACTCGACGGCTACACGGAAGAGGAGAAGGTCGCCATCGCGCGCGACCACCTGCTCCGGCGCGTGGTCAAGCAGGCCGGGCTCAACCCCGACGAGGTGACAATCACAGAAGACGCGATCATGAAAGTGATCACCGACCACACCCGGGAAGCGGGCGTCCGCAACCTGGAGCGCGAGCTCGGCAAGATCACCCGCAAGGTCGCGACCAAGGTCGCCACGAAAGCGCTGACCCCCCCGGTGAACATCACAGTTGAGCGCGTGCGCGAGTTCCTGGGCAAGCCTCGGTTCGACAACGAGGTCGCAGCTCGCACCTCAGTGCCGGGCGTAGCCACAGGTCTGGCCGTGACCGGTACGGGCGGGGACGTTCTCTTTGTGGAGGCGACCGCGACCGACACCAACGGGCACGGCAGCTCGGTCATCCTGACCGGCCAGCTGGGCGACGTGATGAAGGAGTCCGCGCAGATCGCGATCTCCTACGTCCGCTCGCACACTGACGAGCTGAAGATCGAGAAGGGCGCCGCCGACAAGTCGTTCCACATCCACGTTCCCGAGGGCGCCGTGCCCAAGGACGGCCCGTCGGCCGGCGTGACGATGACGACCGCGATCGTGAGCCTGCTGACCGGACGGCCGGTGCGGAGCACGGTT
>Ga0209118_1001252_pt1 | contig 12125 bp, 7 predicted proteins | sample BlaSpr_A8_Ref_M1_FD_187988 | JGI IMG/M metagenome (GOLD analysis project Ga0209118, IMG submission 187988) | Forest soil microbial communities from Thunder Bay, Ontario, Canada - Black Spruce, Ontario site 2_A8_Ref_M1 (SPAdes) (version 2) | ecosystem: Environmental > Terrestrial > Soil > Boreal...
TAAGCCGGATTGTGTACCCCCCCAGCTCGCACGTTGCCGGGACATAGATAACACTCGGGATCGTACTCCGGAACCTTGGCGGACGGTAAAGCCTCGACCGAGCCTTGCCATGGCCGCAGAGCCCGGTGTGGTGAAACCAGAACCCATTCTCGAGTCAACGGATTGAAGCGGCGATGCGGGTCATCTTTGAGAGGCAACTTCGTCTCCTACCGACAGGTGCGCCCCACGATCGAGGCATTGTCTTGCAACGCCGAAATTAGTTCAGGCGCATTGATTTTCGATTTAGAACAATTCAATATATTGACAGGCAGCAGTGAAGCAATCTATGATTTTTAGCATAAAATGCAAACGATTACAAATTACGCGTACTTCGATCTCAGGTATCTTAAAGGTGCCCGCAACAAATAGCAGGAAATCCTTATAGATCCTGAGGACGCGAAAAGATCGAAATGACTACCTTCGAATTGGCGCTGCGTTTTGAACAGGCTTTCCGCGCGCATCCGTCCATCTCGAGTGCGCCCGGGCGCGTCAATCTCATTGGAGAACACACCGACTACAATGACGGCTTTGTGCTGCCGTGCGCCATTGGTTTCAGAACTTACGTCGCCGTACATGCTCGAGAAGACAATAAGCTCATCATGTGTTCGGAAGAATTTACCGGCCAGTTCGAGTTTGATGTTAACGCCCTGCCAGCGGCACACCAAGGCATTTGGTGTGACTATCCGGTGGGCGTCGCAGTAGCTCTTCGAAACAAGGGCTTTCCGCTTCGCGGCGCGAACGTGATGGTGCAAGGCGAAGTGCCGCTTGGCGCCGGGCTAAGTTCGTCGGCCGCCTTGGAAGTTGCAAGCGCGCTGGCGTTTTTAGGGCTCAGCGGTGGTAGTCTGCCCCTGCCCCAGGTCGCCCAGCTATGCCAACGCGCGGAAAACGAATTTGTGGGAGCACGCGTCGGCATCATGGATCAATTTGTGGCTTGCCTCGGTAAGGCCGGACACGCCTTAATGCTTGACTGCCGTTCGCTAGCCTACCAGTTCGTTCCGATCCCCGCCGGTGTCAGTATTGTTATTTGTAACACCATGGTTCGGCACAAGTTAGCGGGCGGCGAATACAACGTGAGGCGTGCCGAGTGCGAAGAAGGTGTGCGGTTGCTCGCTAAGCGAATTCCGGGGATGGCCGCGCTGCGGGATGTATCGGTGGCGCAGTTGGAGAAGTATCGAGCCGACCTGCCGGAGAAAATCTATCAACGTTGCGAACACGTTGTGTGGGAGAACCAACGAGTATTGGAGAGTTCCAAGGCGCTCGCTACCGGCGATCTAATCGCCGTTGGGGAGTATATGGCCGCATCCCATCGAAGTCTCCGTGATTTGTATCAAGTCAGTTGCTTTGAGCTCGACTCGATGGTCGAATCCGCCCAAGGGCTTCCTGGTTTCTTCGGTGGTCGGATGACTGGGGGCGGTTTCGGTGGTTGTACGGTAAACCTGGTGAACACGTCGGACGCCGAAGCTTTCGCGGAGCAAATCGCTTCACGTTACCAGGAACGTACCGGAATTCACCCCGACGTCTTCGTCAGTGCAGCCTCGGACGGGGCGAGCGTGACCACAAACGAGACCGTACCTGGTAAGGCGTGAATCGATAAGTTGCTTGTCGTTGCTTCTCGTTGCTTTTCTCGACAGTCCTTTTCTCGACAATCTAAATTGCACGCGTCGACTGGCGCACCACCAAGTGTGTGGTGATCTTATACTCAATTTTCCTGGCGCTTTCACGCCTTATGAGCTGCTCCAGCGCGGCCAACGCCGTAACCGCCAATTGCACGCGAGACAAGCTTACCGTCGTCAGCGGCGGCTGCGTGAGACTGGCGAAGGCAATGTCATCGAACCCCACCACGGAAATGTCATCCGGAACGCGCAGGCCGGCCGTATAAATGGCCCCGAGAGCTCCTATGGCTGTCACGTCATTCGAGGTCACTACCGCAGTGGGAGGTTTATGAAGTCTGAGCAGTTGGCGCATAGCTTGCACTCCGCCGTCCGTGCGGTGATTGCCCGTAATCAGCAGAGTGGGATCGACGGCGATGCCATTGGCCTTCATGTGAGAAACGAAGGCTTCGTGCCGTACCCGCGCCGATTGCAGATTCATCGGTCCAGAGATAAAAGCGATGCGGGTATGGTTGAGAGCAAATAAATGGTCGAGCGCTTCATAGATTCCCTGCGCATGATCGATATTTACGCGAACGCTCAGTGGGCTGGACTTGCCGGTGTCCATTAAGACTGTAGGAATCTCACGGTTCGCAAGCTCAGCCAGCAGTAGCGGGTCTGTTTCCGAGGTCATGATGGCGACGCCGTCGACTCTCCGCTCCATCATCCTTCCAATACATGCCGCCATGCGCTTGGGATCATAGTCGGTGTTGCCGATAAGGACCTCGCGTCCGTGCTGCAAAGCTTCACCTTCGAAGCTCTTGACCAGCTCGGGAAAGAAAGGATTGGTGATGTCGGAGATGATCAAGCCAAGCAAACGGCTGCGCCCCGAGACCAGCGTGCGAGCGTGAGTATTGGGATAGAATTTCAGATCCGCTATTGCTTTGCGCACCCGTTCGGCGGTCCGCGGTCGAACCTTATCCGAACCGTTGATGGTGCGCGAAACCGTCGCCGTCGAAACCTTCGCGAGCTTGGCGACCTCTTTGATGTTCATGCTGGTCTCAGCTATTTTCCGAACGTTGTGCTACCACTGACCCTGAAATGCGGCTGCGGCAAATCGCCCGGCAGTGAGCTTTTGGCAGCGCGAGCGGCCAAACATGCATGAGCTATAATACGGCCAATGTATGCGTTTTCAATCAGATTTCCCCGCTTCGGCGCTACTTTCATTGAAACGCAAAATGGTTCGGATATCACGCCCCAATTCATCATCGGGCCAGCACATGCTTCCATACGCAACTCTGAGGAGCAATATGCTTCTGCTTCGGTTCCTCCTCTGTGTGTTTGGCTTGGTCGCAGGGTTGCCGCTGTCGTTGAGGGCCCAGGAAACCGGTCCGGCGAAATCGCAGCCGGCTTCCAGTGGCATGGGAGTGAGCACCGGCGCACCGCGGTCTGCTGTTTTCGACGCACTGCATCGCCCGATCACGGCGGGCGGATTCGTAGAAGGCGCCCCAGTCGTTTTTGCCAACATCACACAGCAAGCTGGACTCGATAAGTTTCGACACCAATCGGGCACTAAAGCTAAAAGCATGATCCTGGAGACGCCGGGGTCCGGGGTGGCTTTACTTGATTACGACGGGGACGGCTGGTTGGATATTTACCTGCTCAACGGCTCGACGGTTCCTGCGTTGAAGGGCAAAGAGGCAGCCCCACGAGCGATGCTCTTCCACAACAATCATGACGGAACCTTCACTGACGTTACGGGCAAGGCCGGCGTTGCGAATGAGCGCTGGGGCTTCGGTGTGGCAGTGGGAGATTACGATAATGACGGATGGCCCGACATTTATGTAACAAATTTTGGCAAGAATCGGCTTTATCACAACAACCATGATGGCACGTTCACCGATGTGGCCGAGGCCGCCGGCGTAGCTCTCGGCGGCTGGTCAACCGGCCCTACTTGGGGAGACTACGACCATGACGGGCTTCTTGATCTATTCGTTCCCGGATACTTGAAGATTGATGTCGATCATCCGGCCATGGGCGGTCAGGGAGGTCTGCCAGCAGGTTTCTGCCAGTTTCGGGGCGTGAGCGTGATGTGTGGTCCCAGGGGATTGCCTGGTGAAACCGATCACTTATTTCACAACAATGGCGATGGCACATTCACCGATGTCAGCGAGAAAGCGGGGGTAGGTGATTCCAAGGGGTTTTACGGATTTGCCTCGGCTTTTGTAGATGTGGACGATGACGGTTGGCTGGATCTTGTGGTGGCCAACGATTCCACTCCTAACTACCTCTATCACAACCGGCATAACGGTACTTTTGAAGACGTCAGTTACTTGTCGGGATTTGCTCTCAGCGACGATGGCCGCGAACAGGCTTCGATGGGAATCGCGGTCGGTGATTATAACCGGGATGGCAAGGTCGACTTTTATGTCACGTCATTTTCCGACGACTACAACACGCTCTATAAAAACGACGGCGAAGGTAATTTTTCCGACGTCACATACACCGCGGGCCTGGCAGACATAACCCTGCCATTCCTCGGATGGGGGACCGGCTTTCTCGATTTCGATAACGATGGGTTGCTCGATCTTTTCGTCGCCAATGGGCATGTGTATCCGAGCGTCGATGACCAGAGCTGGGGCACAAGCTGGGCGCAGCGTCCGCAACTATTCCGCAACCTTGACGGGGTCAAGTTCCAGGAGGTCCCGCCCGCTACCGGCAGCGGGTTGGGACAGGTCTACACCGCCCGAGGCGCGGCGTTTGGGGACTTGTTCAACGATGGCCATGTGGATGTGGTCCTGAACAACATAGATGCTATTCCCGCGCTACTTCGCAACGTCGCGAAAAACGAGAACCATTGGATCGGATTTAAACTGATCGGCAGCGGCAAGAGTCCGCGCGATGCCATCGGCACAAAGGTATTCGTGACCGCAGGTGGAATCCGCCAGCGGGCCGATGTGTTCAGCGGCGGCAGCTATGGCTCAACCTCCGATCCCCGAGTCCATTTCGGGTTAGGAAACGCGGCAAAGATCGACAAACTCGAGGTCGATTGGCCAGGGGGGATCAGGCAGGAATTCGCGGTTCCGAGGGTTGATTGCCTTTTTCGCATCTCGGAAGGTAAAGCTACCTTGGAGAACTACTATCCCTCACAGTGAATGGATACACATCTTTATGCGAGTTCCTTGCCGAAAGATCCCTACGGGAGAGTGTCAGGTGAAAGTGGTCACAGAGAGACTGTGGCAGTGTCGGTCTTCGAAATGGACGGCTTGCGCGAGCCTCTGGTTATTGCTGAGTGCGCACCTCTTGGGACAGGGCGTGGCGGCCAAGGCGCCTATCCCAACCGCCAAAGATGCCGCTTCCTTTGCCAATCCGTTGCTGCCTTCCGGTGCGGATCCCTGGGTGACGATGAAGGACGGCTATTACTATTACATGCACACCACCGGAAAGAATTTAAGTCTTTGGAAAACGAGAGACGTTACGGACCTGAAGCGGGCCCCTCACAAGGCGATATGGACCCCGCCAAATAACGGTCCTTACTCACGCGACATTTGGGCGCCCGAAATTCATTTCTTAGAGGGCAAGTGGTATGTATATTTCGCGGCCGACGCCGGCACCAACCGAACCCATCGTATTTGGGTTATTGAGAACCCATCGCCCGATCCGTTTGCGGGGCATTGGACTTTGAAGGGCAAAGTCTCGGACGCCACGGATCGATGGGCAATCGACCCCTCGGTGTTCGAAGATCGCGGCCGACTGTATATGATCTGGTCTGGATGGGAAGCCGATAAGGACGGTCTTCAAAGCATCTATCTAGCCAGGATGAAGAACCCCTGGACGATTGAGTCGCCGCGGGTGCGAATCTCGACTCCGGAGTATCCCTGGGAAAAAATCGGAGATCTGCATCCCAAGAACCCCACTCTCGATCCTGTGCATGTGGACGTAAACGAAGGCCCTGAAATCCTGCGCCATGACGGGGACATCTTTCTGGTGTATTCGGCGAGCGGGTGCTGGACCGATGCTTACGCTTTGGGTGAGCTGGTCGCCCGGGATGACAGCAATTTACTGGATCCGGCCGCGTGGAGAAAATTCCCCCAGCCAGTATTTCAGCAATTGCCGGCAGCGGGCGTTTATGCCCCCGGTCACAATTCTTTTTTCGTTTCACCCGATGGGAAGGAAAATTGGATCTTGTATCATGCAAACTCGAAGCCAGGTCAGGGATGTGGCGAGCAACGTTCTCCGCGAGCTCAGTCTTTTACCTGGAATTCTGACGGTCGGCCCAATTTCGGAAAGCCTGTAGCCGCCGGCGAACTCCTGGCGCGACCGTCACATTGAGTTAGGCAGGATATGCCCGGCTCGACTTCAGCCAATCTTCGACGATCGATTTGCAGGATTCCTTCAAAGGCCGCCTTCAAAAAGTGGTCTGCCCAAGCCGGCGTGCCAGATCCTTCAAGGCGTTGCGCTCGGTGTCTCGATTCGCGGCTTGTAGCTCGCTGCAGAGCCTTCCTTCTTCTCTGGCGTGCTCGGTGTCGTGCATCTTTTGATACGCCCGCGCCAGATAGAAATGAATTTCTTGCTGACTGGGATCGAGCGCGAGCGCGAGCTTAAGTTCGCGAACGGCTGCCGCAGCGTCTCCCTGGTTGAGTTCGAGACGACCGAGTCTGATGTGGGCGGCCACCAACCGCGGATCAATCTCCATCGCCTTTTTGAGCTCGGTGCGTACCTGGCCTGCATCGCCTGAACTCTTCTCCATTGCTTCCGCCAGTAGGCAATGCAGATCGGCGGACGACGGGTCTGCCGCGATTGCCTTCCGGTAATAGGATTCCGCCTCGGAATAATGCTGCTGATCGAGCGCCGTTAAACCCCGGTAAGCAAGCAGAGGTGGAGATTTCGGCTCAATCTTTAAACCTTGGTCAAATGCTTCCTGGGCCTTGGCGGGCATAGTCTGATCAAAGTAGGCCAGACCCAGAGCGAACCAAAGCCGCGTCGAAGACGGGAAGAGTTGCAGCGCTTCCTGAATTCGAATCTCGGCGGCCTTGGGAGCTTTGGTTCCGATCAGTAACATGCCGTAACGGAAACGCAGGAGTTCATCCTCCGGCGCCAGTTCGATCGATCGCAGCATCGCCGGAACGGCCACTTCCGGATGACCCGCCTGTTGGTAGACATCGCCACAATTTGCCAGGGCCTCGGCGGCGGAAATCAGCGTGCTTTCCGCGACCTGCGTTTTCCATTTAAGTAGATTCGCAGCATATTCATCCAAATTCACCCAGGGCGGTGTGGCACGGTTCTCGGACCGCGCACAGGGCTGCAGTTGCAGTAGGGTAGCGGCGATTTCGGCGTCGGGAGCCAGCTTCCAGGCATGTTCCAGCAGCGAGTGTGCCTGCCTTCTCGCGGACGGGCTTTCTTCCGCGGCTCGAATCCTAGCCAGGTTAACAAACGCGGCAGGCTGTGCGGCGTCCAGCTTCAGAGATATTTCATACTGGCGCGCCGCCTCGCCTCTTCTCCCCAGTGCTTCGAGAGCTGTCCCATAATTATTGTGGCTGTAAGTCGCTTCTGGGGCAATCCGGACTGCTTGCTCGAAATCCTTTGCTGCAAGAAGACGTTGATTCAAGTGAGAGTGAGCGAAACCCAGGTAGGTCCATGCCAATGGATCTGCCCTGTGACTCCGAATGACGGATTGCGCCAGACTTTCGACCAGCTTCCAATCGTTGGCGGCGGCTGCCTCGGACATCTGCTGTGGAGCTTGGCCGGAAAGCCTTTCGCCAGTTGTCCCACAGAGTATCGCGAGGAGCACGATGGAACGAAAGTGGCGCATGGAGAAAGGGCCCGAAGCCATATTACCGCGCCGGGCCCAACGCTGAAAAAACCGGAAAGTTAGAACAGGAAGCGCGCTCCCAATTGGAAGATGCGCCCACCCCCAACTACCGGCGCGACACCAAAGTTTCCACCGTCTTGCAACGCTTGGTCGGGATGCGCGAAGCTGTGCCGGTTGAAGATGTTGAACCCCTCGACCCGAAGTTCCAGCGACTGGCCTTCGTGGATGGTGGTCTTCTTCAGCAAGCTAATGTCTTCGGAATAGAGCGGAAATGGCCGCACGTTGAGCACGGTCGGCGCGTTTCCGAAAAAGCTGTTGATGTTGCTGAAATACGCGGCATAGGCTGCATTGCCAGTGTCGGTTGGGGCAAATCCCGGATTGAATGTTGGAGTCGGGGCGAACGCTGCCGGATTCAAGACTCTTATATTGCCGCCGGAGTCGATGTGTTGGCCGGACAGGGTCAAAGGAGCGCCGGTTAGGTTGGGCAGTAAAGCGCCACCCACACCGATGGTGTTCAGGAAGCCATTCGTTAAGTTCCCCGCACCATTGGAAACGATTAACGGAGTATCGGACTGGTAGCGTTGCACTCCATTCACTTGCCATCCGCCTAGCAAAACATTCACAACTCCTCCGTGATTCAGAAAGGCCTTGTTCCTTCCGAACGGGAGCTCGTAGATGTAGTTGATTACAATGCTGTGAGGAACGTCGCTGGGAGCAACGGTGCGTAACTTCCTCAAATTGACAGCGTTGGGATACTGCACAACGCCGCCGGAGCTGCCGGAGTTCCCACTGGTAATCGAGTTGCCCTGAATGTCATCGGCCGCGTTTGTGATCAAGCGGGACCATGTATAAGAGACACCCATTTGCAGTCCGTTGGCGAAGCGGTGGTCAAGCTTTGCCTGCAGCGCGTTGTAGTAGTCGCGCCCTTGAGTTTCATTTTCACTGTTGATAAAGCCGTACTGTGGAAACGGATGCAAGGCCTGGGCCACCGTCCCATTAAATCCGGCGTAAGGGGCGGAAGGTATGTGCGCGCCCATAGACGTCGCGTAGGCGATATCCTGAGCGGTGACGTCACTAAGTTGCTTGTTGAGAATTGGTCCTCCCAACTGCAGATCATTGAAGGGAATCGCATTGCGCCGTCCGAAGTTGGAGCTGAGGCGTTGCCCAAGATGGCCGATGTAGCCAATAGTAAAAACAAAATTCTTCGGCAGTTCGTTCTGAATATTGAAAGAGAACTGCTGCACCAGCCCCGTTCGATACGGACTATTAAAATACTGAACGTCGGTGCAGGCTCTAGCCACGGGACTGCAACCCGGATCGATGAACTGGCTTGATGGGATCGCCTCCGGCGCGGCCGGGTAACTGCTAAGGAAGGCCGCTGATTGTGAGTAATCCGCAGTCGGCGTGGTCAGTCTCGCGACGCTATAGCCCAGGGTTCCGGCAGTGATGTCGGGGTTGTACTGCAGCGGCCCATAGAAAATACCCCATCCCCCTCGAACCACTAATGTGTCCCGAAGCTGGTATGCGAATCCAATTCGGGGCGCAACGTTGCTATAAGTATTGGCGGCGAGCGCTCTGTACCGCGATTTCGGGCTTACGGCCCCCGCGCTTACCAGCGCTCCAGGAATACCGATGTCCGGATTGATCACAGTGGGATCAAAGCCGCGAAGAAAATTGTGCGCCTCTGTGCGGGCAAACGGTATTTCATACCGAACCCCTAAATTCACCGTCAACTTGCGATTTAATTTGTAGTCGTCGTTAACGAAAAACGCTGGATAGTGAAAACGGTAAGCCGGTTGCGCCGTGTGAATGGTCACAAAGCTGAATTCCGTCGCCCCGGTGATGAGAGAGGCCAGCGGCCAACCTGTTCCTCCGACAGCCCCATTGTTCCCATTTGGCAAGCCGGTTTGGTCCGCCCGAAAATTGAAGGATCCGCCGGGATCAATGAACTGCGTTACATTCAACTGCTGAATACGGTAGTCGGCGCCCATGCGGAGGTAATGCTTGCCCATTGACCAGCCCACGACGTCGCCTACGTCCACTGTGTTGTCGCCTTGCTTGTCGCTGAAAAATGTCGATCCTATGGCCTGCGCGACACGTGGGTCGGCGCTCGTTACATAATCTCCGTAGCCCGGGAAATCGATACGCGGAGCGGCGACGTTTTGCGTAGCATCGGCGGGGATCCCAAGATTACTGGAGATGAACTTCGTCCCCACCGTCGTATTTTGATTGGTCACGAAAGCCCGGTTCCAGCCGAGATTCAGGTGATTCAGGAGATGCGGTGTGATGGTGAAGTCATGTTGCAACCGCGCATAGTGAGAGATGAAAAGCTGGTTCCAAACCCCATTAGCTATTATTGGCTCGGGGAATCGGGGAGCGCCTCCATTGAGTCTCGGTTGATTGCGGTAAGCATAGCTAATACTCAGGTGCTGGCGGTCAGAGGCGTTGTAATCGCCCTTGGCGGTGTAGCTGTTCGAAGTGACGGGGACAAGACTGTTGGCGATGTAGTTGTGGAACACCCCGTCTTTTTGGGGAACCGGGAATAGGTTGAGGATGGCTAGCCCCGCAGGGTCAATTACGCTCTTCCCGGTCGCGGTGCTTGTGTACTGATCCAGCCGATTCCCAGGAATCGCCGGGCGGCCCACTCCGCTTACGTGAGGATCATAAATTTGCGCCGGTCCGCCCAACTGGCTGAGCACATACGGGTCGGTCAGCAGCTCGGAGAAATCTCCCGTTCTCATCTTCGCCGTAGGAACGGTGACTGGAACCACCTCACCGTTGTTGAAGCGGTATCCCTCGTAGTTAAAGAAAAAGAATGCACGATCTCTTCTTGTGTAGAGATGGGGAATATAAATCGGCCCGCCAATATTGGCCCCAAAGTTATTCTGGTGATCGCGCGGTTTGTGCAACTTCAGAAGATCGTTAAGATAAGCGTTGGCGTTGAGCCTTTCGTTCTGCAGGAGGTCGTAGGCCTCTCCGTGGTAACCCTGGCCACCGGATTTGACTGCAAAGTTGACCACCCCACCCGTGCTGGCGCCATACTCGGCCGAGTATTGGCTGGTGGTGACGGTGAACTCCTGAAAAGCGTTGGGACCCGGCGCCGTCTCGGAGAAAAAATTGGCGTTCTGGGCACGGCGCGTAGAACTGCCGTCAATTAATATGTCGGTGCTGCCGCCTTGATTGCCATTGACTCGAAAATTTCCCAAGCTAGTGCCGTTGCCGGTTGTTCCCGTGACCCCGCTATCAAGAAACAGGAATGCGATCGGGGAACGACCTGCCGTTGCGCTACTGACAACCAGCGGCAATTCTTTCGACTGGCGCTCGGAAACGCTATCTTGCAGTGCGGCATTTTCCGTCAATAGCTGCGTTTGGGTCGCAGTGACGGTAACGTCTTCGTGGGCTCCTATCTTAAGATTCGCGTCGAGTCTGCGAGCGATGCCGACCAGCAGCACGACATCCTTCACCGTCTCGTCACTAAACCCGGGCGCTTTGATCACTACCGTGTAGGGGTTGGGTCGTAACTCTTGAATATTGTAGAAGCCCTCGCCATTGGTGGTTCCGGCAGTGATCACGCCCGTGACATTGTCGGTTGCGGTAACCAAGGCGTTGGGGATGACCGCGCCCGAGGAATCGGTTACCGTCCCACTCAGGGAAGCATTCGTTGTCTGAGAGAAAGCGGTACCGGAACACAATCCTAGTGCAACCAAACAGCTGACAAGAAGAGTTCTAAACACCGGGAGCCTCCAATCGAACTAGATAGTTGCGAAACGGCCTGGCTTGAAACCTCAACCCCTTCACGGAAACCGGAAACGGGAAAGGAGGTTAGGTAAACATAAACGTCCTTCTCCAACTCGATTTTTTCGCACGGCACAATGTAAACGATTTCATTCTACGGGTCAAGTCTAATTCCGGCCACGCCCTGACCTTCGGAACCGGGCAGCCAAGCGGCGACGAAGGCGTAAATACAGTCTGCATTGGCACGCCGCTGAAAACATAGTTACCTGAGCTATTTGCGTTGATTGGCCTGGGTGTGACGCTCGCGCCAGTAATCGTGAACAGGGTCACGAAAGCAGATGCGGCTCCACTCCCATCCACATTGCTGACGATACGGATCTAAGTAAGGATGTCTGAGGCAACAGCTGGAATACGCCACGAAGCCGTTAGTCAAGCCGCAGCCGGATTGCCTTCGGTACAAGTTCGGTACAACTGAGCGAGAGAAAAAGCGGTTTGCTACTCCCTAAGCGACACCAGATAAAGCACCTGGAGTTTGTACTTTCATAGTTCGGGACCAGGGGGTCGGAGGTTCAAATCCTCTCTCCCCGACCATTTCTTTTCAATCACTTGCAATTTTGTCAATCCTCCAAACTGAGCCCCTGGTGCGCGTTTTGCGGGTGCCCCAGTTCAAGTGTAGGCTTTGACAGACGTTAGGCTCAGTTGACAGCCTACAGTTGGGGAACCCAATTGCGGCACCCATAAGGATTTGGTTCATCGAGATCGTGGCCGCATGCAGTAAACATGCGGCTATCACGACGATCCGCAATCTCGTTTGGCGCTGTTTGATCCCTTGGGCACGCACCAGGGGATCAGTTGGGGGAAAAGCAAACGTCATTGCCCGCTGCCCGGTATTCGGCGGCAAGGTCGCAAAGTTTGACGCCACGAAGGCCAAGGCTGTTCCTGGCGTCCGC
>Ga0209118_1001253_pt1 | contig 12123 bp, 8 predicted proteins | sample BlaSpr_A8_Ref_M1_FD_187988 | JGI IMG/M metagenome (GOLD analysis project Ga0209118, IMG submission 187988) | Forest soil microbial communities from Thunder Bay, Ontario, Canada - Black Spruce, Ontario site 2_A8_Ref_M1 (SPAdes) (version 2) | ecosystem: Environmental > Terrestrial > Soil > Boreal...
ACGGGCCGGACAATTCCACTCATCATCTCCGGCACGGTGACCGATCGGTCGGGGCGCATTCTTAGCGGTCAAACGGTGGAAGCATTTCTCACGTCAATCGCCCACGCGAAACCGATGGTGGTGGGTTTGAACTGCGCGCTTGGACCCGGCGAGATGGAGCCCTACATCGAAGAGCTGGCGCACAGCACGCCGCTTTACACGAGCGCTTACCCGAATGCCGGGCTCCCCGACCCGCTGTCGCCGACTGGTTTTCCCGAGACGCCGGAAACTCTGGCGCCGCAATTGGCGAAGTGGGCGAAGAACGGATGGTTGAACATCGTCGGCGGATGTTGCGGGACGACCCCGGGTCATATCCGTTTGATTGCAGAGTCGGTGCGAGATTGCGCTCCGCGGAAAATGTGGGAGCGCCGCGACGGTCGGGGCACTGAGGCCCCTCCCACATTGCATCTCTCCGGGCTCGAGCCTTTGAACATTACTCCCGAAATGGGCTTCGTCGTGGTGGGCGAGCGAACGAACATCACGGGCTCGCCCCGTTTTTCGAAACTGATTCTCGCGGGCGATTTCGAGGCGGCACTCGCCGTTGCGCGGCAGCAGGTCAAAGGCGGCGCCAATATTCTCGACGTCAACATGGACGAAGGAATGATCGATTCCGAAGCGGCCATGACGCGCTTCCTCAATCTCATCGGCAGCGAGCCCGAGATCGCGCGCGTGCCGATGATGATCGACAGCTCGAAATGGAGCGTGATCGAAGCCGGCTTGAAATGCGTCCAGGGCAAGGCGGTCGTGAATTCGATCAGCCTGAAAAACGGCGAAGAGGAGTTTCTCCGGCAAGCACGACTCGTTAGGCTGTACGGCGCGGCCGTCATCGTGATGGCTTTCGATGAAAACGGGCAGGCCGATAGCTTGCAGCGCCGGATCGACGTTTGCGCGCGCGCTTACAAACTCCTGATCGAGCGCGCGGGGATTCCGCCGAACGACATCATTTTCGATCCGAACGTGCTGACTGTCGCGACGGGTCTCGAGGAACATCGGAACTATGCGGTCGATTTCATCGAAGCGGTCCGCTGGATCAAAGCGAACCTGCCGGGTGCGCGCACCAGCGGCGGTCTCAGCAACATTTCGTTTTCGTTTCGCGGAAACAACGCTGTGCGCGAAGCGATGCACGCGGCGTTTTTATTTCATGCCATCCAGGCTGGGCTCGACATGGCGATCGTCAACGCCGGGCAGCTGGCGGTTTACGAAGAGATCGAGCCGGAATTGAAAACCCGCGTTGAGGACGTGCTTCTCAACCGGCGCGACGATGCGACCGAGCGTTTGGTCGATTTCGCCGAGAGCGTTAAGACTGCCGAAAAGACGCCGCTGGAAAAAGAAGCGTGGCGACATGCGCCGGTGGAAGAGCGGCTTTCGCACGCGCTCGTGAAAGGCATCGTCGATTTCATCGAAGCCGATACGGAAGAAGCGCGCGCAAAAAGCAAACGCCCCCTCGACGTGATCGAGGGTCCGCTCATGGCCGGCATGAGCGTGGTGGGCGATCTGTTCGGATCGGGGAAAATGTTTTTGCCGCAGGTGGTCAAGAGCGCCCGCGTCATGAAAAAAGCGGTCGCGTATCTGCTGCCGTTCATGGAAGCGGAGAAGGACGCGAACGCGAAGCCGCAGGCGCGCATCGTCATGGCGACGGTGAAAGGCGACGTGCACGACATCGGCAAGAACATCGTCGGCGTTGTCCTCCAATGTAATAATTACGAAGTCATCGATCTCGGTGTGATGGTGCCGGCGGCCAAGATCTTGGAGACGGCCCGGGAGCGCAAAGCAGATGTCATCGGCCTGAGCGGACTCATCACGCCGTCGCTGGATGAGATGGTCCACGTGGCGCAGGAGATGGAACGCGAGGGTTTTTCATTGCCGTTGCTCATCGGCGGCGCGACGACGAGCCGGGCGCATACGGCCGTAAAGATCGCGCGGCATTATCGCGCCAGCACGGTCCACGTGCTCGATGCCTCGCGCGCGGTCGGCGTGGTCAGCAATCTTTTGAGCGATGAGTTGAGAGGCGATTTCGATGCGAAGACGCGCGCGGACTATGCGCGACTGCGGGAAGAGCACGCTTCGAAATCACGCGAGAAGAAATTGATCACGCTGGAACAAGCACGCGCGAATCGGACTCCGATCGATTGGACGTCTTACACTCCACCGAAACCTGAGTTTCTGGGCACGCGCGTGTATGCAACTGATTTGGGGAGCGCAGGCTGCCAGCCTGCAGTTGCCGGCAGCTTGCCGGCAACATCCAAGGGCGCGCCCACACAAACAGATGCGTCTCGGCAAGCTGCCGAGACGGACAGGCTGGCAGCCTGCGCTCCCCAGAAAAGAGCGATCACACTCGACGATCTCATTCCTTTCATCGATTGGTCGCCATTCTTTCACACTTGGGAATTGCGCGGACGTTATCCGGCGATCTTTGACGACCCAGTTGTCGGCACACAGGCGCGCGAACTTTTCGACGATGCGCAAGAATTGCTCGACAAAATTCGCGCGGAGAAACTGCTAACGGCGCGCGGCGTCTACGCGTTCTGGCCGGCGAAAGCCGTCGGCGATGATGTCGAGGTCTTCACCGACGACACACGCGCCGAGCCACTCGCCACGTTTCATTTCCTCCGGCAGCAAATGAAGAAACCCGCCGACCAGTTCAATCATTCCCTGGCGGATTACATCGCGCCGGACACGATCGATTATCTCGGCGGTTTTGCTGTCACGGCGGGAATCGGCGCGGACGAATTGGCGGCGAAATTCGCGGCGGAGCATGACGACTACAATGCCATCCTGACTAAAGCGCTCGCCGATCGGCTGGCGGAAGCGTTTGCCGAATTCCTTCATCGTGAGGCGCGGGTCGCCTGGGGATTCGGTCGCAACGAAAAACTCTCGCAAGAGGAACTCCTGCGCGAAAATTACCGCGGCATCCGGCCCGCGGCTGGTTATCCGGCGTCACCCGATCACACGGAAAAGAGCACACTGTTTCGTTTGCTCGACGCGGAGAAAACTACCGGCATCGCACTGACGGAATCCTACGCGATGCATCCGGGCGCGAGTGTGAGCGGTCTGTATTTCTCCCATCCCGATTCGAAATATTTCGGCGTCGCAAAGATTGGCGGCGACCAGGTGCGTGATTATGCCGCGCGGAAAGAGGTGAGCGTCGAATACATCGAGAAATGGCTCGCGCCAAATCTCGACTACTGACGTTCCGTTTTTTTCTCGGCGTCGAGACGCGGATCGCGAATCTGCGCGCCGAAAAGGAGCAAGGCGCCGGCCTCATCCGCCGAGACGGGGTCGACCGCGTCTGGAGCGACCTCCGGTTGCGGCCAGACCACGTTCCAAGCCAGGCCGCATTTCTCGAGCGACCAGATGATGTAACGGGTCAGATCAAATTCCCACCAGCGCAGACCGTGCGCGGCGCAGCGCGGCTTCGCGTGGTGATTGTTGTGATAGCCCTCGCCGAAAGCGCCCAGCCCGATCCAGAAATTATTTTTGCTGTGATCGGTGGTGTCGAAATTCCGGTAGCCGAGCGACGGCATGTGACAGATCGAGTTCACCGCCCAAGTAAAATTGTAGACGACGAGCATCGGTACGTAGAGGCACCAAAGCAGCCCGGCCCCGCCCAGGGTGAAATACAGAAGCGCGGCGACACAAAGATGCGGCAGCACATAAAAGTATGGGCGCTCCCACAGCCGGCAGTACCAGAACTTCCGGACATCCGCGGCGTAGCGCATCGAACGATCGCGGAAGCCCGGCGGCTTGCGCACCAGCCACATCATGTGGGCGTAAGGAAATCCGTGGAGCGGGCTGTGAATGTCCTCGTCCGTGTCCGATTTCAAATGGTGGTAGCGATGGTCCCCGACCCACGTCACCGGATCGCCGGAAAGCGCGACGGCCGAGCCTGTGGCGAAGAAAAATTTCAACCAGGCCGGCATCTCGAAACCGCGATGGGTGAGATACCGGTGCAGATAAAGCGTGGTGCTGATTCCGCCCCAAAAATAAACGGCCAGCATGATCGGGAGAAAGGTCCATTCGAAGCGCGTCCAGACCGCGACGATGCCGAGGACTTGAAGGCCGACCAGAATAACGAAAAGAAAGAGATTGAGTTTGTCGTGCTTAAACATGAGGCGGATCGGGACGCAGCGCGCGTCCACAAGGGATGCGAATCGAGAAGACATCTTCGCTGCGAACGCGGTCTGGCGCAAGATTTCATTTCTCGCGCGAGTATGTCGGCGCACGATTCCGACAAACGTTGCCGGGAAGAAATCGGGGTGACAGGATTTGAACCTGCGACCTGTCGCCGCGGCGACCGCTCTACGGGAGTCGGGCCAGTTCATCGCGGCCACGCCTGGTTTTGTAGTCGCGTTCTCTCTTCATGGCGGCGGAGCGGGTGGGGAAATTTTCGACGCGAAGCAAAGTCCATGGAATTCCGTGCTTCGTCGCCTTCGATTCGCCGGAATTGTGGCGTCGAAGTCGATCCTTCAAGTCTTTACAGGATCCGATATAACGGCGACCTGTTTTCTCACTCTTCAGGACATAAACAAAAAACATACTGCGTCCTGGCGTAGTCGTTGAGAGAGGGTGGTCGGGGTGACAGGATTTGAACCTGCGACCTCCTGGTCCCAAACCAGGCGCTCTACCAAGCTAAGCTACACCCCGCGCTGATGCGCGTGACTTAACACGCGACCATGCAGAGCGCATCCAGAATCTGACCAGCGGGGGAACGAATCTCGTTTGCGTCGGGCCGTTCGCGAGCTACCCGGTATGTTTCATGGCTATGTTCTTGAGGAGTCACAAAGGGATCGCATCTTGCGGCCAGCCGTTTGTTTTGACGCAATCGAATCGTGTTGCGTCGCCCATCGTCGAATGAAACCAATGAGATTTATTTTCGCGCTGACTTTCGCGGGCTCGCTGACGTCGCTTGCCTTCGCCCTCGCGCAGGAATCTCCCTTGCCGGCAAAAACCGTAACCCCTGGGCCCTCTCCAGCCGCGATCCCCAGCGCCAGCCCGCGCCCGGAGCTGAACATTCCAGAGATCCCGGTCGAGCCGCCGCAACTAGTCCCGGATTCTTCTCCGGGCCCGAGCCCGGTGGCGCCGGCCCACAAGTCAAAAGCGCCGCCGTTGTCCGAACTCGATGCCGCTTTCCAGCGTTCGCCGCTGGGACAACTCGAGCAGGAACATCGCCTGCACATTGCCTGGCGGGAACTCCAGAATCGCGCCGCGCATGATCCGGAAGTAGTCGCCGCCAAAGCCGCCATCGACGGAACGCGAACCGACGTGGAAAAACGCGAGCGAGTACGGGCCTATTACAAGATCTATTACGCGCACATGCAGGCGCTCGCGGACACGCCGGAATTAAAAAATTATCTCGAAGGAAAGAAAAATGAAGCGCTCGGCGGCCTCGCCCAGCCACGCGTGCGACCGACCCCAAAGCCAAAAACAACGCCGACACGGTCGCCGGCGTCTGCACCAGACGCGACGCTCCCTCCGGCTCCGCTGCCGGTTTCCACTCCGACGCCGAGTCCGATCCCAACACCCTGATTGCTCTGGCCTAACGACTGATCCACCGCTTGCCGAACGCCGATTTGCCGCTAGGATTTGCGCCGAGCTACGCTGGCGCGTTCGTCTATCGGTTAGGACATGGCCCTCTCAAGGCCGAAAGACGGGTTCGATTCCCGTACGCGCTGCCAAATCTCGCTTACACGTCGCTTCGCCTCGCGCGCGCCCGAATGAGCACACCACGCAGCGCGAAATAGACCACGACCGCCGCGGGCAACGCCAGGAAAAGCGATCCCACCAGCAGCGGCTGGCCCACGGTAAAAAACGTCGTCCATTCCATGTAATCACGCAGCGCGACATGCCGGAATCCGGGACGTTCCGGAACGCGGCGATGCAACGTCCACATCCCCATCCGGTATTCCCAAAGAAAAATCGCCGGCCAAAACGGCAGAATGATGTCGTGCAAAGTCACGCTGATGACCGCCGCGATCTTGTTCCCTTTCAGCAACCAGGCCGAGGCGAGCGACAACAAAGTTTTCATCCCGAACAGCGGCGTGAATCCGAAGAACATCCCGATGGCCGAGCCGAGCGCGATCGCGTGCGGCGTGTCCGGCAGCGTCATCAGCGTCATGTGATGCGCTTGCAGCCAGAGTTTGAGCCGCGCCCACGCACTCGGCCGCCGGTTCCCGCCGCGCGCGTTTTCTCCCTGATCGTCCCGAGGCTGATCCGGCATTCCCTAGAATAACTCTGTTTGGCGCGGGATGTCCGCAATCATTTGGCCGAGCGCCACGCGCAAGCGCGCGGCGGCGTGCGGCGCGTAGTCGAGAGCGTTGTTGTTGAAAACGACGTGCACGGCCGACGCCTTCTTCGCCAGCTTGCGAGCTCGCTGCGCGACTTCGTCGATCTCGGCATCGCTGTAATTGTAATTGAACCGCGCCGCGACCGTCTTGCCCGTGGTGTAGGCGCGCGCGTCGCGTCCGTGCAAGCGCAGATACGCGAGCTTCGGATTTGTGATTTCATCCAGATCAGGCGGCATGATCGTGAAATGCTTTTCGGCCGGCGCATCCACCGAGACGAACGCGGCCAAATGCGCGCGGAGAAATTCCAGCAGCGCCTGCAACTGTTCGCCCTCCGCCCAATTTCGATTTCGCAGCTCGATCGCGATGGGAAATTCGCCCAGCGCCTCGAGAAGCGGTGCGAGCTCGCTCAGCTCGTGCATCTTCGGCGAAAACGCCGGGGACAATTGCAAGAGCAGCGCGCCAAGTTTGCCCGAGGCGCGCAAGATTTCGATCGGTTTCCGGAATTCGGCGATCATCGCGTTCTCGATCTGTGGCGTGAGTTTCACCTTGCCCTTCGCGTCCGTCTCCGCGGCCCGCTGCAACGCCGGCGGTAGCAGCTTCACATTCGTGGAATGGCGGGAGAGAAGTTGGTGAAGCTTCACGTCGAACGTGAAATTTCCCGGCGTGCTGTGGCACCAGCGCTCCACCATCCGCGCGTCCGGCACCGAATAGAACGTCGAGTTCACCTCGACCATGTCGAAGTGCTGCGCGTACCACGCCAGCCGCTCGCCCGCCGGCATTTTCTTCGGATACCAATGCTCGATAAATCCCGGGTCCGACCAGCTCGCCGTGCCAACAAGGATTTTTCCCAACCCGGCCTTCGTTCCCGATTTCATTGCGGAAAGGATACGATTCTTTTTGGCGGCGAAAGTAAATGATGCGCGCAGGTTTTTGCGGTTGCGTTCGCGCGTTGATGCGGCATAATCACGCTTCAAGACGCGGGGTGGAGCAGCCTGGTAGCTCGTCAGGCTCATAACCTGAAGGCCGCGGGTTCAAATCCCGCCCCCGCAACCAAAATTCCCCCGCTTCTGTAGCGGCGGTCTCTGACCGTCGTTCGCCGCCGCAAAAGAGGACTTGCCGCTGATTGTGGCGCAGGCAAAAATACGGCCCGTCAATCGATGAAAACAATCCAGAGTAGCTCAGTGGTAGAGCGGTCGGCTGTTAACCGATTGGTCGTAGGTTCGAATCCTACCTCTGGAGCCATTCGGCGCGCCGCTGAAATAGATGGCATCGTTTGACCTCAGAGGCCAGTCGATGCGTAGCAAACGTACGAGGCCAACCGATGCGTAGCAGAGCGGTTTTGCGAAATCAGCCGAAAATGTCGTCCGGCGCGATAATGCTCTCCTCAGTTTGCGGGAAAGGAGGCCAGTGAAGCCTCCAGTTGAGTCGAACTGCGATTTCTATTTCGACGAAATGGTGTGGCGCAGCGATTCTGGTCTAATTAATCAGGCCAAAACGGAACTCACAGCAATCCATGATGACACAGAGTTTGAGCGGCAAATGTTCCTCATTCGAGTCGCCCGCCAGCTCGGCGGACTCGGGGATAAAAGCTTAGATCAAAGGCAGGCCAGTTTGCTTCGAAATTTCCTGGAGAAACGCTTTTTGCTCGCCTTTTGCTCGTGTGTCCTCCGCTTTGAGAGCCTCTTCCGCCGCTGTCAGGTTCATCTCAGTTTGGGGAGCAAAGTCCTCGGGAGGCGGCATTGGTCCCGTCCAAACCAATAAACCGACGCTGTGTTCGAAACCGTCCACTTGCGAAATTTCCACGAATTTCTCAAACACCGCGTGTGTAACTGGCGGCTGTGTTTTCAACGTGATTTTGGTTTCGGTGGAACGGGCTTCGACGATGCCCAATATTTTCATGTGCCCAACCTTATAAAGCGCAATCGCTTTGTCGATCCATTGCTGGCGTGAGGCGGAATGACTGGTGAATCCGTCGGGTAGAAGTCTCTTGCCGAAAACCGGAATCCAATTCAGGGCGCCAATCGTAGCTTCAGCGGGCGTTACATTTCGCCCATCGAACTAAACTTGCGGCGACCTCTTCCGAAATCGCGCGGCTTGCCGTTGCATCCAACGCATTTTAGGTCGTTCGCTGCGCCACAAATTCGCGGTAGGTTTGCCGCGCAACGGGGTCACGCATCGAGCCGGGCTTCCTCAATGCTTTGGCGACACATGCTTCCGTTACGGTATTGCCCGCGTCCGCAAATTTGGTGGCAACGTCCCAGACTTCGTCCCGCAGCCGTTTCCGGCGTTCCCTTGCTTTGGAGCGGGCAAACTTTCTGTACCTGGAGATGACAATTCGACACAAATCTGGAAAGAACCTATGCAGACTGTTCACATGAGCATTTAGCAAGACCGTGACATCGCGCAAACTTGGGGGCGGCACACGCGCGCTTTCGACCAACTCACGGAACCTTGATCCGACCGCTACGGCATTAATTCGCCGAAGCCGCCTCGCGGGCGCTTTGTGGAAGAAGAGATTGGGGGACACCTCGAGTTTGTCCAGGCGCGCGGTCAGAAAGTCGCTGAGCGAGACCCCGGCATTTTCGCAAATGCTCAGAAGCGACGACAACGAAGGTTGAGTGTGTCGCTGGCCGCAAGGTGTCTTGTGCCCTTCCCAAAACAGACGGACACCGCGTAGCTGACAGAGGCGCCGCAACATAGCGAGGACGGCGGGAACACGTTCCCTGCCCGGAGGCTCGCATACCGCAGCCATCGCAAGAAGATTTCCCAATTGGACGGAGTTCGAGATTTCGTGCTTGATGGAGTCTGCCGAAACGGTTTGCAGCATTGGGTCATTTATGGGCTGGCTGAAACTCGCGCCGCATCGCGAGCAAGCACCCAATCTCCCTGTATGACGAAGCACTTTCAGTTCTTGGAAACACTGCGGACATTTCCTCGTAAGTGATATCTGATGCTTTGGGCATACGGTCACTGCCCTCAGCGACCAAAGCAGTCGTTCGTACGGTTCAGAATCTTGCTCGTAACAGACAGGGCACCACGCTTTCGTTGTCCGCATCAGGCCTATCCTCGGTAGGACATACCGCCAGGAGCGTAACGTCAGCATGCTCAGGTCGCAGCGGAGCGTTAGGCGCTCAAGGGCGCTGATCCATTTGGCTGCGCATTCGTCCATGCCGTTGACCGAGTGGTTCTGAGTATTCACTTTAAAATATCCGCCGGGTTCGAATTCCTCAGGTTGCATCAGTCGGGCGATTTCACGGGTCATCAAAACACCGGCGGAAACTCCGTGGGCTAGGGCCAAACGCGTCGTGTAGCTTGTCAAGCTTTCAACCTCTGCGGTGCCAACGCCGATCGGTGGCAGCGAGTATAGTCTGCTCCGAACGGGAATTGGGGGTGGCCGCAAACTGTCAGCGGTCTCCATAATATCCTTACGCAGCGTTCTCGGCGCCGCCGACCGCGTCGCGCGTTGGCAATCGATTCCCGACACCTCTCCTTTTCCCCGCCTTGAGAATTTTGGCCTGGTCGCCTGATGCTGTCAGATTCGGCGACCCCAGCCCGAAGTGGTCATATAATAGCGATTCTCCTTCCTCCAACTCGGCGAACATTGCTTCGCCCTTCGCAATTTCCCCTGCGATAGTGAGGCAAAGTTTGGGCGCAAGTCGTCGCGCTTTTAGATCGTCGAAAGTTAGAGTTTTCGCGTCGCTCTCCAATGCCGACGACAGTGCCCGCTCCATCCAATTTTTGAGGACTCCGACGCATCCGCAGCAGTAGGCGTAAATCTCTTTTTTATTCCTGAGCAGATCCGGTGTCTCTGCCAGCGGAAGGTGGTTCTGGAATTCGTTCAGCGTGCTTACGAAACGGATGAAGTCTTCTGTCCTATTGGCATCGTAACGCGGGAAATGCAGCGTGGTGGCACGCCGGCTTAGTTGACCGTTCAACTCGAGATTTGCGACTAAGTCATACGTCCCAATCAAAATGTGCAGGACACCACTCATGTCCGCCATCGCCTTGATCACATCGAGATGATCCAGCACCTTGCGGCCGCTCGCGACCCGCATTAGGTGCTGCGCCTCGTCGATAATCGTCGCCATAGGGCGACGCTGGCGAAGCCCGATCTCGACAGCACGGGAGAGGTTCCCAACGTCATTATTCCCGGCGATTCTGGTGGAGTGATCACCATCGCGTCGGACGCCACAGTACGTTCGGCTGAAGAAAGGGACGAGAGGGTTTTCGAGATGGGTGAGGTAGCGAACGTAAAAGTCCCTCCATCTGAAGCTTCCTCGTTCGGCCGGAGGGATCTTGAAACTCACTACAGGAATTCGGCTGCGATCTTCCTCGAGGGTTGGCAACGCCAGTTCGGTAATGCGTTTTACGAGCAGTTCGTCCAGCGTTGACTTCCCTACGCCGGTGGGTCCGGCCACCATGATAACGTTGGTCCCGGCTGGCGCGTAGACGATCGGCATGATCTGCGCACAGAGCGCCTTCAATTGCGGATGAAGAGATCGGTAGTCGGCGAAATATTTTAGCCGCTCCTCAGTGGTGGCGCGCAAAAGGGCTCGATCGAACTTTGGTTCTGGGCGCATGATCAAAACCGCCCGAAGGTTTCCAACGTCTCGGGATCGATTTCCTGATCCCACACCGAAGGTTCAACCGGCTTGAGGACGCTGCCTGTGCTTGCCGCGATGGCGGGTTGTGTCGTAATGGCGTCGATCGAAGCGTCCGGCTTCCCACCCTCAATGATGCTGAAAACGCCGCGGACCGCCGCATCACGCTTTTGTTGCTGAAGACGAGCCTCTGTCACTGCGGTTTTCGCCAGGTAACCGGAAATGATCCGACCCGTGATGACCGCTCCCCGCTTGGATTGCTGGCGCTGGCGCTGCCGAATCTCTTGCGTAATCAGCATCAGTTCTTTTTCTGAAAGATGCTGTAGGCCGAAGCGATTGGGTGGTACGCAAAGCGTCCACTTATTCCTGACGTAGGCGTAGGCCTTCGATAAATCGAAGGGGTCGTAACGAACTGGGACATCGGTGCCCTCAACTTCTGGACGCCGAAATTCATCGCACCAATAGACGATATAGTTGATGGAAACTCCCGCATTTGGCCGAACTCTGGCCGTCCCCTTTTTGGTTGTAGGCAACGTCGTTAGCTTGAACGCCTCGGAGTATGGGATGAAGAGATGCGAGCGTTCGCCGCCACGCTCGAGCCCAGCATTGAATAGCGCCCGTGGCGTTTGGAGGAGAGTGCTGTGTTCGATGGTGTCGTAGACTTCATAACAGTACTCGCACAGTGCGAGGTAGAGTTCCTCGAGAGTCCAAACAGCGTGGTTTTTCGGATCCACCGACTTGGTGACTTGGCGGACCTTCGTCATGAGCTTCGTATTCCCGAGAAGGCTGTGAATGAGTTGCTGGTTCGCTGTATTGAACATGCGCTCGCAAACACATCCGAACCGTGCCTTCGCACCCGGGCGTTGCTTCTTCTCAATGCGATAAACACCGAGAAGGGTCTCGAAATACGTCGATAGGAATTCCTTTCCGCCATCTACCACTAGCTTTTGGGGGAGACGGCCCCAGCGCTTGACGCAGATGCGGAGAGCGGCCATGCACGAGCGGTAGCTCGGTGGGTCGAAGGTTAAAAAAACGGCGAGAACCCGGCGCGAAAAGGCGTCAATCAGCAACGTGAGCCAAGGCCTCCCTAAATCCTTGCCTGTCTCTGCACAGACGCACCGAACGTCGAGTTGGGTGTGATCGAGGTGGCAAATCTCGAAAGGTCGATCGCCATGGCGTGGGGTCGTTTGCGTTACCCG
>Ga0209118_1001254_pt1 | contig 12112 bp, 17 predicted proteins | sample BlaSpr_A8_Ref_M1_FD_187988 | JGI IMG/M metagenome (GOLD analysis project Ga0209118, IMG submission 187988) | Forest soil microbial communities from Thunder Bay, Ontario, Canada - Black Spruce, Ontario site 2_A8_Ref_M1 (SPAdes) (version 2) | ecosystem: Environmental > Terrestrial > Soil > Boreal...
TAACTCCTTTGTCCGGAAGATTTTGCATATAAGTCCTTCTAACTCAAAGATCTTGGTGGTAGTGTGACCCTAATCCCATGATTCCAAAAGATCAGGGGGAGGGGGGTACCCGCTAACGAAAAAGTAAACAGCCGTCCCCGAGCCGGATGTTGCAAAATAAAGCGGTGCAAAATAAAGTCGTGCCGAATAAATCCGTGAAAGCACGAGGCTGATTCATGCACCGCTTGACGCTTGGCGACTTCGAACTTACAGCCGTCTCCGACGGCATTTATCGCCTCGACGGCGGAGCTTTCTTCGGCGTCGTCCCCAAGGTCATGTGGGAGCGGAAAGTAAAGGCCGACGCGGAGAACTACGTCCCGGTCGGATTGAATTCGGTCGTGGTACGAACCGGCCAGCAGACGATTCTGATCGAAACCGGTATCGGCAACAAACTGCCGGAGAGATTGATCAAGATATTTGGCCAACCCGCCAAGCTGCTCGACAATCTGGCCGCCGCAGGCGTTTCGCCCGAAGACATCGACATCGTGATCAACACGCACTTGCACTTCGATCACTGCGGCTGGAACACAATGCGCCAAGGCGACAAGGTCGTGCCGACATTTCCGAAAGCGAAATACTATGCGCCCGAAGGCGAGTGGCAACACGGCCGCCTTCAGCTCGAACGTGACGCGATCAGCTACATGACCGACAATTACGATCCACTGATCAAAAGCGGCCAGATGGAGTTGCTGCAAGGAGATCGGGAGATCGTCCCAGGAATCTCGGTAAGAGTTTTCCCTGGGCACACGCAGCACATGCAGGCAGTAGTCATCAAAAGTGGCGGCCAGACCGCCTGCTACATCTCCGATCTGATTCCCACCAGCGCGCACCTTGATCTGACCTGGGGAATGGCCTTCGATCTCTTCCCCCTGCAGACCATCGAAAGCCGCAAGCGGTATTACGCCCAGTCAATTCCAGAAACGTGGCTGACTCTGTTCACCCACGACCCTAGTGTTCCATGGGCGTATGTGGAAAAAGATGAAAGAGGAAAAATGGCAGCAAGAGAAGTAGGTTAAATGATCACTAACGATGCCGGCCGTAATCTCTGCTCAAAAAATTCCTCCACCCGAGCCAGAATTTCTGGCGCGCTCTTCGATTCATAAATCGCCTTCCGCAGCCCTGCTCCGCCGGGAACACCGTGCGTGAACCACGACGCAAATTGCTTCATCTTGCCTACCGCGTCAGGCAGCTCTTCCTCGACGAGCATCTGGAAGTAAGTGCGAATCATTTGGTAGCGATCAGCTTCGGCTGGTTCCTCATAGCGACCGCTTGCCGTGTATTGCTCGATCTGGCGGAAGATCCACGGATTCGCTGGCGCCGTCCGCCCGATCATCACCGCATCGCAACCGGTCTGCGCTACGATGGCGCAAGCGTCTTTGGGCGTGCGGATGTCGCCGTTGCCGATCACGGGAATCTTGACCGCTTGCTTCACGGCGGAAATCCATTCCCAGTGCGCCTGGCCGCTGTAGCCCTGCTCGCGAGTGCGAGCATGCAGCGCGACCGCGCATAGGCCGCAATCCTCGGCCATTTTCGCCAGTTCCACGCAGACAATGTTTTCGTCGTCCCAGCCCGCGCGGAACTTTACGGTGAACGGAATCTTGATGGCCGCACGAACCGCCTCGAAGATCTTGCCGATCGCAGGCAGATCGCGCAGCAGGCCCGAGCCGCCATTGCACTTGACCACCTTCTTCGCCGGACAACCCAGGTTGAGGTCGACCAGGTCAAAGCCGAGATCTTCGACCATGCGAGCGGCGTCCGCCATGACTTTGGGATCGCTGCCAAAAAGCTGGGCCGAGATAGGATGCTCGTCCTCATAGAAGTGCAGGTAGCGCTTGGCCTTCTGGTCTTTTGCCCGAAGGACACCGTCGGCTGAGGTGAATTCGGTCATGATCAATCCACATCCGCCGAGGTTGCGAATGAAGCGCCGAAAGACCGTATCGGTAACGCCCGCCATGGGTGCCAAGACGGTCGCGGGAGTGATCTGGAGACTGCCGATCGCTACCCGGTCGGGTACGGAGGCGCCCGCACGGGCGAGGACGCCCGCGCCTACATTCACCGGATTTTCCCAGTACTTGCGCACTTAGCTATTTTACCGCCTTCCCCAAGTTATGCGGCTATGGCACAATTTGCATCACATAACTTTATGGATGACTTTCCTAGAACGTTCTCAGCAGAACCGTCCGCTGCGGATGCTGGCAAATGGATAGGCCGCGTCGTGATTGCCGTGATATTGGCGGAGGGGATCTGGGGACTTATTGTTTCGGTCACCAACAACCTGGTTCTGCCGTTGCTGGCGAGGACCATGGGCGGCGATGCCCAGTCGCCGCTATACCTTGGCAAGGGCGACTTCAACGTTCCGGCTCTGTTTATCTCGGTTCTGGAACTTTGCTTTGCGGGGATCGCCGCCGTAATCCTGAATGCCTGGGTACAACGAAAACCCAGGCTGACTCGCAGCAAGTCGATGAGGGTAAGCCCAATTCCAGCGCAGCCCGCCGCTCTACCGCCCTCGCCTCCGTCGGTTGTGCCCGTTCAAGCCGCAGCTTCAGTGCCGCCACCGGCCACGGCGCCAGTCCCAGCGCCGTCATCAGCGTCGGCGGGCCAATTCTGGTCGCCGCCTGAACCATCGCGGCCACAGGCAGCGGCACCTCCGCCTCCGACGGCTAGGCCATCAAAACCGAAGCCCCCCAAAGAGATCCACTACAACATCGTCGGAGAACCCATCAGCCCCACGGAAGAGGAATAGACTGATCCAGCCCCGGCTTCGACCGGCGGAGACGCCCGTCTTCCATTGATTGATTCACGCGCAAAAAGGAGAGCCTCCGCAACCCGTGAACTTAGGCCTTCGGTGCTTCTTTCTTGGCGTACTTGCGACGGAAACGTTCCACGCGACCGGCGGTGTCCATCAGTTTCTGCTTGCCAGTAAAGAAGGGATGGCAATTGGAGCAAATTTCTACGTGGATGTCTCCCTTGTGGGTCGAGCGGGTGGTAAAGCCGTGGCCGCACGCGCACTGCACGCGGATTTCATTGTAAGCGGGATGAATGGCTGCCTTCATGATCTCGTAACCTCTGTACCGAACCTCTTAGGGAACTATTCGATTCTAAAGGATGGCCGTAGGATTCAGCAAATGAGGTCGCCCGCTTGGGCTAGGGGAGGCCTAGTGCGGAAACTTGAAACTCTTTTCCCAACCTTTTCGTCCTCTGCCCCCGCAAGTCCCTTGACACGATTTCCTCATTAGGGCACACTTGACAGTGTCATGAATGACCTAATAGTCTTGGCTACCCTGCTCGAAGGTCCGAAGCACGGATACCAGTTGAAACGCGAGGCTGGGTTCATTCTTGGACAGGGCGCGATGCACAATAATCTGGTCTATCCGCTGCTGCGCCGCTTCACCGCCGAGGGCTGGGTAAGCAAAAAGGCGGTGCCGGGAGAGCGTGGCCAGACGCGTCAACAGTACGCAATCACCGCACTCGGACGGCAGGAACTTGTAACCGGCCTGAGCGAATTCGGCGAATCGGATGCGTCCTCGTTGCCGGGTTTTATCACACGAATCGGAATGTTCGAGTTGCTCGAAGCGCCGGTCCAAGCACGCATCCTCAAACAGCGCGAAAGCTACTTGCAAGGCAGGGAACAGAAGCTGACCACCCTACGGCAGAACATGGATCTGGGAATCTATGGCGGAGAGGTTGTCCGCTATTTGATTGAGCAGATTCACTCCGAGCAGGCCTGGATCCGGCGCCTACATCGGCTCGCCGCAAGCTCAAAAAGCAGCCCTCGCGAAATGGCAGGGAGGAAGGTATGAAATTCATGACGCTATGGCAATTGGAGCTTGTGCCCTGGTATGCGTTTTTTCTCTACTTTGCGATTAGCCTGTTCTGGGTAAAACCAACCAGGACCCGGGAAGATGCCGCGTCGCGGATCCCGCATCTCGTTTTCATGATTTCAGCGGCAGTGCTGATGTTCACCACCCGGCTTCGGATTGGCCCTCTGGGCGCACGTTTCTTAGCGCAGAACATTTGGGTGCAGAGCGCTGGAATTCTGCTGACTCCCTTGGAGCCTCCGTCGCCCTGTGGGCGCGTTACAGCCTGGGCCAGTACTGGAGTTCGAAGATCGTGGTGAAAGAGGATCACCAGCTCATCCGCTCGGGTCCATACGCCTACGTTCGCCATCCGATTTATATGGGAATGCTTCTGGCTGGGGCGGGTACAGCGCTGTTCATCGGAGAATGGCGAGGCATTCTCGCGCTGTTGTTGGCAGCCACGGCTCAAGTGCGCAAAGCCAGGAAGGAAGAGGCGCTGATGACGACCGAATTCGGCGATCAGTACCAGGAGTACCGGAGGCACGCTGGCTTTCTGTCACCGCGCTTTTGGTAAGTGCACCTGAAGCTGCCGAGCTTCTCTCGGCTCTGACGGGCGAGGACGCCCGTCCTCCATTGTTCCGCAAAAATGAAAAACGGCAGGGCCGACCCCCTGCCGTATTCGATGTAAAACTTGGCCCTTACTTACTGCGGTTAACGGCTTTCTTGAGTTCAGCCCCGGAGGAAAACTTTGCTACCTTCCGGGCAGCGATTTTGATGGTGGCGCCCGTCTGCGGGTTACGCCCATTGCGGGCCTTTCTCTGTGAAACAGAGAAGGTACCAAAACCAATCAACGCTACCCGATCACCTTTTCTGAGGGCAGACGTAATGCTGTCCACGGTTGTGTCGATTGCGGTAGCCGCTTGCGTCTTACTAATGCCGCTACCAGATGCGATTCGGTCAATGAGATCGGCTTTGTTCATCGTCTCTCCTGGCAGGTCTCTTTGTCCTCAAAGGGCACAAGGGAAGGAGCACTCCCTGAGTGAGAAACCCGGCGGCCCTTATTTAGCTCCTGACAACGATGAAAGTCAACTGTGAAAATCGGCTCTGGGTGCCTTGTTTGGGTCCGCTCAGGGGAGAAGTGTCCACGGGTTGGAATCCAGGGCAAACTGAAGCCACTCTCCGCGCTGGCTGGCGACTCAGAAAGTGGCTAGTTCGGTCCGAAAATGGTGGTCAATCAGCGGCGTTGGTCGCTGGAAGGCACCCGCTGGAGTTACGTGCGGCTTCGCCTGCACCTATGGTAAAAGTCTGGATCCGTTATACTGCTCGCTTCCTCCAGACCCTTGCGGGCCGCCACGGCGACATCCGAAGCGTATTCAGAATGACGCAGCCGATTGTCCCAGAGGCCTCTGACCGCTTGAGTACGACGTGGCTTCCACGCTGCCGGACTTGGGCGAAGCCTAGCTTTTCCATGGCACGGATTGCCTGCGCGCCAGAGACGCGAGGCAGCTTAGGCAAATCGGGCCTCGAACACAGTGACGAATGGTCGGCCGTGATCCGCTGGGGGGAATTCTTCCAGGTACAACTCGGTGGCTTCTTGAAGGTTGGCGACCGCTTCTTCGACAGTTTTACCTTGGCTCACCGTGCCCACTTCAGGGCATTCCACTACGTAGAGATCGCCTTCCTTGTGCAATACGGCAGTAAATGTCAAAGGTACCTCGGCGCAGTGAGGGAGCCGACCGGAATGACAAATCCCTAAAGTTTTCTCTGTGTCTCCGTGCCTCTGTGGTGAAAAGCGGGTCTAAGCCAGCGTGTACTTTCCCCGCTCAATCACGTTCTGCGCGATCTGCTGGCGTAACTCAATCGTGTTGAACGGCTCATGTTTCGCCAGCCGGCGCAAAATCGCCAACTGCGTGCGCAGCATGTCACCGTCGGCCACGGCGGCGATCACTTTCTTAGCCGCGCCTTCGATCTTTTCCATCGCCTGGGAGAGATAAACGCGGGTCATGGCGATGGGCAGGGAAGCGGCGTTCTCTCCATTACGTTCCGCGATCTTCTGCGCCCGCAGTACAGCGGATTCCATCGCGTAGGTCTCGATGACCATGTCAGCAATCGCTCCCATGACCTCCTGCTGATCCTGAATCGTCTGCATATATCTCTGCGTGGCCGATCCCGCGACGAACAAGCCAAGCCTCTTGGCTGACATCACCAGCTTGCGCTCCTCGGCGAGAGGGCCTTCGATTTCTTCTCCGACCGAAGGTCCGGACAAAACTTCATCCATCAGCTTCTTGATCGCCGGCATAAGCGGCAACTGGCCCGACATCGCGCGCTTCAGCAGGAAGCCGGTGATGATGAGCCGGTTGATCTCGTTGGTCCCCTCGAAGATGCGGTTGATGCGGGCATCACGGTAAGCGCGCTCGGCGGGGTACTCTTCGACAAAGCCATAACCGCCGTAGATTTGTACAGTCTCGTCGACGACGTAGCCAACCATCTCCGAGCCCCACACCTTGATGATGGAGCACTCGACGGCGTATTCCTCGATGGCCTTGCGGGTTTCTTTCGCAGCGTCGGGGCGAGACTTGTCGATCTCGGCGAGCGCGACATCCATCATGCCAACCGTGCGGTAGACGAGAGCCTCTCCGGTATAGATGCCCACCGCCATATTGGCCAGCTTTTCGCGAACCAGGCCGAAGTCCGCGATTACCTTGCCGAACGCCTTGCGTTGCTTGGCGTAACCGATGGCGTTCTCCAGTGACAGGCGCGCCCCACCGACGCACATAGCGCCCAGCTTGAAGCGGCCGACGTTCAGGATGTTGAAGGCGATGACGTGTCCCTTGCCAACTTCGCCGAGCATGTTCTCGGCCGGAACTTTGCAGTCGTTCAAAATAATGGGGCACGTGGACGATCCGCGGATGCCCATCTTGTGCTCTTCCGCGCCAATGGAGAATCCGGGGAAGGATTTTTCGACCAGAAACGCGGTGAACTTTTCCCCGTCAACCTTGGCGAAGACGGTGAACAGGTCGGCGAACCCGGCGTTGGTGGTCCACATTTTCTCGCCGTTGAGAATGTAATGCTTGCCATCTTTCGAAAGCTCCGCGCGGGCGCGGCAATTAAGCGCGTCAGAGCCGGAAGAAGCTTCGGAGAGAGCGTAGGCGCCAACAATCTCTCCCGCGGCCAGCCGTGGCAGATATTTCTTCTTTTGCTCCTCGGTACCGAAATAGACGATGGGAAGCGTGCCAATGCCAGTGTGCCCGCCCCAGGTAGTGGCGAACCCGGCATATTTCGCGATGTGGTCCGCAATTACGGCGGCGGTGACTTTGTCCATCTCAAGGCCGCCGTAAGCTTCCGGGATCTCGGCTGAACTCAAGCCGAGCTCGCCGGCTTTCTTCAACAGTTCTCGCGTAATCGAAAAGTCCTTGTGCTCCATCTTCTCGATGTTGGGAACGATCTCGTTGAGGGCGAACTCCTCCGCCGTCTGGCCAACGAGCAGGTGCTGCTCGGTAAAGTCTTCCGGCGTGAAGACTTCGTCGGGCTTGCGCTCCTCAAGAAGAAAGCTGCCACCGGAGATTCTGGTTTGCGGAACTGCGGTCGTCGTCTCCATGTTCGGTCAACCCCTTTTCACCACGAGCACACGTCTTCCAGATGGACAACATTGAAGTTTATAACAGTCGGATCGATTTGCTACTGAGCTTAAGGTACGAAAGTAGCTGACCGCCCAAGGTGGCAGCACGCACCACGCGCTACCGATTGGCGGATTGACCTCGTCACCGAACCGTCCTGATTTCTTCGAATGCCTCTTCCGGCTTCTCCTCCAGCATGAAGGCCAGCACCTCCTGAGGCACGGGATTATTCCAGACGGGAGCGAACGACTGGCGATGCAGGGGAGAAGGTCCGTGCTGGCGCAGGGCGGCGAGGTGGTGAGGCGTGCTGTATCCCTTGTTCGAAGCCAGTCCGTAGACGGGGAAGACCGGATCCCATTCGCGGACCATGCGATCGCGTTCGACCTTGGCCAGAATCGAAGCGGCGGCAATGGAGGCAGAGAGCGCGTCGCCGTGGATGATCGCCTGCTGCGGCAGCTCGCAATCCAGACGCATTGCGTCGATCAGCAAGTGGTCGGGCCCGGGTTCGAGGCGCATGGCGGCGTCCCGCATGGCGACTCGCGAAGCCTGGTAGATGTTGATCTGATCGATGCGGGCGGCATCGACGGCGGCGATGGCCCAGGCGATGGCGTGTTCGCGGATGCGCTCGGCCAGTATCTCGCGCCGTTCCGCCAACAGCAGCTTGGAGTCACGCAGACCTCGAATGCGATAGCCGGGATCGAGGATGACAGCGGCGGCAACGACCGGTCCGAACAGGGAACCGCGGCCGACCTCGTCCACGCCCGCGATCAGGCGCGCGCCCGATTGCCACGCCATCTTTTCAAACTTCAGCGTGCAACGCAGACGCTTGAGCAGGCGAAGCTTGGCAGCAGCAGGGGAGAGCGTCTTCTCGGGAGCGAGTTTGAGTTTGGCGGACACGAAGCAGTGAATCAGTATTTCGTGATCATGAGAGATAGGAGCATCTTCGCCGAGGTCGGCCCTGTGAAGCAAGGTGGAAAAAGAGTTTCCTCGAGTGGTGTCCGAATTCATGCTGCGCGCTCAAACGAACTTCATTTCTTAGAGTCAGCTAGAATGGCGACGCCGCGCAGGAGGGAACATGCCGGACGTGAGCAGCCGCATCCCGCATCGAGTGGACCGGCGAGCATTGGTGCACTCCACTCGAACCGCGATAGCGGCGATGGCCTCGCTGATTGTTGCCCGCGGTCTCGGGCTTCCGGAGGCCTATTGGGCCACGATTACGACCCTGATAATCATGCAGTCGACCCTCGGAGCGGCCTTAACCGTGTCCGGACAGCGTCTCGCCGGAACCGCTTTGGGAGCCGCTTTGGCCGCGTTGCTGGCGACCTACTTCGGGTCGAATACGATTGTGTTCGGCTTGGGCGTATTCGCAATTGGATTGATCTGCGTCGCGCTTCGGCTTGGGCAGGCCTATCGCCTTGCCAGCGTTACGTTGGCGATTGTCATGCTCGTAGCGCGCACGAAACCGGTGTGGATCGTCGCGGCTCACCGGTTCGTTGAGGTCTCGGTGGGCATTGCAGTGGGGTTGGCGCTGACCGCTGTGTGGCCGGAAGGTGAACCGGTGGCAAGTCCCGCGCCGCCCGGTTCCCCTTCGGAGTAGGGCTTCAACCAATTACTTCGTGGTCGCCGCCGCTGTTGCGTGCTCGCGCTCGACGTCCTTGAGGCGGGCGGCTTTGCCGCGCAGCGAGCGTAGGTAGTACAGCTTGGCGCGCCGAACCTTGGAGGACCGCACCAACTCCACTTTGTCGATTACGCGGGAGTTCTCGGGAAAGATACGCTCGACCCCTTGACCAAAGCTGATCTTGCGCACGGTAAAGCTTGCCTGGGGGCCTCGCGAACGCGAGATCACCACGCCTTCGAAGGCCTGCAGACGCTCCTTGTCGCCTTCCTTAATCTTGACGTGTACGCGGACGGAGTCGCCCGGAGCGAATTTGGGAAGGTCGGTGCGCTTGGTCTTGGCCAGCAGTTTTTCGATGATGAGGTTCGACATAGATCTTGTCCTCGTTCTAAAGATTCCTGGTTCTAAAGATTCCTGGTTCTAAAGATTCTTGCCCGCAATCTGGGCCAGCAATTTTCTGTCCTCGTCGCTGAGCGCGGCCTCATCCAAAAGATCGGGCCGGTTGCGCAGCGTTTTCTCAAGCGCGGTACGACGGCGCCAGCGTCGTATTTCTACATGATTGCCCGACGCCAGCACTTCCGGAACGCCCATTCCCCGGAAGTCCGCGGGACGGGTGTAGTGCGGGTAATCCAGCAATCCACCCGAGGTACACGTCGAACTCGGGCCGTCCCCGGCCTGAGCCTGCGAGAACGTGGTGAACGATTCCTGCTGCGTCGACGCTTGATTGCCGACCGCGCCGGGAATCAGTCGCGTGACGCAATCCACGATCACCGCCGCACCCAGTTCGCCACCGCTCAGCACATAGTCGCCGATGGACAACTCGCGGTCCGCCAAATATTGCCCCACGCGCTCGTCCACACCTTCATAACGGCCGCAGATCAGGACGATTCGTTTCAGCCCCGCGAGTTCATTGGCCACGCTCTGGTCGAATCGCTTGCCCTGCGCCGAAAGCAGGACAACACTCTGACCGGCGTCATCGCGTTCTTCTCGCGATGCGACATTCAGCGCTTCAATACATTCAAAGATCGGTTCCGGCTTCAGCACCATGCCTTCGCCGCCGCCGAATGGGCGGTCATCCACGGTCTTGTGGCGATCGTGCGCAAACGCCCGCAGATCGTGGACTTCGATTGTCGCCAGACTCGCTTCCCGAGCCCGGCGGATGATTCCGTGATCCAACGGTCCGCGAAAAAAGTCGGGAAAGATCGTTACAATGTCGATCTTCATCGCGGAACCAGACCAAAAACTTTAACCACCAAGAAGATTATCTTCTGCGTGTCTTACCTGAACCTTGTTGCTGCTCTTTTTCTTCGGCGGTCAGCGGCCCGTTCAGATCCAACATCCCTTCGGGCAGTTGCATGTGTATCTGCTTACGCTCGAGGTCTACGCTTTTCAGATACGCCTCGGCGTAGGGAATCTCGCAGCGCCTGCTTCCAATGCCGCTTCCTATAACAACAATCAGCAGGGGCGCTTCGCCCGTGCCAAACTGAACGTCTTCAATCTTGCCAATCTCGCGACCCGCGTCGAACACTACGCATCCGATCAAGTCGCTAACGTAATTCCATCCCGATCCAAGCTGCGCCCGCTCATTGCGTGGAACCTGCAATTCGCAGCCCAGCAGCAGTTCGGCATCGGAGATCGAATCAACCCCCGCGAACTTCAGAACCAGGTTTCCCTTGTGAGGCCAGAGTTCTTCAATCTGCAATTCGCGCCGGCTGTCGTCTTGCGCGAGAGCGAACAGCCTCAGGCCTACTCGGAACCGGTCGGGAACGTCGCTGTGCAACTCCACTGCGACTTCGCCATGTCGCCCCTGCGTTTTCCGCACGCGGGCCAGGGTAATGAACTCGCCGGCGATTCCTGACTCTCCTATTCCAATATCTCCAGCGTAAAACGCTTGTGAAGTCGAATTCCTGCCGCGCCGATCAGGGCACGCAGGGCGCGCGCGACGCGGCCCTTCGCTCCAATCACCTTGCCCACATCGTTCGGAGCGACCTTGAGTTCGAGCACGTCGCCCTCGAGTTGGTTCACCGAAACCTGATCGGGTTCGTCGACCAGCGATTTCGCGATCTGCTCGACTAACGCTCGCACGTCCCCGCTTTGCTCGCTCATATGCGGTTCCTATCGGGTGGGGCTGGAAATTTCTACTGGCACGCACGCCAAAATCATGCGGCGGGGACGGCGCTGGCCGGAGTTGGCTTGGCCACGATCTTGCCAACCCGGCCCGACATCTTGGCGCCCTTGGATATCCAGTAATCAATGCGCTCGCGCTTGAGTTCGATGCTGGCGGGATCGGTGCGGGGATTGTACGTTCCCACGACTTCGACCGGCCGGCCATTGCGCGCGCGTTCCTTTTCAATCACGACCACGCGATAATGCGGTTGTTTACGCGCACCGGTGCGCGACAGACGAATCATTAACACAGAACTTTGATCCTTTCCTAGTCCTTCTGGCAGGGGTAAGACAAACTGTTATTTTCACAGAAGTTCGCAGGATTAGCAAGCAGGACTCCGCTGATAGTAGGTGGTTAAGGTGCGTCATCCCGATGCCCCGCGCTTTCCAGCGGGGCGAGAGCCTGCCCCGAGCGAAGCCGAGGGGGATCTTGCGCGCGGTATTTCAAACTGACCACCGGCTGGTCCATCTGTTTCCTGACACCGGTAGTGTCTTGTTGGAATGTGCCTCACATCACTGACAGGAACCACAATTGCTGGGGGCTGGCCCAGGCTTTCCCTACGCACAAAAGCGGGTGCCCGCCCTTCTGCGTTCTTTGCGAGAGGGCGGGGGCTTTAGAGGCCTTTCCGTGACCGCAAGACTCGTGGACTCTGTGCTCCACGACCCCTTCTGGCAGCCCCGGTACCATGACTTCAACGTTTGCCGTGAACAGAAAACTGATGGAAAAGCTGGATTACATGCACCGCAACCCAGTGCAACGCGGGCTGGTCACGCGTCCCGAGGATTGGACGTGGAGCAGTGCCCGGCGCTATGCCCCTAACAAACTGTCATCCCGAGCGGAGCATCAGGTTCGCGCAGCGAATCTGATGCGGAGTCGA
>Ga0209118_1001255_pt1 | contig 12107 bp, 10 predicted proteins | sample BlaSpr_A8_Ref_M1_FD_187988 | JGI IMG/M metagenome (GOLD analysis project Ga0209118, IMG submission 187988) | Forest soil microbial communities from Thunder Bay, Ontario, Canada - Black Spruce, Ontario site 2_A8_Ref_M1 (SPAdes) (version 2) | ecosystem: Environmental > Terrestrial > Soil > Boreal...
CGGCGCGCCGCCGGCGACCGCCAGTCCGATGCGTCCCATCGGGCCGGCCGGCAGCCCGTGTCCGCTCAGCTCCTGCCAGGTGAGACCGCCGTCGCTGGACCTGAACAGCCCGCTGCCGGGGCCGCCAAGTGGGGCATAGGTGCTCCAGGGCGGGCGGCGCACGTTCCACAAAGCCGCGTACACCGTCCGCGGGTCGCCGGGGTCGGCGGCGAGGTCGATGGCGCCGGTGGCATCGTCGCGGTACAGCACCCGCTGCCAGCTCTTACCGCCGTCGGCGCTCCGAAAGACGCCACGCTCGGGATTCGGGCCGAAGCCGTGGCCGAGCGCGGCCACCAGCACCACTTCCGGATGGTGCGGATCGATCAGGATGCGGCCGATCTGCCGGCTGTCGCGCAGTCCGGCGGCTCGGAAGGTGCGGCCGCCGTCGGTCGAGCGGTACATGCCGTCGCCATAGGAGATGTCGGAGCGCATGTCCGCTTCGCCCGTCCCGACGTAGACGACGTCCGGGTCCGAGGGGGCCACCGCCAGGGCGCCGATCGAACCGCTTGGCGGGCCGTCGAACACCGGCGTCCAGACCCGCCCGGCGTCGCCGGTGCGCCACACGCCGCCGCCCACGGCGCCGAAGTAGAAGTTCTCCGGCCTGCCGGGCACGCCGGTGACCGCCAGCACCCGGCCGCCGCGGAAGGGACCGATCAACCGCCAGCGCAGCGCCGCCCCGCCGAGCGGCGCCGGGTAAGCCGGCGGTCCTGACGGCGCAGGAGTCCGGGCGGCAGCCGGCGGCAGCGGCGCGAGCGGCGCGACGGCGCATATCAGCGCGGTCATGAAGCGTCTTGCGGGGCGCATCGGTCTCCTCGTTCCTCTGATGACGTCTCGTTGTGCGGGAGGCTTTCTCTTCGCGGACGCCGGCGGCGCGCCTCAGGAGGCGGCAGGTGCGCCGGGTCCGGCGGGCGTCGTGGAGGGGGACGGCGGCGGGCCGGGATCAGGAGCCGCCAGGCTGTCGCCGGCGCCGAGCTCCTTGGCGAAGATCAGCTTGTCGTCGCCCGGGCGATAGAAGCCCTTGATGCGGGCGACCAGCGGATAGCCGCTTTTCTCGTAGAAGCGGATGGTGGCGCCATAGCTCTCTTGCGAAGAGGTCTCGATCAGCAGCAGCCTCCCTGACGTGGCGCGCACGTCGGCCTCGGCAAAAGCGAGCAGCGCGCGGCCATAGCCACCCCCCTGGTACGCCGGATCGACGGCGATCCAGTAGAGATCGTAGGTGCCGTCGGTGAGCGGCGTCGGGCCGTGGCATTCGTAACCCGCGACGCTGCCGTTGTCGTCTTCCGCCACGTAGGCCCGGTACTCGCCGCGCGGGAAGTCGGGATCGGCCAGCGCGTCGTCGACGACCTCCATCGCGATGTCGATCTCGGCGGCGGTGAAGTTGCCGGTGGCGGTGACCACCTCCAGGATACGCGCGCGGTCGCGCGGCTCGAGCGGACGGATGCGCACTGGTCGCCTCCCTATTCTATCGGTCGTCTGACTTCCACAGCCTGCGATCCCGATGGATGAAGCGGTGCTGGCAGCAATGAAATTCGTTCTATCCCAGCCGCGGCGGCGGCTCGGTGGCCGCCCGCGCCACCGTCTCGATGGCGATGGCGGCGAGCGCGGCGCCGTAGTCGAGATCGATGTTCTCCATCGTATCGTGGCTGTCGTGATAGCCGTGGCGATTGATGTCGTAGTTCTCCATGAACAGCACCGCCGGCACCCCGGCGTCGGAGAAGATCTGGCCGTCGGTGTTGTAGAGCGTGCTGCGCGGATCGAGCTGCGGCCGCACCTCGCCGCGCAGCTGGGGATGCAGCGCCAGCGCCGGCAGGCTCTTGCCGCCGGCGCTGCGCCGCCCGCGCTTGCAGGTGCCGCGGGACCGCCGGTTCCAGAGCGGCGCCAGCTGGTTCCAGGTGCGATTGGCGAGATGGGCCTGCAGGGCCAGCCACATCGACTCGGGTCCGGCGCCCGGGCAGATCTGGAAGACGTCGCGGGCGCGGTCGTTGTTGTGGGCGATCATGTCCATCACGTAGAGCCCCTGCACGCGTGTGTCCGACAGGTCGATCCAGCCTTCCTGGTCGTCGCCGGGCTCCGGCGCCTGCCCGCCGGCAGCGCGGTCGGCGCCGGCGGTGGAGGCGTCCGCCCGCGTGCGCAGCCGTAGTGTCCCCTCGACCAGCGACTGGGTGAGATGGCGGGCGCCCAGACAGTCGGAGGGGAACTCCTCGCCGGTCAGGTGCACCAGCCAGACGTCGCAGCCGAGCCGGCCGGTGCGGCTCATCTCGAGGAAGATCGGGGCGGCCAGCATCATCGCCACTGTCGCCGAGTGATTGTCGTCGGCGCCGGCGGCGGCGAGGCGCGGCCCGTGGCCGCCGTGCTGGTAGCCGTAGCGGTCTTCCATGTAGGCAGTGTCGTAGTGATCGGCCATGATCACGGCGCGGCCGCGGTCGCGGCCGGGGATGGCGATCAGCAGGTTGCGCTCCTCGAGATGTCCCTGCTGGTTGCCCAGCCAGCCACCCGACCAGGAGAAGTCGAAGTCGGTCTGCCAGCGGAACGGCAGGTCGCCGGCGACGGCCGTCCCGTCCATGCCGCGGGCGGCGATCAGCTGCCGGTAATAGCCCAGCAGGTACTCGGCGAGCGCGTCGAGGTCGCGCTGGCGATGGCTGAGCTGCGCCAGGGTGACCGGATCGCGCACGACGTCGGCGTTGTCCTTGTTGACGAAACGCCCCTCGGCAAGGAACGCGATGCGCCGCCAGTAGGCAGCCTCGAAACGCCGGTTGGCGGTATGCCGGAAGGTGAGCGGCCGCGGCTCGTCCTCGACCGCTCCGGCGGCCTCCTTGGACACTGCCGACGGGGCGGCGTTGCCGGCCCCTGCCCCGAGCTTCGCCTTCGCCTCGAGCTTCGCCGTCGCCTCGAGTTTCGCCTTCGGTCCCGTCTTCCCCTCCGGTCGGGCCTCCGCGTCCGGTGCCGCCGCCGCCCTCGGCTCCGCGGACGCCGTGGCGATACAGGCGCGCAGCTCACCGGCGAGCCCCGGCGCCGCGCCGGCCGCCGGCTGCGGACCGCCGTTCCCGGAGGCCGCCGCAAGCGTGTCCAACCAGGCCGCGAGCGTCTCGTCCTTCCGTAGCCGGACCAGCGCCCGGGCGAAGCTCTCCGGCAGCGGCGCGCCACCGAGCAGCTGCCAGGCGTCGAGGAGCTTGCGCGTGTTGTTGACCGCGCGCCGGTAGGCCGCGATCTCGGCGCCCGGCCGCCCGTCCGCGCCGTTCGCGCTGGCGCCGCCCGCGCTCTCCGCTCGACCGCCGCGCGCGGATCCCGGTCGACCGCTGCCCGCGTTCTTCGTCCCGCCCGCCTTCTTCGTCCTGCCGCCTGCGCCCGTCGCCTCGCCTCTCGCGCTCTCTTCCTCGCCGCCTCCCGTCGCCGGCGTCCGGGCGTGCCGCAGCTCCTCGATCGCGGCGAGATGGGCTGGTCGTGCGAGCAGGCGCGGCCAGAGCTCCACCGGGCGTGCCAGGTCCGGATGGTCGGCGCGGTAGGCGGTCAGGTAGCCGAGCGGCGCTCCTGCCACCAGCGCCGGCTTGCCGCCGCCGGCGTCGGGGAGGGCCGCGAGCAGGCGGTGCCAGTAGACCTCGTGCTCGCCCACCCGCATGGCCGGGTAGAGGAAGCGGTAACCGAAAGTGCCTCCCGCCGCTAGTCTTCCGGCGGCGGCGGCCAGCTCGGCGCGCCCGGCGTGGGGACCGTCGAGCAGCAGGTGGTAGCCATGGGTCCAGAGCTGAGCGTTGCGCGCCATCGGCTTGCCATAGAGGCCGAGCTCATCGGCATCGGCGCTGAACAGCACGTGCGCCATGCGGTCTTCGTGGCCGCTGACCGCGAGCGCGTCGTCGTTCCGCTCGATCCGCTGCCAGCGGTGGGTGCGGCGGAAGCTGTTGCGCATCGGCCCATGCTCGGTCGCGGGCTCGGGATGATCGGGGTGGGCCTCGTGCAGCCAACCCGACTGCGGGACGCGCAGCCGGTGCTGGTCCTCGCTGCGCTCGATCGGCTGGAGCAGCGGGATCTGCAAGGCCAGCGGCAGCTCACGGGCCAGCGCGCGGTACGGCGGCGCGCCCCAGAACACCAGGCTGCCGGGAAAGGGGAGCAGGTGGAGCTCGCCCGCCAGGTAGGCGCGGCGCACCTCCTCCGGCAGGCCGGCGAAGGGGCGGAAGGTCAGGAGGAACCGCACCGCCGCCGCCGGCTCGTCCTGCCGCCACATCAGCGGCGCGGTCCAGGAGGGCAGACCGTGCTCGCGCCAGAAGCCGATGCCGCCGAGGCCGGCCATGCCAGCGATGTCCCCCATGGCAGCGGCGGTGCCGACCTCGCCGCCGTCGAAGCCCGCGGCCCCGGCCCCCTCGATGCCGCCGGGCAGGATGCGGAAGCCCTGCGCCAGCAGATCCCGGATCGCCGCCTCGGCGCTCATCGATGTCGCGGTGCCCACGCCGGAGCCGGCGGCGCCCGGCCCGGTCGCGGCGGCGTCCGCGCCGGTCAGGCGGCGGCAGAAGCCGAGGGCCTCGGCCGCCGGGAGCTCTTCGCCAGGCGCGCTGAAGAAGCCGCGCCAGAACGGGCGCGCGGGGCCCTGTTCGCTGGCGCCGAACAGCGTCCAGCGCACCCTCCCCTTGTCGTCCTGCGTACGGGTCAGGGCGACCGGTGCCAGGAGCAGGTAACGCTCATGCGGCGGCGCACCGGCGCCGGCCAGCGGCTCCGGCCAGAAGGGGTTTGCTCGCAGCTTCACCTTGCCGATGCCGTGGGCGCGCTCGCCGCTGCCCAAGCGCTGCAGGGCATGGAGCAGCTCGCCCGCCAGGTGGACGAGGCCCGGCCGCAGCTCGAAGGCCTCCTCGTATTCGGTGACGTGCCAGCCCCACGGGTCGTCTTCGGCGAACAGCACCGCGTCACGCGCGCCGCCGTAAGCGCGGCGGCCGAGGCGCGGCGGCGGCATGAACTCGGAGTAGGCAGGGATCGGGTAGGCGCCGGGCCGCCGGTACCAGGGCCCGAGCGGCAGCAGCTGCTTCCATCCTGCGGATGGCTCGGTCACTGGCGACCTCGGGGCCCACGGCCCGGGTGGGTGCAACGGCAGCGCCTCTGCGGTCCGCCCACCCCCCCTCCCGGAGGACGGCGCGGCGCGGTGCGGCACGGCGGTTCGATTATAGCCGCGGCCCCCCCCTCGTCCGAGCAGCGCCTCGTCCGTGCGCCGGAACCCATCCCCGATCGGCGCGTTACGATCTACCATAGGGCCGGTGCCGGGCCGGGGAGATGCCTCCGCCGCCGGGGCGGGTGCCGGCTTGCCTCCGGAACGCGCCCCTTCCCGGGCCCGCCCAGATCTCATGTCATCCAGGCCGCGCCCGCCCCTCGCCGTGGCGAGGACGCGCGCCGCGGCCGTCCCAAAGGAGAGTCGATGCACCAGCGCCGCCCTCGCACCCTGTCAGCTCGCAACTCGTCCGCAACTCCCGGTACTCCCGGTCCCGCCATGACGCCAGTCGCGGGAAGCATCCGTTGCTTCCATGCCGGCCGCGGAAGGGGGAGAACGTCGGCCGTCGGGCTCGCGATCTCGCTCGGTCTCTTCCTGGCGGTGCTTGCCGCGGCCAGCCCGGCCGCCGCCGCGCAGGCCGCCGCCGCGGCCCCGTCCCCGAAGGCTTCGCCGGCCGCCTCGGGAGCGCCTTCCGGCTATCACCTGCACAAGACCATCGCGGTCGGCGGCGACGGCGGCTGGGACTATCTGGCCTTCGACAGCGCCGCCCGCCGCCTCTACATCACCCGGGCCACCCGCGTGATCGTGCTCGACCCGGACACCGGCAAGGTGGTGGGGGAGATCCCCAATCTGTCAGGCGTGCACGGGGTCGCGCTGGCGCCCGATCTCGGGCGCGGTTTCATCAGCGAAGGACGCTCCGACGGGGTGACGGTGTTCGACCCGCAGAGCCTCAAGGTCCTGTCGCAGCTCAAGTCGACCGGCCAGAATCCCGATGCCATCCTGTATGACCCGCCGTCGCACCGTGTCTTCGCCTTCAACGGCCGCAGCGCCAGTGCCACCGTTTTCGACGCCGCTTCCGGCAAGGTGGCTGCCACCATCCCCCTGGGCGGCAGGCCGGAGTTCGCCGCCAGCGACGGCCGGGGTTGGGTGTTCGTCAACATCGAGGACAAGAACGAGGTGGTGGAGATCGACGCCGCGAAGCTCGCCGTCGCCAGGCGCTGGCCGCTTCCCGGCTGCGACGAGCCTTCGGGCCTGGCCATCGACGCCGCGCACCAGCGACTGATCGTCGGCTGCGGCAACGAGACCGCGCTGATCGTCGACAGCGCCAGCGGGAGAGTGGCCGCCAAGCTGCCGATCGGCAAGGGTGTCGATGCCACGGGATTCGACGCCGGCAGCGGCCTCGGCTACGCCTCCTGCGGCGATGGCACCCTGACGATCTTGCGCGAGGAGGCGCCGGACAAGTGGACGGTGGCCGCCAAGGTCGCCACCCGCCAGGGCGCCCGCACCATGGCAGTGGACGAGAAGACCCACGAGGTCTATCTGGCGACCGCCGATTTCGGGCCGCGCCCGGCGCCGACCGCGGCGGAGCCCCATCCGCGGGCGCCCATGGTCCCGGGAACCTTCGTCATCCTGGTCGTCGGTCCCTGAAGCACCACACTCCCTGACCCGCGGCGGCCGCCCGCTTCCGCTGCGGGACCGCCGCGGGTCTTCGCCTCGACGGCGCCGCAACTTCGGCGCGGCGCCGGCCGCCGGAGCGGCGCCGAGGGACCAGGGGTACAATGGCGGCAGCCGGTCAGAGCGTCACGGAGGGCTGCCGCTCATGCGGGGATCGAGGGGCTCGGAGCGATCGCTGCGGTCGAGGCGATCGGTGCGGTCGGTGCCAAGGAGGCGATCGCCGCGATCGGTGCCATCGAGACGACGGCGGACCAGGAGCGCGGCTTCCTGGCTCGCCGCCGCGGTTCTCCTCGCTCCTGTTCTCTCCGCCGCCGCGCTGGGCGCGCCCGCGGGCACGGCAACCAGCTCCGTCCCCGTAGCCAGCGCCCCCGCCTCGGCTGGCGTTCGGGCGTCCACTCCGGCGGCCACCAGCCCCGCGTCCGGCGCCGCCTCCCGCTTCACTGCGGTGCCTGGGCCCTATGCCGTCGAGGCGCTGAACCTCGACTGGTTCGACCGCGACCGCAAGCGCCAGGTGCCGGCACGGATCTACTACCCCAGGCGTGCTCCCGGACCGTTCCCGGTGGTGGTCTTCTCGTCCGGCCTTGGCGCCGGCCGCAACCGCTTCGAGTTCCTCGACCGGCACCTGGCGAGCCACGGCTACATCTCGGTACAGGTCCAGCACGCCGGCACCGACGACCAGGTCGCCAAGGCCGGCGGCGACGGCCGCGAGGCGCTGGCCAGAGCGGCGCGCGATCCCCAGACCGGTCTCACCCGGCTGCTCGACCTGGTGTTCGCGCTCGACCAGGTTGGCGCGCTCGCCGCCAGCTCCCCGGTGCTGCGCGGCCGCATCAACCTCGGCGCGGTGGCGGTCGGCGGCCAGAATCTGGGAGCGTGGACGGCGCTCGCGGCCGCCGGCCTGGCGTTCACGGGCCCGGACGGCGAGGAGAGCTCGCTCCCCGATCCGCGGGTCAAGGCGGCGCTGCTGTTCGTTCCGCCGCCGCCGCCGGCGCGGCGCGACACGATGCGTTTCGAGCATGTCAAGGTGCCGTGCCTGCACGTCGTCGGCGCCGCGGCCGCCGGCGAGAGCGATCCGCAGGCAGCGGCCAGGCGCGTCGCCTTCGACCAGATCTCCGGCGCCGACCAGGTGCTGGTGACGGTGATCGCCGCCGCTGCCGCCGCCGGTGCGCCGGGCGGAGCCGCCGCGGAAGCGCCCGGGCGCGGGACGAGCGCTGCTGGCCGCGGACCGATCCCCGCCGGCGGCGCGGCGCGCGGAGTCCTCGGCGATGCGGCCATCCAGGGCCGGCTGAAGGTGATCTCGACCGCTTTCCTGGATGCCTGCCTGCGCCACGACCCGGCGGCAAAGAGCTGGCTGACCGGCGGCGGTCTCGCCGCCTACCTGGGCGACGGTTTCCGGGTCGAGACGCGCGCGAAGTAGCGCGGTAAGATGCGGCCCGCCATGACCGATTTTGCGGATCTCACCGCCGACGACTTCGCCCCTCACTCCGGGAGCCGCTACCTGGTGCGCTTCGCCGGCGCCGCCGAGCCCATCGCCCTGGAGCTCGTCGAGATCAGCGCCGCCGTACCTGGCCCGCGGCGCGCTGGCCGCCCGTTCTCGCTGACCTTCCGCGGGCCGCGCGATGCCTTGCTGCCGCAGTCGACCTACCGGCTCGAGCACGACGCCATGGGCGATCTCGATCTCTTCCTGGTGCCGATCGGGCCCGATCCGCAGGGCATGTGCTACGAGGCGGTGTTCAACTAAGCCCGGCGGCGGTCCACTCCATCAGCAGGTAGATGCCTTGATCGGCGGTGCGGCGGAAGCCCAGGCGCTCGTAGAGGCGGAGCGCCGGGTTCATGTGCTCGACGTGGATGCGCGCCGGTTTGCCGGCTGCCGCCGCCTCGGCCAGCAGGTCGCGCAGGATGGCGCCGCCGACGCCGCCGCCGCGATGCTCGGGCAGCAGCGCGATGTCGACGATGAGCAGCTCGTCCTGGCGCCGGTCGACGTACAACCGCCCCGCCGGCGCGCCGTCCAGCAGGATCACCATGAAGGCGGCGTTCGGATAGTTGGCGGCGTAGTCGCGCGACTGGGCCCCGAACTGCATGCGCAAGAACGCCTCTTTCTGCGCCGCGGTCCAGGGCACCGGCGCCAGTTCTTCGGTGCGGGTGCTGGCGTAGATGCGGTAGAGGAGCTCCTCGTCGCCGGGTGCGACGGGTCGGAGGGCAGCGGTGGGGGGCACCGCCGGCTACTCCGCGCAGCGCCGGCCGCAGCTCACGGTGTGGCCGTCCGCAGTCCGTGCAGCAGCTCGAGGAAGGCGGGGCGCGCCGCCGCGACTGTGGCGTCCGGGCCGATGGCCTTGACGAACCAGGGGCCGCCCGGCCCCTCCACCACCGCACCGAGCAGGCGCGAACCGGGCTGCGCGGTCGCCGGCCCCATGCCGACCGTGCTCGGTTTCATCGTGCCCGCCACCTCGACCCAGCTCACCCCGAGCCCATGGGTCGTAAACGAGCCACGTTTGGGAGGGGCCGCCGGCTGGTCGATCTGCCCGATCCAGCGCTCGATGTTGGCGTCCGCCGAACCGCCGCCGCCGGCGCCGAAATAGAAGATGGCGAGCTCGGCCGGCCCCCCGGGCCCGGGGATCTTCGCCTGGGCCAGCCGCATGCCGCTGCTCGGCTGCTCTCTCGCCCACGCCGCCGGCAGAGCGAAGACCAGCCGCGCCGGGGCCGCTCGGCCCATGTCTCCTGCCGGTGCGCTGGCTCCCGGGGCGACCGGCTGATGCGCCGGTGGCACCGCCACCTGGGCCGCGGCGGCTGCCGCGGTTCCCACCGCCGCGGCGGCGATCGTGATCCATGCGCAAGGCCATCGCATCGGTCGCTCCTTCCGGCGGATCGCCGGCACCCGGTTACCATAGCAGAGCGCGCTCGGGGATAATGCGCCAGTTCCCAGTGACCCAAGCGCTCGCCCCGACCGCAACCGCCGCGACCGACCGACGATGCCCGCTGAGCCAGAGCCGCCGCGCGCTGCCTCCCCGGGTGTCTCTCCGGAGGGCCGCCCCAGCCTGCAGCCGGGAGGCGCCAGCCGCGCGCCTGCCGGGTGGCGGCTGCAGCCGACCGGCGTGCTGCTATTCCTGTTCATTCCGCTGGTGCTCTACCTCTTCGTGCGTCATCCCGAACCGGTCGCGGCCAGCCTCGGAGCCGGCATCGTCCTGATGGCCGGGCATCGATTCCTCGCGCGTCCCTACATGGCCCGGGCGATTCCTCACAAATGCTTGTGGTGCAATCGCCTGCTGGTCCCTGCGCCAGTGCCGGCGCTCGACGCCGCGAACTCGACGCTCGACCTGGTGATCGACGGCGAGCTGACCGCCGCCCGCTGCTGCGCCGCCCACCAGGCGCCCGCCGCCCGCTTCTTCCGCTTCTTGAGCATGGCGCGCCTGCCGCTGCGGCTCGGCATCTTCGCTCCGCTGCTGCTGCTCCTCGCCGCCCTCGCCGCCGCTGCCGCCGGTCATCCACAGGCTCTTCCCGCCGCCACCGCGCTGTTCCAGCTCCTCGTCGGGCTGACCGTCAGCGCCGCCGCCTGGGGCACCCTGCTGGTGCGTTCCCCCGCGGAGCAGGTGCCGCTGCCCGTGCCCTTTCCCGCCCACAACTTCTTCCTCCTGGGCGTGCGCTCGCTGCTCTGGATCTTCCGCCTGGTCGGAGCCTGGTGGATCTACCGCGGCCTCAGCTTCTTCTTCGGTTAGGTCCACGGGTTGGCGGCCCGGTAGTCGGTGGGAAAGTGGCCGAGAGTGGGGGATAGGTAGCTTGCCATGAACGACCGGTCGTGCTATTATCGGTTCATGACGAAGGGTGAGGAGACGCGCAGGGAGATCGTGGACCGGGCGCTGTCGCTGGCGAGCGAGGTCGGTCTCGAAGGGCTGTCGCTGGGGAACCTGGCGGCGGACGTGAAGCTGTCGAAGAGCGGGTTGTTCGCTCACTTCAAGTCCAAGGAGGCGCTGCAGCTCGAGGTGCTGCAGCGGGCCATCGACCGTTTCATCGGGGAAGTGGTGCGGCCGGCCCTCGTCAAGCCGCGTGGCGAGCCGCGGGTGACGGCGATGTTCGACCGCTACCTGGCCTGGATCTCAGGGAGCGAGCGCAAGGGCAGCTGCCTGTTCATCGCGCTCAGCCAGGAGTATGACGACCGGCCGGGGCCGGTGCGGAACCTGCTGGTCAAGTCGCAGCGCGACTGGCATCACACCATCGCCCGCGCGGCGCGCATCGCCATCGAGCAGGGACAGTTCCGCGCCGATCTCGACGTCGAGCAGTTCGCCTACGAGGTCGTCGGCATCGGCATGGCCTTCCAGCAGCTCTACAAGCTACTCGATCATCCCAAGGCGGAGCTGAGAGCGCGCACCGCCTTCCAGGCGCTCGTCGCCCGCAGCCGCCGCCCAGCCTGACCCTTCCGGAGGAGGGAACCCCCCCATGCAGACCGCCGAGCATGCGATCGCTGCAGCCTCCCTTCAAAATAGCACGACCGGTCGTTTGCGGCCGGTGCAAGTCCCGGCCTGGTTCCGCGCCGGCTTCCGGGTGGCCGGCGCCGTGGCTCCCGGCGCGGCCGCACGCCTGGCGCGGCGGCTCTTCTTCACGCCGCCGCGGGCCGCCGTCCGCCCCGAGGAGCGCGCCGTGCTGGCGCGAGGGGAGCGCTTCGAGCTCGTCGCCGGCGGCCAGCGGGTGGTGGGCCGCGCCTGGGGCGAGGGCCCCGCGGTGCTGCTCGTCCATGGCTGGGGCGGACACTCCGGCCAGATGACCGCCCTGGTCGAGCCGGTTGTCGCGGCGGGCTTCAGGGCGGTGGCCATCGATCTGCCGGGGCACGGCGAGTCCGCGGGCGGGATGTCGTCGCTGGTGCATTTCGCGACGGCGCTCGAGCGTACCGCGGCGCTCTGGAAGCCGGTCGAGGGCCTGGCCGCGCATTCGTTCGGCGCCGCCGCGAGCACCTATGCGATGTCTCGCGGCCTGGCGGCGCGCCGCGCCGTCTTCTTCGCCCCTCCGGCGCGGTTCGATTCTTTCTGGGCGCGGTTCCGCACCGGCGTGGGTGTCTCCGACGAGGTCTGGCGGCGGCTGATGCGCGCCGCCGAGAGCTGGCTCGAGGTGCGGTTCGATGGCATCGCGCCGCTCGATCTCGCGCCAAGCATGTCCGTGCCGCTGCTGGTGCTGCACGACGCCGGCGACCGCGAGATGTCGTTCGGCGAGGGCGCCGAGCTGGTCAGCCGCTGGCCCGGAGCGGCGCTGCGCCGCACGGAAGGGCTGGGGCACCTGCGCATCCTGCGCGACGAGCGCTGCCTCGCCGAGGCCGTGCGCTTCCTTCGGGGCTAGAACGGCGGCGACCGGCGGGCGGCGGTTTGATTCCGCGCCTTCCCCGCGCTAGTGTCAACTCGCTGCCGATCCGCGAGGAAACCTCCAACCGCGGCTGGCCGCCGCCGTT